>ERZ1292623.2-Hain-H51-01um-R1-2-length-330809-cov-11_pt1 | contig 330809 bp, 311 predicted proteins | sample MGYA00564398_ERZ1292623 | MGnify/ENA primary metagenome ERZ1292623 (study PRJEB36523, sample SAMEA6512633) | groundwater metagenome | collected 2019-01-07 | study: AquaDiva: Metagenomics assemblies of 32 groundwater samples
CCATACATGAACCACCTTAACCCGAGGGTGGTTCCAAGCTATTGAACCATTGCGGTCCCTTGACGAAATTTCAATACTATATTATAGTGCTACCCGTTTTGGTCCCTTGCACGAAAGAGGAGACGACACATGTGGAAGCATGGTGTGATTGATCACTCTACTTCTATAGCAGCCGACGAGTTTGTAATCAGGGGCCTCATGAATGTCGCTGAGGCTATTGCTTTGCAAGATCTGGACGGTGTCGAAGCTGCCGGATCTGTCGACTACGGTCGCGAGTTCAAAAACGAAGTATTCGAGATGCATCCAGAAAACTGGAGTGGCTCGTGCACCTGTGACTTAGAGAAACGAGACGATGCGTGGTGGCAGGCCCACCCGCACAAAAGCGGATGTCCAGAAAAGCGCCTGAATCGGTACGCTGACCGACTCGAAAAAAAGTATCATCGAGGTGAAATAACCTTCGAAGAATCCGGTACCCTCTTGAAAAGATCGGCAATCAAACAAGGTTGGGCAAAGGAACAAGACTTCCTACCGCAGGCTCCGTGCCTCTGTGGAGCTAACAAGGCGTACATGCGTTGGATTCGCAAAAATGATCATGCTCCGGATTGTCGTCTGGTCGTCCCGAATTTTCGCTGTGGCGACTTCGAGGTGACTTGGTATAAGAGGATTGGTCGGAGCACTGCCATAAGTAGGGAAATCACCTGCGCGGAGGCATACGAGTTATTCCGCCGATGTATCACCTCGCTCTCGGGAAAAGAAAGCTCAAAGATTTGATATGGCGGCTGCGCATGCAGTCGCTTTTTTAATTCAATAAATAATCCATCCTGCGCCCATTCGGGGTTGAATTCGCCTAAACAGCCTTTGACACATGCGCACTAATATCATATAATCCAATTTGGCTGGGCACACGCCCTCGCCCTTTGAAAGAAGGAAACTAAAGACATGGACATGGTCAACATGTTTCTCCAGGCCCTTGCGGGTTTGGATCTGATGGAATCCGTGCCCAAAGCGGCGCTGTGGTTCGTCGTCCTTGGCGGATTGGTGGGCGCGTTCATGCTCATCTATACGACCATCACGCCCCACTCGGAATTCAAGATGATTCGCGAAGGGAACGACGCGGCGGCACTCAGCCTCTGTGGCGCGTTCCTTGGCTTCATCCTGCCGCTCGCAGTTACGGTGAGGCAGTCGAACTCGGTCCTCACACTGACTGTCGAGGCTCTGTTTGCGTTAGCAATCCAGATCATCGCATTCTTCGTGATCAGCGCGATTCTGCGCGGCAAGCGCGAACAGCTCGAGAAAGGAAATGTTGCGGCAGGGCGGCTCTTTGGCACCATGTTCCTCGGTGCTGGCATCCTGAACGCCGCGTATCTCATCTCCGGCTGAAATTGTTCCAACGGAAGGAGGTATGCAATGCAAAAAAGACGATGGCGGTCACGCAATGTGGCCACGGTCATCTTGCCTATAAGTACAGCATTGTTTCTGGCGGGGTGTGACACAAATCATGCCACCCTAGCCGACTGCGAACGGGCGAGAGGCGCAGGAAACTGCGCCGCTCGTCCACAAGCAGTTCTTATGACGCCGGCAAACCGGCCGTCGTATCCTGCAAAGGACAAGTGCGAAGCCGACTTTGGCGAGCAGAGATGCGAACCGAATCGGCGCATCGGCACCACAGGCTATCATCCGCTCATGTATCCCGGACAAACCTGGTTCTACCCTCACGGGTCGTATCCAGGGTATGCCGGCTACTATGATCGCTCACCTCAGGCGCGGCCTGTGGTGACAACACCCCGCTTTGCGCCCAAAACAAGTATCGCATCGGGCGCAACGCGTGGCGGGTTCGGGAGTACTGGTGCTGGCCGTAGTGTGGGAGGGTGATGTGAAAAGACACAGCATCACTCCACGCCATAACTGGCAGAAAATCGTCGAAGACCAAGGGTTCCCATTCCACACCAGCGGGGTTCGCCCCGCTGATGGCAGTGGATCGGGTACCTATTGGGCCGAAGACGCTTACTACGAGTTCTCGCTTGCAGAGATCGAACAAATCGAAGCGGCGACGGAAGAGCTCCAGCGCATATCGCTTGCCGCAGTCAACTATGTCTGCGGCAGGCCTGATCTCATGCAGAAACTCGCGATTCCCGAGCGCTTCCACGATTTTGTGAAGCGGTCGTGGAGTCGTCGCGATCCGCATGTGTACGGCCGATTTGATCTGGGCTACGACGGGAAGTCCCCGCCGAAGCTCCTTGAAAACAACGCGGACACCCCCACCACACTTATCGAGTCAAGTGTCATCCAATGGCACTGGCTCGAACAAGTATACGGTGGTAGTACGGGCGGGAGCCTGGATCAGTTCAACTCGATTCACGAGAAACTGATCGCACGATGTGGTGCGCTTGCGCCACTTATGACAAAAGGCACGCCGCTCTACTTCCTGGCAATCAAAGATAATCTGGAAGAGTTCGCAACGGTGGAATACCTGCGCGATGTGGCGATGCAGGGAGGGTGTCTCACCGAGTTCCTCTACTTGCAGGACCTCGGCTGGCATCCGCCGAAACGGCGGTTTACCGACCTGCAGGAAATGCCGATCGACTATGCTTTCAAGCTCTATCCGTGGGAATGGATGATACGCGAGGAATTCGCGCCGAATCTGCTCGAATCGGACGAGTGTACCGGGTGGATTGAGCCGCCGTGGAAGGCGATTCTTTCGAACAAAGGCATTCTCCCGATTTTGTGGGAGATGTTCCCGGGACATCCGAATCTTCTACCCGCTTACTGGGGGGAGCATCCGGGACTCGGGGGTGAGTACATCACAAAGCCTATCTTGGGACGGGAAGGCGCGAACATGAAAGTGGTGAGCACCGATCCTGCACGCAGAATGGAAACCGCTGGAGAGTACGGCACCGAGCCGAAAATTTTCCAGAAGCTCTTTCGCCTTCCGCAGGTCGATGGTCGTCATTTTATGACCATTGGCTCGTGGGAGACGAGCCTGCAGGGATGTGTGTCCGCGAGGATACACAGCCCATCATCGTCGACACAAGCAGGCTTGTCCCGCATGTGTTCGTCAACTAGCACAAATGAGAAGGTCAGACCTTCTCATTTACAACCGGCTGCCTCGCGCAGCCGGTTTTTGCATAGCGTGTGCGGTATACTGGGCGGATGGAAATACTGATTGTAAAAGAACCCATTTCTGCAGACATGCTTCACAAGCTTGCGGCGGCGTGGCATGTGGATTTGGTAAAAGGAGTTGCTGATATCGAAAAGGGCGTCATCGCTCTGGGGGGTGAATGGCACATTGATGCTAATAATGTGTTGATTTCCGCCGGCTCAGTCCAAAAAGATATATGGGGTTTCAATATCTATCCTGAAAAAAGGGGTGATGAAGCCATAGAGTACTTTTCGCTTATAAATATCCGGCCCATACAGAACAATCGGGGGATGGAGGTAGAAAGTAAAGATATACAAAAAGCCGTACGGACTGTAGCGCGGCAATGCATGCCGTATCTCGAATTATGAAACGCGACGCGCGATTTTATTTTGCCAATCTTGGCGCTGATGTCATGCGCTGTATTAATGCGGTAGAGATTGGTGACGAGATTCGTTACAAAAACTCGCTGGCACGCGCGTACAGAACACTTAGTTTTATGCGCGGCGCGCAATGTCCTGAGGCGCATGAGGAGGGGCTTTTGCTTTTGCGCGGAGTGCAATTGGGCAAGGAGGACGGAGTGCTCGTATCCCAAAAAGGTAGTTTCGCAAAACTTTTTTCCCGCACAGACTACCTTACAAAGGAATTAATGAAGGGTGTAAATGAGAAGGTCTGACCTTCTCATTTACAACCGGCTGCCTCGCGCAGCCGGTTTTTGCATGAGTAGGGAGCGATTTTGCATGTGCGGGGAGCGAGTTGGGAGTATACTTGTGATATGAAAGCTATTCATTCAGGAGTGTGTGTTGAGTGTCGAGCGCGGCTGCACCCGATTGCAGAGAAGTTGCGACTTTCTCCGATAGCGAGAGCTATTCTGGAACATCCTCAGCGCACTATTGGGGTTTCTATTCCACTCACGATGGACAATGGGTCAATACGGGTTTTTGATGGATTTCGTGTGCAATACAACGACGCGCTTGGCCCCACAAAAGGTGGCATTAGATATCACGAAGGAGTGGGCGAGGATGAAGTGAAAGAACTCGCTTTTTTAATGACAATCAAAAACTCTCTCGCAGGGCTTCCGTATGGGGGCGGCAAAGGTGGAATTACAGTAAACCCCAAAGAGCTTTCGCAGAATGAACTTGAGAGGCTGACGCGCGGATTTGTGCGCGCGCTTGGTACGACAGTTGGTCCATACACTGATGTGCCTGCGCCGGATGTAAACACCACTCCCGAAATGATGGGATGGTTTGCGGATGAATATGCAAAAGTGGTTGGCAAGCCGATGCCTGCCGTAGTGACAGGGAAGCCAGTCGACAAGGGCGGCTCGCGCGGGCGCGATGTGGCAACTGGCCTGGGTGGCGCCTACATATTGGATCAATACGCGGTACAGGAAGGCTGGAAGCCGACGGAATGCAAAGTAGCAATTCAAGGATTTGGAAATGTTGGCGGGCATATCGCACACCTGCTTGTCGAACGAGGCTACACCGTCGTTGCGGTGTCGAACTCCCGGGGTGGTGTGTATCGTGATACGGGATTTTCAGCACATGAACTCCTTGAAGCGCAGAAAAATAAAACCCTTCCCACAGGAGAAGAAAAAACAAATGCAGACATTCTCACACTTCCTGTACAGATTTTGATCCCTGCAGCGCTCTCGGATCAAATCACTCGGGACAACGCGAATGATATACAGGCAAAACTAGTACTTGAAATGGCAAATGCCCCAACAAGTGTCGAGGCAGACGCCATTTTGTTTGATAGGGGAATCAAAGTAGTGCCGGATATTCTTGCCAACTCCGGCGGGGTAATCGTGAGTTATTTTGAGTGGGTGCAGAATTTGCAGGGGGAATCATGGAGCGAGGAAGATGTCGCCAAGAAACTGAAAGAAAAGATGACTACGGCTTTTGGAGCTGTCATGGCTCGAGCGCAAAAAGATGCGGTGGACATGCGCACTGCATCGTACTTTATTGCCATTGAACGAGTGCTTGAAGCTGAAAAGAAACGAGGGCGCGTGTAGACGGTGATATAATGACAGGGTCGCGTGCGCAGTCGTATGCACCCTACCGATTTTTTCTATGTTTATCTCTGAAGAACATTTGCAAAAGTTTCTCGTAGACGCGGGGTTAGTTTCGAAACAGGCATTTGAATCATCTGCGCGTGAAGCACTGAAGAGCAGTAAAACCGTTGGCGAAATGCTGGTATCGGAAGGCCTTATAAACGAGGACGAACTGCGTCGTACCTATGCCTATATTTTAGGCATCCCCTTTGTTGACCTCAAGACAATCAAGATTGATTTCCAAATACTGTCACTCATTCCAGAGCCAATCGCACGCCGCAACAACATCGTGGCATACAGTCGGAAGGGAGAAGAGCTTGAGGTGGCCATGCTCAATACCGATGATCTGGCCGCTATCGACTTCATCAAGAAAAAGACGCACCTCAAAATCCAGCCGCGGCTTACTGATGATGCCTCGATTCGCAAAGCGCTCAAGCAGTACCAACGCTCATTGAACGACAACTTGGGTGAAGTGATTCGCAAGGAAACCGAAGGCTTGGGCGCGGCAGACAGTGATTTACGCAAGCTTGCCGAGGGAAATGCGGCGGTGCGCGTAGTGGACACACTCTTGCAACACGCTGTCACGCAAAATGCATCCGACATTCATATCGAACCTCAAGAAGATTCGTTGGTAATCCGCTATCGAATCGACGGACTTTTGCATGATGCAATGGTTCTGCCAAAAACAGCAGCAACAGCGATGGTGGCGCGCATCAAGGTGCTTGCCAATCTACGCCTCGATGAAAAGCGCTTGCCACAGGACGGACGATTCGCAGTCGAAGCAAGTAGCGAGAAGGTGTCGTTCCGCGTATCAATTCTTCCTGTGTACTACGGCGAGAAAATCGTCATGCGCCTTTTGCGTGAAGCGGTGTCAGGCTTTACGCTCGAAGCCCTTGGTTTTCACGGTACCGGACTCGAAGCGATTCACGAGGCTACCCGGCGCACAACAGGCATGATACTCACGACTGGTCCTACCGGAGCTGGAAAATCAACAACACTCTATACACTGCTCGATATTGTGAACACGCCTTCAGTAAATATTTCCACTATCGAAGACCCGATCGAATATCAAATGGCGCGCGTCAATCAAACACAAGTCCGTCCTGAGATTGGTTTTACTTTCGCAACAGGCTTGCGTTCTCTGGTGCGCCAAGACCCTGATATTTTGATGGTAGGAGAAATCCGCGACAAAGAAACAGCAAACCTTGCCATCAATGCGGCGCTCACCGGCCACTTGGTGCTTTCGACTCTGCATACCAATTCAGCTGCCGGGGCGATTCCGCGCCTGCTTGAAATGGGCGCCGAGCCGTTTTTGCTTGCATCTACTTTGCGCGTGGTAATCGGCCAACGCCTGGTGCGCAAACTGTGTGCAAAAGAAGAATACACACTGTCGCGCGAGGAAATGACGCACCTCGAAAAGACTGTGGATCTCGGGGTTGTGCTCAAGGCTCTTAAGGACGAGAAAGTGGTGCCCAAGGATGCGTTGATGAAAAATGTACCGTTCTACAAGCCGTCGCAAACTGCCGAGTGTCCCGAAGGGTTTTCGGGCCGTATGGGTATTTACGAGGTGCTCAATATGTCCGAATCTATCAAACATCTGATTATGGCAAACGCGACAGCCGACGACATGACGGCGCAGGCGCGCAAAGAAGGCATGCTCACCATGCTCGAAGACGGTGTGTACAAATCAGTGCAGGGTATTACCACGCTTGAAGAGGTCTTGCGCGTGGTTTCTGAATAGGGTAATGGGTCCTGACCCCATTAACCAACTGTGGGACTTACGAAGTCCCACAGTTGGAGAGATGCGAAAGTTATTGCCGGACGAGCCCTAAGGGCGTGATACACTATTTTGTATGTCTGAAGGTGTACCAAGAAGACCTACAAAAGAGACAGCAAAAGAGACAGCGGGCGCTCCGCGTCCTGCAACTGCCTCGGAGGCACTGCGCGTGATATTGGCGGTTGTGGCAGGTGGAGGCGCGTCCTTTGCGGCGCAGAAACTGCATGAATTTGATACTAAGCCTGCGATTGTAGAACCAGCGGGCCGGACTGAATCAATGAGCATAAAAAAAGTACCAACAACCGATTACAGATTCTCTGGAGAGATATCTGACGGTTCGGGTAAAAGATTACCACCAGTACCGGGGGTGGTTATCGATTCACCCACACTTAAAGCTGCTCACAGCATAGCGCCCCGCACGAATGTGTATGACGACCACGCAGAAAAAGTCCCTGCGTTTCTTACGCATTTTGAGCGCGCACTTGCGCAAGCAGGTATGACTGATTTTTCTCAGACCACCGAAGATGCAAAGTTGTTGGCAAAATTATTCTTTGCCGCAATGATTGAAAAAGGAGATGATGTTACTGATCCAGAAGCTGTTGCCAGAGCAGTTTTGGACGATGAAGTTATTTCCATGGCGCATAGTATTGGAGCCTGGGAGTCGGCCGTTAGAAAAGATCTGCCACAAGAGCAGGTTATCAAATCGTTAGAAGTGGCTGAAGCTGAGTACAGGGCGACACTTGCCCAGCGGAATAGAGACGCCTAGAGCATGCAAACAAAATTTTTTAGAATACTTGCTGTGTACGGAGTTTCTTGTACGACTGCAATAGGGTCAACTCCCGCTGGAATATAGCCGGGATGCGCTGTGATGCGTTCGAGCATATGAGCGCGGGTGAGTTCTGGATGAAATTGTGATGTGTAGACGCGCGAACCATAGCGCACAAGCGCGTGGCAACAATTTGGTGCCGAGGCAAGTACGACGCCACAGGCTCTTTCAGGCAGCTTCTTCACTACATCGTGGTGTGCATAGTTGCCAGAAAAAGTTTTCGGGACATTTTCAAGAACAGGATCACTCTCTCCTTCGAGCGTTTTGGTAAGTGTGACTGTGCCAAACTTTCCCTCGTCGGCACAATGGCGCACCGTGCCTCCCAAGTGGTGCGCCATTACCTGGTGGCCAAAGCAGATGCCAAATGCTGGGAAATCTTGTGCAATAATCGATTGTGTTAATTTTTCTACCCGTGCAATGGACGAGTCTGTCAGTTGCCTGGATGTGGGCGATGTGTGACAGCCGCCGTCAATAAACAAATCACCTGAGCCACCGAAAACAACAGCGTCGAAGCGGGTGAGTAGGTCGGGGTTGAGCTCGCGTTCATGTACAGTGGTGTAGGTATCAAAAAATGAAAGTGACGCACGGTCACCGATAGCGGTCTGAAGCGCTTCTTGCTCTTTGAGTGCCCGACATGCATTTCGAAATTGGATAACAGCGATAGATGGCATATATTTTTGAGTGGCAATCGTATCATTAAATTATACAGCAATGCAAAACCCGGCCGTTGGCCGGGGTGATTAGGATATTTTCGGCTGCTTGATGTGGGCGGAATGCAGTCGCCGCGCACCCTGCCACTCATCACGGTGTTCGCGCGGGCAGTCGTGCCAGATGCGCGCGCTTGCCACATCGCACATGTGTGCAAACGCAGCCAATGGGTGCATGATGCGTTCACGGTTGCTGTAGTCTTCCAGCTCACCCTCGGCGTATCTGATTCCATTCTCGACTTCGGGCGAGAGGTTGATCTCCCATACTTCGGCAAGCTCGAGTCGCGCGCGGTGGTGGGCGTCTTTTGTATTCATGCTCCGCTTGTGGAAGAGCTCACCACCGCGGTCTTCGTATTTCCACGGCTTCTCTATGTCGTGCATGAAGAGGACCAAAAGAGCTTCAGAAAGTGTGAAGGGGAGCGGCCGTAGCGCATCCATCAATGTGTACAAGCTGATGGCGATATTCATTACCTCGGTCGTATGATCCCACCATCCGCCAGGCCATGATTGATGATTGTGGACTGATCCGTAGGATGCACGGAGTTGCTCCTTGTTATCGTGCAAGAAGCGAAGAATCTGTGCACTGTTCGGCTCGTCAAATAAGCCTACCATCTCTTCTAGTGTGTTATACCGCGTGGCCATCGGTGTCCTCTTAGTCAAAGAACTGACTTGATTCTACGCATATCCATCTGCTGTGCAATGCTACACTGCAGGTATGCAGGTGGTCAGAAGTTTTGTGGACACATCACTCCTTGCGACAATTTTTGTCAGTAGTGCATTTCTAATTGTCACGACTGCCTTTGCGGCCATACCTCCAGATGGGGGTGCGACATCGGCGGCCATGCCCCCGCAGGCAGGGAATCCTTGTGCACCTGCCCAACCAGGCGCACCCAAAAATAAAGGGAGATTGGGGGGTGCACAAACAAACGATATCGTCACTCTGAATGGTGAAGGAGATTTAGCGGTTACTTGCAAGCCTCTTCCACCGGGGGAAGAGGCTGTGGTCACCTATATCGGGCCAGACGGTGAACCAATTGTTTTATCGAAAGGAAGTCGCGAGGCCAACACGATCGAGAGCCTCATTCAGCAGGTGCGGACATCGGGGGAATTTCCAGTTTCTCCACTGCATCAATGGGGTACTTTTGGGCACACGGGAAACGCTGAACAACTCGTGCATGGAACTTTTGGCGCTGACGGTATTGTGCAAATGGATCCACGACTCGAATCAGTCTTTGGTGCCACAACTCCACAAAAACAGGCAGGGGACGCGCTCAACTTCATCATTACCCGAGGCATGGAAGGAGTTGATATACAGACCGCTTCCGATCAATACAATCAGGTGCGTGTAGATCTAAATAACAGGGCGCTTGAAGCCATTGCGACCGCAGATAAGTTGGGGGAACAGCCAGGATATTTGAATGCGCGACTGGCCGAATTGTATCGCCCTGATCCTCAGAGAGAAAACCTCTATCAATATATCGAACGAATGTACCCGCCGGCGGATTGGCGTCAGCGGGTAAATGGAATTGAGTTTGGCGATCCGTTGCCGTTAGCTCCGTTGTTTGTACCGGATGCACCTGGGGTAACATTTGAAAACTATCCGGCACTCGAACGAATTTTGCGTCCACCACCAGATCCGACGCGAATGGACTATTACCAGGACGGCGGTGGTGTATTCGACACTGTGCGCAACGATTACTATTGGGCCCGCGACAAAGTCGTATCGCTGTGGAACTACATTTTCTAGTCGAGACACTGTGAGTAAAGGCGCAAGGCGGTGTTTAACGAGCGTATACTGAGTCCATGACTCGTTTCGTATATACCGCTGAGAGAGAGGGTGGCGAAATGTATAAAGGAGTTGCTGATGCAGGTGACCGTTTCGAGCTGTACAAAATGATTCGGCGCGAGGGCGGAAAGGTCGTTTCAGTTTCCGAAGACTCGTCGCTCAATATCTGGAGTATCAGCTATTGGAACGCGCGTATTACGACTGTTCCCGAACAGCTCAAAATTTCTTTCGCACAGTCGCTTTCTTCGATGCTCAAGGCAGGACTTGCCTTGTCGCGCGCGCTCGCGGTAATCGAAAGGCAAACACGCAATCCGCGGTTTTCATTGGTGATTTCGCAAATTGGCAGTGAAGTGCGCCGCGGTTCAGCTTTGAATGAAGCGCTTTCAAAATTTCCACATGTGTTCTCACCACTCTTTATTTCAATGGTGCGCGCGGGCGAGGAGGGAGGGGATATGTCGGGGTCGCTCCACGCTGTTGCCGATCAGATGGAGCGGATGTATTCGCTTAAGAAGAAGGTGAAAGGGGCGCTGATCTATCCGGTGATTATCGTGGTCGCGATTGTGGGTATCGGCGCGTTGATGATGGTGCAGGTGGTGCCAACCTTGGCACAGACATTTGCCGAATTGGGCACCGACCTGCCCGCGAGTACGCAGACCATGATCGCCATCAGTGATTTTTTGGTGGCACATACTATTCTCGCGGTAGGGTTTGTTGCTCTCTTCTTCTTTGCAATCTGGGCGGCGTTGCGGACCACAATAGGAAAACGCGTCCGCGATTATATATTTTTAAAAATCCCGGTTATTGGCGGGATTGTGCGCGAGGTGAACGCGGCGCGCACGGCCCGAGCGCTAGCGTCCCTGCTATCGTCCGGCGTGGCGATGGTTACGGCAATCGACATCGCACATGATGTCGTACAAAACGCGTATTTTCGTGATGTGCTTAAAGAGGCCGCCGCAGGGATTCAGCGAGGCGAAACACTGTCGCGACCATTTATGGATCGTGAAGATTTATATCCGCCACTTGTGGGTGAGATGATTTCAGTCGGTGAAGAGACGGGGAACCTGGCGGGCATGCTCGAAAATCTCGCTACATTTTACGAAGAAGAAGTGTCACGAAAAACAAAAGACATGTCTACTATCATCGAACCATTCCTCATGTTGTTCATTGGCGGTGCCGTCGGCTTCTTTGCTGTTTCAATGGTGAGCCCTATCTACAAGCTTTCGGATTCAATCTAAGAAAGTACGGAAAACGAAAATCTGCGCAAAATGGACAGCTTTTCGTTTTTCAAAGTATAGTTGTTATTGTATGACCAAATATACAGATACCGAAGAATACCAGAAGGAGATAGCCGAACAATACAAACAGAAGGTACTCAAGTTTCCTGTTCGCGAAGTTGTAAAGGCAGTTAGCCTGCTAGGATTCGTAATAGACCCCCAATCTATGGAAGAGGCAGTAGTAGGAAATGTAAATGCCACCTACCTGACGCGCGACTTAGTAATCAAAATCAATCAAAACAGAAAAGAGGCTACCTACCTTTCTAACAAACTTATCTCAGACAAATTATCAGGAAAGTTTCCAGTTGTGAAAGTTGTCGCCTACGACAACTTTAAAAAGACTGGTTACGAGATTTTGGTAATGGAGCGTGCTCGAGGAACACTTCTTCTCGATGATCTTTTTGACATGGATACGAAAGGTCAGGAAAGCCTATTTAGACAGGTTTTGAGAGTTGTTAGGGAAATGTTCATGATTTCATTTAAGGACTTTGGAAGCATGAATAGTAACTTCTCATACCCAACTTACGAGGACTACCTGAAACACACCTTTACCAAAAACATCAGAATAATTAGAGAGCAAAAACTCTGCGAAGAACATGATATCGCTAAGGTCGAAAAGTACTTCCTTGAACATGTAGGCGTGTTTGATGCAGAAAAGTCGGTGTTCGTCCACGCGGACTTGCACATGGGCAATATTTTGCACGATGGGGACAATCTAACCGCGATAATAGACTTTGATCACTCGTTAAGGGCTCCGCCAGTCAGATGTCTACTTTCTCTAGTGGGCTTTATCGATAATCCGTCCCAGTTTGTTGAAGGAACAAAAGACTTTCCGAAATACAAGGGTAAGAATTTTTATCACTTGTTACCGGCTTTAAAAGAAGAACTGCCCGAAGTTTTTGCCGACTCCCTCTTTGTGGAAAAGCTCAACATACTTTTTATTAGGGAAGGCATTGATTTGATTGGTGCCAATTGGTCAGCGGGACTTAATACCCAGATGATGGGTACGATCACGGGCGACGAGCTGGCAGAGACTGCTGACGAACTTCAAAAATCCTATTACGGGAAGATATTGAGTCGTTAGTTATCTACAGAAGTCCCCCTGGGTGCGCTGGTTGGTGATTTTTTCCCATATACTGAAACTATGTTTTCCCGCGATGCGTGCGGTTTCTGTTTGCTACTGTGTGCGATTATTTTTCTTGCGGCAGATGTGCATGCAGCGGGGCCGGCAGGAGGCGATAGTTATGTGTGCACTGATGGGGAAGACATCACCATCACCACAAGCACAGGGCCAAAAGGCGCGGCAGTGGATGCGGCAGCAACGGGGAGACCGCGAGGTACTCCGGGGTGTGCAGAAAAGAGAACAGGATGCGCCGCATGCACGCTCCGGCTTTGTGACCCAGCAACCCCGCCAAAATGTACGAATGTCAGTATTCCACCAGGAGACGATGCGCAGGCGCGCGCAGTTGCCCTGCGCGGCGAGGTCGCGGCCGCGGCCGAACGGCTTGAAACGGCACGCGCCGCTATTGCGCGTATCGCTCCACCACCACCCGCTCCCGTTGCTCCGGGGGTACCCCCACCACCACCGACTCCGATAGACCCTGCATCACAACGAGCGCTCGATGCCGCTTTTGCGTTGCACCGCGACGCCCAGTTACAGCTTGATGGGGCGCTTGCGAGTGCGGGGAGTCTGGTGCCGCCTCCTACCGCAGATGCTTTACGCGCGATTGCTGATCAAGGTCAAGCGGCAATCGGGACATTTGGCGATCATGGTCGCGTCGAAGACCTGGCCCCATTTCGCGGAGCGACTCCTGCAGAATTACAGGCTATTGCGTCCGGTAATGTGGCACGCCTGTCTCCGGCACCTTTGCCCACACTTATTGCCGAACCGGACAATGTTGCACCGTTTCAACCGGTGCGTGATGCAACAGGGAGAACGACTTTTGGTATGGCGGGAGTTGCATCAGTACCAACTCCTGCGGACACTGATGCACTTGCGCGTTATCGCGCCGCACTTGCCGAACGAGATGCTCTGATTGCGGCCGCTGGTCCTGACTCCGATGCGCGTATTGCGGAAATCGAGAGGCGGCTTGCTGTGGTGCGCCCCCATGCGACAGCGCTTGCTCTTGTTGATGATGAACGAAGACGACTAGTAAGTATAATTGATGAGGCAGGATCAGTAGGGGGTGTTGACCCTGCACATGCACGACGCCTTGCCGCACTCGATCGGACTGCCGATATTATTCGCGCGGGGGGTGCTGACGCGGATGCATATACACGATTGCTTATCACAGGTGACGGTACTATAGCAACATGGGAAGGGAGGGTTGAAAAAATTGAGCGCATGATTGCAGACGCGTTAGCGTCTGATCCGCGAGATTTGTCGAATCGCGCCGCAGTTTTGCGCAATACGCTCGTGACTGCGCACGGAGAGCTTGCCACCATGCGTGAAAGAATGGGCGCGGTTTTGTACGGCGATGTTCGGATCGGTGATTTCCAGAGAACAGGAGAGATTGTTGAAGATGCTGCCGCACGACTGAGGGCGGAAACAAGTGCCTATTGGCGATCGTACGGAAGCCTGGAGTCATGGAGGCTATCCCTCCTTGGGTTGCCAGACCCGGATAATAATTTAAACATTGTAAATGTGGTGGTTGTTGGTGCGGCTGACGGGGCCCGCCGTCTTTTTGGGCTAGCAGCAGACTCAGCTCTTACTCAAGATGAAAGAATTGCTAATTACTTTTCGACCAACAAAGAGCTTGTTGCATCAACCGTGGGGGATTATTTGTCGGTAGGTGCACCAGGTTTGGGAAGAGTGGCCGGTATTTTACGGGGGCCAGTCGATGATGCTGTACGCGTGGCGGTTGGAGGTGGAGATGATGCATTGCGCGCCGCCAGAATCGCTGTGCCCGATGTTCTTCCGGCCGTGCGCGTGCCAGTAGGGCCACTTGCAGGCGTTGTCGACGATGCGGGTCGTGTGGTGATTGCTCCGGCACGAGGCATTGTTGACGATGTGGGGCGTACTGCCACTGGATATTTCGACGATGCGGGTCGACCAGTTGTCGCTCCTCGACCTCCCGCTCCTCGACCAATTGAACCGGTTGCCGAGCCTCCACCAGCCCTTGCTCCGCGACCAGTTGTGCGCGATCCGATCCCCACTGATCCGATTCCACCACCAGTTCGACCTGTCGTCAGAGACCCAATTCCTGTTGACCCTCTACCGCCTCCCGCTCCTGTTCGTTCCGTGGTGCGAGATCCGATTCCTGTAGACCCAATTCCTCCGCCACCACCAATTGCGGCGGCGATTCCTCGAGCCCCGGTACTCTACAGCAACCCTATTGCTCCTGTTGTTGACAGTATAAGCAGTGCGGTTAGCCGTGGGTATCGAGCAGTTGCCGATGCATTTGGACTCGTGCGCGCACCAAGTGTTATTGGACCACCTATAAACACGGCAGGTCGCGTTGTTACGCCAGTCGCGCCAGTAACTGTTGCGCGCACACCTGTGGATTTGCGCAGAGCAATGAGTATTGCAGGAGAAGCAGAGCCGTTCAGGGTTGCGGTGGGTCCGCGGATTGCCCCAAACACTGTTCGTTCGGCAGGACCCTTGCCACCCCCGCGGTCTGTTGGAGCACCGATGCCTGTGAGCAGAGACCTTCCGCGCACAGTCTTGCGTGATTTTGACTCGCGACTTGCCGAGGCAGAAGCGCGCGCGACGCGTGCTGTGCCATCTGCCCGTGCGCGTCCAGTAGAGCTTCCGCCACCTGTGCGCCCTCCTCTTGCTTCTCGACCAGCTGTAGGTGAACCCCCTCCGCTTCCACCCCTGCCGCGCACAGGCCCCCCTCCGCTTCCACCTGCAGCACGCTATCTACCGCCATCATCTGTGCCGGTACGAGCGACTCAACCCCTTGTTGGCGCGGGTGGGCGTCCGATAATATCGGGCAATCTTCCTGTCCCGCGCACACCGGTGAGCAGGCCACCACTTCCTCCTAGTCCCGCCTCAGCTGCGCGCGGACTCACACCACCAGGACCTATTACTCGGGCAACTCCGCCTCTACTTCGTCCGCGGATTGAACCGCCTCCGCTACCTGCAGTAGCGCGTCCTGTACCGCCGCCGCTCACCCCTGCGCAAAGGGCGGCAAGCTTTGGTCCAAGGACAAACCCGCCTCCACTGCCCCCCCGATCGGTATCTCCAAATCCCGTGGCTCGGGGTGCGCCCCCTGCTCGTCCCCTGACGATTGATGAAATTCTTGTAAATGCGCGACCTCGCGCGGGAGAATTACCCGCCCCCCGTGTTCCAGGTGCCACAGACCCTCGGACTCAGCTGAGCAGTTTGGGAAGTGTACGGCGCGCACCTGTCGAGCCAGTGCCAGTTGCGCGGCCTACACCAGGCTATCCACCGGCAGGCGGAGGTCCCGCGACACCACTGGTGCAACCGATCGCGCGTGGACCTCTTGCAAATCGGATTATTGCCGGTCGTACTCCTACGGTTGCACCGGTAAACCCGAGTGGCCTCGCTGGGCGGATTCAGCAGGCACGGACAACAGCGCCTGGCCGGGGATATCCAAATCCATCTGATACGGTGGTGGGGCGAGGAGCGGCTGCCCGTCCTGCAGGTGGGCCTGCCCGCGTAGGGGAATCGCCTGTTGCTGGTGCGCCACGGAGGTTGCCCGAAGCAGATGTTATTCCTGAAAATCTTCCACAAGGTTTTCCTCGCGCACTTGGGCCAGAGGGAGTATCACGGTCTGCACCAGCGCGACCCATTTCATTTTCAGACTTTGTGCCGACTCGCCGTACGCTTCCACCACCGCCACCACCATCACCTCGCGGTCCGATTGCCGGCGCGGGACGACCTGGATTAGGTCGAGCGATTGATGACGGTGTGCGAGCGGTTGGTCGCCCTGTTTTACGAGTAGTGGATCCTGTACTCGGTGTCGTCGGGCGTGGTGGCGCACGGATTTTTCCCGGAGGTGCATCTGCTATTTTGCCTGGCGCCGCGCAAGGTGCACGCACTGCGGTAACAGGAGGAGTGTTAGGACGACTGTTTCCGCATCCATGGAAGATTCATATAGTACCAAGATGGCACGGTGGTGGATTGGTTAGGAATATAAACCCTGTACGCGTTATTTATAGGGGCGGTAGAGAGGTGGTCACCGCACCATATAGGGCACTTACTGGTGCGGTACGCGGCGGATGGGCGGCGGCGCGTACACCGCCAGTGGCTGTTGCAGGAGCGCCAGTTCGAGCGGTTGTTCCAGGGGGGAGACTAAGACCGCTTCCCCCTGGGTTGGCAGCTCGTAATGCCCCTCCGGCAGCCATCCCAGGAATACGGCCACCATCGCTTCCGCGCACGCCACAACAAATCGCAATTCGCGAGAGGATAGCCGGGTATGGAACCATAGGGGTTGGTGTGGGTGCCCTAGGTCTTCTAGGTTTCGCTGGTGATTCGGGTGTGCCAGCTATGCCACCTGCGGCAATGCCTCCGGCAAAAGCCCCACCGAGAGCGGCGCCACCAGTTTCTGAAGAGGCCAGGCGGCGCGCAGAAGAGGAGGCGCGTAGATTTGCTGGAGGGCCACCACCAGCGGTTCGTCCTCCGGCGGCGCCCGGTAGACCGCCGGTCATTAGACTGCCGGTCATTATGGATGGTGGCCGTGCATTTATCACTGATACCGACGGGACACGCCATCCTCTGGGTAGTATACGAGGTCGGGAAATTGCAAGAAGACACGGATGTGATTATGACTGTGTGGACAGAATTATTCTGGATGCACCACCGCTAGCCGAGCCACCACCAGCGGCTCGTCCTCCGGTAGCGGTTGCTCCTCCCGGACCTGCTCCGATGCCACCACCTGCTAGACGAGGTGATCCAGCTATGCCTCCGGCGCCTGTCCCCACACCGCGGCGCCTGCCAGTTGCTGGCGAGAGAGCACCAGCCCCGCGCACAGCGTCAGGCCCCACTAGTGGCGGTATGAGTATTCCACAAATAAATGATTTTCTCGGCGCACTCAATAAAATGCTCGCCGCATTTGGTGGAGCTACGCCAGGTGGAGTGGCTGGTGCAGGTGGTTTGGGAGGGCAAACGACACCGCCCGTATGTCCTCCTGGATATGTTGCGCAAAAAACTGAACAACGCGATCCATCAATCTTGGGGTTGTTTGGACGGACACAGACGATTTACGGCGCGTGTCAGCCACTACCTCCAGCGCCTGGTATGCCTACAGCAGACATTCGCTGTGCTCCTGTGCGTGCCGCAGTGGGCGAGACGATTGCGATTGCATGGGAGTGTCGCGGTGCAGATGCGATCACAGCAACAGGATTTGCGGTAAACGGTGCGTTTGTCGGCTCGCGCGAGATGACCATGGAGGCACCGGCGGATGGAAAGCAAAATAGGTACACAGTCTTGTGTACAAACGGAACAGGCTCTGCAAAAAAAGAGGCAACCAAGTCATGTCCGGTGCAACTGCGAGCATCGGTAAATCCAGGAGAGCAGGTCACTGTCAGTTGGGTGCCTGAACAGCCCCGTGCGGGTGAACAGGTATTGGTAAATTGGGCCGCCACAGACACAGTGGAATCATGTGTGGTATCGAGTCCTGCAATACCATCACTTCAGCAGGCGGGAGTGAGAGGTAGTTTCAAAACCCCGCCAGCAGTTTCTGGGCGCGACATAGTTATACACTTTGATTGCGCACCACTTGATGCAATCCAAACTATTCGCACCACGAAAACAATTCGGCCACTGTGATGATGTATGAGTCGATTGTTCAACTCGTAATCGAACACATGCTGGATTCCACAAAAGAAAAGCGCGCCAGGGGGCGCGCTTTTTGCAATTACTTCAGCGGGGGAGTGCCGGCATATGCATTGCCATAAACACGAGTGCGCCCGAAAGCACGATACTCATGACACCGTAGTAGCCAAGCCATTTCCATTTTTCTTCGCGCGACAACTCGGGCCGGGTATCCTTAAGAGACTCTTCGAGCTCAGGATTCCGCGCTTTCGCAAAAATCATCGCTGTGATGAATGCTCCCATCACGCAGTCAATGATATCGATCGAAAAATGTTGGGTGCTATTTCCCGTTCCCATCAGGACTGCCATCGTCACCAAAAGGACGGCCGCAAGACGACTGCGGAACTTTGCTGTGAGCGAGGTGAAGTCGTCGAGAACAAGTATCCAGATAAGCAGGACCATCGGCTCACGAAGCATCGCGCTGAATGCGGCGAGGACTGCGACACCCACATACTTGAACCATGACCCCACTGCTTGGGTAATCCGTCCACCATCGAGTGGTGAAATAGGAATCAGGTTGAACAGATTCAGATAGATACCCACAAGGCTTGTGGCAAATACGATATGTGCCCATGGACCCGCGGGCATCATCAGCCAGATACCGAGCATCACGAGAGCAAACAGACCACCCACCAGCGGGCCGCCGTATGCCATGTATGCTTCATCGTCACGGTTACCCATCTTTGGTGCAAAGATTGCGGCACCTAAGAAAGGAATGAATACTGGCGCACTTGCCGGGAAACCACGCCGTTTCAGTGCCCACACATGTCCATACTCATGCACAAGAAGCATGAGTATGAGGCCGACGGCGAACCATGGCCCCAGAAAGAGTGCGTAGGCAAAAAACGAAATGGATGCTGTCACCGCAGTGACGGCGACCTTTGCGAGCTTCAGGCTCTTGAACACTTTGAGGAGCTTCGTCCCCTTGGTAGCCAAGACCAGAAGCAGGAGCATGATGCTACTCCCACGACTTTTGGTTTGCATATGGTTTCTCCTGTCTCTAGTGAACCTACACAAAAGTAGGGGTCAATGCAATCTGTGCGTGTAATCAAAAATAGAACTTTTTTCCGATACAATAGAAGGATGATTTCTCACGCGCGAGGCGCAACGCTCATTGATACCTTGGTCGGGGTATCCCTTATGCTTCTGGTATTCGTCGGAATTGCCGCTGGCTTTGAATTGGCAATTGATGTGGTGAGTAACAACAAGGCGCGCATTGGCGCGCTCGCACTGATGCAGGAACAGATGGAATTCGTACGCTCGCTCCCGTATGAAAGCATGGGTGTTTCGGGGGGCATTCCTGCTGGCGCAGTGCCACAAATTGAAACAGTGCCACTCAATGGTGTTTCTTACACTCGTCGCACGCTTATTCGCTACTATGACGATCCTAATGATGGCCTCGCGGGGGCCGATACTAACGGTATTGTGGCAGATGCAAAAGAGATAAAAGTGTCTGTCTCGTGGCAGGCACCGGGCGGTGTGCGCACACTCAAGCTTGCGTCGCGTGCCTCGCCCAAAGGAATCGAGCAGGTGGTAATTGGAGGCACCATTTCTGTGTCGGTGGTAAACGCCGCGTCCCTGCCTGTTGCTGGAGCAACCGTGCGTATTGTAAATGCAAGCACCACTCCCGCAATCGATATCACCTCGCTCACTAATGCGTCAGGCACGACTGCATTTATTGGCGCGCCACAAGCTGGTGGGTATCAAGTGACCGCGTCGCTTTCAGGATACAGCAGTGCGCAGACATACACAGCGACCGCACAAAATCCCAACCCAAATCCAGGACACCTCACTGTCTCAAATAATGTCACCACAGCGGGGACATTCGCGATTGATCTCTTGTCACAAAAGACTGTGCATACATACAAACAAATTGAAACGCTGACATGGGAGGATTTGTTTAACGACGACTTGAAGGTTGCGACGACGACGAATGCCACTATCGCAAGTGGCACTGCGCACCTAACAGGTCCTGCGCCATACACAGGGAGTGGGGAGGTTCAGAGCGTTTCACTCTCGCCGTCATATCTGTATCAGTGGGACGAAATACAGTGGACAGACACTGAACCTGCACAGACAGAAATTCGTTACCATGTGTATTACTTGGACGGTGCTGATCCAACACCGATTCCTGATGGGGTGCTTCCGGGAAACTCCGCAGGATTTGTAACGAGTCCTGTGGATATCAGTGGCATTTCCACGACCACCTACCCCTCAATTCGTGTGCGCGCATCCTTGGCAACTACTGACAACAATGAAACACCAACGATTAGCTCTTGGCGGATTGTCTACGAAAATGGGCCAGAGCCACTGGGTAACATTGCATTTACTATGACTGGAGCGAAAACTATTGGCACTGACGGGGGTGGATCAGCGATTTACAAATACGATACCAACAGCACAACAGATGCGCTCGGGGTGCTCGCGTTCAGTGGTCTTGAGTGGGACACTTACACTATTTCGGTCGACGGTGCGTCTATCGGATATGACATTGCAGAAAGTTGCGAGCCACAGCCGCGGGGGCTAACACCAGGTGTCGCAACTACGACACGACTTTATTTTGCACCGCACACAACCAACTCAGTTCTTGTTGATGTGCGCACGACAGGAGGCATGCTCGTACCGAATGCATCAGTGCGCATGTATCGAGTGTCATCTGGCTACAACACAACACAAACAACAAGCGGATGTGGGCAGACATTTTTCTCTGGGCTTTCTTCCGGGACAGTTGCCGGCGCAAATCCATATTCTATTGATGTCACCGCGACGGGCTATCAGGCGTATACTTCTACAGAAGTTGATGTGTCAGGAACATCCCGCCTATCAATTGTCCTCACCGCATTGTAATACCATCTCCAACTAATCTCTGAACACCAAGTCTTGAAAATTATGACTACGACTCGAAGAAAAAAGCTCACTGTATCTGCGGATATACTTCACTTTTTTCTTCTTCGCCGCGACCAAGAAAACAAGGAGTGTAAGCGACTATGTTTTCTGAAGCACTCTCCGTGGTGTACCCCTAATTTTCTGCGACTTTTGTTCAGACCTTACTTGTCGATGGTATAAGTATGGAAAAAAGTATTCCGCAAAAAGCGAAAAAAGTATCTCCTTCACAGAGGGGCCTCACTTTTATTGAAGTGCTGGTGTGGATTAGTGTATTCCTCTCAGCTATGTGGGCAATCGTCGGTTCGATTCTTGGATTCTACCGAGCAAATACATATACGCTCGAGCAAGCGCAGGCAGTCTCGAGTGCTCGTCGTTCGGTTGAGGGTGTAGTTGCGGTTATCCGCGAAGCAAACTATTCGAGTGAGGGAGCCTATCCAGTCATTAGTATGAGCACAAGCTCGATCTCGTTTTATGCCGATATAGATGACGACCTACTGCTTGAAAAAGTTCGGTACTTCGTCGAAGGTACGAACTTAAAGCGGGGGGTGGTGGACCCAACGGGTGATCCGCCTGCATATACTGGGGCCGAGGTAGTCACTGTTGTTGCCGACTATATTCGGAACATCGAACAAAATAAAAATGCTTTTACTTTTTACGATGTAGCTGGTGCGCAGATTACAAACCTTTCGCAGGTAACGGCTCTGCGATTTGTGCGCACCGACATGGTGGTGAATGTCAGCCCTGAGAAATTGCCAAACGAGCTTACCCTGCGCACAAGCGCTACTTTGCGCAACCTTCGGTAGTATGAAAAAGATTTTTAAAGCACGGCGGGGAGTCACGGTCATGCTAGTGCTCGTTTTCATGGGTGTGTTTTCCATGAGTGTGGGGATGCTCGCTACCTACTTGCTCACCCAGGCAAAAGTGGGTCGTGCCAAGTATGCAAGGGAACAAGCATTTAGTGTGGCCGAAGGGGGTCTCGAATACTATAAATGGTTTCTTGCACACTTTCCAAATAATCTTACAAACGGAACGGGACAAGCGGGACCGTATAGTTTTGTAGTTAATGACCCCGAGGGTGGCCAGATAGGTACGGCATCTATTGCGGTCGTTGGGAACACTGCGTGCGGTGTCATTCAATCAATCGATATTACATCAGAAGGAACTGCTGATATCGATTCGCGTTTCAAACGATCGTTGTTTGGGCGGTATGCTCGATCGTCAGTTGCAGAATACTCTCATATTATCAACAGTAATGTGTGGGCAGGTGCAGATAGAAATATTGTGGGACCGTATCACAGTAACGGTGGTGTTCGCATGGATGGCACGAATAATTCCACAGTGACTAGCGGTGTTTCAACATGGACATGCACTTCGTCGTTTGGGTGCTCGCCCAATCAGAATGTTGCTGGTGTGTGGGGGGCTGGGCCTGGATTTACATTGTGGCAATATCCTGTCCCGCAATTCAATTTTGCCGGTATGGCAGTAAACCTGGCAACCCTCAAAGGGTATGCACAGACGCAGGGCGTCTACTTTAATACCGTAAGCACTTCCGGTCAGCGCGGATATCATATGATTCTGCGGAACGATAACACGGTCGATGTGTATCGCGTGACCGGAACAAACGGCCGCTCGACTATACATATCGATAATCCTTCGTCGTGGCAAACTGATTATCATCAAATCACCAGCGAAACATATTTGGGGAGGTACATAATCCCTGCGGCATGTCCTGTGATCCTTGCCGAAGACAACATTTGGCTCGAGGGGACTGCTGCGAGTAAAATAATCGTCATTGCAGGAGATCCTGAAAACGCCAGCTACAATCCTGATATTATTCTTCAAAACAATATTGGGTATACCAGTACGGCGGGTACTGTGGGTCTTACCGCAGTGGCCGAACGATCAGTAGTGTATGGATACAATATCCCTGACATCATGACTGTCCGAGGTATTTTCGTGGCGCAGACCGGCTACTATGGACGGAATCTTTACCCGTGTCAGTATTCGCCGTACGACAAGAGAACATCCTTGGCGCTCCACGGATCAGTTGTGTCAAATGGTCGTGTTGGCACCAAATGGGGGTATAGTTCTTCCGGATGTAGCAACCAGTGGTCGGGCTTTAATACACGCACAGATACTTATGATCGCCTGCTCTCATCGTCTCCGCCGTCATTTACGCCATTTGCAACAACGGACTTCAAATTTACTATTTGGCGCGAGGAGTAGAGAGGCTCCCCGAGCGCTGGTGTCCTTGTGGTAGAATGCCCGCATGATAATCGTGCTCAACTGGAAAATGAACCCGCAGACGCTTCTCGAAGCGCGGACTCTTGTTGCTGTTACGAAAAAAGCGGCGCTTAAGTCTCCAAGTACTACAGTAATCATCGCGCCACCCACACCGTTTTTAGGGGTGCTCTCTCAAGGAAAAGCAGGGGTGGGTATTTTGTGGGCAGCCCAACACATACATGAGGAAGAAAGCGGTTCCTACACCGGCGATATATCTGCGATGCAGGTAAAATCAGCGGGTGCCACCCATGTCATAATTGGACATGCTGAGCGGAGGGCGCGGGGGGAAACGAATGATCTCGTTCAAAAAAAAGTGGCTCGGGCATTCGCAAGCGGTCTCACCCCCATTGTCTGTGTAGGTGAAAATACGCGTGATCATTCGGGAGAATATCTTGATGTGGTGCGCACTCAAATTCTCGCTGCCTTAGGCATTCTAAATAGGAAACAACTCAAACAAGTAGTCATTGCCTATGAACCTGTGTGGGCGATCGGTGCTAAAGATCCGATGCGTGCACATGATATGCATGAAATGAGTATCTTCATCCGGAAAGTGCTCTGGGAGAAATTTGGCAAACCGCGAGTCTCGATTCCCGTTTTGTATGGCGGTGCAATTCTGGGTGGGGAACATGTACAGACAATGCTGCACGAAAGCGAAGTGGACGGATTCTTGATCGGACGCGCAAGTGTTGATCCTGAAAAAATACCCGCACTTTTCGAGGCTCTCCACGCGTGATGCTGGTCAGTGGTATACTTGATTCATGAAACGATTGCGGGAAATGTCGCGGAAACAATTGCATGAAATGCGTGTACTTGTTCGTGCCGAGCTGAATGTGCCACTAGGCAAAGATGGTGTTGCCAACGACTTCCGTATAAAAAAAGCATTGACGACAATCTCATATTTGCGCGGATGCGGGTCGAAGATTATCGTATGTGCCCACATAGGGCGCGAAGCGAACGAAACACTTGCCCCAGTGTCGTCACTTCTCAAGGAGGTACTACCGCATTCTTTTGTGCGTGATGTAACTGGTCCGGAAACAAAGATGGTAACGGCAGCGATGCGCCCCGGAGAGGTTGTTCTTCTCGAAAACCTTAGACAAAATGCGGGCGAAACGGGAAATGGCAGTGCATTCGCGCATGAGCTCGCCTCGCTTGCGGACATCTATGTGAACGACGCTTTTTCAGTCTCGCATCGGGAGCATGCATCTATCGTGGGTGTGCCAAAGCTGATCCCGGGGTACGCAGGTCTTTTATTTGAAGATGAATACGACAACCTTAGCTCGGCAGTGCACCCAACTAGTCCGTCCTTTGTGGTAGTGGGTGGTGCAAAATTTGAGACAAAGCAGCCACTCATCAAGAAGCTTTTAAGTACTTATGACAATGTGTTTGTGGCGGGTGCCATCGCGAACGATTTGCTGAAAGCTCGGGGGAATCCAGTGGGGCGGTCTCTTGTATCAGCGATTGTCCCTGATGACGATGTTATAAACAATCCTCGGTTGGTTATTCCTACTGATGTGACTGTCGAAACGACTGACAAACATGCGCGAGTGGTTAAAGTTTCAGAGGTAAAAGATATCGACAAAATTGTCGATATCGGGCCCGAATCATTTGCCACTATTGCAGGATTAGTGCGCAAGGCAAAATTCATTCTATGGAATGGTCCCACAGGCTTGTACGAAGAAGGATACGATCAGTGGACAGAGGCTGTTGCGCAGGCAATCGCAGGGAGCAATGCGCACACAGTGGTGGGCGGAGGTGATACGGTGGTTACCATTGATCATTTAGGTATCGAAGAAAAGTTCACCTTTCTCTCGACTGCAGGCGGTGCACTTCTTGATTTTCTCACGCACGGTACGCTTCCGGGGATAGATGCAATTTCTTAGAGATGGTAAGATTTTTTTATGAAAAAGACGACAAAGATCAAAAAGAAGAAAGTTACCACAATCGAAGGACTCGCCGAGCTAATGGTGAGCGAGTTTGGACGCGTAGATGAGAGATTTGATCAGGTTACAGAAGAATTCGTTGCTGTTCGGTCAGAGATGAAAAACGAGTCTGCGCGGGTAGACGGGCAATTTGTTCTGCTTCGGTCAGAAATGGCAGATGGATTTGTATCAGTACAATCCGAACTAAAAGAAATCAGGAACACATTGCGGTAGATTGAACGACGACTTGATTTTTTGGAGGGTGAAGTCCGAGATGTGCGCGGGTATGCAAAAGAGATTGATGCATTGCGAGCTGAGGTGGCGGCACTCAAGGTGCGGGTAGAAAAATCCGAGGCGTGGAGATAGGCTCCAAAAAAAGAAAACCCCCACCGTTCGGCGGGGGTTTTCTTTTGGATGAATGCTATTGGGTCGCGGTATCAACGGTTCCCAAGTCGGTCTCAAGACCAGTGAGGTAGTCGTCGTAGTAGAGGGAAGAATCATCGTATGCAGGGGCGATGAGAGTAGGGAGGATGGTGACATAGAGGAGCACTACACCCACCAACACCCATACGGCCTCGCGCGGAATCCAGAATCCATCCACTTGGTTATTCATAAAACGCATAGCGCCGATTGCCGTCCACATCGTGACCATCACAACGCCGAGCGACAAAAGTGCCTGCCACCACATTTCTGGTGCAAGGATGCCCCATCCTGACAACAATGCCACTGCGCCCATAATCCCCGAAGCTGCAACCACTACCCACAATGCTAATGTATGCATACGAAAATATAAATACTAATGGGTTCATTGTACTGCTCGTGGGAGGGGGTGCCGACGGAAAGCTATCGGTGTGTGGATAAAGTGTCCGCCCGTTTTTGTGACAGCGTTGAGAAGGTCAGACCTTCTCAATAGATGGGACTTCGCAAGTCCCACATGGGGTACACGAAAACAATCTTGACTTTATACTATTCTGATTTTCATTAGGTTCGGGCACAGAAAAACTGTGTATAGCCAGATAAATGCAAATGAATGATTGCTACTATATAAAGCGATGCAGTCCCGAATTCAATGGGGGGTTTTCCTGGTATGTACACTCTGTGTGGGTTTGCTGACTATTAACGATGGATTACGCACCGCAGAAGCACTGGGCCTCGAATTGGCAGATGTTGCCGCGATGGCGGCCGCAGAGACGCGAGAGCAACAACGAACACCAATGGTCGCAACCCCTACAGGGCTAAAGCCCAAAGGGCCACCTCGTGCAGATCAGGAACAAGTGAGAAGGCAGGCAGAAGCAGAAGCTCGTGTGCGACTTTCAAAGGGGTGTCAATCATCCGCGTGTGCCGATGGTGCGATTAATGCCGCAAAGGCAGAAGGAGTGCGGGCCGGTCAAGCATGTGCCAGCGCAAAGCCACCCTGCCTTGACCCCGATGGCACGGCTTCGGAGGGGAGGCCTGCAAACCCGCAGCCAGGACAACCTCAGCCGGGCGCGCGCGGAGCAGAGCTCTATATTCAAAACCGCGACGGCACAGAAACGCTTCTCTGCGAAGATCGACTTGCGCCAGGATGTGATGCCAAACTCGAGCTGGCGCAGCGTGCGATGGGCTTGCCAGCAAGTGGCGAGATAGGGCCACCTGCTCCATTACAAGTACAACAAGCACAACGCACGCTCGATCAGATTCTCGTCGCGGAAGAAAACCAGCGTTTGCGCGAGATGGCAGTCTCGATGGCGCGAAATCCCGATGCGGGACTTGCCACGGCCTTTGCTGAACAACAGCGAGCGGTAGAGGCCGCAGAGCGCAGGGCTCTCGCGAGTGGTTCGACTGCGCGAGAGATAGATATGATTGCGGCAGGCGGGATGCCTGCGCCAGTAATGCCTGTCGCTGGGGGCCCTCCTGCACCACCGCTTGGTGCCGTTGGTCGCGATGCCACGGCCCTACCTACAGGGTATCTTCCTCCAGGATATGTCGACCCAGCGGGTGAATTTGCGGGTGCACCCTCTACCTTTGCGGGTGCACCGATGCCGCCACCTGAAGATACACGAAGCTTCTGGGAGCGATGGTTTGGCAGTTCGGCCAAGGCCGACACGCCACCTGAGGCTCCTACACGAGTGATTTCTGTTGTCAGTACACCTGAAGGAGAAACAGTCACTACCAGAGAAGATGCATCAGGTAGACGAACAATAACTGTCGAGGGACCGAAACTTCCTCCGGCAGATCCCACTCTTAACCAGCCGTTGAGGGACTATTTTGCGGCAACAGGGGACCAACGCGCTCTTGAAGCCGCGCGGGCTGCCATCGACGCTCCGGCACTATCCGCTCCTGTGGTTAGTCCACGACTCACTGAGCGCTTGGTATCAGATGAAAATGACACCTTTTATGTCGAGAGTCCTGGTGGCGCGCGGCGTCTGGCCACCGAAGAAGACATAAGGCGTTTGCAAGAGGCGCCACCACTCCCAGATACTCCCGCACCCCGAGGACCGGTTGACCCATCCACTATCGCTGACCCTATCGAAAGACGACGGGTCGAAGCTGTGCGTGCATACGAAGCCGCCGCCGCTAGGTGGGAGGCGCTCACAGCAGGATTACCGCGAGACGCAGAGGGAAGAATAATTCCTCCCAATGAAGCTGGGCGTCGAGATTTGGTTCGGGCACAGGAGGCACTTCAGGCTGCGCGGGGTGAGTATACAAGTGCGACAGCAGCACAAGATGCCGATACTCGGTATCGGGGGAGACCGGCGTTTGCCGAGGATCTAATTCGTCCGGGTTCTCTAACACCAGGTACGGCAGGTCCAGGACCGATTGACCAAGCTGCTCTCGCTTCCGACTTGCGCGCTCTCATGGCAGGCGGTGCGACGCGCGCCGAGCTTGAGGCGCGTATCGCTGCTCTTGGACCAATCAGTGAGGTAACGCGTGACTATATCGGACGAGTGCTTGCGCGTAATGACGCTCAGGTGATGCCGGACGGCAGTATTCGTATTTTTTCGTACTACGATTCAGCTGCGTTTAATGCAGAACTCTCGCCAGCTTTGGTAAAGATGGGGCAAATAGGAGAAGTGGCACAGGATGCCGTCGCGAGAATAAACGGGCAGGTTCGTGCAGAAATCGACGCCGCAATAGCAACGGCAGGCGCGCGCGCAGAAGGTGCGTTTACTGAGATTCAGCGATCTACAGCAGAGCGGGTGGCAACTGTCATTTCTCGCGATCAAATGCTTCTCGAGACCCGTATTCGCGAAATCCAAGCAGAACGCAACGCGTGGACTGAGCGATTTACTTGGGTGCAGCGTAATTTTCCGCGTTCACCTCTCGTTGCCGAGCCGTTAGTAACTACAGGAAGCGCAGATAATCCGAGAACAATCAACTACGATACCTACATGCGCGAGACCCAGCGCGAGCTCGATCGTTTAAATGCGGCACTTCAGCTTCGTACGGCGCAGTACAGTACTGTTGCGCGGCTGACAGGGACACCACTCGGAGATGATATAGCTCTCGGTATAGTTGTTGCGCCAACAACACCTGAAGGGCTTGCCCAGCAGCGCCTTTTAAACCAAGGAATACTTGCAGATTATGCGTTACAGCAAAGAGCCATTCTCGGGGAAGCACGAATCGCTCGACTTTCCGATGCACAGCTCTTAGGTCAGAGCCCTGTGATTGCATCTGAACGGGCTTTTGTTCGCGAGGCGTCGGCTCTGACTGCAGGCAGGCTCGGAGAACTTGCGGGGACAATACCCATGACTCAGGCTACCCAATACGAGATTGGGAAAAATGCAGGTACTATTCGAGACCCTGGGGTTATCGAATACTTGAGAGATCAAAATGCTTGGTACACTTTTGCAGGGGCAGTGGCACGGGGTTTGAACGAGTCCCTGGGTGACAAGGGACTTCCACCACTGTTTGGAGGGGGAGAGCTTCTCGCTCGCGTGGGGCGAGGGATAACGGGCGACATGCTCAAGGTGGCTCGGTACCCCGTTGGTTCTGCAGAATTATTTCAAACGCCTGGGCAGATCAGCGGAGGTGTCCTGAGGGCAGGTGGCTCCCTTGCGCTCATGGCGACACCGCTTGGGCTTCCGGGTGCTGAAGCGCGGGCAATTTCAGCAGTGGCCGCCGCAACTGAAGCCCGGGCAATTGCGGTAGCGGCGCGTGCCGCTACCGTAATAAACACACCAGCCGCGCGCGAGCTCGCGGCTGTTGCTACTCGCGCCGAGAATGTTGCTGCACAAGCTCTTGCAAGGGCGGGATTGACTACTGCTGGAGGTGTTGTCGTGAGGGCTGACGGCACAATTGCAGCTCGCGTAATAGCACCCACTGCCGCTGAGGCTCGTGTAGGTGTTACCGCACCGCGGGTTGTGCGCGCACCTGCTGGTTCAGGTGCCTTAGCCGCTGATACAGGTGTGGTTGCGCCGGCCGCTCGGGTATCCGCACCTGCACCCGCACGCGTACTTGGTCGTCCAGCCGCCGAATCGCCTGTTGGAGCAGCGACAAGAATCCGTGTTGCTGAAGCGATAGGTTCCCCACCGCTTCGCGCAGAGACTCGGGTGATAGGGAGAGGGCCACTTCAGGCTGGACAGGCTCCTGCCGTAGCGCGACCAGTTCGGGTTGTTGAAACACCGCGGCCGAGCCCGGCACCGTCCCAGCGCTTTGCCCAAAACACAACAGCTCGCGAAATTGCTGTCAATCGATCAGTAGCGCCGGTCTCGGTAAATCGACCTGTCGGTACAACGCAAAGTCCGGTAAGTGCAGCTGTGCCACGCAACATAACGCCGGTTCGTACAGTTTCAAATCCTGGCTCCGTCACTCCCCGTGCAGTTCCTTCTACAGCTGGTCCGGCCCGTAGCCTGGTTACGCCCCGTAGTCCGGTCGTGTTGGGCAAACCACCGATAACCCGCGGATTTACACCTGGTAATCCACAAGTAGCTGGTCGCGCTCGTCCTGCTGATTTTGTGTCTGCCCCAAGGCAAGCACCGCGCGTGGCAGGGCGTCAACAGCAACAGGCACAGGCGAACGCTTCAAGGGGTGGAGCTTCGGCCAATGCCAACTCTCGCTCACTCACTCCTGATCAGCGATGGGCGCAGACTTTGGAAAAGGCCGAAGTTTTGGCCGGGAGCAGGAGCGCGCCAGCAGGAGAAAGAGCTGCGGCGGCAAATGCTGCGCAACGAATGCGCGCCGCAGGACCACCATCAGGTGGTCCTGTTCCACCACGGGTGAGTGCCCCAAGGACTGCAACAACACCTGCCCCTCGCCCACCTGTTTCAGGATCTCCTGTAAGAAATCCTAGTCAGACAACGGGAGGACCTCTTGCAACAGTACCTGCTACTCGTCCTGCAACCGCTCCAAGGAGTACTCCAGGATCTACTGCACAAGGTGCAAGGAATCTTGCCCCGCGACCTGTGTCCGGAGGACAAGGGAGATCGCTTGTTCCTGTTTCGGCCCGGCGTGATGTGCCAAAAACCGCGAGTCCTGCACCACGCGGTACTCCAGGGTCACAACAAATAGACACGGCATTAAAGACCCAAGTTCCCATTTTTGGTGGCGCGCGGTCGTCTCCGGCTTCTGCACCTCGTCCTGGCTCACCGCCGACCGTGCGTGAACTCGTTGCAACTCGAGCAATGGTGCGCGCCGGCGTTGCTTCGGCTCAGGCAGCAGCAATGGCAACACATGCACAATCAATCGAACAGGCATTTGGATATTCAAGTCCGCAGGCGACATTGGCACGCGCCAACGCAACTGACGCTGCTCGCAACTCCGTTATAGCAGACACTATTGCAAGTAACTTGGCAAACAGAACTGGTCTTGCCATGGTCAATATAGATGGTTTCGCGACTGTCGTTCGTGCTGGTGCCGTACCCGAAGCATTTGGATATATGAATGGTACTCGACTGGTGCAAAGCCTTCCATTTGTTGAAATAGGTGCAACTGCACCTAGTGTTGCTGTGGCACGACCTGGCGCTTCTTTGGCACCTCGTCCTGTGGCCTCAGTCCGACCATCAGCTCCAGCTCCGCGAGTTGCTGGTGTCGAGACGATCCCAAGGGGTACGGCGCTGGTTCCTGTATCCGCACGACGCGACTTGCCAGGAGCAGGAGGGCCGACGCCATATTCAATTCCGGGGCCACGACAAATTCAAGTAGCGCTTGGTAGTCAGGTTGTTCCTCGGTATGGAACGGTAAGCGCCCTCCCTGTAAGCGCAGTTCGTACCGGTTCGCCACCTACACCTACAGAAATGCTTGCAGTGTCTGAAATTACCCGTGCAGAATTGTTTGCCGCTCGCACGGCTGCAGCAAGTGCCCGTGCATCTGCAGTTGCAGGTGCTCCAAGAACCACTATTCAGGCGGTACAAGCAGCAAACGCAGTGGTGTCGCGCGCACTTGATGTTGAACGGGTTGTAGTCGCGGCTGCGAATCGTGCTGCTTCAGCAGCTGGTCTTGCTTCGGTAACAATCGATGGTACTCAATTTATTGTGCGCACAGGATCGGTACCAGAAGTTGTCGGCTATATGCGAGGTACTGTGTTCGTGCAAAGTCTGCCGTTTGCTGATCTGAACGCGGGTGCAAGCGTGGCGGTAACGCGACCGGTTATATCATCAGCTCCAAGAACGACTTCTGCTGCGTCTGCTCAAACTCCCCCTGTCGGCTCAACTCCTACGCCTACCCCGGGACCTAGTAGGGTCTTTACCGCAGACGGTCGTTTTATAGGGGCTCCCACTAGAGTTGTTGAACGGCCATCTCCACTATTGACAGATATCTCACAACTCCCTGTTTTTGAGGCCAATATCCCGCGCAACCGTTCTCTCGCAGTCATTCCGCCTGCTGGTGCAACGGGGGTGTATCCGACTGCGGCGCGAGGATCTTTCGCTCCTGCTGCAGCGCCATCCACGGCTGCGCCACCTCGACCCACGATTACTCCAATAACATCTGCACAAGGACAGGCAATTCTAAACTACAATCGTCCTGTCCAATCAATTGAAACAATTTCTCGAGCACTCGGGCGACTGCCACAGGGGGGGCTTGCGGCAAACTTAGTTGCAGATATAAATCTTGCCCAACTACAATTAAGTGCTTTGGGGATTCTTGTGCCTGGTGGTGGGGTCATGATCCGGCAGGATGATGGTGTAATGATTGCACGGTATAGCCCCTCTGCTGGTGCATATGTACTCACCCCTGCAGCATTTGGGAGCGATGCTCCCATGCCTCCCGAACCAGCCCCAAGAGTACATACGCTTTTCTTGGGAGGCGCCCGACCGGGTGCCCCGGTGGACTTACTAGGCATTCCTACACCACCCGAAGTAATACAAGAGGTTCGTGCACGCGCTGCAGTGCGTGCCGCAATTCAGGGCGGCACCGTTCCGCGCGAAATGATACCACCGCTAGTGGCGCTTCTGGGTGCACCAACTGGATCGTTTGAGAGGGATCTTGAGGCATTTTTCATTGCCTCTGCACCATCACCAACATACACCGGCACTGCAATTATTCGCCGGTCGCCTGCGCGAGCTCGTGCTGCTGCAAGGGTAAATGCGCGCAGTGCCGCACTTGCTCGGGGCTTAGCGCCAACAGCCCCTCGCTCAGGGCTGTCTATCGACGACTTGGGAGCTGGGCTCAACAGCCTGGGTGTTTCGGCTGGTGCTTTTACCACCAACTTTGTTTCAAACACTGTTCTCAGTCGAAGTGGCCAAGATATTCCTGAATCAATAACGGGAAACAATGTACAAAATGCGCTTTGGGGCGGGAGCCCGGCCATCTTGGAAAACCAGGGAATGCAGACTGTTTCGTTGGGAGGAGGTATTGCGGATGCCGTAGTCACGGGTGTGAATTCTGAAAAGAAAAAAACCGAGTGCCTGTCCTCTTGTTTTTCTGTGGTTGGGACTGGAGTCGCACTTGACGGCTCGGGAGGAATTTCCTTTGTTTCGCATTCTGCCCCCCCAACTCTTGTGGAAAAGAATGCAGTGGCACAAAAAGCTCTGGGAAATCATATCGGTAACGCAATCAAAGACCTGCTTGTCCGATCGGTGCCGGGAACAGCGCGGATTGAGATTTTTGGAGGAGGATTCCAGACACTTCCTGGTAGGGAAACTCCTGAGCCTGGGTCGCTTGCTGTGTATGAAGAAGGAAAAAATTTCCTCGAGGAGACGGCCGTTCAGGCGATTCGACAAGCTCGCGCATTAAATCCTGATATCCCACTTGTGGCTATTTCTAGGCCATTAGGACCCTCCTATCCTGGAATATCAGCAGAGTCACCCCTTACGGCTGTATTTGTAGATACCCCTCGTCTTACAACGACTGTGTTTGCACCCGAATCCTTGATAGCGGAAGGAAGAGGGGTCGCACCAGCTGGTGCAACTACACCAAACTCCCGCCAAACGCTCCCTATGGCGCGTAGTAACATTGGTGCCGAATTTCCGCAAAATACTGGCGCACTTGTGCAAGTAATCGCCACTCGTGCAGCTGCACTGCAGGGTCAAAATCCATCTCCCACCCCGCCACAACGCATTCTATTAGTGGAAGATGACGCACGCGCAGTGAGAGGCTTCCTAGATGCATTCGAAAAATTGTTCCCCGAGCTTCCAGTGGTCAACAAAGGACGCTTCTCCGAGACACCCTCTGCAGCAGACCTGCAAGCTCCCGGTATCTTGGTCGTCACCTCAGCAGAAAAAGCCCAACTTGCACTCACGGCACCAAGGGCTCTTTCGGTTGGGCTGGTGCTTCTCGACAATAACTTGCTTGACGGACGACTTGGATACGACATGGTCTACCCGCTCATTAAAGGAAGCCAACCAAACGCTGTCGTTCTTAGTACTTCAGGGGAAGGCCGGCTTGAACAACCAGGTGTTGGGCATGTCGACAAAGGCATTGGATTCAATGCAAAAAAGCTTTCAGAGGCCTTGGCACAAGCGGGGGTACTACCCACTGCAAGTGGCATCTCACAAGCCCAACGAGGCGCAGGTGTACTCACTGGCTACCGTGAAAATCCAGTTACCGCAATTCTCCACGCGCGTGCGGCAGGAGCTAATCCGTTCGCACCCGCATGGGCACAGCCACAAGTTGGACGAAGTGTTCTTGCACGGCGGGGACAGGGGGTGACTGACAGAGCCGACATTCCTCGACGAGGTAGTGGTCGGTGGGGGCCTGTGGCTTCCAATATCCCTGCGGTACTTGGTACGGCTCAAGCACGCGGCGCACTGAATACCCTTGGGCAGATAACTCGTGGTCCTGGTACATCTCCAGTTTCTTCTGTCGGAGCCGGACAGCAACCATCTTTACCAAGCCAGCGTGATCCGCGTTTGGCTGCACTTGCAACGCGGGTCCGTGCAATGAATACGATTGTAGTTGTAAACGCGCGTCCAATTCCTGGACGGACAACTGTCGTTCTGGATGCAATAGCCACTTTGCTCGAAGAGGTTTGTGGGCAAGTCCCTAACTGTCGCAACCTGGAACTTTTCCACGCATTGAGTGGGAGTACACCCGATCCGACACGAATCGTCGCGTTTGACACGCCTGATGGTGCCCTGCTTGCGGCAGCGCAAAAATTCGCGCAAACATTTCTGACAGATGCTGAAAATCCGCTATCTTCCGCGAGTCTCCGTGTAACCCTCCCCATGGCACGGAATATTGGTACTGGATTTCCTCAAAACACAGATGTGCTTATCCAAGCAATTGCCGTTCGTGCCGCTGCATTGCAAGCGCGAAACCCAGTCATTTCTGCCACCACTCGCATACAACTTTCTACGGCACCTCGTCCAGGACCAGAGAATCCCATTACCGGAAAACCAGATCCAAACCAGGTAGTGACCAATGAAGGTACATTCTTTGAAATACAAAATTCGCAACTTACTAATGTTGCAGTGGCAGCTATCTTGGACGGTATCGTTGCGGTCGCACCGCCTGTCGTCGTGGACGCAGTTGGTGTACGAGGTGTATTTGGTGGGAAGCGGTACTTCTCGCCAGTGCTTATCTCTGCAAATGCGCGACCAGTGTCACCTGAAGCTATCCGTGCAGACCTCGCGGTGCTAGAAGTTTTTGGTGATACCGACCACAGGTTTGATGCGCGAGTAAATCCTCCGCTTGTTTCGAACATCGGTCTTACCTCGGACGGCAGAATGTATGTGTTTGATTTTGGATATGCACAGCATTTGATGATGGCAAATCCGCTTGATGCGCGCTCGATTGATGCGCAAATGGCGCAGATGACACCAGGAACACAGGCACTGTTCGTAAGCAAACTTAACCAACTTGAGGCACGAGTGAGTGGTGCCTCGGGTCTTGCTTTTCTCTCAGGCGTTCTTGGGAATTCTCGCGGGAGTTGGAAAACAGCTTTTAATTTTATGAGTGATGCGCCGCGCATAGGTAACCCTGCCGCATATTTCCGCGACAACCTGCTTGACCGTATTCGGCAGACGCGCACTGTAGCTATCGCAATTAATCCCGCTCTCGCAAATCTAGGCACGAGAGGGATTGCAAGAGTCGCTCTTCCTATGGTACGGCCATCACAACTTCTCACCGAAGCAGAAGCGCTTGCGCTTTTGTCGGGTCCGCCCACCCTTTCGGCGATTGGGGTTTCAGCTAATTTGATAGAGGGCGCCACCGCGTTGATTCGTATCGCTCAACAAAATGGTGGCAGACTCCAAAATCCTTTGGCGCAAGCGTGGTACGAAGCTGATATGGAGGCAAGACAGGCGCGAAGATTTTTCCAGAGTGTTCTTAACGAACAAAACTTGGCGCGCGGAGCCGTCTCCTTGCTCGCAGGGAACAATGCCCCTCCTGAGCAAATGAGGCAGGCGGTAGCATATGCGACATGGATTGAGAATTTTGTACAAGCTGTTGCGACAAACGATTTCCCGAATGATGTGGCAGACACACTCCTGAGAGAGCTACAAAAAGGTGAGCGAACAGTGCCGGTCACTGGTTCTGTTGCTGGCATGCTTGCGCAAAACACTGCCGCACGCGCCGCTCGACAGAATCTCCCTGCTCTCGAAAATCGATGGATCGAGCTTCAGCGGGCGCATGTCTCGGCGTCATATTTTATTGCAAATAGTGGCCCCAACCTCGATCCGGGAACAGGAGTTCGCGATGTCAGTTTCCAGAGATCGCAAGAGCTTGTGCGACTAGCTGTGGAAAGCGAAATGCGACAGCTCGCAACTCAAATTGTTCCCTTACGGCAAACCGCGGCACTTCTCACGCCGTCCGACACATCTTTTATCGGAACCCTTGCCCGAGCACTGAACCCACAAACCCCACGCCGTGGCCCAGGTGTACTCACTGGCTACCGCGAAAACCCAGTGCTCGCGGCACGGCATGCACGAGCCGCTGGTGCTGATCCATTCGCACCTGCATGGGCACAGCCACAAGTTGGACGAGGCGGTATTGCTCGGCGCGGGCAGGGAGTGACTCCGATTTCGCCTGCTCAGACCCCTCCGATTTCCACCGAGGCAACACTTGTACGGATAGAGAAGATGGTTGTAGATGCACTAAAAAGTATCCGCGAGCAGGCAAAAGGTAACGAGGATGTACCAAAGAGGCTCATTCCCCATATCCAGCGTCTTACTAGTGGGCAAGGTGTCCAAAATTCAATCGCATCAGCTGTGTTGAATTCAGTTCCGTTCGCCGAGCTCCCTACACTTACTCAGGCACAGGTATCCGCAATCGCTCTCAATCAGGTGGCCCGCAGAATGGGTCCAGGGCCGCTTTCGCAGATTTTTGCAAAAGGATTTGGAGTACTTGAGAAAAGTATCGGTGCCCCTGCTGGGTCGACACTCGCCGGAGTGAGGGTCATCCCCGCAATGCCTGGGATTCTCAGTCCTGTTGTGGCTCAGTCTGTCGTCCCAAAGAAAGTCTCGAAGCGTGCCATCAACAAGATCGTTAGGCAGGTTAGAACATTTGCTGACGAACCAGTCCGTCAAGAAACTCCAGCCCAGACTCTGACTCGTTTGCTCGATCGCGTTGGTGCACCACTTGTAGTTAACGAGGCACCACAACAAGGAGTACCTGCTGGTTCTATTGTGGCGCGGCCTGAATTTACCGGTACTTATGCGCACACTGTCGCTGAAGGCGCACGCGATTCATCGCAACACTTGCTGTCACTGCCTACTATTATCGACTCATTTCCCGCGCACCAACTTCGTCGTGCTCTCCGTAGCGCACTGCAAGAAGCCGCCGCACGAGTGGCCCCAACAGATCCGGCCAAAGCCGTGGCACTGCAAAGTGTCTACCGCTATTTCGAAGGGAATGCCGCACGCGTGAATGTGTTCAACATCCTTTCAAGTGATTTAAGTGAACTTGCTGGGATTCTCGCGACGAGCGAAGGGACGGTAAAAAACGCCGTGGGGATGATGGTAGAGCGACGCCCGCGCATCGGAGATGCCGAGTACGATGGGCTCCCACCTACGCAGAAAAAGCAAGTCGTAGATCAATGGAAAGAGATTGCGCGGTTGTATCTCGAGCTTGTCGGCTCGACTGCGAACGACCAACAGGTAATCGCCGCACTGGGTCGCATGCCCACGAACGACGAGCTGAAAGCAATGCTTGCCGCTAATCCAGTACAACAAACAGCCACCACTTTTGCGACGGCCGGTCGTACGACTATGGGCCGACACACACGAGCAGTGGGAGAAGAAGTAGGTGCTCTCAATCTTGCGGGTGGACGAAGTACGACTCGTCCTGGCCAAGCTCGGCGCGGTCCTGGCGGGCCGGTAATTGTGAGCGCACCCGCGCCACAGGCGGCAGGCGCCGTTTTGACTGGGACACAACCAGTCGCCACTCCATACACGCTGGGGGCGATGACAAACGAAAGCAAAACCAAGCTTGTCTACTATATTGAAAATGCCGCGGGTGATGTCATGGGAGCCATGAGTCTTGTCATGGTAAATGCAGATGTGCCTCATGTCATTCTCAGCTCGCTGAGCGTACTCCCTGCCTATCAAGGTCTCAAACTCGGACGAACATTTTTGCAGGAAGTAAAGAACAGATTGGTAAACGCTGGAATCCCCGTGCTGTTGGTTAATGGAATTGACTCGGAGTCACCAGCGTTTCTAATGTACAACCGTTCTGGATGGGTAGATGCGGGTGTGGGAGACCCCATTCAAATGTGGATGGTGAATGATCCAAGGGGCCTGCTTACCCAAGCAGACCGCACTGCCATAGCGCAAGCTGCAAAACAGGGGGAAAAAGGGGTGAACACGACACAAACCTTTGCGCTCGCTCCTGACGGGGCAGTCTCGATTGTTGATGTGCCTCCACCTACATCAGTGACCGGCGTGGCACCAGCTGACCCAATTGCACGGCCTCTGGTTGCTATCCAGTCGCGTGCACCTCCTGCCGCGATTGTGCCGGATACTGTGGTTTCAGATACGACAACCGCACCGGTTGTTATGGGTTCCCTCGGATTTCCTATCATGCCATCGGATGGGACAGTTGCCGGTGTTCTTGAGGGGACTTTTAGAAAACTTGAAACAGAGATGGGGGGTATACCCACCTTGCGGTCGTCCCGCCAGTTTGCCGCGCGGACTGCGCTCGGTCTCTTCGTTAGGAATATTGCAAACGGACTCGCTAATGCACCGAAAGACGAATTACATGGAGCAGTGATAGCGATTGCTTTTCAATTCCGTGATCGTACGCTAGGAAATTACCCATCAAATTTGTCTGCAAAAGAAATCATTGCAGAAATGAGCACTGCCTTGAACGAGAAGAACCCACAAAAGTTTGCCTCACTCAGCGCATGGTCACTCTCCCAGATTTCTTTTGCCCTGGACTCAGTTGAAACATTCGACCAGGGTAGAAAGTTGGTTAATGGCTGGCGCGCCAAAGCCCCAGACACTCCTGAAGGAAACAAAGAGTTGTTTAAAGAGATCTTCAAATTTGATGCAACGGGCGATGTATTTGTGGTGGCTGGGCCGCAAATGCTCCATGTATTTCCAACTGTTCGTGCTGATGTCGATCGTGCGGTCGGGCTTACTGGTGTTGGCGCAGCAGTATTAGCACAGCCACTTGTTCCTGCAGAACTCGGGGGTCGTGTTGTTATGTACGCTCCTACCGAAGATGTGCTTGCGAATTACCCAGAAATAGCAAGACATGAAGCCGAGCACATTGCGCAATTCATTGCAAATACATCTGCAGTTTCAAATGCTCGGCATATTTCCTTTCAGCGATTGCTTGCGAAAGCTACCGAGAAACCATCTGAAGCGGTCGCTCGTACACCCCTCCAGTCTTTTGTGCATTTATTTGCGAATGAGGGGAATTCAAATCAGGAGGGTTTGATTGCAATTCGGGCGAGAGGATATGCGAATGCGTTTATATCTGGTGCACTTTTCCAGGTGTCCATGGAGCTCTTGTCGTATTTTGTAGCAGATCGCCTGTCGGGTGCCGAACTTGCTGAGCGGGTCAATCGACCATTATACCAAGATCCGATGAAAGAACTGGCAAAGAAAGAGGCAGAACGGATTACGGGTATCTTGGAACTCAATATCATAAAAGCAACACTTCGTCCGTTTACTCTAGGCACCTTCCTTGGTGCTCCTGTCGTGCAGGCCACTCCATTCTCGCTGGGAGACAGTTTGAATCCAAACAGGATAAGAGGAAGAGTTGTAATTCCCGATTACACATTCCTTGTCGACGAAGGTGTGCGGGTACTTTCCACTCTTACGGCACAGGGGGTTGATCGAGAGGTTATAAACGCACTGCTATCCGGTCTTCCGGTACACCGGTGGAATAGAGCGGTATCAGCGTTTTTTGCAGAACAGTCGTTCTTTGTGTTTGAAGCAACACCTCGCGACCTTGCTTCCGGACAAGATCTGACAGCAATCCATACGCCAGCACCGCGTGCAATTAACGGCGGTGCTGTGCCGGCGGCAAGTGTTGCGATCTCCACAACAAAAGAGCTTGCAGACAAACCAATCGATCTCCCGTCAGCAGATGCACGGGGGGCTGAATATGCATCAGCACCAGAAGCAACACCCTCCGGATTACAAAGATCATTACCACCCGTGCTTTCATTCGGTCCGCTGAATCTGACAGCGCCGGTTTCTGCACCGGTCTCTGGGCTGTTTGGTGATGAGGGACTTGAGTCGGTTTCTACGAGAGGCGTGCTGCTGGAATCTTTATCCGGTTCAGCGCAGATTGCCCGACAGGCTGCGACAACCCTCCGAGACACTGCCCGTGCATGGGTTGCGTTCCGTCGTCGTGGTGGCCAAGTGAATGATGTGACCAGACAACAGCTCGCAGGGTCATTCGAGACTATGCCCATTGGTGCTACTTCTGGCACAGCACCAGCGCTCCATGTTGTCCTGGTTTCAGGAGTCAAGTCAAGTCGGCAAAATTTGTTTGATGGTGCACAGATTATGTACGACACTTTGGCCCAATTGGACTCGAATGTTGCGGTCAGCGTGGCGTATGGTGATTACACGCATGTGGACACTGCTCGACAGGCATTTGGTGTGGAGCATTTGATCGGCGAAGCGTCACGCATTCTTAGCAGTGATCCAAACGCAAAGCTTGTTTTCCTTGGGCACTCGTGGGGCGGTGACTTGTCGGCACTCGCAGTTGGTGTTTTGGAAAGAAACCCACAATTTGTCGGCAGGATTGGACTAGTGCAATACGCAAGTCCAGATCCACGCAACCTTCGGCCGTTTTTGCGAGCGATTGGTGTGGGCGGTGCGTTGAAACGGCTTGGTTATACGGGTGATGTGCGACTCGAAAGCCCTGTCTTTGTTCTGAATGCCGGACGCGACCGTCTGATTCGCATTGATTCATCTGGTGTACAAGGACCAGAAGGAGTTGTTTCTCCACGGCTTGTGCCACAAGCTACTCACACACAGTGTTTCGGTCCCGAATGTGCGGGTATTGTGGCACAAGCAATTGCGGAAACAGCACGGGCTCTTGATAGGCCTCTGGCCGGCGAATCAGCGCTTGCGTCTTTGGGTAAACCGGTTACGGTGCATCTTTCGCCAAGCGGCAACAGGGCACGATTCCCCAGAGTTTCTCAGACTGCCCGCAGAGAAGTGTCTGTTCTCTTGCTCCGACTGGTTCTTGGTGGCGCCGATGTTCCAGGGGCAAACACTGCTTATAGTGGCGGACGACGCCCTCAGATTTCTCCGCGCCTTCGTGGCGAAACATTACCACCCGTGACTACCGTTGTTGATGCAACACCAGCACCGACTGGCGTTGTCAGTGGTTTTGGTCCAAGCATGAATTTTCTATCAGGCCCACTTGGCCGAAATCGCGGCCCGGTGTTTGCACCACCTGACGCGCGAAGTGCAGCTGCAGATGGTATTCCTGTTGCCCAGCTTGAGGCTGAACAGGTCGCGCGTTTCGATGATGAAATCGACCGTGCGCTCGATATTATTCGTGCCGACAGCACAGTTGGGTCCTCGGAGTGGGATCGCGTCGCGGCACTTTTGGCAAGTGATGATTTTGTTGGGAAAGTCCAGGCGGCCGTCGTGGAATCAGGCGACACGAATGGTATTCGACCGGCCATTGCGAAAGAGCTGTACGCATGGGGAGAAAAGTCAGGTTCTCGTGAGGCTACAAACCTGGTCAGACGAGTTGCGCTGCAGATTCAGTCCAGTTTTGATGCGTCAATCCTTGCAGCAGATCAGAAAGCAATAGACGCACGGCTTGCAAATTTTCAAACGCAATTGATAAAGGCTGCACGCGATGGCGCCACCGCACGAGTCCTCCGCACTATGACACTCAGATTCGTACAGCAATACAGTGGTGGATTAGAGTCGCCCGATGTACGGATGATACGGAATACTCTTGTAGAGGCCCTTGCTAGCACGCGCGTACGCTCAAGGAAGGTGACGGAAAGGTTGCTCGCTCCCATCAGCCCACTCCCACCAGCGACCACACCCCCTTCCAACAGGGAAAAACTCACAAAGATTCGTGTCGCGACAACTCCCTCGGGGCTTTTCCGGGCTGTGCGCTCGGCGCTCGAGTCAGAAGTTTTTACAAATAGTCGAGTTTTGGGGGTAGTCAAGAAGATTGATCTTGGTTCCATCGCAGAAGGGGGAGTGGCGGGCACAGCTGAGATTCTGGCGGAAGCATTGACGACAGCATTGGAACCACAGGGCAGGGCACCTGCGCGGGCAAGATACATACAACGCGTTACACCGATTATCGCCGCGCTCCAAACTCATACGAAAACAGACATTACATCTGCATTTGTGCGCGCAGCCAATGCTCCGCGAGTTGCTGCAACCCCCCGCACCACCCGCCAACCGCTCACCCGCGCGGCACTACAAGCGGCTCGCGCTCGCGCAGGATCACTGCAGTCCGCAACCATGAATACGATGGCACAAGCGGCGCGGGCAGTGGGTGTGGCGTTGGTGCTTGCGGGCGCACCCCAATCTGCGGTGGCACAAGAAGCACCAAAAGCAGGGGTCTCTGTGCCATCGTTGGTACAAGCAGGGATAGATGCACGGTTGTTCAGGGGAAACGATGCGCAGATGGTTGAACGCGCACGAAAGGCCATTGTGGGGAACGGGACAATAATTGGCGCGATTAATGTACGCCCGGGTGTGCCACTGGTATATCTCATCGGAGAGATTCATGACTCGCTGATTTCTAAAAAAGCTGAGGAAATCGTGGACCAAATCCTTCCGTTTGCTCGGAACATCGGTCATGAGGGGATTTCTTCTGAAGAAATTCCAGCAGCCGTCGGAGGACTTCACTTTGGTGTCGAAGATCTATCGCTCTACAGACAAGGCTCGTTTCTTAGCCAAATGTGGTTTTTTCTTAACGCACGCATGGGGAGAGTTGTGAACGCAAGTTATCAAGATGCACAGACGGCCGAGGAGTTTGTCGACCGACTCACCACAGATTTCTGGGAGAGTGAGTTTGGCTCTATTTACAAGAAAAAATATGAGGAAAATACAGTCGATGCCCGACTGGTTGAGACGCGCAGAGACGCGCGGGACCTTTTGGTTAAAATAGTTCAGAGCTTATGGAATACACATGGTCCAACCAATGTTGATTTAAGGGACGAACTGGATGCAGTAAATGGGCAGATACGACTTTCCGTGATTAATCAGCGCTGGGCTGAGAACATAGAAAAGGCCCTTGCTATCCTGCCGGGGGGTAGTGCGGTGATTGCAGTGGGTGCAAGGCACCTGATCGATATCCCCATGACACCATCACGACTTCCCGAGTATCGCGCCTTAATCGGGCAGTCGATTCAAGGGGCCTTGGCCGCGCGTGGTATAGGAGTCGTAATCATACTGCCGAATAATTATACCAATGTCAGTGGTATTTCTCGCATAAAGGCCGCGATTGCTTTCGTCGAGATGTCTGCGGTAATGCGCAGTACTGCTCCGATCTTAGCAGTGCCACCCACCCCCAAGTTAGTGCAACCCCCAACAGAAGCCGTGAGACCGTCTCGTACCAAGGTGTATGAGAGGCCTGGCAGGTTCTCCCCGGGCAATGGGTTGTTACCAAGGGATAAGGCGCCTACTCGACCAAATCGCCCCACCCGCCAGCCCCTCACCCGCGCGGCATTAAGGGCATCGCGAGAACGATTGGGTGGCGTCCCTGGCGTTACGACTCGTTTGTCGAATCGGTTTGCAAAAGTTGTAGCAATTGCGTGGAGGATTGGACACGGACATGCGCTCGAAAAGCATGGGCCGACCATCGGAACTATTGATCCTGTAGTTCTTTCCCGCATTGTTGCCCGAACGATGCTTGCTGGCATCACAATTTCACGCTCGCCACGAGCAACTGTGTATGTGGATGCGGAATCACGCATTATCGTTATTCGCGACAGGAATTCTCGGAGCAGTGTGGGTGTGGCAGATGCAGGGACAGTGTATCGGCTTCCGACAGGAAGCGGCGACCCCGTTGCATACGCAACAGAAAAGGCCGAAGAGATTTTCAAGAATGATGTTGCGCGAGCAATTGTCGCGGAACATGGTGCAGAGATGATTGCTTCGGGGCAGTGGCCAGTAACCAATCCTTCAAGCTTGCGCAACTACATCACAGCGTCAATGACGCAGGGTGTTGAGCAGATGACCCCCTCAGGCGCTAGGGTATTCGTTGACTCAAAACGCAACACCATCGTACGCGTGAGCCCGGGCGCTTCCGTTGTTGCGACGGCACAAAAATTCGCAAATAGAGAGGCTCTACAAGAAGGACTTGCACAAATTATGGGGGGCATGCAAGTGACGCCGAGCCCAACAGTTGCCATAGTTCGTTCACAACCACTGGCACCAGGTGTGGTAGAAGGCCCACGCTCTTCTGTGCGGCTTGAAAACGCGGCATTTGGTCGTCTTGCGCAAGGACTCTCCGTTACTGAGCGAACGAGTCTGAAACAGGTATTCGATACACTGCTTGCGACGAATGACTCGTTCCGTGCACAAATACATGCTTTTGGGCAACCGGATGTCACCGCGGTACAACGGGACGCACTGCGCCCAGCATTGCTCGCGCAAATTTCTGCCGGAAATCAGGTGTCGGCTACTGCCGCTCAACGGCAAAGCAACCCTAGAGGCCTTGTTGCACGCATTGTAGACGCATTCCGCTACGCGCTCAGCGGAATGCGGAGTGGGAATACGAGCACCACCAACATGTTCGGTGCGGCCCTCCTTGAAAAGTTCTTCACCAACTTCTCTGCGCGCATGGTGCAAACCCGCAATGTGGTGCAGTCTGAGCAGCAGACAACCTCACTTACTTTATCAGCGGTGCAACCGATTCCTGGAACGGGTGCTCTGCGGCGATTTGGTGCGGCAGGTGTCGAAGTGGCCAAGATCTTTTTCGGTATCACCCCGCGTCCGACAAGCGGCTCGGTTTTTGCCACAGATTCTTTCGGTGCAAATGTGCCGGAAGAAATCCCTAGCGAAGTGATTGATAATCTGCCTGAACTTAATCAGACCAGTCCAGCCATTGCTTCAAGAGTCATTTTGCCACCCGAGGTTTTGAACGATGGTGGGATTGATTCCTATCCCGTTAGCCGAGAAACGCTTGTCGATACTATTGGTGGTCGTTTTCATCCGCTTGATACAAAACCGACATCCCAAGCGGCACAGTTTGTCACCGCCGCACTCTTTAAAGGATTTTTGAATGTCTCTTCTGTTGTTAAAATCGGCGACCGATTCTATTCATACGAGGCCCCTGGAACAATGGCACATCCCACTGCAGGTTACCCTGCTTTTGATGCAACAAAGAAAGCCTCTCTCGAGGCCGACCTCGAGATTCTGAGGCTGGTTATGCATGATCTTGATCATAAAGCACCCAATCTCCACAATGTTGCTTTGTTGGAAGACGGGAATTATATGATTTTTGATTTCGAATTCTCGCATGATGGGTTCTGGCGTGGTTGGAGACTTTCGATTGAAACCGACGACCGTATTGTACAAAGAATCATGCTGACGAAGCTTCAGCGACTTCAGAGTTTCTATCAATCCGATGAAGGAGTGGCTCTCATGAAATCTGTGTTTGCTCGCGCTGGTGTTCCTCTGGAGGAGATATTTGAAAACCCGGCTAGCCAAGGAGAAAAAGATGCAAGCACCGCGGCATTTCATGCAAGGTTTATGGAACGGATTGCTATCGGTATTTCAGACCTTAGAGAGAAACTTGGTCCGGCTGATTTGTCAGTAGCTAATCGTGCTCTTGACAACTTGGTAGCAACCGCACCTCGTCCCGCTTCCGTGGATGCACCTGCCCCAGCCCAAGAGAACGACCTTCTCGATCGAATTGATACTACAGAGAATCTAATCAGTGCCCTTCAGGTGATAGTTCGGCAAGGACAATTAAATACTGCTGATGTTGGAAGAATCGCTGAGGTGTCGGTCGCGCTCGACAATGCCGCTACTGCGATGAGGAACGGAAATATGGCAGTGGCTGGAACTGAAGTGTCTGTAGCGGAAGCACTCATAAACGACCTGGCTGTCAGCAAACCAGCTCTCGTCGCGCAGGCTCGCGCAGCACAACCAGGGCGCCCACTGCCGGCAGGTGCGGGTGTGCCGGAAGGAACCCCGCTCACTAAAGCTGAAATACTAGGCAACTTGTGGTACGAAGAAAATCATTCAGTAAATAATCCAGACAGTCATAACTACAGAGCATCAGTCTTTTTGAACGGGAAACTTTATTCAGTGTTCTTTCTGTATAATATGAGTACAGATCTGGATGGAGAGAGGGTTTTACATATCGAACTAATCAGGAGTAGCGGGCAACCAGGTGTCTTCCAATCACTGCTTGCATTTGTCGCTGATCGAATTATCGCCGAAGGAGCCACTAAAGTTGACTGGTTTACGACGGCGAGCGAGACCACCCCCAATACTCATTTTGATGTAACGCGATTGAACGCGCTTTATTCGCGCATAGCGCGTTTTCCTGGATCAACAAAAAAGCCAAGATCTCGGAATACTTACTCTGGCTTTGACTACAGCGTGCCAGCCCGTGCATTTATTGGATTCCTAAGGAATGTAGGAATTTCGCCTCGAGGTACAATAATCACTCCCGAAGAAGCTAAAAATATATTAATCGATTCAATGGGTCGAGGAAGTCCTACTTCAGTGGAAGTAATTGTACCTGAACAAGTTCAAGCTACTCCTCAGCCCGCGATACCACCTGCACCCCAGGCTGATGCACCTGCCCCGGTCCAAGAGGACAGAGGTGCTCAGGGTGTCGCCTCTCGGTTCGTCGCTACTCCCAAACTAATCGATGAGCGCAATCGTCTTGCCGCCGCGTCCCGAGGGTTCGTTGGGCGCGTTTTGGAACGCGCTCGTGGAGAGTTGGTGCCGATTGAAGTGGGGCGAGTGAGCATTGGGGCCGCAGGAAATACGCGCATTTCCGGCATCACTGGCTATAGAGTAAACGACCGCGGTGAATCTTTCTTGCCAACTGCAGTAGGAGGAAGCTATATCCAAATACGCACGCCACGCGTGGGCCTGATGCGCGCACTCGCAGAGGAGCTTGGTGTTGCCGCTCCGGCGACGCCAAACCTGGCACCGATTGGTTTTGCAGGGCCAGTACCAGATGACCGCGCGCGCTCAGCGCCTGCGCAAGCTCAAGATGCGCCTGGTAGCCAAGCAGATACGATAGATGAGACACCTATTTCTGACGACAACAGTCTGCCACGCATATTTGAACGGGAAATCGCGGCAAGAGAGCAAGAGATTCGTGAACGGGAATTGGCGATACCTGCAGAAGCTCCCACACCTTCATTGCCTGCGCCTCGTACCAGCGCCGAAATCCGTGCTGCCGCGCGTGTAGCATTACCCACACCACCAGCTGCACCAGTACTTCCTGCGCCAGTTCGTCCTCTACCGGCTCCATTTCGCCCCGCTCTGCGCACCACAGCTTTGCCATCACCACTGCCAGCAGTACTTCCACCACCACTCCCGCCGGTGGCCACCCCACTCGCACCAGATCGCGCACTGCCTCCACCGCTGACGCCTGAGCAGATACAGGCAAGCTTTGCCGCACCAAGTTCACCGCTCATTGAGCCAGCTGCGCTCGATGTGATTTCTGCGTGGGCCGCTGCTCGAGAGGATGCAGACACAGAGATTGCGAGGACACAAGAGGAACCAGTGGTGCTTCGACCAGGTGTTGAGATCCTGACAACTGACCCAACGCGGTCGTTGCAAGTGCGAATAGGAAGCGCAGAAGTTCCATTCAGATGGAATGGATCACCAGAAATACGATTTGCCGGAGATGTGCGTCCACAAGCGGTACCGCTCGAAGGACGCGCATTCCCACTGCAGGACTATGTGCAAGCAATCGTTAACAACGAACCGGGTGTAAGTGGTGATGTGACAGCATATCCGATTTCCCGTCAAAATAATGTGAGTAGTGTAGGTACTCGAGGAATCGTGGTCGCTACGCCAAATCCAAAATTGGTGGGCAAGAGGTTGGTTATAACAGGTATCGGTGTTGTGCGATTGTTGCCACGCGCAGATGGAAGAGGAGCCGAGTTTGTTATTGAAGCACCAGATCCAACGCGAACATACGCAGGAGTGCATGGGTTCCCAAGTGGGGAATCTGTGGATGCTGCTGGAAATATTTCCTCGGTGTTTGATACATCGCCATTCGGCGCGTATACCCCATACGAATTGGACGCAAAAATTAGATTTACACAAGCTTTTTCTCCAAGGTACGGGATTGAAGTGGTGGCCGCTGGTATGTACGAAGGAACACAGATGGGGTGGTTTGCATACACGCTTCCCGACACAGTTCTTTCTCCGGAGGAGACCATGGTGGCCGATGTCGCGCTTCCTGGTCCCGCAGGGAGGATTTACGGTGCTGCTCTGGGATCACTATTTGCAGAAATTCGACGCTGGCATGATATGGGGATCGTCCATGGTTCGCTACACCCAGGAAATTGGTATGTCGACAGTCGGACGGGTAGGCCGACGGCTCTTCTCACTGATCTTGGAGCGGCATCATTGTTAAGCGATCCGCATGCCGAAGAACAAGTTGCGGGGCGGGTGCCGGCACCTGAAATAACAGCTCGCCTTGATTCCCTAGGAAAAATGACTCCTGCAGAAAAGAAAAAATTCCTTGATATTTCAACTGCCCTGTACCGCAATACCGCCTTTGTTTTTGGGCCCAGGACTCATGGTCTTCTTGCAGAGCAGACTGCACAGGGGTTGCAATTAGAGTCTTCCCTCCCTATCCCTATTCGTGGCCTTTCTGGTGCACAAGTGTTATACATGCTCGACTTGGCGGCGCGCGCCATGCACAGTTACCTAAAGGAACCAGCCACAGCACAATCTCTAGATGTCGTGCGAGGGTACTTAGTAAATAGGCACCAACAGCTTGCGGTCGCAGCTGCGAATCGCCTGGGTATTTACCAAGGATCAAATATTTCGGAACTTGTTCACTTGGTTGGACTCACGGGTGTTCCGTTTACCACAGCAACTTTCGAACTTGTCGAGGAGATTAGTCTTGATTTGGCCCGCGGGCAAGGCACCTATGTTTCCTTGGTCACACCGACGGTTGAATCGGTGACGCTGGAAGATGTTTCTGTTTGGGCATCAACACGAGAGTCTGCAGACGCAGAGCTTACGCGTGTACAGGATGAAGCTGTGGCGCTTTCAGGACTTGCACAGGCACTGCGACAAAATGTGGCGACTATGCGCGCGGCGGAAGCAGGAATGGATCCGGCTGGAATTCCTGCATGGCAAATAGCGCAACGACACTACGAGTCAGCTGCAGAAGTGCTTGATAATGCTGTGGCCATGGGTATGTCAGGTGGGTCTGCACTGAGCGAAGCGCAGGCGCTCATGACGCTTGCAGGCGATGCGGAAAAAACAGCAACAGTCGCAACTGCGCGCAGTGAGGCGAATGTTCGTGCTCGCGATATGCAAGGATTTGCACGACGCACGCTCGCGCGTATGACTGGCACAGGAAATCTTGATGCTGCGATCAAGTTTGTAACTGCCCGACAACGAGCACTTGGGGCCGAGCAAGCATTTCTTGCGGGACGCACTGCGGATGGCAATCGGCTCGCAAACCAAGCTGAGGACTTGTGGGTAGACGCTTCGATAATCGACAAGATAGGGAATCTACAGAAGCTTATTGCAGAAGTGAATACGCTTGCGCGCGGAACGCCGGAGGCCGATGATATTGAAAACTTGCTTTTGGATATTGCTCGTGAAGGTGCGAACAGGGTCAATGTGTGGGTGGATGGAGCGACCAGTGTCTCGCCTGCAGAGTGGTTTGATAATGCGATTCGTACTGTTGAGCCGCTCCACACTCGGTTGTTGCGCGATCGCATGACTCAGTTCGAAGCGAATGTGAACACGGCGGTTACTGGCGAGATTCCAGGGCTTGTTGCCGCAAACGACAACCGACCTGAGATAGAATTGTTGCGTGAGCAAGCTGCGGGTCTTGCTGGATTAATGCGAGGTGAAGCAGACCGCATACAGCAAATGATCAACGAAGGCGGCGTGCATCCTGATGAATTCGCGCTGTGGGAAACTGCGCGCGTTACTTTTGGTCGCGCCGCTGACACTTTTGCGCAAGAAGTAGATGCCACCGATGTTGCTGCAATGTCTGCGATTGGCCGCGAAGCGCTTGAATTGGCACAAACGGCGTCTGGATTTGAACAAACAGCCCGCGATGCAGAGCGGACTCGCACACAACCCGCGCCACAAAAAAGGCTTGCCGAGAGAATCCTTGATGCAGTTGCGGCCGCCGGTGGCGTACCTGAATCTGTGGCAGATACTGCCGCACCAACAGAAGTGCGAGAACGGCTAATAGACAGGATTGCTCGTTCCCGAGCAGGAATTCAGGTACGCAATGTATACCGTGGCGCACAACAAGGTGTTGAAGAATCTGATCCGCAAACAATCGTGGAGGATGCTGCAGGCTCGGGCAATTCGTTGGGAACGTCACGACCAAATGCAGAGCCAAGTCTCGGAGAAATTATCGCAGCTATTAGCGCGGACGCATCTGGTGTTGGCAGAAGCACAACAGAAGGACAAAATCCAACATCTTCGTTCACGGACACTCTGGACGCTGACGATGCGGTGGCCGCACGAGATGCGGTGGCCACCGCATTGAGAAATAGTAACAACTTGGATGCGGCCGACCGAACCCCTGATGTTGTCGAGCGGGAAGAGCTGAATGAAATAGCTTTTGACGCGTACACGAACGCGCGCGACTTGTACTCTCAAGCGCGCACAGCAACAGCTGAATCTGATGTGGCGCAATTGCGTGGTTTTGCACAAGATGCCATGAATCGTGGCGATCTTGCGGCACAAGGTGCGAATAGCAACAGTCCAAATGAACGAGCGCGTATTCGCACAGTCCTCGATACACAAGTAGGTGGTGGTGCAGGTGGACCACCTCCCCCTCCAACGGGAGGTAATGGAGGAGGAGGAGGTAATGGCGGATCTTCTGGCGCGTCGAATGATGACCTTCCTACATTTATAACTAGAAAGAGTGGTAATGGAGGAAGTGCCTCAAATCCCATAAACGCAGGTGGCGGGTCTGGGGGCACTGATGACGGAAGAGTTAGAAGAATGACACAAATACTGCTCAATTTGTTGCGAGCGATTTTCAACTCGGAGGAGCAGGAACAGCCAAAACCACTCCCACCTCTTCCACCCGCAGGGGATTCCGCAAGACGAGACCGTGTGGTGCCACCCGCTATACCCCCGAAGGGACCTTCTGATGCTGTACGGCGAGATTTTGAAGATTTGGCACGCAGATTCAGTCCGCCACCAGCGCCGCCTCCTATGCCACCTTCGCCTGACATACGCCCCGGCGACTTCTACCCAAGATACAACTTGGACGGCACAATCAAAGAAGTTGTTCCGCGAGATGGCAGTGCACCGCGTGGTCCGGATACTCCTGAATACGATGCGGTTATCGCAGATATGAGGCGTCGCGGGGAAGATGCACGCGTTCCCGACGGGGCACCTCCCGCCATGCCACCGGCACCTCCCGCCCCAGTTATGCCGCCTCCAGTTGCGCGTCCCGCACCTGTCGCGCCACCCCCAGCCACGGCACGACCGGCGGCAGATCCAGCTGCACCACCGCCTGCTCGTCGCCGGACTACCGCAGATCCAACACCCGCAGCGCGCCCTGCTGGCGCAACAACCCCACGCGGAGGTGCCACTCCAGGCACTAGTCCGGCAGGCGGTCCCGGCTCTATTCTCCCTCAGATAAGTAGTCTCTTCGACCAACTTATGAAGCTCTTTGGAAAGACCCCTCCGGCAGGCGCAGGTGGACTAGGTGGCTCACCACTTAATGGGCTTGGCCAACCCGCGGTGCCAACAAATCCTTGTGCGCGGTATCCAGGGACGACACTCGTAAACAACCGATGTACTTGTGCGACGGGGTATGGGTGGAACGGCACGCGGTGCGCCACAAAGAATGGCACTCCGGCACCAACTCCGGGGAAACCTGGTCCACAGGCCGATCTCGGCTGTTCGCCTGAAGAAGCGCGGGAAGGCGAAGCAATTGTGTTTGCCTGGAGTTGTCAGAATTCTGATACTGTTTCCGCTGTTGGATTTAATCCTGAGGGATTCATGGTTGATTCCAAAGAAGGAAAGATGCCAAAGCCGCCAGAAGGAAAGACCAAGGCAGAGTTCTCGGTGACTTGCACCCAGGGATCGGGAGCCACCAAGCGAGAAGCAAAGGCAACCTGCTCGATTCGTATTCGTAATGCAAATGTGCCAAAGGTGTCGCTCACCTTGTCGCCGCGCGAGCCGGCCGAAGGTGAGCGAGTAACAGCGAATTGGTTTGCGGCAAATGATTTACAATCATGCGAGCTTACGAGTCCTCAAGAAATTAGTTTGAAACAAATCGGTATTACTGGTTCCTATCTGACACCTCCTGTGCTTATTGCTCGCCCAGTGGTGCTTAACTTCAAATGCGCTCCCAAAAATGTAGGTTCACCGTATACCCAGCAAGTGGTGGTAAGGGTAAAGGAGTAGAAGCGTCTTTGTTCACAGGGCTCTCTACAGCCCTTGGAATTGTGAGATACTGATGGTAATTAGAAATTTAGTCATATTTTCATGTCTCTTAAAAAAGTTGTTCTCACAGCATTTGTAGCATTGATGGTAGTAGTGCCTGCGGCAACACATGCACTTACATTGGACGAGCTACAGATACAGATTCGCGACTTGCTTGCGTTTGTAAGCAGACTTCAGGCACAGCTCGACCAGCTTCGTGGAAGTACTATTGCTCCACCAAATCCTGGCGGTCCACCGCCATCGTGTCGTGTGTGGTACGACGGATGTAATACTTGTACACGGGGCAACCCTGGTGGCAACATGGCATGCACTGAATTAATCTGTATGCAGGCATTGGATCTTGCAGAGCGGCGCTCTTATTGCAGAGAGTACTTTGATGGTGGTGTTGTGATGCCGCCGCGCCCGCCGATTTGCAGACGCCTGCTTGATGCGGTAGGGGATCTTCCCGCTGCCGAAATTCAAGAGTTTCTCAGAGACGAGGGGATATTCAATGGCGAGCCAACAGGATTTTTTGGGGGTGTTACACAGGCGGCGCTTGGTCAGTGGCAAGAAGTAAACGGCATAGTCAATCAAGGACAGAATGGATGGGGCAATTATGGACCACGCACACGCGATGCTATTCGCAGGCGCTGTGAGGGTGGTGGCCCAAACCAAGGAGCGCTTCGCGCAAAGCCGATGCGCGGACTGGCGCCACTTCTGGTCACCTTTATGCCGGGGGTACGGGTTGCAGGTCCGACGATTGCTGATGCGCCGAGTTACAAAATAAACTTTGGTGATGGGAGTCCAGAACAAACGCTGGCATGTCCACTATCACCGCCAAGTGATACATCACTACGAGACGGCTTTTGCCAGCCGGAAGTGACACATACCTACGGAACTGCTGGAACATATACTGCGTCTCTCGTTCAATTTGGTGGCTACACGATGGGGCCACCCCACACGATTACCAAAGGTCAGGTTACGATTACGGTCGTAGGTGGCCCAGATATATGCCCTGCCGTCGAGTACCAACGGCCTATTTGTAGGGACGGGGAAATACCAACACCTGGACAACATCTTTCCGGACAATGTCCTGGTCCATGGATTTGCAAGCCAAAGGAAGACTCACAATGCAAGATGTGGGGAAGTGGATGCTCGGAATGTACTCGTGAATATCCGGGAGGCCCCGCAACATGTACGCCCACAGATGGATGCTATTCTGGGTATCAGTGCAAGAAATATTTCGATGGTGTAAATGGCAACAAACCACCAACAATCTCAAGTTTCTCTGGTCCCACGACACTCCAAAATGGAGAGTCGGGAACTTGGACGATTAATGCATCAGATCCAGAGAATGGAACATTGAGCTACGATGTAAAGTGGGGAGACGAAGTGTGGCGCAACGATGTCAATACGGCAGTTGCGCTTGCACAACCAGTCTTTACGCAAGCAACAACACTTTCACATGCATACAGTCAGCCAGGCACATACACAGTGAGTGTCATTGTACGAGATATTGCGGGGAATGTGGCACGCGCGAGTTCTACGGTGCAGGTAAGGAGCGGAGCAATTTCTCCGGCGTGTCCTGGTGCAGTGCCAAGTTCATACTGCAGTGGCTCATGGGAACAAGTGGGTCTCGGTGTGCCCGAAGGAATTGGTGTTTGTACTGTTGGTTGGATGTGCCGTCCGACGATTTGTACGGGTGAGTACGCACCAGCCTGTGGTCGGCCTGATGGATGTGTAAATACTTGCACTGGATCTGGTCCCTGTACGAATATATGCCAAATACCCCCGCCGCAGACCTATGCAAACAAATGTGTACTTCGCTCCGCACAAGCAACCTTCCTTCATGAAGGTGCATGCAGACCAGACTCAGGAAATTGGTACTAATACCATCTCCAAAAGTACAGATAAACAAAACCCCATGTAGGGGGTTTTGTTTTTAGAGTGCCGCGCGGATTTTTCTTGCATTCGCAGGAAGGTCTTCCTTGGCACCTGAAACCAAGTGCGGAGCAGGATAGAGCCAGATGTGCGCATGAGGAACTTCATTCCCCATAATTCTTGCATACACCTCGTCCGTAGAGAAAGCCTTTTGTATCGCGTGGACAATCTTTTGTGTGGTTGCGAAGTAGCTATCTCCATTTGGCACATCCCACACCCAGCGATAGTGATCTTTTGGGATAACAAGGGTGTGTCCAGGGGAAATGGGGCGAATATCAAGAAATGCGAGGAAAGTATCATCCTCAAAAACTTTCTCTGCAGGAATTTCGTTACGAATAATTTTACAAAAGACGCAGGGTGAAGAAGTTTCCATCGGAATAGTGTACTACCTAAAATGGTCCTCAGATAAAGAATCTATCACGCACCTTCAGACGCAAGAATACTTTCCACATGGTGGCATTTGATGAAAAATGCCGGTGCTATACTGAAAGAGCATTTTTAATTATATTTTCTATGAAAAAAATAGGTTTTTTTGGAGTACTGGCGCTCGCTGTGTGGATTCCCATGAGCACACACGCCGCAACGACGACCAATGTTTCTATCACCGATTTTCAATTCACACCTGCGGCAATCACCATTGTCGCTGGAGACACAGTGGTGTGGAAGAACAACGGGTCGATGCGGCACATTGTGAACGCGGTTGATAACTCATATACGAGTGATCTTATTTCTGTGGGTGCAAGTTATCAGCGCACTTTTATAAACTCAGGGACCTACCCTTATTTTTCTTTGGTTCATGGTACTCGCACGGGTGGTGGTATGGCAGGCACCATCACCGTGACTCCCGCACCACCGCCGCCCCCTGTTTTTGTTCCTCCGCCCCCGCCACCCATTCCAGGGACACCACTAAGCCCGGGAGGGAATCTGGGAGACCTGCTTGCACAGGTTGTGAGCCTTAGCTCCTTCGTTCAGCAGTTGCAAGCACAACTTGCGAAATTGACAGGGGGCATACCGACAATTCCGCGGCCAGTCGAAACAAAAATGTGCCCCGCGGTTTTCCGGACAATTCTGCTAGGTTCGCGCGGGCAGGATGTGAAACAGCTTCAGGAATTTCTCCATGAACGGGGTTATTATACCGCGTTCGGATTTAGTGACCTGTTTGGTGCGGAAACAGAAAGTGCCCTCAAAGAGTTCCAGTGTCGGCTTGGCATAGTCTGTAGCGGAAGTCCCCGCACCACTGGGTATGGAGCGCTCGGGCCAACCACTCGGGAAGCGATTCGTGGTATGGCATGTGCTGGAGGTACGGTGTCGCCCCCAGGAAGCTTCAACTCATGCGCACTTGCAGGGGTGACAATTCCACACCAAGGTTCACGCCTTTTCTATTCTCAGCCGCAAGCTGTGTCGTGTCAGGCGGTGTCGCAACTTCGGATTTGCAACCATGGGGTGATGTCGGGCGGACAAAACTTTGCTTACAGCACCTGCGGGCAAATACCAAGTGTTCCTGTGACGCCACCTGGCCCTATCACGCCACCACCTCCTGTAGGGACACCGAAGTGCACCTTCCTCTCGTACACTTTTGCAGAAGGTGAGAGCAAGACTTTCTTCTCGCGCGCAAATGCGCCATTTGGTGATTCGTGCGACAACTATGCGCAAGTTCGTTCGTGCAGAAACGGCGTGCTTACCGGCAGTCATGAATACTTCATATCTCAATGTCGTACACTCTCGACATCTTCGTGTACGGTAAATGGCGCGACGGTTCTGAATGGACAAACAAAAACCTTCTTTGATCGGACGAGTGTAAGCGCCGGATCCTCGTGTAGTGCTTACTCACAAAGTCGTACTTGCACCAATGGAGAGATGTCGGGTGACAATGGCTACATGTATCAAAACTGTACCGACGGTGCCACCTGTACTGTGGGCGTGACGACGCTCGCCAGTCACGAGACGCGCACTTTCTATTCGCTCGGGACAGTGCCGACAGGATCCAATTGCGGGAATTACTCACAGAGTCGTACATGTGTCAACGGGGTTGTATCAGGAGATGGGGTGTTTAACTTCCTCACATGCAGTGCACAGGTTGAGGGAAGCTGTACTCTCGACAACACCGTGGTACTAACAACGCAGTCGCGCACATTCTATCTACAAGACTTCGTGCTTCCTGGAGAACAGTGCTCTGCGTATGCACAGAGCCGTAAATGCACCAACGGGTCGTTTGACGGAAATGCTGCATACAACAAAGCTAATTGTACAAACGCAACCACAGGATCGTGTACAGTCGGTGGGTATGTGGTGAACAATGGCGCAACCCAAACCTTTTACACCGTGGCAGACGCTCCTGCTGGACATCTATGCTCTGAATACTCACAGAGTCGCTCATGTAGTAATGGCGCTGTTACTGGCACAACAAACTATGACAAGCCATCATGTGTCGATACCGACTCCTGCACGGTGAATTCGATTACTATCGGTCACAACGCAACATCCACACTGTACTCTGCACAGACGGTCTCGTTTGGGTCGTTGTGTTCCGCGGTGGCACAAGAGAGACATTGCGTTAACGGCTCGCTCTCGGGCGGTGCATCATATATCTATTCCGGATGTGCGGTATCTCCACCGACTTCATCCGTGGCCTTCCCGCAATTGGCCAGTGTATTTACCGCAATTGATTCACTAGTGGGTGCTCTTGAGAGACTGCTCACAAAGTAATACATGTACAGCGGTATCTCTGTTCGTCCGCGCGTGCTCGCCTCGGCTGTTCGCCTGGCAGTTCTCGTGGTCGTGCTCTGCACTGTTGGTTTTTACGGACAAGAAACGCTTGCGCCGTATGCGGACAGAGCGTTAGGTATCGAATACGATCAAATGCTCGCCGATGCCTCAGAGAGCGAGTTTCGGTATGTTCTCAAAAAAAGAGAGATACGCGTGATAGCCGAGGCGCGACTCAAGGCACTGATGGAAGAGTATAAGAACGATGTACCACTGCGCACCATCGAAAGACAGTCAGCATTGTTTCATGCCGTTGAGAATGAACGCCTGATCGCCGCTGATCTGAGTGTGATGCAGTTGTATCTCTATGAAGGAGGGAAAATTGTTGAAACCGTCCCTATCGCATCAAAAGGAAAACGCGGATCTCGTTGGGAAACACCGACAGGATTCTATCAGGTGCAAACAAAAGAGCAGGATCATTTTTCGTCTATTGGTGAAGTGCACATGCCATATAGCATGCAATTTTTTGGGAACTTTTTTATCCATGGGTGGCCATATTATCCGAGTGGTACGCCAGTCGACTCAGAGTTCTCAGGAGGATGTGTGCGCCTTTCAACAAAGGATGCCGAAAAAGTGTATGCCTTTGCAGAGAAAAACACTGCGGTATTTGTGTACGATGATCCACCCCTGCATCAGGGAGGGGTCTCATTATCGCGCCACAGTGGTTCCCCCGATGCTATCACAGCTCGGTCATTTATCGTCGCCGATGTGGACTCGGGGAGCGTCTTCCTTGAAAGAAACGCCGGGACGCCACGCACGATGGCATCAATTACAAAGCTTATGACTGCCCTCGTAGCAAACGAAAGCATCCACTACACCAAGACGCTGCAAATTACGCGTGACGACCGTACAGGCGAGGGCGACTACGGCACACTCTCGAGCAACGACACGCTGACGGTTGGCGATGCATTCTACCCGCTTCTGATGGAATCAAACAATGCGGTCGCTCATGCGCTTGCACGGCATTACGGGACAAATTCGTTTCTGACCTGGATGAACGACAAGGCGCGCGCGCTCGGAATGGTGCATACACAGTTTGCAGACCCATCGGGCATCTCGGCGCAAAACAAGGCAACTGCAGAAGATATTTTTCGCCTGGCACGGTACCTGCTCGAGCATCAATCCTTCATTCTTGGCGTGACTCGTCTTAAAGCAGCAATAGCAACCGACCAAAAGACCGGCGAAAAGCTTTCATTTAGGAACCTCAATCATTTTTCTGGAGACGAGCATTTTATAGGAGGGAAGACAGGATACACAACCGCCGCGAAAGAAACTATGGTTTCAATTTTCGAAGTTCCTGTAGGAACAAAGACAGCACGAGTCGCTATCGTGGTTCTCGGCTCTGAGGATCGGGAGCAAGACACAAAGAAGCTTCTTTCTTGGTTTACCAAATCCGCTGAAGAGGCAGAGAGCGGGTCTGTTATCGAAATGCGCACAATTTAAAAAGGGACCCACACAGCGTGTAGGCCTCGAGAGGGTCTGGATGGTACAATCCTCAGGTGACTGTCTTTGCTGATATTGTCGATACGCTCTTACTACAACGAGGGGTGTCTGATGCAGATAAAGACTCTTTCCTTAACCCCGATTTTGTTCGGGACACGCACGATCCATTTCTTCTTGAGGGTATGCACAAGGCAGTTGATCGTATTCTTGTGGCGCTTGGCGCAGGAGAGCGCATTGCGGTGTATGCCGATTTTGATTGCGATGGGATTCCTGGAGCCGTGGTTATGCATGATTTTTTTAAGAAAGTCGGGCATACCGCATTCGAAGTGTATATTCCACACCGACATACTTACGGGCACGGTTTTCACAAAGCGGCGATAGATGATTTAAAAGAACGGGGAGTCTCACTTATTATCACTATTGATGTTGGTGTCACTGCTGTTGAAACTGCCGCATACGCCAAGGAAAAAGGTATCGATGTCATTATCACTGATCATCACGAGCCGCCCGATATACTGCCTGAAGCAGTCGCGGTGATAAATCCGAAGCTCGGCACATACCCGTTCCGTGACCTGTGTGGTGCGGCTGTTGGTTTCAAGGTGGTTCAAGCGGTTCTTGCTGAAGGGGGGAAGCAAGGTGTTGCTGCATGTGTCGCAGTGCCGGAGGGATGGGAGAAATGGCTTCTGGATATGGTGGGTATTGCCACGGTGGCAGACATGGTCCCCCTCGTTGGAGAGAACAGAGCACTCGCGCGGTTTGGGCTTTTTGTATTGCGCAAGTCGCCACGACTCGGCATCCATGCGTTGTGTCGCAAGGCGCGACTCGATCAACGACGCATTACCGAAGATGACATAGGATTTTCATTTGCACCGCGTATCAATGCATCATCACGCATGGATTGTCCAGAGCTCGCATTCCAGTTGCTTGCGACAAGCGACCCTGCTGAAGCTGAGAATCTTGCCGCGCAACTCGAAAAACTAAACGCGCAGAGAAAGGGTGTGGTGGCGAGTCTTGTTAAGGAAGTGCGAAAAATTGCTCTCGAACGGTATCCGACAGGCGATGTGGTGATTTTGGGAAATCCTGAATGGAAGCCCGCACTACTCGGTCTTGCTGCAAATTCAGTTGTCGAAGATCGTGGGGGGATTGTGTGTTTATGGGGGCGAGATGGCAGTGGTGCACTCAAAGGGTCGTGTCGTTCAGATGGCAGTATCAATGTTGTTGAAATGTTCAAAGTGGCGCAAGGTGCGGGTACACTCGAAGAAAGTGGTGGGCATGCCTGCGCGGGTGGTTTTTCAATGTCGTCCGAACAAGTACATCGCGTGTCCGAGCTTTTGGGTAGCGCCGCTGAGCAGGTGCGCGGGAACGCGATTCCTGTTGATCCGCAATTCGATGCCGAAATCACTGTTGGAGATATATCTGCAAAACTTCTGGACGCGCTCGCGCTTCTTGCGCCGTTTGGAATCGCAAACCCCAAGCCAGTTTTCCGTACCACGGCAGATATCCGTGCAGTCAAAGTGTTTGGCAAAGAGGGGAATCACACAGAAGTTATGGTCGGCCTTGAAAATGTGACCGTGCGCGCGTTCGAGTTTTTTAAGACACCTGATAATTTCACTGTTCCCCCGCGAGTGGGCGAGCGACAACATATCCTCGTGACAGTGGAAAAGGATTCTTTTCGGGGTCCCCGCGCGGTGGCTTTGCGGATTGTCGATGTGTTACCCTTCGTCTCTCACTGACACACCTATGAGTATCATTCTATATACCGATGGGGGTTCGCGAAACAATCCGGGCATTTCCGGTATAGGTGCAGTGGTGTATGACGGCGCGAAGAAAGTCGGAGAAATTTCACACTACCTGGGTGTCCGCACCAATAACTGGGCAGAATATGAAGCGGTAATTTTAGGACTCGAAGAGGTTAGGCGGCAGGGATTCTCAGGCAAGGATGTCGAAGTGCGCCTCGACAGCAAACTTGTTGCCGAACAACTTTCCCGAAACTGGAAAATAAAAGAAGAGTCACTGCGTTTGCAGGCCGAACGAGCATGGCTCCTTTTTCCACTGTTCAAATCCGTACGCTTCACCTACATTCCGCGAGAGAAAAATAAAGAGGCAGATGCGCTTGCGAATCTCGCCATGGACCGCGGCCATTAACCCATGTTGGACTTACGAAGTCCAACATGGGTTAATTCTTTATATACCCCCTTGCCAGTCAAGGATCGCTTGCAGTGGGTACAGCAACATCACCACATTGAGGGCAAGGTTGTCGCGGATGACAAACCCCGTCCAAAGCTCAAAGGCGATTGCGAGTGCGACAGTAATCATGATGGGGAATCGCCACGCGATGATGAATCCAAAAACCATCCAGAGTGTGTCAAAGACTGAATTGATAACACTGTCGCCAAAGTAGTCGAGTGAGATGGTCACTTCGCGGTACCGGTTGATAATAAAGTCGGTGTTTTCAAAAAGTTCCCACCCTGCTTCGGCAACAATCGCAAGTGCCAGACGCGCCCCCCAATGCATCTTGGGGAAGATTAGTTTTGATAGCCAATAGAATGCAAATCCATGAATGATGTGTGAAAAAGTATACCAATCAGCAATATGCTGTGAATTTTCCGAGCTTATAGTGATACCATGCCAGAATTTTACATAGCCACACTCGCAGATGGGGACCTGACCCATAAACCACAAAAGAATCCCCTGACCGATAACCAGAATGACGGAAACCGCAGGCCAAAAATAGGGTGGTGACTGCATGGTTGCAGTATAGCGGGAAAAATAAGGGCGGGCTTAAAACTTGCAAAATACTCTGAATATGCTATAATAAAAGAAGCTCTGCGGATGTCCAAAACCGCGGCTGCTTTCCGGAAACGAAAGGAAAACGAATGAACAGGGCGACTCTTTTGATGGGGTGGACGACTATCAGCGTCATCTACTTCATTGGCAGCTTCGTGATTGTGGGTGGACCCTTCATCCCGCTCATGGTCTATGCAGGTCTCATGGTCGTGTTCTATGCGGGTTGTTGGATCAACACCATTAACGAATGGGAGCGACGGCCGGTCATGCTCTTCGGCCGCTACATATACACGGCCGGTCCAGGGCTGACTTTCATCGAGCCATTGTTCTTCACAACGCTCGATGATGTGCCGGTTCAGGATCTGGTTATCGATGTCCCCGTGCCGAATGTCCAGACAAAGGACAATGTAAGCATCGGCATCTCTGGTGTTCTGACTTATCGCATCGATCCTACCAAGGTTCGTGACGCGGTGGTGCAGGTGCGCCATGTGGCCTCGGCCATACAAGAGCGTGCGCTTACGACGCTCACTGACACGGCGGCCGGGACCGACATTGACCACCTGCTCGCTGATCGCAAGAAGTTCTGCCTCGATATCGCAGAAGCCCTCCGCGACCGTGTGAGCACCTGGGGCGTGGAAATCCGCGCCTTCGAGATCAAGGGTTTCAAAATCAACGACAAGGATGTCGAGCAGTCAATTGCGATGAAGGCGCGCGCCGAGAAGGAAGGTGCCGCCGAACTGATGCGCGCACAGTACCAGCAACGAGTGGCAGTTGCGCTCGATGAGGCGGCGCGCAGCTATGGCGAGGCCGGTCGCTGGCTCAAGGGTATGGAGGTGCTGGTCGAGCTTTCGCGCTCGGCACAGAATCACACCATCATGATCCCGAGCGACTTGCAGAACGCTCTCGCCGCGGCAACGGCAGTCGCGCTGGCCAAGCCGACCGACCAGGCGGCGAAGTAACAGGGTTCAGAATCAGTAGTGGCAGGCGGTCTTCGGACCGCCTGCTTTTGTTTGACCACTCGTCACTTTCTTGCTATTCCTCAAGAGAGAAGAGGAGGACTTCCATGAAAGTGTATCGCCTTCCGCGATGCTCTATTACCGATGTCGACACGGGGCTTCGTGCCGAACAAATATGGCGAGGCACCGCACGGGAACGCGCCACGCTCGAAGACTTCGTGTCGATTTACGAGCCCAACGAGGCGTTCTCAACCAGTATGCTGGGGAAAGACCGCGACATGGTCTCGGTTCGCGCAAAGACAAAAGAAGAGTTCGAGGAATATATCGAAAGAAAAAATGTGCCACTAATTACCATGCATCGAGGTGGCGGCATGATGTGGCATGGGCCAGGGCAGATCAATCTTTCCCCCTTGGTCGATTTACGAAGGTTGGGCATCTCGATTACTGAATATAGTGAACTTTTGGAAGAAGTGTGCGTACGGACCGTGCAGGTCTTTGGAGTGCGCGGAGTTCGTCACCATTTTCACAAAGGTTCACAGGGCGCTTGGGTTTCAGTGGGTGGAGTTCTGAAAAAGATTGCTTTTTTTGGGTGGAAGGACAATCGGGGTATTGCGATTCATGGGTGCACCATCAATGTCTCGCCAAACCTTCTCCCGTTTTCGTATATTAATCCTTGTAACTTGCGCGGAGTGGAAGCGACATCCCTGCAAGAAGTTCTGGGCTTTGCACCGCCACTCTACGAAGTCGCATGTGTTCTTGAGAAAGTGTTTGTGAGCCTTATACAGCAAAAAGCGCATGTCGACTGACATGCGCTTTCGTCCTATCAATTCACTTCAACAAAGGAATTCTCTCGGGGTGCATGAGTAGATAATGCTGAAGCACACGGAGAAACGAGATTGGCTCGCGGCCGTTCATGACCCGGTGGTCGAATCTAAACGCAACCCGCATACGCCTCTCGTCACCACTCGCACGCACTGCACCGAATGCAATGCCGCTCGCGATGCGCGAAATCAAGAGCGGGTGGGGATCTTCGCCGCCCAAGTATTCTTCTCCTCGCCACGACACTGGCGCACCGACATTGTTGATAATGAATGTTGGATCACTCATGTCTTCGACAGTCAGTCGTCCGGTTGATCCGGCAGCACTTACCAAGCGTTCTGTTTCGCGAATCACCTCAAGGAAGCGCAAGGTCTCTGCACAACGAATGGTTGGCGTCGCCAAGCCCGAGAAAATGCCACCAGCTTTTTCTGAGGGCATCGATATCGCGAGACCGATGTGCACATTTTTGTAGAGGCGGATTTCCTTGTGTGCTCCCTCCTCGTACCAGCGTGCATTCAATGCGCGGAATTCATTTTGTGAGAGGAGCCAGGCACACGACGCGATAAAGAAGTGTTCGAGTCGCAATTTCAGACCATATGTTTTTTGCACATGTCCCTTCAGATCCTCGCGGAGCTTCAAGAGTGCACGCACATCAACATCTACCGAATCTCCAGCAAGTGGCATGAGCTGCGCTTTGCGCATCTCTTCTGCAGTTGTTCGCTGTAGTATCGTTGGTGACACTGGCATATATGCCGACGGAGGCATATTGGGTGTCGTGGTGTTTGTAGATTTCTCATCACGAAGATCAGCTTCCCTGAGGATACTGGTCCCGGTGATTTTCACTGTCGATAAATCGACGCCCATTTCACGAGCCAAGCGTCGTGTACGCGGCGAGGCACGCACCGGACCGCCGTCAGGTTTTGGCGGAGGTCCGATAATGGGAGTGTCCGCCGTAGTTTCAACCAACTCGATTTCTGCAAGCCGGAGTGGCTCTTTGCGCAAATCAACAGAAACTATAGTGCCTGCGGGCACAAGTATTTTGATGATGCGTGCATTGATTTCAGGGCCAACGGCCTCGATATCTTTTTCACCTTTCTGCGCGAGCAAGCTTAGTATGTTCCCGCCACGCACTGTCCCTGTATCGGGGTCGACAGTGCCGGGAACTACATCGCCTTCTTGGACAAACCAGGCACGGATTTCGATGTCGAACGGATCCGGCGGTAGGTCATTGTAGAAGCCGAGGCGGTTTTTCTGTGCCTCGGTAATCTCGAGGATTCCTCGTGCCATTTACGCCTCCTGTGTCAGTGTTTTAATGGCGTCCACTACCATGTGCTCGTTTGGCAAACGGTAGTTCTCAAGCACCAGATGCGCAGGAATGGGTGAATTCAGTGCGGCAATACGCTTGATGCGTCCGCGAAGTTCGTAGAATGCTTCATCTTCAGCAATTGATGCAGAAATTTCTGCACCGAATCCCATAAACCGCGAGTCTTCGTGGAGAACAACCAAGCGACCGGTCTTTCGCACTGATGCGAGGACGGTTTCTTTGTCCCACGGATTCAGAATACGCAGATCGATAACCTCCACGCTGATATCGTTTTGTGTTGCGAGTGTTTCTGCACTCGAAAGTGCCAGCTGGAGCATCTTGGGTCCGTATGTTACGAGGGTTACATCTTCTCCTTCGCGCCGCACAATGGCGGTGAATGGAGTGAAGTATTCGCCTTCGGGTACCGTACCTGCGACCCCGTAGAAACTCATTTCTTCCAAGAAGGCAACCATGTCTGGATCTCGAACGGCGCTTTTCAGAAGACCTTTCGCATCTTCGGGAGTTGCTGGTACCACTACTTTGATGCCGAGCGCTTTTAAGAGCCAAGTTTCCACCCAGTTCTCGTGATAGTGGTTTGACTGTGGTGCATAGCCCACGGGGCCACGCATCACGCCAGGAATACCCACACGATTCATGAAGGGTCGCGTTGCCGCGATGGTGAGCAAGGGGCTTGGGCCAGCGAGGAAAAAGTTCCAAAACTGGTATTCGCCAATCACTCGTCCACCAACAAGTCCCGCGCCGACAACAAATCCGCCAATCGCCGCTTCGTCAAGTGGTGTGTTATGGAGACGTCCCCGCCACTCCGTGAGGAGGGGGGCGGTCACTTCAAACACACCACCACCAGGGAAACCGACATCCTCGCCAATCATGTGGAGGAGTGGGTCATGCGCGAATTCTTCGCGCAATGCCGATTGCAAGGCTTCTTTGAATGTCATACGACGGGTTGGCCCATGCGCAGGGTGTGCCTGCGCAAGCGCCGCGACCGTTGTGTTTGCGGGTTCCATCAATGTGGAACGATAGTTCTCGGGTGTTGGTTCCGGATCGAGCAACGCCTTTTGGTGGGCGTCCTCAACGCGTCTCTTCACAGTGTCGCGCAGTTCGGCATAGGCGTTTGCGCCAACATAACCGAGCTCTTCACATGCCATGCGCGTTTTGAAGAGCGGATCGCTTTCGCGTCCCATCCATATCCCCAAAAATGCAGGATCGTACAAGTGCTTCAGATAGTCGGTGCGCTCGGTGCGATTGTGGCCGCTCCGGCGAAAGGTGACAGCGTTTATGAGCGCAGGATGGTTTGCGTGTCGTGCAAAATCCAATAAGAACCAGGTGCCCAGATACATCTCGAATGCGTTGTCACCATCGAGTGTGAGCATGGGCATTTCATACGCGACTGCTCGGTTTGAGAGGTCGATACCTCCGTACTCTTCGCGGGGTGGTGTACGGAGTGAAATTTGGTTGTTGTGAATCGCAAACACGACAGGTAGTTGCCATGACTTGGCAAACTGCATACCGGCATGCGCCAGTCCGTTGGTCGACGCACCATCACCAATGATCGCCACACCAGCGATGCGTTTGTCTGGCGCAAGTGGTGTTCTCTCGTGATGCTCCTCGAAACGATTACGATACCAGGTTGCGCCGTTAATGAGTACAGCGGCCATTGCCATATCAGAGGCGAGGAAGCCAAGATCGTTTCGTTTCAAATCTCCAAAGTGAAGATTCGGATCGTAGCCTCCGGTCGGGCTTGTTGCGCGCATGAGATGCATGGTCCACAAATCGTAGACAGGCATCCCCCGTGCAAGCGCTGCAGATGCATTGCGATGATCGCGAGCAAGTATGTCGCCCGCACGCATTGCGTGTCCGATACCACTACCCACGGCTTCTTGCCCAAAGTTGTCGAGCAATGCCCCTTTGAATTCGCCAGCACGATAGCTAGCAAGAACGCTCTCGTTGAAGAGTCGATTCTCAAGCACGGTCGTCAAAAGTGCACGACCGAGATTTTCATCGCACAAAGCTATGTGTGCATGCAACCGTTCAAGGCTCTCTTTGAGCAGTGTGAGATACTCGGGGCGGTCCTTCCATGAGCGGTAGCGATTTTTCGCAACACTGACAAACTCGGCCATCTGGCATTCGAATGTGTGCGCTATTTTCTCTAGCATGACTCTTGTCCTTTGTTGACAATGTTCAGCTTCTGCATCATTTCTACTCGCTTCCAAAATATGCGCAAGCAAAAGGAGATTGGACAGTCAGTGCGCTCACTCACCCCTGTAAGATGTTCGACTTCGTAAGTCGAACACGGGGACAATTCTGTGCAATTACACAGTAGGGAAAAAGTGCACGAACGACCCATTGACAAATAACAAAAATGTCCTAGTATCAAATAAGCTCCGCACAGGTGCGGATGCTCTCTGAGAAAGAGAAGGGAAAGAAGAATGACCTCCATTTTGACTACTGGCGCCATGGTGCTGGTACCGCTTGCCATCGTGGCAGCGATACTGCTCATTGCGATGATGTTCCGCACGGTGGTCGAGACCAATCGGGTCCACATCGTGCAATCACGAAAACAGACCATTTCCTATGGAACTGGTCAAGCGGCCGGGAATGTGTACTACAACTGGCCGAGCAAGTTTCCGGTCATCGGCATCACGCGCATTATCTTGCCCGTGAGCAACTTTGATCTGCCACTTCATCAGTACAAGGCATACGACAAAGACCGCGTGCCGTTCGAGCTCGATGTCGTCGCGTTCTTCCGCATCAAGGATACGAATCATGCGGCCGAACGCGTTTCGAACTTCGATGATCTCAAGCATCAGCTTCTGGCAATCGTCCAGGGCGCGGTGCGAAAGATTCTCGCTTCGCACGACATCAACCAGATCATGGTGGATCGTGCAACTTTCGGCCAGCAGTTCACGGTCGAAGTGGCAACCGAACTTGCTAATTGGGGCGTCGAGCCAGTAAAGAACATGGAGCTGATGGATATCCGCGATGCGGACGGCTCCGCTGTCATTGCCAACATCATGGCAATGAAGGCGTCTCACATTGAAATGTCGTCCCGGACTGAAGTCGCTCGCAACAAGCAAGAAGCCGAGACCGCCGAGATCAATGCTCGGCAGGTTGTCGAGGTTCGCCGGCAACACGCCGAACAGGCGGTTGGCGAGCGGACAGCAGAAAAAGACAAGGCAGTTGGCATCGCAACGCAAAAGGCGGCGCAGGAAGTGAAGGTCGAAGAGGCCGCTACTCGCGAAAAGGAAATGATTGTCATCCGCGTCCAGCAGGTCAGGCAAGCTGAGATCACCCGAGATCAGCAAGTTGTGGCGGCCGAGCAGGACCGACAGACGCGCGTCATCATGGCCGAGGGCAACCTCGAAGCCACTAAGCGGCATGCCGAAGGTGTTCGCCTCGAAGGCGAGGCCAAGGGCGCTGCCGAACAGGCCATGCAGATGGCTCCGGTCAATGCGCAGATCGCGCTTGCCGAGAAAATCGCCGAGTTGGAAGGCTATCAGCAGTATCTGACGGCAATCAAGGCTATCGAGGCGCATGTTGCCGTCGGTAGCAAGCAGGCCGAAGCGTTGAAAGCGGCTGATATCAAGGTCATCGCCAACACAGGGAAGCCCACCGAAGGTGTGAGCAGTGTCATGGACCTGTTCACCTCGAAGGGAGGCACCGATGTTGCCGCGATGGTTGAGGCAGTGGCACAGAGCCCCTTGGGCAAGGCGGCATTGGAGAAGCTGGGCATCGTTGCTCAGACCCCCGAGAAGCGCGCGTCTACCGGCAACGGTCAGGCGCACAGCTAATCTTTGAGAACAGTTTTTGAAGCGGGCGCCACAAGCGCCCGCTTTTCTTTTTTCGCACAGTGCGTATCATGTCTTTATGGAAAACACACAAGCACCAATCGAAAAAAAGCAGGGAGCACTTGGAGGATTCATGCAGTTTATTCGCGAGCAAGGAGTGGTAGGACTCGCCGTAGGTTTTATTTTAGGAGGCGCTGTTTCAAAAGTCGTGTCTTCCCTCGTGCAAGACATTATCAATCCGTTGCTGGGTATGGTGCTTGGTTCGACTGAAAGTCTCGCCGGAATGGCAATCGGACCCGTAAAACTCGGTGCATTCGTCGGTGTGATGATTGACTTCGTGATTGTCGCGGCCGTTATCTATTTCGTCTTCAAACAACTCGGTTTTGACAAGATGGACAAGAAAAAAGCCTAATGAAACGATCTCGCATCGCTTGCATTATCTTTGATTTAGACCGGTGTATTTTTGACACCAGTTCCATGGGGCCAGAGGTGCTGGAGCCGATACGAAAAGTAATCCGAGAGTCAAATCTTTCAGACACATGTAAAACCCAAGCGCAGGATTTATTACTCACCACCTCGCTCACTGATCTTGCTTGTGCTTGCGAGATTCCTGAATCAGTCGTTTCACAGATGCGCGCCGCGTATCGTTCCATGACGGTTCCGGCGCAAGCTCGTTCGTATGGAGATGAACAAGTGATAGCCCAACTGCCAGGTGAGAAAATTTTGGTGACCACTGGATTCGAACGGTTCCAGCGAGAAAAGATTGCACATACAGGTGTCACACGATTGTTCAGCATGATTGTCATTGACGCAGTGGACGATGTATCGATTCGGAAAGGAAAAGAAAAAATTTTCAGCAATCTGGCGCACGAACGAGCGCTTCCCATGGAAGCGATATGTGTGGTGGGTGATAGTCCTGATTCGGAGTTGGGTGCAGGAAAACGCTTGGGGATGGTCACGGTGCAGACACTTCGCCCAGGCGTTGTGCCGTGGGACGGTGCTGATTACCGCATCCAGAATCTGAGAGAATTGACGACAATTATTGAGGGTGCGTAAGATGTCCATCGAGCGTGTCTTTGGTAGGCTCTGTTGATGTTTGTTGGCGCGCTACTTGGTTTTGTGGTGGGGATTGGTCTTGGCGAGATTACTCCGGCCGGCTTTGCAGGGGCAACCGCACTCATGGCAATGGGTGCTTTTTTAGCATGGATACCAGTCATGTGGCGTGTGCGTATCATCTGTGTTGGATTCTGTATCGGGTGTGCGTTCGGAATCATGCGTACCTCGCTCGTCAGTCCCTCTGCCGATGTAACTCTAGACTCTTTTGTAAGTGAACGAATTGTGATAACGGGACGCGTTGTCGATGAGCCGGACAAGCGGGACCAGGCAACACTGATTACTGTCTTGCCAACGATAGTGCGTGTGGGGGATCAGGAGTTGAATGTTGAATCTGGAGTGCGTGTGTTGGCAAAACTACCGCGCGACAGCGAAGTGTTCTACGCTGACACTGTGACTGTGCGCGGCCGATTGGCATTACCAAAAGCGTTTGAAACTGATGGGGGTAGATTTTTTGACTATCCAGGATATTTACAGACACGAGGGATCGGGTATGTGCTTGAGTGGGCACAACTTGTAGAAGTGAATGATGGTGGATTTACTGCGCGCGGATTTCTTTTTTCAGCAAAGCGGTGGTATGTGGAGGGGTTGGGCGCAGCTCTTCCCGAACCGTATGCGTCGCTTGCAGGGGGTATTACAGTGGGCGACAAGCGATCTGTTGGCGAAGATCTATCAGAAGTATTTCGTGCCACCGGCCTCTCACACATCATCGTGCTTTCAGGGTACAACATCACTGTCGTAGTCACGGCACTCTTGTCCGCACTCGCATCACTTTCAATTCGAAATCGCTCGGTGGTTGGTGTCTTGGTCATTCTCGCATTCATTATGATGACGGGAGCGAGTGCGAGTGGTGTGCGCGCCGGCATCATGGCGTCAGTAGTGCTTTTGGCGGGGATATTGCATCGCCGATATGCCGCCTCGCGCGCGTTGCTGTGCGCCACTACAGTGATGCTTGTGTGGAACCCGCTTCTGCTACTTCATGACCCCGGTTTCCAATTGAGCATTGTAGCAACGGTCGGTGTCATATGGGGCACGCCTCTCGCAGAAAAATTACTGCGATGGACTACTGTGCGGTGGGGTATGCGCGAAATTCTTGCAAGCACGATTGCGGCACAGGTAGTCGTGTTGCCACTACTCTTGTACCAAAACGGTTTGTTTTCAGTCCTGTCGTTTCCGGCGAATGCCCTGGTGCTCCCTTTTGTGCCTGTGGCAATGGCCGCATCGTTTGTGGCTGGTATTGTGGCGGCAGTGAGCGCGCCATTAGGAATCATTGTTGGATTGCCAGCATATCTACTACTTTTGTACATGGTACACATTGCTGAAACACTCGCCTCGTTTTCGTTTGCGACGGTAACCTTTCCATCTTTCAGCATAGCAGTACTCTTTTGTGTATATAGTGTGATGGCAGGGGCTTTTCTATGGCATGAGAAAAACCGCACGGAGTGTTAGTGTCCGATAGCTGAAAAACGCTCTTCTATCTTTTTCCAATTAAGATTTTTTAAGAATGCGTCGATATGCTTTGCTTTTTCGGCTGGCACATGGTCCACCATGTAGGCATGTTCCCACATGTCCATGGCAAGGAGCACTTTCACATCAGCAAGCGTACCGAGCTCATGGTCTACTGTCCACCATATGTGGGGTGTTTTTCCTTTTTCATCCCATGCAAGTGTGCACCAACCACTTCCGCGACTCATGCCAACTTTTTTAAAGTGCGCAATAAACGCATCCCACGATCCATATTTTTCCGTAAGTGCTATACCTAGTGTCGATTCGCGCGGCTCTGGTGTCGCGGCACCTTCAAATTGTGGAAAGTAAAACTCGTGCATGCGCATACCGTTGAATTCAAAACCAAGGCGCCGCCTGCATGACTCGATGGCAAATGCGTACTTCTCCGCGTCTTGCTTGGTGAGGTCGGAAATTTGTTCCCGAAGGATATTGATGTGCTTTACATAGCCCTGATAGAGACCAAGGTGCACATCAATCTGTTTTTGCGAGATGCCATCGAGTGCAGGAATCGCAAAAGGTATTGCTTCGTAGGTATGCATAGTGTGAATATTAGCTGAATAACAAAAGTGAGTATACCATCACGCACATGAAGAAACGGCTATGGGTATCGTGGGCCTGTGTCGTGTTGGTCGCGCTTATCACCGTGACTATCCTCAGTATCTCTCGTGACAACGGGCGCTACTTGCGCGTTTCTTTTCTCGATGTTGGGCAGGGAGATGCGATTTTTATCGAGTCTCCGACAGGATACCAGGTACTGATTGATGGGGGTCGCGACAGATCAGTGTTGCGCGAGCTTTCGCGCGAGATGCATTGGTATGATCGTTCAATCGACTTGGTGATCGCGACGCATCCCGACAGCGACCATATCAGTGGACTGAACGACATACTTGATCGTTATCGTGTTGCCGAGATTTTTGATTCAGGAGTCGTGCATGATGCACCGGCGGCAATCTCGTTTCGAAAAAAATCCCAAGCCGAAGGTGCGCGAATGAGCGCCCCGTTGCGCGGGCAAGTTGTCGACATTGGTGGTGGCGCATACATCGAAATTTTGTTTCCCGATAGGCCGGTTCCACATCTTGAAACAAATACCGCGTCGATTGTTGTACGCGTCGTGTACGGTGCGACTTCGTTTATGCTCACTGGAGATTCGCCACAAGTAATCGAAGAATATCTCGTCTATCTCGATGGTTCAGCATTACAAAGTACTGTGTTAAAAGCAGGACACCACGGATCACGGACATCGTCGTCACCGCAATTTGTGGCGACAGTCGCGCCTACATACGCTGTGTATTCCCGAGGGTGCGACAACAGTTACGGGCATCCACATAAAGAGGTAGTAGCTATTTTTACTCAGATTGGTGTTCAAGTACGCGACACCTGTACGGACTCGCGTGTAACATTTATATCCAACGGCTCGACCCTTATAGAACAATAGTTGACGAGATTTGTTGGCAAGAGCATAGTCGATGCAGTATCAAGGCATTGAAAAACCAGAGAGGAGAATCAGGTGCGATTCATCTTGCGTCTGCTCGAGACCTTGCTTTTCCTAGTGTTTGCAGCAGGCTTCGCGTTTCTCACGCTTTCGGTGGTACTTCTCACCAACGATCGTGATCGCGAAGAGTCAGAAGACGGCTACGATCACTTTCTTACTGCGAATCTAAGGGTTGATGCGCCCTCATGGAGGCGATCGAGTCTTATGAAGACGCAAGTTGCCGGCAGCCAGATAGTGGTTCGCTGGCCGGGAAAGCTCGGCGAGGGGGCTACCGTTCGGTACCATTTTGTGGAAAAAATAACTGAGTTTCGTGGGACAGGGCCTGCAAGCTGTACTCGTATCGAACCCGTTACTCCAGAACGCGTTCGGGGAGTATCTGTTGAAATGTTTAAGGCAAAAATCGAAGACGCATTCAGACAGTGGTCGGCAGTGTCCGGCCTTGTGTTTACACAAGTTGATAGCCCTCAGGAAGCAGATCTTCTATTGGGCATGTCTCCACTTGCGAACGGTTTGTCATATGTGCATCTTGGTGCTGCCGACTTCCTAATTGGCAACTCGCTTTTGGGAGAGCAGACTGTGTATGAGAAAGCCACGACTTGCTTTAGCTCAAAGATTTTTTGGGGGCATGGTTCGACGACATGGCGTCTCGGGTGGTCGGGGAATCTGGACGCGGTTTCTCTGCATGAGATTGGGCACACTATCGGACTCTTTCATACGCGACAACGAGACTCCGTGATGTGTGCAGGCAGTCATTGTTCGGAAGGAGTAGTGACTCTAGCAGTGGGAGATATTGCTGCAGTTCAATATCTGTATGGCAAACCCAGAAGCGGGCGCACGGCACGCAAGTGATAGATGAGAAAAACCACGCTCCGGCGTGGTTTTTGTATAGTTGCTTTTTACGCCATATATGCTATAATGCAATTTGGGCAGGTGCTCGCAGGAGAGAAAAGTGACGAAAATCGCATACAGCCTGGTCATCGCTACGCTCGCGATGTGGGTCCTATTTCTCGTTGCGCCCGCAAAGGCGCAGACAACAGAGTGGCGCTACGAACGGCACTACCATGGGGAAACCTTCGGGAATCCTCATGGGTATCATGTGCGCCGGTATGGCTACCCGCTCGCGCTCCCGCGCAATTCCGGCTATGGACAATACCAGCGATACCCGACGCATCCGTCCTTCCGGCCCCCGGCTGAAGCGTGGCGTTCGGTTCCACGGTCCCATCAGCCGCGGCCCCACTGGTATGATCAAGGGCGCCCCTGCTGGCGCACCAGCAAGTACAATAGTTGGTGCCAGTAAGAAGGGGAAATAGAGCACGGTTTCAGAAAAAACAAAGGCCGCACTTTCGTGCGGCCTTCTTCCAATCCCTCATCGCGCTCTCCACTCGATCCTCATTTTAAGAATGCGAGCTACGACTGCTTCAGCTGTGCGCCTTATTTCCGCCTGATGAGCATCGCGGGCAATATAGTGCAGCACAAGTTCCGGATAGATGCGCATCATCTCATCCGTGTAGTGCTGTATCGCCTTGCCGCGCGCGGTCATTGTAAGAGTTTGTGACGCGCGAATGAGCTTGAGCCGCGCTTGTTTCATTCGGATAGAGCGCTTGGCATCAAGAATGACTAGTGTCGGCCCCGCTCCGCACACCCAGATACCTCCTGCCTCGACAATGACAGACACCGACATGATATTCGCTCGATGGAGATATCTTGAGTTGTATTCCGCACAATCGTCTGAACCTGTGGGCCCGACGAGCAATTCCGACGGTTTGGGTAGGGAAAGTGCCGGATATTTGCCATTATTATTTTCCGCCACATACCGTTTCGTAAAGAAATCGGCCGAATGGCTGTGTAGAGTGAACAGGAAGCGCAGGGCTTCGCTTGGGGCATCTGAAGGCACGAGCTTGAAGAGTTGAGCGTCGGTGACATCTCGAGGTACAAAGCCTATGCTTCCTTCGGATACAACAACGGCGCAGGCCGAGTTCGTCTGCACGCTGTTGCATAGCATCGAAGCCGAATATTCAGGTTCTCCGCCACCCGGCAGTGCGCGCGCACGAAGAATAGCAATCACTTCGTGCAACTCTGCCTTGCTAGGGGAGGTTTTTTCTTCTGCGCGCACCGAACCAAACAGTGCAACACCAAGGGCACACAAGGTAACAAACAGTAGTCCTTTTCTCATTTTCCATACTCCACTGCTTCCGTTATCATGACATATTCTAGTATAATTTCAAGGATTGTGGCGACTTGCTTTTTATTGAATACATGTCATTATTTTTATAGGCGTGACGCAGAGACGACATGCCGCATCAGGAGAGAGTGTTATGACAAAAAAGCCTTCCCGCTCGCGGGAAGAGCGCTTCAGTAGAACTAATGTGCCGCCCTCACTCGAAGTAGCGCATGATCGCTTTGCCGATCTTGGTGAAGACATGCTCCGCATCGACGGTGACTTGGCCGCAGCTTCGACTGATTTGCGTGACCCGACATTCCCTGAACACAAGAAAGCAGAGCTTCGTGAGTGGCGCACGCGCGCTATCAGGGCACGGAGCTGTATTGGCAGGGAACGCAAGTGGCTCGAAGAGTGGTTGCGGCAACAGGTGATCGGGTCCAATACTACCGGCCCGAGAGCACATGTCTTTCTTCGACGCGCTCACAAGATCCTTGCGGAACTTGTGCAAGAGGACGCCGTCGAGTTCTTTCCTGAAGAAATCAGATTTATTCAAGACACAGGCAGGATTCTAGAGATTGCGCGGGCAGTTTCATAGAAATTAAGAGCCGGGTTTGTACCCGGTTTTTTCATATCCGTGCACGGGAAGACTTTTAAATCAGCCCAGCTTTTTTGAGTACTTGGTGCGCGCCGTGTTTGCGAATTGTCTTAATACCCTTTGCTGATACAACAACAATGATGCTCTTGCCGAGTTCAGGAATGAAAATCTTCTTTTTCTGGAGGTTTACATGGCGACGACGCTTGCCGGTAGGGTTGAATTGGGTGGCACGCGTGCGGTTTGAATATCCGCCGCCGACGCGAGAGCGTTTCCCAGTGATTGCGCATTCCTTTGCCATAGTGTCGAGTATGGTACCATCACATTATGGATTATGCAATTGGCGTATCCCTTCGTTGCTTCGTGCGGCGATTTTCTCCACCGTACTAACATAGTACGCTTGCGAAAATCACCTTCTCACGCCTCGGGTTACATCCAATTCCATAATCCATACCATTATGCAAATCGACATCATATTCAACATTGTCATCATTGTCTTCTCGGTAGTTATTCACGAGGTATCGCACGGCTACATGGCCAACTTTCTGGGAGATCCAACAGCCCGCCTCCAGGGCAGGCTGACACTCAATCCTATCAGCCACCTAGACCCTTTCGGATCGGTTATATTGCCACTCATGCTCTCGCTCTCAAGCTCGCCACTTCTTTTCGGGTGGGCAAAGCCAGTCCCGTATAATCCCTACAATTTGCGGCGCGGGGGACTGTGGTCGGAGGCCTTGGTTGCTGGCGCTGGCCCTGCGTCAAACCTTGCCATCGCACTGATGTTCGCACTTTTCATTCGCATCGGTTCGAACATGGGTGTTTCTGAAAGCGTGCTCGCGCTGTCACTCATGGTGGTGGGTATCAATGTCATGTTGGCGCTGTTTAATCTCGTGCCGATTCCACCACTCGATGGCTCAAAAATTCTGTCGGCAATTTTGCCAAGAGGTATGGCGCAACGCTGGGAGGTGGTGCGTGTCCAGTTAGAGCAGAACCTGCTATTTGGGTTTGGGGCCGTCATTCTTTTTGTCATGTTGCTCGGTCCCTTGCTCGGAGGTACCGTGAGAAGTGTCGCGTATTTCCTTGCCGGTATATAAACCCAATGAACTCAAGTTTTAAAAAGTTCATTGGTATATAACCACGGCGTACCACAAGAGTACTTCAGAAAACATAGTCGCTGTCACTCCTTGTTTTCTTGGTCGTCGGAGAAAATGAAAGAAAATCTTTCGCTTTCTCCTCGCTTGTGGTTATAGTACCGCGATGGTGCGCGTAAAGATTATAGTTGCTCTGGCACTTGCAGTACTTTTGGGCGGATTCGTACTTCTTTTGTACTTGGCGCAAAGCAATGTGGCGCACAGCGTTGCTATGACAGATGATATGCAGGTGGCAATCGTACTTACACCAACCGGATATGAACCAAAAGAAGTGCGTGTAAAAAAGGGAACAACCGTTTTGTTTACCACTACCATCGGACATGCACATTGGCCATCGTCGGATTTGCATCCGTCGCACATGATTTACGCCGAGTTTGATCCGAAACGACCACTAAAATCCGACGAGGCTTGGAGCTTTGGTTTTGACAAAGTGGGTACCTGGGGATTTCACGATCATATACGCGCCTATTTCACCGGGGTTATTTATGTCGAAGAATAGAATTCTGTTCTCTGGCGCAGGATGCTTCTTGCTTCTGTGTCTTGGGTGGCTTGTTTGGTCGTTCTTGGTGTCAGTATCGTCAAATAATATATCGGCAATCACAGCTTGTGCCCAGGAATTTACCGGTCAATCAGAGCGGATAAATTGCTGGTATCGGTTGATTGAAAAAGAAATCATCAAAGATGGTGTGCCCGCAGGTATGCATGCCTTCACCTACATATATGACAACTATCCAGACTTTGTTTCAACAGGATGCCATGTGCATGCCCACAAAGTGGGAGACATGGTTTATTACGGCGTCTACTTGGCCGATCCTCGGCTCGAGGCACTTGAGTATCCCGATTCACTCACTGCGTGCGGCTACGGATTTTTTCACGGGTTTCTTGAACACCTAATCCAAGATCATCCGACAACAAAATTTGTCACAGAAACATGTGAGTGGATGAGTGAGCGTCTGGAGGAAAGAATGCCCGCGATACGCACCATTTGCTATCACGGTTCCGGACATGGTTTTACTCTCGCTCAGGTAGAAAAAGTACCACAGGCGCAGTGGGGCGATCTGATTGCTTTCACTAAAGACCCGCTTGAAAAATGCGACGCTCTTTCCGTGCCGAGAGAGATTGAGCGAGAGGAGTGTCGCGAAGGCGTGTTCAATGTACTTATCAATTGGGCAGAGGGAGGTGAGTATGGGTTTTCGTTTAATCGCGATAACCCGCTTGTGATTTGTGATGCTTTCGAGAAAAAGTGGCGACACGCATGCTATTACGAGTTTTCGCAAAAGCTGGACCATATTGCACGAAGAGATGTGATGGAATTATGGCGGGTGGCAAATAAAATCAAAGACAGAGATGAGGCATCTGTCGTATTTCGTGTGGCCATGGCGGGCGCGGTTCAACAGACTATTGCCGACGGTACTTATATCGGCCTCACAAAGAAGTGTCTTTTGGCCGGCCCTCAAGTGGAGAACATGTGTATTGAAAGTATTGTGAATGGCCTATTTGAGCACGGTTCTCCGCGGAAAGAGCATGATAAGGCTCTCGCGTTTTGTATGGAAGAGTGGCTGAATGATGCCCAACGCACTCAATGTTATACGGCGGTTGCGACGCGGCTCTTGCGATTTCATACCAGAGAAGATGCTGATGATGATTGCAGAGACTTTCCCAAAGAGTATCAAAGCATGTGCCTTAGGGCTCGCCCATAATGCGTCGTTGAACAATTGATTCACCCACATTACTTGCATTTATTGCCATGCCATAGTACGCTCTTCGGGCCTGAAAGGGCTTTTTTTACATGGCGACAATCAATCAACTCATAAAGAAAAACCGAAAGGACCCGGTGCGGCGTTCGCAGGTCATGGCACTCGGGCGCGGTTTTAATCGTCTCAAGAATCGTCCGTCGTTCTACCCGTCTCCATTCAAGCGTGGTGTGTGCACCAAAGTAACCACCAAGACTCCTCGTAAGCCAAACTCTGCTATCCGCAAGATTGCGCGTGTGCGTTTGACAAACGGTATGGAAATCACCGCGTATATTCCTGGTGAAAAGCACACCCTGCAAGAGCACTCAGTGGTGTTGGTCCGCTCAGGTCGTGTTAAGGATGTTGGCTTGCGTTACACGGTTGTGCGTGGCAAGTTTGACGCCGCAGGTGTCGACGGGCGTCGTCGTGGCCGATCTCGCTATGGGGCCAAGAAGCCAAAGAAATAAGGAAGTAAGGAATAAAAATAATATATGCGCCGACCATTTAAAAAGAAGCATCGAGCTACTCCCGACCCTGTTTACGGTTCTCTACTCGTTTCCAAGCTCACCAACTATGTAATGGAGCGCGGCAAGAAAGACACTGCTCGTCGCGTTGTATACGCTATGCTCGAAGATCTCAAGAAAGAAGGTGACCCCATTACTATCCTCGAGACGGCTATCAAGAATGTTGAGCCGGCAATGGAGGTGCGATCTCGTCGTGTGGGAGGAGCAAACTACCAAGTGCCTACCCCAGTGCGTCCTGAACGCCAGCTGGCCCTCTCTCTTCGCTGGATTATCGGCGCCGCTCGCGCAAAGAAAGGGACTCCTCTCGCACAAAAACTTTCCACAGAAATTCTCGCGGCTCACAAAGGAACCGGAGAAGCGGTCGGCAAGCGCGACAACATGCACAAGATGGCCGAGGCCAACAAGGCATTTGCACACTTTGCGTGGTAATACCATCGCCACTAGTCGAACGCTTTAGACACCTTCTTTTTCTTTGGTGTCGACGGTAATGCTCACAATTGGGTGATTTCCTTTTGTCGGGCCGCCAGCGCTCCGTACACCACCAGCTCTTCTTGGGGATCAATATCAAGCACTTTTTCAATTGCCTGGTGGTCGAGGCCTCCGAACGGGCGCAGGCGCACTCCGAGCGCTGTAGCAACGAGCGCCATGTTTTGCATGATATGACCCGCTTCAAGGAGGGCGAGCGGATACGCGAAGTCGTGGTACTTGCGCGAAGATTTTTCAAGGGAGGCAGTTAGAAGTAGTACATTCGCTCCTTGCAAAGACTCTGTTCGCGAGACATATGTCTCGACTTTTTCTTGTGTGGACAACGCCCACAGATGCTCGAGAGCATGCACATCAGGCCGGTAGTGAAAAACTGCACGCTGGAGTGTCTCGACGGAAAATGCGAGTAGATATGCTTCAATAGGATAGTACCCACCCCCAGAGGGATATGGACGGCGTTTTCGTTCCGTGAGCTTCATCGCTCCGCCGAGCAGGTGTGAGATGTCCGAAAAAGAGAGTGGTGCGCACGCGGAGGGCATATCAGAGTTTCTCAATTCGAGCGCTCTGAAGAGGGATACTTCTGGATCAGAGAGGTGGTCCATTGGTACGAGCTCCATGCGCTCGTATCTCTTTGCCAGGCGTGTCTCGTGCAGATGTGCTGTTCCATGTGTAAAACGGCTGTCTTGAAAGTGTTGATGTATTTCCCGGTAAAGATTGTGAGGCATGACAGAGTTATGCAAACGGATGGGGCTCCTCGGCGAAAGGAGTTTCTCGTGGAGTGTATCCGAAAAGTTTTGGAATTTCAGTGAGACGCGCACCACCAAGACAGGGAAAACGCTCATTGATATGCAAAGGTTGTAACTCGGGAATCACGACGAATTCCACATGCCATGGTGTCGGATTTTTCGGGGAGATGCCGAGCGGGACAGAGGCGCATCCATACCCACGCTCTGTGCACCACCCTACGATTCTATCCAGATGTTCGTCTTTGGTGTCGTGTTCCCACATGGCTTGTACGGGCTTTTCCAGCACTCCATTGGTGAGAAATGCGAGGCGCGCCGCGCGTTTTGTATCCGTCCAATAAACCGCGCGCTCGAAATGCTTGATGCGATGTGGCACGATTGCATCTACGCTGTAGAGGTGCCGCCACGAAGAGCGAATATTTTTTCGAATACGAAGTGCCTCGCGTATCGCATGTGCGGCCGCTTCCGACAAGCGCGCATGTACGCCAAGCCCGAGTACGACAGGAACCCCGCCAGGAGCATCATCTCGGATGACAGCGCAGACAACATGCGCAGGTGCATCCGTAGGGAGCTTGATAATATCCGCACGCAGACGATAGCGCTCCATCCGTTGCAGTAACAGCGAGAGCTCATCGGACTTGTGTGCCAAATAATCGAGCGCGATGCGTGGGCAGGTGAGCTGATTAAGCCACATGATCATAAACGCATCGCGCTCGATTATCTCGAGCGCACCATTAAGAAGTGCAAATTCCCGTGTTGGTCCGGTAGCGAGCCCTGTAGTAATTCTGGGTCGTAGCATCGGCTCTCGTTTTTCCTGGAGATACTTTCCACTTGAAGTGATTTGTGCGGGAATATACATACGTGCGTTTGTTTTAAGGCAACGACCTCTAACCCATGCAAATGCTGAATCATGCGGTACTGCGGTGGAGCGCTGTGCTCGTTGCGCCCTAGAAAAACCCGCAAAAGAGGAAATGGGGAGGTGTCGCTTCTTGGCCATATCTTGTTCTGTGCTCCAGCACAGGCCCTGCATGTGTTCGGTGTCATAGCGCCACAGGTGTCTCTCCAGACATTCGGCAAGGGCGGAAGCCAGCGCCTGCGGGTCAGATGTCGCTGAAGACCCGCCGGCCGCCTCGTCCTTCGCGAATTGCGCGCTCCATGCGTGCATGTGTGGCTCGTCAGGCATGTGGCCGGTTTGTCGAATACCGAGAAGTATTCCAGCATCTTGAAGATTACGCACAATAGGGCGAAGCGGCAGCATGTCGCTCTGAGAAAGACGAGTGGCGTCGCGTACCAGCTCGGCTCCAAACGAAGCCTCAACAGACTCCGCAAATGCCGCCCGTGCTTTTTCGAACACATTTCCCGAACGATACTCTGTAACGACTCGAGATACAGAGCGAAGTGTCATGAGGGGAGTATACCAATGGGCAGATATCGTCGAGCATTGACATATCTCCGTAGCGGTTGTGTTCCGCCGGTTGTGGACACGATACCCTGATACCATGACGCCATCTTCCGCCATGAACCCTGATTCTCAAAGAACAAAAGCGTACAAGATTTCCGCACACCAAGATTCTTTGGCCGGACGCCCCGGCAAGGACACTGGCGCGGATACCGACTTGATTACTTCTAAAAACGAATGGACGGTGGCTCTGGCACATGCGCGCGCGGTGATCGAAGCAGAACTCCTCGGGAAAAAGGCACCACAGTTTCCTTTCTCAAAGGCGCCACAGTTCCTGAGCCCGGGTACGGCAGGGGTGTGTATATGGGTTGGGGGCTCTCTCCGGGGTTCGCATATAGTCGAAGGCGCACTTTTGGGGAATGCAGTGAGCGAATCGGCGGCACAAACAGTGCAAGACCCTCGATTCAAACCGATTGCGGAAGCGGATAGTAAAAACATGAGAGTACAGGTGAGTCAGATTTCTTCTGTGTGGGTACGCATTGATCCACGCACCGGGACGCTCGCGCACAATAAAGGGTATGCACTCGTGCACGGAGGGAAGACAGGGTGGTTTCTTCCGGAGGTTTTTAGCATACGGACATTTACCAGTATTTCACAGTTGGCACGAGCGCTGGCACGAGAAAAGTTGCATCTTCCGGAGGAAGTTGCATTCGGGAAAGATACCGAGTTGTATACATTCGAAGTATACGAGGTGGTGGAGTCTATGTGCGAGTCCGAGCTGTCAGTGGGCGGTGCTCAGACATACCCCGTGCATCTCGATGGTCCAATACCTCGCGAAGCTCGCACTGATCGCGAGAGCTCCATCTCTCGGATGGTAGCGTATGCGGTACGCTGTTGTAACGAGGACGGCAGTATCACCTGTGCGCTATCGGAAGGGATCGCAGACGCTCGCTACGAATGGGGGAGAGCATTTTTTTCAATTGCTGCCATGGCCGAATATGCGCGCACAGCACCCTCCGCACTAACCAAGGCGGCTCATCGTGCGTATCACTACCATCGGTCACATCTTTTTGGGAAGCGTGGCGCACATCTTCCGGACACAGCGCTTTTGTATGCATACCTGGGGCACGCGGCGCTTTCCTTCGGTTTTGTAGACGATGCGCGAATGTGTTCCGAATATATTAAGGGGGTGGTCGAACGGGAAAGATTTTCTCCGATACCGTTCGGTCAAGCGGCGAGTTTCCTAAGCAGAATGATTCTGGTAGGTCTGGATATAAAAGCGCATGCCGCGGCGTACTGCTTGGCAACTCTTGCGCGCCATTTCGAAGAGGATACAAACAAGTCGACAGCGTCATATGCAGAACTTGCCACGGCAAGTGCCATCTTCTACAAAGCAACACAGAGTGAATGGGCGCTCGGTCTTGCCCGCATGACAGCGCGGTGGCTCATGAGCGAACAACTTTCTGACGGAGCGTTTAGAGGTTCGCAGTCGAGCACATCTGCATATACACGAGGTACGGGGAAGGTAATCGAAGCGCTCGCCGAATACGCCCGTTCGTGCCCGCTTTCAGAAGACGAGCGCGCTCGCGTCGTCACCGCTATGGGTCGTGGCGAATCGTGGATGATGCGCATGCAGTATTCTGCAGAGAGTAGCTTTGCGCTATCAAAAACCTTTCGAGAGAAAGTGCAGGGGGGATTTCGTCACGACTACTTCAGCAAAGATGCATGGCTTGATGCAGTGTGGCACTTCCTGCTTTACAAAGCGCGCCGGGAAAGCAATGACGAAAAGCGAGCACATGGTCATCAGACGATAGAATTCTTGCCTCTGCGAAATGCCCCGCGTTTTTTTAAGGAGCACGGCGAAGATTCGCGTCTTCGCACCGACAAGTACGCTGCTCTGGGGTGGGCGTTCATGAAGAAGCTGGGTGTGGGGTCTGCAATTGAAAAATTATCCACTCGAGAGCTTCTGGATGCGTGGACAATTCTGCGACGAGCGCGCATCACAGAGAGTGAGGTTGCGCACACTATGCGGTACATGGCGTTTCCGGACACGCCTGGATTTTTTGCGTGCCACCCAACTCTTTCCTATGAGCCTGGAAGCACCGACGGGAGGACAAAACAGCGCAGGTATGCTCATGGATTCAGTGAATCGTGGGAGCGCGCACTCGCACAGTCAGTGGGAGAAATGTATGAACGGTACTTTCTCTCGCTGTATAAGAGCAACGAGTTGCGCCTTGCGTCGGTAAATGAACTAAAGGCTGATCATGTGGCGCATCTCGACCCAGCATATCTGACTCGGCTTTCCGAATCACAAGTCAAGGCTCTCGGCTCTCGATCGTGGGACGAGAGTGTGCCGTTGCGCTGGGTGGAAGGAGTGCGGGTGAGTTCAGGCAAGAAAGTGCTTATTCCTGCGCAACTCGTGTTTTGGAATTACTCGTGTGCGAATGACGAGGCAAGACTCTGCGAGAGCAATTCCAGCGGTCTGGGGGCAGCGGGAAGCTCTGCGGGGGCGCTTCTTGCCGGGCTACATGAAGTGTTGGAGCGGGATGCTTTTCTTGCGCACTGGCTCACTAAAACACCGCTAGAGCGCATTACTCTTGCGAGCGTGCCCGGAGAGAAATGTGCGCGCTTTGTCGACCGCGCGCGAAAGCATGGGGTTCGCATGAGTTTGTTTCGAGCAGGAACGACGGGAGGTATTGATGCATTCTATGCGCTTCTTGAAGACGAGAGAGGTCGAGGAAATCCGCGTGTGGTGCTTGGCGGTTCCTGCAAATCGAATCCTGTGGCCGCGATTGAACGCGCCCTCGAGGAAGTGTGGTCAATATATTTCGCTGTGCGCGCAGAAGAGAAAGGCTCGTATGAACTGCTGGCCGAAGATTATGTGCCGTTCAAGAGCCCGCTTGCCATAGGCAAACGAGTGTCACTCTGGTCTCACCAAGATACCGCTCCTGAAATCTCCTTTCTTCTAAAAGTAAAAGAGCAAGACTTTAGTGTACCCTCGCGTACTGGTACCAGGAACGCACATGAAGAGCTCCTCACAACTGTGGAAGACATTGAAAAGCAAGGGGTCGGCTACGAGGTGTTTGCGTACCATGCGGTGCACCCACTTCTCGCAGAGGCGGGGATATTTGCGACGCGCGTGATAGTCCCGGCGCTCATACCGCTCTACTATAGTGAACACATGGCACCGACACTGCTTACACATCGACTTGCGCAGTGGAGCGCACAACAGGGTTTTGGGGACAAAAAGTGCGCTATTTCCAATGTGTTTCCACACCCGTACCCGTGAGACCTTTTCTAAAGTTCGTACACAACTTGTTGCGCAGATTTCAATTACATAGCGACACGCTGTTTATCCACACAGACAGTCAAGAGTGTTCGGAACGCGGTACTATGTGTGCATGGTTGCGGTCCAAGTATCAAAAGATTTTTTGAGGCGGGCTGGGTATGCGCTTTTGGTAATACTCGGTGTGGGTTTATCGTTAGGCGCCCTCTTGTTCCCTCGCGCATCCGGCACTTCACACGGGCTGACTGGAAAGGACACAGCCCATGCGGATGTCCCTGGTTGCGGAGGGGGAGGATGCGCTGAATCATGTGGTAGCTCATGTGGTAGCTCATGCGACAGTTCATGCGACAGTTCATGCTCGTCATGCACGGCGTGTAGCACGGATGGGGGGTGTGATTCAGGGTGTTCATGTGATTGTGGTTGTGCTGGTGGGTGTGGAGGGGACTGTTCTGGTGGGTGTAGCGATGGGTGTGGCTCGGCTGATGGGTGTGGCTCGGCTGATGGGTGCGGGTGTGGATGCTCCGAAGGTGGTGGAGGAGGTGAGGGCGAAGGAGAGGGCGCTTAGTTAGCTTACGCCAAAAATTTCACTACACTAAATATATGCAAGCAGAAAGTTTGAAATCAATATATCGGGGAGTTTTCATAATCGCTTTTCTCGCAGTTTCTGTGGTCGCCTTCTATGTTCAATACGAGTTAAAAGGACAGAGTGCGATGTCTAAGGAGGAAATCCGCGGGGCAGAAGAGCTCGCGCTTCGTGGCCAATATGATAAGGCACTTGCGATGGCTCGGAATACAGCCAGTGCCGCCTCGGACCCTCGCAGTATCTTTGACGCGCGACTCACGGCCATATTTTCTGCTTTTATGGGAGGGGATACTGACGCCAGGCTTGCAGCTGTGCGAGTCGCGAAAGAGCAGTATGCGATTGCCGCCGAGCCGCGTGAGCGCTCATACATAATCGGTATGCTCATTGGTTTTATTACAATAGATAGAAACCCAAAAGTGTTCGGAGAGGTATTTTCAGGAGATATCTTTGGCGCACTTCGCGCAAAAGATGGAGATCCTTTGGTTTCTCTAAAGAATCTTGCAGAGCTTTCTATAGTCGAAAACCCAACATCAGGAGCATATCTCCAGATAGCGACGCTCGACGCCGCTCGTATTCTAGGCGCCAAAGCTCTCAAGCTTAGCAAGGAAGATCGGCAAGCCCATGCTAAAAACATACTCACATTGCTCGAATCCGCGGCGGCTGTTTTTTCCGATGAGCGCACGCATATTCCCCGTACACTCTTCGGCAAGCTTCAGTTCGCGAGTTACTACAGCCGGACAGGATATCTGTACGGTGCGGTGGCACTAGTTATCCCTGATTATTTCAAGCAATCGGAGGAGGCGTATCAGACGCTCTATGCACTTCGCGCAAAAGAAGAGGGTGGGAAGCAAGGCCTGATTTCGTCATGGGTTCCTCATGCGTATCTCAATCATGCACTGTATCTTGATTCGGTCGGGGGTGTTTCTAGGCGCGGAGATATGCAAGAAGTACTCAGCTCGCTGGTTGGTTTAGTGCAAGCCGATCGGGCTGTGCACGAAAAATCCTTCCTGGGTTTCTTGCGCAACGCGAAAGAAATGGAAGCGAAGTATGGTTCGTATGACGCCAAGAACCTACGCCACCTTGCGACCTTATCTCCAGAGCTCAAAGATTTCCTAGTCCAAGAAGGGTGGATATTCTAAAAGTATCCTGCGCGATTATTTTTTGCAATTACGCTGTAGTCTGTTATAGTTCGGTGGTCGCTTCGGCGGTTTTTATTTTAACTAAGTATCTGTTTTATTCCCCTATGAATCGAGATTATCCACTGGAGAGGGTGCGCAACTTCGGCATCATCGCACACATCGACGCGGGCAAGACCACCACCTCTGAGCGTATTCTCTTTTACACGGGTGAATCTCATAAAATCGGTGAAGTGCACGACGGTAACACCGTGACCGACTGGATGGAACAGGAGCGCGAACGAGGTATCACGATTACCGCCGCCGCAATCACTTGTTTCTGGAATCCTTCGTACATGGGCACCGACCTCTCATTCAAACATCGTTTCAATATCATCGATACTCCAGGCCACATCGACTTCACTTCTGAAGTACAACGATCAATGCGCGTCCTCGACGGCGCGATTGTCGTGTTTGACGGTGTTGCTGGTGTAGAGCCACAGACCGAGACCAACTGGCGCTACGCCGAAGATGCAAAAGTACCCCGTCTTTGTTTCGTGAATAAGCTTGACCGCACAGGCGCATCTTTTGATAAATCGTTTGGCATGATTCGCGAGCGGCTGTCGAAAAACGCGGTGCGTATGCAAATTCCTATTGGCGAAGAAGATGCGCTTGAAGGCGTCATTAATCTTATAGATATGCAGGCGTTTCGTTTTGAGGGAGACAAGGGGCGCGTCGTCATTCCTATGCCGGTACCCGAATCTCACAAAGCAGAGGCAGAGAAGTACCGTGCCGAACTCATCGAAGCGATCGTCGAGCACGACGAGGTGCTTATGACAGGATACCTTGAGGGGAAGGAACCGACCGTCCCTGTGCTTAAAGCCACGCTCAGGAAGGCAGTTATCGAAAATAAAATCTTCCCCACCTTCTGTGGTTCCGCACTTAAAAATGTTGGAGTCCAGCTGGTCCTTGATGGTGTTGTGGACTACCTCCCGACACCGCTTGACCTTCCGCCAGCAAAGGGAATCCATCCTGATACAGGCGAAGTGATCGAACGCAAACCAGCCGACTCTGAGCCATTCTCTGCGCTTATTTTTAAACTCCAGACTGACCCGTTTGTAGGTCAGCTCTCATTCTTTCGCGTATATTCAGGTCAACTAGAGGTGGGAAGCTATGTCTACAATGCATCAAATGGCACCAAGGAGCGTGTTGGCCGTATGGTTCGCCTCCAGGCCGACAAACGAGAAGAAATAAAAAAGGTGTTCACTGGTGAAATCGCGGCACTCTTGGGCGCAAAGGATGCCAAGATTGGGCACACCATTTGTGATGAAAAGAATCCAATAATTCTCGAAGAGATTAAATTCCGTCAGCCAGTTCTCTCTGCTCGTATTGAGCCAAAGACCAAGGGCGATCAAGAAAAGATGGGTATGGCATTAGCAAAACTTTCCGACGAAGATCCAACATTCCGTATTCGCAGTGACGAGGAAACAGGCGACACCATCGTGTCCGGTATGGGCGAGCTCCATCTCGATATCATTGTTGATCGGATGCGTCGCGAGTTTGGCGTTGAGGCAACACTCGGCAAGCCGCAAGTCGCTTACCGCGAGACCATTCAGGGTAGTGCTGAAGTTGAAAATAAATACATCAAGCAGACCGGAGGTCGCGGGCAGTACGGCCATGTCAAAATTCGCGTCAAACCACTCGAGCCATTGGTGGAAGGCAAGAAGATTCCTGCAAATACGACTCGTGAAGACCACTTTGAGTTCATTAATACCGTTAAAGGAGGCGCAATTCCTCAGGAATATATTCCTGCTGTCGAGAAGGGTATTCGTGAAGCGCTTGAGCGCGGAGTCCTTGCGGGTTATCCGGTTGTCGATGTCTCTGTCGAGTTGTTTGACGGGTCGTTTCATGAAGTCGACTCATCCGAAATTGCCTTCAAGATTGCCGGTTCCATGGCGTTTCAGGAGGCTGCACGACAGGCACGACTTGCGCTCCTTGAGCCAATTATGAAAATCGAAGTTGTTACCCCGGACAAATTCATGGGCGATGTTACGGGTAATCTCAATGGCAAGCGCGGACAAGTACAATCTATCGACGATCGCTCAGGCGGCCTCAAAGTTATTATTGCGCATGTACCGCTCTCTGAAATGTTTGGGTACACCACAGCACTTCGTTCGATGACTGAAGGCCGTGCGACATCCATGATGGAATTCGATCATTATGCAACGGTACCAAAGAATGTAGCAGATGAGGTTGTTGCAAGTAGAAAGTAGTAATGTGAAAGAGACAACTACGGTGTTGCCGTGGTGATGCAATGCAGAGCGTTATTAAAGGTCGGGACATAGGTCCGGCTCGTCTCTTGATCATACAAAATCTTGCCAACAATCCTTTCTGGGAACTGGATGTGACCTAGTTCTTTTCCTGTTGTAGGGTCGATTTTGTACAAGACACCGTCGTTCGAACCTATAAACAACGAACCCTTGATGAGGGCAGGGCTACTAAAGATTCTCCCGCGTGTCAAAAATTTCCAATGCAGTTTTTTATGCACGGTGTCGTAGGAGTAGACAAACTTATCGAGTGAGTTGATGAATAGTGTATCGCCAGTCCATAGTGGGGTGGAGTATATCGCCTCGAGTGTTTCAAATGTATCTGAGATGGCTAGAGTCTTGGTGTCAATAATATGACACTTCTTGTCGAATGCTCCGAAGGCGACTTTCGATCCATCAGATTTTTCTGCAAACGATGCACGAATCGGCGCGCCGATAGTATGCTCCTGTAGTTGTTCGCCTGTTTTCGCACGGTACATTCGGACAATCCCATCATTAGAGCCACAGAAGAGCAGATTATTTTTTTCAGACACATAGGGAGAGCAGTGGGTAAGACCGGTGTGCTGACCACGCCACCGTTCTTCTCCTGTCTCTGGGTCAAGTGCTACAACGGCGCCTCGTTTTTTCCAGAGACCAAATTCGAGACCAATGTACAGTAGGTTATTTTTTGTGGAAACGGCAGGAGAAGATCCGATCCAGTCAGCATCCATAAATACCCACTTTGTTTTGCCTGTTTTTGCATCGAGTGCGTACAGATTGCCGTCGTACGCACCAAAGTACACGATATCGTTGAATACCAGGGGTGAAGAATAGATCATTTTCCCCTTGTCTCCAAAACGGACCGTGTGGGTCCAGAGAGTAGAACCGTTTTGTTTATTGATACAGTAAAATACGCCCGAATCAGTACCAAAAAGTAATGTGTCCCCATGCATTACCGGTGTCGACTTGGGGACAACATTTTTGTAATTCACTGAGGTGGGAGAAGTGGTGAATGTCCAATGATGGGTAAATGGGAGTGGTTGTAGCTCGCGTACATTTTCAAAATTCCTGACACCCAACGACTCTTGGAAATCGTTGAGTTCGAAAAGGGTGACAAGGCGGATGCCATTTTGTGTCAGAAAATCGTAAAACGAAGTATCTCGGAAACGCACAAGGCAAAAAATTGCCTCGACCTGCAATCCCGCCTCCCGCAATGTGGCGATCTGCTTCTCTACAGACTTCCCGCTATTCAAAATGTCGTCTACCAGAATGATGGGCTCTTGTGTAGGTGATCCTTCAATGGACTTGTGTAAGTCGTGTTTCTTCCTGCCTTTGCGTATAAAAAGACCATTTGCCCTAATGTTGCGTGTTTCAGCAGAAAAAACCAGGGTGGTCAAAAGAGGGATGGATGCTGATTCAAGGCCGCATACTTGGAGGGTTTGCTTGTCTGGAAACGCCTCGAAAAAAGCCGTCGCATATACATCCATAAATTCCTTCGTCATGCTGACATTTCGAAAATCAAAAATCCATCGCTCCTCGCCTGTGTCTTGGAACCGTGAAAAAGTCTTTTGCTCAATCAGTTTCTTTAATGCCGCATGTCGTGGAGAGCTCATTGTCTTTTGAAGGTTGCGTACAGCACTGCGCTACAGGCACCCAGGATCGATAGAATCCACAAAAGCCAATATCCCGATACCAGGTTCTCAAGGAGTTTTTCGTTTTTTATAAGGTCGGGAGAGACTTTTATCTGCGGGCTGATATCGTACGCAAATCCATTTTTAAATATGGGGGTATCAAGGACCTGGGCGTTGTCGGTACGAATCCATTCGTTATGTGCAAATGGACGATATTCGAGGACACACACATCCTCAACATCAACAATCCTTTCATATTTCTCACCGTTGATGGAGTGGTCGAATGTCCATGAAATTCGCGCAACAGAGTCGTCCCGCATGCATTTTGTTTTCAGGGGGAACCAGTAGCGATAGGGGTCGCAGCGATTATTGGCGACATGATTTTCTCGAGCAAGGACAATTGGCTCGGTGTTGCCAGTGCTATAGACAGTGGCTTTCGAGAAGCATTGATGGTTTGCTTCAAACATGTACATGCCGTAGTAGTTTCCCTCAAGTGTTTTTTTCTGATCTCCAGGGATAAGGATCCCCGTGAGTTGCCCCGCCAATAAGAAAAGAAGGAATAGGTACCCGAGTAAAGTATTCCGCGTTATTCTTTTAATGTGGAAGTGTCCCTGTTGTGAAAACAAGATAAAGAGGGCGGGGATCGAGATTGCGATATAGCGGTAGTTCACAATAATACCCGAATAGATGTGGAAGAGGAGGAAATAGGTGAGCGCAGCGGTCTGAAGCAGCCTTCTATTTGAGAGAAGGAACCAGCTACCAACCATTTGCATCACGATCACGATATTCGTAAAGAAGGGAAGAATTGCATGATTAAACAAGGGTGCTCCGGTAAAGAGCGAGTTGAAGTAGTTGGCAAAAATCCAGCCACCATCAATTTTTATACTTGAGGCCAATACATACAGAAATACAAAAGTGATTTTTGCAAAATACTCTTTTTCGCGCATGAACAGCCATACGAATGCGAGCGCCATGTCGTAATAATCAAAATTTCCTGTCAGGCCATAGGTAAAGAAAAATCCGACGATTACTTTCCAGATAAGACAGGAAAGGATGACGACATGAGCAGAAGTCCAATCCTTGCGGTATGCCGCATAGACACCGTAGCTTAAGGCGAGGAATAGGAGTAGGTAGAATGCGCTCTGACTGTATCCATAGGGAAGTGACTCGAGAAAAAGGTATTCGCCACAGGATGGAAAATATGGTGGGCAGACATGGAGGCCATTTTGATAAGTAGAGATGCTAATGAAATTCTTTTCAACCCACCCGAAAAAAGTAATGAAAAAAGAGAGACTTAGAGCATAAAAGAGTAGCTGAAGGACAGGGCTACTTTCAATCTCCTGAATAGCAAAGAACTGGTAATATCTTCTCTTTAAATTGAACACCATGAGTATGATAGTATAGGCAAGTCGTCCCTCAAGCAAAGTGCCTATGCTTAGTCGAAAAGAAGTTGCATTTATACTACTGGTCATCATCTCGTCTTTTGCAGGTCACCAGTATGTCCAAGAGCTACGGACAAAGAACATAGCAGATTTCTACACCATCATCGAAAACCAAGAGAAGATTAAGGATGATGTTCCGATCACTCCTGAAGACTTCTCAGCAATTCAACAGTGCGGGAGGGTTGCAAAAAGTAGCGGCGCCAGCATGGAAGAGTGCGCGCGTGATTTTTATGATAAGTACACCATGAAGCACGGTGGAGAGGCGGCATTTGCGCACCTGGCTCGACTCCAAAAGGAGCATCCCGATCTACTGCCAAGTTGCCATTACATCTCCCATGGTATTGGGCATGCAGTTTTGCGCCAGAATAATAACGACCCTTACAAAGCTTTTGCTTTTATGCAGTCAGGAGGATATTTCAAGAATGTAGTTACCTGCGGGAACGGCTTTTTCCACGGTGTTATCGAAGAAATTGCAAAAAAAATTAAGGACAAAGATCAGCTTGTTGAGGTGTTGGGTTCTGTATGCGCAAATGAGAAGATAACTAACAAAGGCAATTGTTTCCACGGTATTGGACATGCCGCAATGATTCAGACTGACTATAGTATTCCGGACATGCTGTACATCTGCGACAGAATATCCCCGCGAGCGAGTCGTGTATTCGGGTGTCATACGGGTGGTTTTATGGAGTATGCACAGGCCCATACAGATGTAGTCGAGGTGGGAGACAAGAAGATGAGCTTTGTTCTGTGCGACTCGATGGAAAAGGAGTACCAACCCGCTTGTTATCTGGAGCAATCGTCATCTTTCGAATCTTTTTCGAAAGAGAAAAGAAATTACGAAAGGAATATAGGCTTCTGTAAGCAAATCGACGATGATCTCAATCGTATGGCGTGCATAAAACTATTTGGTATACGATCGGTGCGAATCGCGCACTTCAAAGACATTTACGATATGTGTTTAAACACAAGCTCGGTGTATGAACGAGTTATGTGTACAGCCGTGATTGCCGATAGGATTGCAGGCTCCACAGACAGCTCCCGGAGAAGCGAAGCCTACCGCACCATTGTCGGAGATGTCTGTGGAACACTCAACTTGCTAAATGCACAGCAGTGTAAACATCTTGTATTTATAGACGCGGATCGACTTTTTTATACTAGCAATGCAGATTTTATTTTGCCTGGACCTTTGACTCTTTTTAAAGAGCGTAACGAGCTCAAGTAACGCTGTTATCCCCATGCTCGAGTTGTACAGTGTGGAGGCGTTGTTAGACTAGGCTGTATATATGAGCCTACAAAAAATTTCTAAACTACTGAGATTCGGTGTCCTGACGGCTACGGCGGTTGTGTTCGGTCTGTTTATATCAATCAAGGCAGATGATCAGTCGCGAGGATCTATATTGCTCGATTTCGACACTCAAACAGCATCAGCGGATGTTCCTGGCGGAAGTGCTGGTGGAAGTGCTGGTGGAACCGCAGGTACTGGTACTTCTGATAGCGGTAGCTCCGATGGTACTGCCGCCGGCAGTGATGGCGATGGCAGTGGTGGCAGTGGCGATAGTGGCAGTGGCGACTGCGGTGGTGGTGAGTGACCCTAAAATATGGCTAATACTACGAAAGACTTAATACATACCATTCTCGCTGTTTTGGTAATCGCACTACTTGCATTTTCCTATTACTTCGCACCTTTCTACCGACTAACAGCCGAGTTTCCCTTTATACACAATCGCATTTCTCTGGAAAATCTGCAGGACATCGTTACAGAGGATTCAATTGATACACGCATTCCAACGAGCGAAGCATTTCAAAATTTTAAAGGTGCAGAGACGGGCACAAAGTACAAGCATCTCGAGGAGGATGTAACAAAAATGGAGCAAGATATAGCAAGCTCCGCCGCAAGGGATACCGAGATCGAGCAGTTGTTTAAGAAGGCTGTTTACCACCAGCGTCTCGCATCACTGGCAGTTCTTATTGTTGATGAGCCTGCGAAAAAAAAAGAGATGCTCCTCACCGCTTTCAATGGTCTCTATGATGGTCTGTTCCGGATAGCTGGAGCGGCTCAAGACGAGAACAGGAACCCGCGCTATGTGCGCAGGCTTTATGTCTATGTAATTCAATATGTTTATCGAAATGCTCGGGATGCGCAGTTGTTTACGACATCCAAATTTGCTAATGAAAAGGATTTTCAAGCGATACTTGAGAAATTCCCGCTCAATTCCGACTTGGCATCCACGCTCTACATCGACACTTTGTTTAGCAAAAAAGATTTGCCTCGTGACAAATTCATGGTGAGTATCAAAATGCGTAATCTTGCAGATTTACTCAACTACCCAGAGGTGGCGAGCGATGCTCAATTAAAAGCAAAAATTGTGAGCGAAGTGAGTTACTTGAAGACAGTGTTTCCCACCGCAGAATCTACGCAGCTCACCAGCTCACCAGCCGAGAATATGGTTCGCCCACTTGCGAACTATGCCATAAGCCTCGGGGTTCTGACCAGATTTGACGATTCTATTCCCGCAGAGCAGGTAAGCCAGGCCTTCAAGACGGCCCTCACCGCACTCGACGCGAACCTTCTTTCCGAAGAAGATCATATCTTGTTTGTGAAATTTACTCTTGATTTGAATTATGCGGTCTTCCTTTTCAATCAGAGTGGGAAAAAGATAACTGACGAGGTCAGTACCCATCTGCGCAGTGCTGAGTCGCTCAAGACAAAATTTGCAGCCAACAGAGAGATGACCGCGCTACTCACAAGCTACCTCCTGGCCCTCCAGATTGGTAATGCGTGGCGAGACATTGCTACCCAGGATGTTCGTGAGATTGCTCGGCAAGATGCACAGTTCAACGACTTCCTCGTTGCTAGCGGAGTAAAATTATAGTCCTAGTCCTGCAAGGTTCGTTTTTTGAGTTGCGAGCATATTCTCCAATATCTTTCGTGGGTGGTAAAATAGGTACACATGCGTCTATCGATAAAACAAGTGCTAGTCGTCGGTCTGTCGGCAGTCACCTTGGCAGGCGGTACTGTATACATTCAGTATCACACACCCAAGGAAGATTTGGACTACTACTATTCAATCATGACGGCACAAGAGACAGTCGCCGAGGGCGTTACAATCAGTAGCGAGGACCATACGCATCTGGATGTATGCAAGAAAATTACTGGAGAGCTTGCAAGTAAGAGGAAGCAAGAATGTCTAAAAGGTTTTTACGAGCGCTATACGCTTGCGCATGGTGTGCGCAAAGCCTTTTCACATTTGGCACTTTTGGAAAAAGAGACTTCGGACTTTCTTGAAGACTGCCACTATATATCGCATGGCATCGGACACGCACAACTCAAGGTTAATCATGGCGATGTCGGAAAAGCCTTTGCAACATTGTCCGAAGACGCTTATTTTAAGAATGTAGCGACATGCGGGAACGGCTATTTTCATGGGGTGATCGAGGAGTATGTAAAAGGACAAACAGACAAGAACAAGCTGGTTGAATTACTTTCAAAAGTTTGCAAGGAGCCATTGCTAAAGAATACGATAGATTGCTTTCATGGAATGGGGCATTCAGCATTTGTACAGCTAGAATATGCCACGACGGACGCGCTGTATGTCTGTGATCATGTGGCCGACGACCCGGTGCGCAATTACTCGTGTTATATGGGGGTGTTTATGGAAATGGCTCAGGATTTTTCGACACGCGACCTGGTTACTGTTACAGATGGAGTGATGAGTTTTAACATATGTGAATCGCTTGATGAAAAATACAAACTCGCCTGTTATGCACAGCATTCAGTCTTTTTCGAAAATTTCAATACAACCCCGAAAGATTTCAAGAAAAACATTAATTATTGCAAGCAAATAGAAGGTGATGAGTACCGTATGGCATGCGTCAAATTTTTTGCAGGGAGGGCGATACGAGCAGTAAGGTACCAAGATGTAGCTGGTATGTGCAAAAATACGACTAATGGGGACGAGCGAGTTATGTGCACCGGGGTTTTTGCCAGCAGAATCGCTCGCTCGATAGATAGTTCAAAAAGCAGCCAATTGTATTTGCAAGCTGTTCGTGACATCTGCCAGACCTTGCCATTCTATCTATCCACACACTGTATCGAATTGGTGCAGCATAACTCAGAAAAAATATACTTCGACTCAGATCGCTCAAAAATGTAACTTTTCCGACTGGGTACCGCTAAGACGCGAGATGATTTCTTAAGAACCGTTACTTGCTCTATGCCAGGTCATTCGTATCTGGACTTGTTTTGGCTGGCATTATATGTAAACTCGCCCGAGTAGACGAGGTGTGACATGTCTCCTAGCGAGTATGTGGTAGTTTATGGATGTCGGTTTGGTGGGGGATTCCCATACATCCGATTTGAACCTGAAGTGGTCTCATGGAAAACATATCTGGAAAATGCCGGAAGATGGCACCAAGACGGCAAGCATGAGTTGATACGGAACTTGAAGTGGGCACTGGAGGAGCTGGAAAAAACTTCGGGTGTTCTGGATGAAGATCAGGACTTGGGGATGCTACCGCCACTTAAGAGTGTAATCTATCCAATCAAAGACTGGGGCGATGGAGTATATGAAATCATTCCGGTCATTGTTGATGGGTATGTGATTATGAACAGTCGGGTGTGCGTATTGTTCGGATTTTACTACAAACCGGTTGCGGAGGCCTATCGGACCAGAGCTGAGGCCGAGAGCGCTCTCAAGAAGCTCCGGGAGGAGAAGTCTCCCAAGGCCCAGTAATTGGGCCTTTTTCACGGCAAGTCTCTTGGACAATCGCGCCAAACATCTTGTTTGGTGTAATAACTATTGAACGACATATCCGCATACATAAGTAACTACTGACTTTGTAACGACTCACCATTGCGCAGTAAGCTAGAATATGTACAATCGTATGTATATGGCAACTACAACAAAGAAGCTGACGATTCTAGTCGACGCAGATGTGCATCGTGAGCTTATAAAAAAAATAGGGCGTGGCAACATCGGCCGCTTTCTTATAAATTCTGCAAAACCACACTTATACAACAACGATCTTGTCCGCGCTGGCTATGCGGAAATGGCGGCAGATAATGAGCGAGAAAAAGAGGCACTTGAATGGAGTGAAGGCCTTAGTGCTGATTCATATGTCCCGGAAGCCTAATTTTCCGAAACGCGGCGAAGTGTGGTGGGTTATTTTCGGTCTGCCGGTTGGTACTGAATCGTCAAAAATCCGCCCCGCCATCGTCGTAAGTAACGACGACTCAAACGAATTCCTTGAACGCATTCAGGTTGTGCCGCTCACAAGTAATGTTACAAAAATATATCCAAGCGAAACTATTGTAGCGTTGCGAGGGAAGAAGAATAAGGCCGCCTCGGATCAGATCACCACGGTATCGAAAAGGCGCATCAAAGAAAAAATAGGTCGCCTGACTGATGACGAACTTGCGTCCGTCGAGTTTGTAATTAAGTTGCAACTCGGACTTTCGTAGATACCAAAGAGCGACCAGCAGGACAAGACTAGTCCTGCAAGGTATCCTTGACGCTTTGTCTGTATTTGTTACGATTACCCGCACGCATGGGCGCTTTTCTTTATGCGTCTTTATGCACTTAGACCGTTATTACCAACACTGATTGTTTTAAGGGTGGATAGAGTGTTCTCGCGCTCTCCCTCCTCAAAGCAAAGGTGACTAATCGCAAATATATGGCAGATACATTTGACCGTTCAAAGCCACATGTGAATGTGGGTACCATCGGCCATGTCGACCACGGCAAGACGACGACAACCGCGTCGATTCTCCGCGTTCTCGACATGGCAAAAGACCAAGGATACGGCGCTCGCGTCGAGGCAATCGACAGTATTGACTCAGCACCAGAAGAAAAGGCTCGCGGGATTACCATCTCACTCCATCACTCAGAGTATTGGACCCCGAATCGTCACTATGCGCATATCGACGCGCCTGGGCACGCTGATTACATCAAAAACATGATCACAGGTGCCGCTCAGATGGACGGCGCTGTATTGGTAGTTGCCGCAACTGACGGTGTTATGCCGCAGACACGCGAACACATTCTCCTTGCTCGCCAGGTTGGCGTGCCAAAGATTGTTGTGTTCCTCAACAAGTGCGACATGGTTGACGACAAAGACCTCATTGATCTCGTTGAAGAGGAAGTGCGCGAGCTCTTGACCAAGTACGAATTCGACGGCGTTAACACCCCTGTTATCCGCGGTTCTGGTCTCAAGGCACTCGAGGCAAAGTCATTGACCGACGAGTGGGCAATGAAGATTCTCGAGCTTGCAAAGACACTCGACGAATACATCCCGATGCCAAAGCGCGACAAAGAAAAGGCATTTCTCATGCCTATCGAAGACATCTTCTCTATCGAAGGGCGCGGCACCGTGGTCACTGGCCGTATCGAGCGCGGGCAGGTAAAGGTTGGCGAGGAATGCGAAATCGTGGGCATCAAACCGACAGCAAAAACCACAGTCACCGGTATTGAAATGTTCAACAAGTCACTAGATCATGGAGAGGCTGGTGACAACGCAGGTATTCTTCTACGCGGTACAAAGAAAGAAGATGTACATCGCGGGCAGGTTATCTGTGCTCCAGGATCCATTACTCCGCACACTGAGTTCGACTCAGAGGTTTACATCCTTTCGAAAGAGGAAGGAGGACGCCACACACCGTTCTTCACTGGATACAAGCCACAGTTCTACATGCGTACCACTGATGTAACCGGCGAGGTAACTCTCGCAGAGGGTGTCGAAATGGTTATGCCAGGGGACACTGTGAAATTCAAGGTGAAGCTTGTAGGACCAATCGCACTCGAAGATCAACAGCGCTTTGCTATCCGCGAGGGTGGTAAGACTGTGGGTGCAGGAGTGGTCACAAAAATAACTGTGTAGTATAGGATTCTGCAGATTCCTTGACCGGAGAGCGCGATTCGAGTAGGGTTATCCTCACGCTTCGGAAGAAGCATTGAACTATGGCAACAAAAAAGAAGGTACAAAAAGATGGCATCGGGCCGACTCAACGATTACGCATACGCGTTCGTGCATATGAGCATCGCGTCCTAGACAATGCTGTCAAACAGATTATCGACACTGCGGCACGTTTTAATGCCACGGTAGTTGGTCCCGTACCTCTTCCTACTGATATCAAAAAGTACACCGTGAACCGCTCGACCTTCGTCCATAAGGACGCGCGAGAACAGTTCGAAATGCGAGTTCACAAGCGGATGATTGATATCATGAATCCGAATCAAAAAGTCATCGAAGCTCTTACAAACATTGACTTGCCCTCGGGTGTTTCAATCGATGTAAAGATGGGCTAGCGCTCCAGTAACTTAATTTTTCGCAAGAAACTTTTCCGTGCTGTAAAATTAAATTAACGAGCACTAGTCCCAAAACAAAAAACCCCGCCTTCTCGGCGGGGTTTTTTGTTGATAACCTCATATGCGAAGGTTGACGCAAGTATACTCAGAGCATGGGCAAGACTTTCATGAGAATAGGGGTTTCCTGCATAGCTGTATTTATGGTTGCCGGCCCCATTTTTTTGAACGCACAGACCACAGATGTTCTCGAAAGGGAAATTAGAGCACAACTTATCACAGGGAATCTCACCGACGAAGAGCGTGAATCGATAATCGAGTCACTTGCCAAGGAGGCTCGTGACTCGGCTATTACCTCGATAGAGAGTGAACCTCTCGCTGAATTTTCTGCAGACGCGAATGCCAATGCAGTTTCACCAGCCCAAGAACAAGAACCGTCTCTCGGAGTGGGATTTGGTTTTGCGGCGCTCATTGTTCTTATGGTTTTTGTTGCTTGGGTATGGAGACGCATGCATCATGGCGGTGCGCTCGGGCCGAGTCTCCAATAATCTTTGCCTGACAAAGGGTCGAGGGCGTGGTATGGTGGCGTCAGTACTCAACAGAGTAGAAGGGAATACCAATGCGCAGGTTGGCACTCTTCGGAGTTGTTTTCGCGTCGTTTCTTTTGCCCGTGACCACGGTAGAGGCACAGGGACTGTGCAAGGAACGGTGCTATGAGTGGTGCGCCGAAAATCGGCCCACCGAGCGTTGTCGCGCCGATTGTGCAGGTCGGGCGACCTGTTTCCAGAAACGGCCGATTCTTTGCAGGGAGCAATGCTACACATGGTGCGCCGAAAATCGACCCACCGCTTTGTGCAGGGCTGATTGCGCCAGAGCCGAGCGTCCCAGTTGCAAGTGACGGTACTTCGCGAGGCCCCCAAGGGGCCTTTTTCTGTAAGAAGCTGTCTAAAATCTTTGTGGTTTCCTGACAGGGGGAAAGATTCTAGACAGCTTCTAAGGATAAAATCAGGCTTTCTTACGGCGAAGACAGTACACTTCATTTGAAACAGTTGTTACAAATAGATTTCCGGTTTCCGGGTTGAAAGCCGGTTCGCTCACTATCCGTTCAGGAAATTGGGTGACCGATTTTCGTGTTCCATTTTTTGGATCGAGTTCATAGAGTTTGCCGTCATTACTACCAACCCACACAGAATCATCGGCTAGATACGGTGATGAAAAAATCCGCCCGTTTGTCGCTGTGTGAAACAGCTCCTCGTGTGTATCGAGATCGATTGCGTAGAGTCGTTTATCTAGTGATGCTATAAATACGGTGTCATCTTTTACAAATGGCGAGGAATAGAGTGCCTCTGTTGCTTGAAATGCAAACATGGGCTTTCCGGTATCCACATCAAGCGCATATAGTTTTGAATCCATGGAAGCAGCGAAAACCAGGTTACGCTTTTCGTCGTACGCAGGAGCCATCTTTATATCGCCTCCCGTTTGAAACTTCCAAAGAAGTGTTCCGGATGTTGCTTGGTACGCGGAAAGAGTTCCATTGTTTCCGCCTATAAATACGATTTCTTTTTTTTCCACATACAGTGGGGAAGCGTGTGTCAGATGTGTGCTTCGGGCGGTCCATATGGTTTTCCCGGAATGTATATCAATTGCCGAGATACCTCCACGCCTTCTGAGAAGGCCGAATTCCAGACCGATAAAAATGAAACCAAGGGACTTTGCCAGCGCGGGTGATGAGCCAATCCAATCCGCATCACGATTTATCCAACGGCGGTTACCGTTTGTGGTGTCCAATGCATAGACATTACCGTCATAAGCACCAAAAAAAACAGTATGGCCGCTGATAAGGGGACTTGATAGTATTCCTTTTCCGGGTGCGTGTGCACCAATGGTATATTCCCAAGCCACAGTGCCTGTTGCTTGGTTGAGTGCACGAAAGACACCGGCATCGTTTCCGTAAAAAAGCCGGTGAGTATCAAGTGCGGGTGTCGACTTATGCACAACTAAGTCAAAGCTAGGAGATTCTGGTGGAGTATAGTGCCACAAAAAATCGAATTGATTGGGTGTCGGACCAGAAGTTTTGCTCAGCGACACACCAAAATCTTTAAGTGAAAAAAATGATTCGAGAGTGATTCCTTGGGCCGCAAAAGGATACGCATTCAAATCTCGAAACGCAAGTATTACTTGAATGGCCGCAATGCGTTTGTGTGCCCTTTGCAATACTATAATCTCGCGAGCAAGCGTACTACCACTATTTATAAGATCATCGATGAGAATAATAGGGTACTCGTTCAGGGTTCCTTCAATGGTCTTCATGAGGTCATAGCGTTTGCGAGATTTCCTCAAGTAGAATCCGTTCACTGGTGTGCCGCGTGCAACACTCTTCATAACAATCGCTGTGATAAGTGGAATGCTGGCAGTTTCGAGGCCACCGACTTGGAAAGGGAGGTGTCCTTGATATCGTTCCCAAAAGAGTTCGGCGAAACAGTCAAGCCATTCGGGCTGAAGCATGAGTGCTCGGAAATCAAACATCCAGCTTGCACTGCTCCCTACAACACCGTTTTTTGCGATGCGGGCACCGTCTTGTCTCGTGACAAAGGCGTGTTTTAAAATCGCTTGCCTGAAGGCAACGAGACGAGTCTCGTTGCCTGGTACAGATTTATTATTCATAAAGAGGTGGTGTGTCTTCTGATTTAGGTGATGTGCAGAGGAGGACTCCATAGACAGGTTGCTCGATACGCGGATCGAGTCCTAAAAGACGGATAACATAGGTGTCATCAAAACCACCCACTGGGCGTGTCATAATCCCCAGTGCGGTTCCTACAAGGGTAATATTTTGTGCCATGTGCCCCGTCTCAAGAAGGCCTAGAAGATAGGCAAAGTCTCCGTACCGTGCACTCGAACGGTCCCACACCGCTGTGAAAATAAGGATGGTAGATGAAAGTGGCGTCATTCCGGTTCGGATTATGCGACGCATTTCAAAATCGTCTGGGAGATCCCAGAGATGTTCCAATGCGTGGTCGCGTGGGTGGTAGTGAAACACACCAGGTACTTTACCTTCGCGTACGAGACCGAGTATATATGTCTCGATAGGGTAGAGGGCGCCACCAGAGGGATAGGTGCGCGTTGGTTTTCTGTTTGTTTTTACACCAACCGCATGACCGAAAAGTGTACCGAGTTCTGTGTCAGTGAACGCGCGCGGAATAAGACATTCTCCGGCAGACATACGCGCGGCCAACACTTCGTCGAGGCGGGTAGTAAGTGGTACGGGATGAGGTAGTGCGATACGAGGCATGCGTGGATATTCCTTATGTTCCCCAGGTAATGCACTATCAGAAGATTTGGTCAGTCCAGTGCGTAGAATCCGTGCTTTCCGGATTGATTGATGCACCTGTTGGATAAAACGAGTCATGCAAAGGGATGGGGTTCGTTTGTATAGGGCTCACTTCGCACTCTAAAGCCGAGTCGTTTCGGAACATCGTGTATGCGAGCTCCTCCGATAGGAGGTGTTGCTTCAGTGTAGTGAATAGGGATTAGCTCAGGAATCACCACCATTTCAATGTGCCAGGGTGTATGGTTTGCTCGGGCTTGAGTAAATGAAACTGACGCGCACTCGTACCCTTGCTCGCTGCACCAGTGGATAATACGGTCGAGATGCTGTTGCGGTGAATCGCTATCCCATATTTCTGGGCGAAGTGGTTGCTCTTTTCCTGACAAAAGAAATTGCAGGTGTTTGTGGCGGTCTGCCTGTGCCCAATAGACGAGACGATTACGCTGTCCTGTGTGTCGCACTGTGGCTATGGGGCGACCTTTCCTCTCGTATTTTCTTATCTGAGCACGAGCCCCCCTCCTCGCTCGAAGAGCCTCGATAAGTGCCCGCTCAGCGGCGAGTGCGGGGTCACAATCCGACTTGAGGCCAAGGCCAAGTTTAGGGGCATGGGGCGTAAGGTCTTCCAAAAATGCACCAATGGAATATGTTGGCGCATCACTAACAAGGCGGATGAAATGAGGTTGTAGGCGGTATTGCTCGCAGAGTGCAACCAATGTAGCTAACGAAGGTCGGCGCTGAACAAGTTCGTGTGTAGGTATGCGCGGAGGTGTAATTTGGTTAAGCCAGGTAAGCATGTATGCGTCGCGTTCGATGACTTCCAGTGCACCCGAAAGAAGAGCGCATGACTTTTCAGGGTGTGTTGCAAGACCGGTGGTGATAGATGGCCGAATAATAGGCTCGCGCTGTTCGCCTATCCCACGGACAGCCAGGTTCATGCCGTATCGACTAATTGTTTGCGCAGGCAACCACACCATTTTTTTTGTAATAAGAGATGTTGCGCGTGTCCATAGAAATAGTGAATCGGATTGGATATGAAATCGTGGATCTTTTTTTCGCTGCTGAGGATTGAAGCTGGCAAAGCGGTCTGGTGTGAGTGCCGTGCCCTTCCTCTGGATTTCCGATACTGTTGCTCGGGTGGGGGAAACAAGCATGTCGCTCTGTGTAAACCAAATATAGCGTTCAGTTGCCTCCGCTAGTGCGCGACTAAATGCTGACCGTTCATCAGTTATGTCTCCACCTGCGGCGCGTACTGTGGCACCACCCTGGATATATTCCATGTACCAAAGAGCAAAAGGAGGTTCGTCCGGAGAATAGGGTGCCGGATAGTACAGTTTGGCAACTCCTGATGCAAACATTTTTTCGGCAATGGAAAAAAGGTCGAGCATGTCGGGACGACCAAAGGGTACCTCGCTGTCATCTTGGACAAGGTGCGCTCCGAACTGGCGTTCAAGAAATCGTAAGAAATTGATTCGTGCATGTTCAGTACGGTCGCCTCTATAAAGGCCACGCCAGACAGTCTCAAGGGAGTGGGCACTATGTATCATGGTGTCATGATACCGTGATGGGTCTACAGTGAGAAGATTGTCCTAAGGATGAATATGTTTCGCTACATATCCACAGTTCTCGTGTGGTTTTGCACATAGGAAAGATATCTAAGGGAGCATCATGCTATCATGAACATGTGGCTTTCAGTGATATACAAAAAAGAGCAGTCGGATTTTTAAGTGCCTGCGGAGCGATTCTCCTCTTGGTCGTCGGTTTCCTTGTTATTTTCATGACGCCAGCAGGAGGTTCGCGTGGCGGGAAAACATGGAAAGCACTTTCTCCACTCGACGCACTTGGACCGAGTACCGCCCTTGCAGACGCTCCTGCAGACTCAGATTCTGCCGCAGACTCCGCTGCGGATTCCGCTGCGGATTCGGGCACAGACTCCGGTACAGACTCCGGTACAGACTCTGGCACAGACTCCGGTACAGATGCTGACTCAGGTGCCGACGCTGGTGCCGACGCTGGTGCCGATGCGGGTGCCGATTGTGCATGTGACGCTGGTGCCGATGCGGGTGCCGATGCGGGTGGTTGCGAGTAGGTCCCACTTTAGCTAGCCAAACTTATCGTATGCAAAAAGACACAATTATTGGCGCAGGGGCAGGAGTTGCAATACTCGTTGGAATTGTTGCGTACGGATGGTATGTCTATGGCCGAGATGTCCCCGCTGAGAAAAAGCCTTTAAGATACACACATGAAAGGCCGCCAAATGTTGTCCTTGCGAAGGACAACAAGGCTTTTGCTGTTGCTGATAATTATTTCAAAAATGGTCGTTTTACTGCCGCGCTCGAGAAATACAACGAAGCTATTCTCAAGGCGCGTAATCCAATTGAAGAGAATCAGATTTTGTACAGAATTGCATTAACAACAGAGAGACGGGGAAACGCGAAAGAGGCGATCCCCCTCTACAAAGAACTTATCGCAAACCCAGAAGCAATATCTTTCATCAAAGCATACTCCGCTCAAGAGCTCGCGCTGATGCTTGTGAGTCCTGAAACTATCCATTTAGCTCCGGATATTTTTTCAGGAGACCCTTATGCCAGTTTTAATACAGAGGGTAACCGCGCGCTCTCTAATCGAAAGATGTTCGAGTACGCCTCCTCCTTTTACCCACTGGCACTTTCCGAGCTCCGTGTAGCCGATTGGTATGCCGAACAGCTTTTAAAACCCGCGGTGCGCAAACCAGTCAGTGCTTCGCATGAATATGTTGGTATTATCGAAGATCGCATGAAAAACGCGGACGCAGACATTACCCGTACATTTGATAGTCCAAGCGAGAGCGGGTTCCTTGATGAAATATTGACACGCAAAGCTGTAGTGATTGGGAAACTCGCAATAGTCAAAATTGTTTCCCACGAGGAGGCCGAGCGGGCTTTTGCAGATGCCTTTAATCTTATCGCAGTTCGTTCCCCAGGGACATCTGCCGACCGATGGATGAGATACTATCATGCAAGATACTTGCTGAATGTTCCAAGTAGCGAAACCAGGGTTCGAGACATCATTGCGCCTTTTTACGAGACAAATATATACAAGGATGGAGAGATGAAGACTTTCTTCAAAAACGAAAGGACCAACAAGCAGGGGCAGAAAGTGTACTTACAAAAAATGGCAACGATAGACTCGGATTTCAAGAAATACTTGCTGGGGTTGGGGTGGCAACCATCAGACTTCCCAAAGTGAGCGTATGGTAGATGAATCCAATATTGTTCAGCGTACAGCGCTCGGCCTGATTCTCATTGCGGGAGTGGTAATTCTTGTTGGAGCATCCACATCTTCCCGTTATGCTGGGCAGGCCCGAGAAAAAAGTCAAGAAGATTTACAGCTGGCTACACGCGTTATTACCGAGCAGGATCATGTGCAAGGATCGCGCGATGCGCCTCTCGAAATAGTCGAGTATTCCGATTTCGAATGTCCCTATTGTCGGGCGCTTCATCTGGGCATAATTCCTAGACTCAAAGAGAGGTATGGAGAGACCATGGTTCTGGCGTACCGGCATTTTCCTCTTCCGCGTTATCCGCATAGTGTGCGCGAGGCAGAAGCAGCCGAATGTGCCGCGAGTGTCGGGGGTGAGGACGCATTTTGGAAGTATACCGAAGCACTTTTTATGGAGAAACCACGCGAGGCAACATTGACTGACGAAAACCTCATTGTGTTGGCGACCTCGATGGGGATTCCAGGTGAAGCATTTGAAATATGCATGGCATCGGGCGAAGCTTTCGCTCGAGTGCAGAGCGACAAAGCGGGTGGGGTGGTTGCTGGCATTGCCATGACACCCACACTTCTCATCACCTATGGTGGTGCAAAAGTAAAAGTGCAGGGAAGTTATCAAGACCGAATCTTAGAAGCTATAGATGAACTTCTAACGGTGTCCGAGAAGCCTCCAGAGCAATAAAGTATGAAAGATATACAAACATATACAGTTATATCCTTGGCGACTGCGGTGGTATTGATTGCACTCATATACCTTACCCCCCTAAAACACATCAACCTTATCGAACCTACGATTGACGATATCAATCCCCAAGAGTTCCATGCTATGTTTGTGGCAAATCCAGACAACTACATTTTCATCGATGTTCGTCCTGAAAATGCCTACACTGCCGCACATGCGCTTGGCTCGGAAAGCATGCCACTGCATACACTCTTTGATACGAGGCATCTCCTCCCAAAGACCGGAAAGACCATAGTCCTGATTTGTAGTGGGGGGCGTGCCTCGGGGGTTGGCTATAGCTATCTTGAACATTATGGCTTCTTTAATATCAAGCGAATCGATGGTGGTATTGAACGATGGATAAGTATGGGATTACCCGTTGACGGAAAGCAAGTCATTAAGTGACACATGAAGAGATATTAAAATATGTGGGCAAAACGCACCCTAGTTGTTGGAATTCTTTTACTGCTCGGTCTGGTAGTGGGTAGGGTCCACGGCGCTCGTATTGCGTGGGATTGTTGCGGCATAACATCGTTCGCTCAGGTGCTTGCGCCACATGATGCAGAGTTACACTTCAATATCGGGGATTATTTTTTCGGGAATGGTGCATATGATCCAGAGTGGGCCTACAAACACTTTATTTTTGCCCGGAATGCTAATCCTGCACTTGCCCGTGTGAACTACCAACTCGCGCGTCTCTCCTTTCTAAATGGAAATTTCTCAGATGCATATGCGTCCGTACTCAGAGAAAAGACAATTGACCCGTCTTTTGGAAAATCTCACTACATGGAAGGATTGATTCTTGGATACCGGGCATATCCAGGAGATTTTGAAAAATCAGTCAAAGCATTTAAGAATTTTATCGCTTACGATCCACTTAATTGGGCAGGGTATAATGATCTTTCGTGGATATACTTTCAAAAAGGTGATTATAAGAATGCATGGGATGTGGCAAATCAAGGTCTTACACAAGCATACGGAAATCCATGGCTTTTAAACTCGCGAGGGATTGCCTCACTCGCAATGAATAAATCACATGATGCCGAGCAAGATTTTAACGATGCGCTTGACACTATCGCTACCATGACTGCAGACCAGTGGGGAGTTGCGTATCCCGGGAATAACCCTTCTCTGTATGCGGCGGGCTTCGCCTCTATGAAAGACTCAATCGAAAGGAATTTGGGTCGAGCGATGGTTAGGACTCGTCCCTAAGTCAGTTGTGGATAAATAGTGCAGACCACAAAAACTCTTCTATACTGAAGTGATGTCTGCAATGAGCTTGGAAGTCTCCTCAAAAAAAGTAGTGTTTGCTGTAGGAATTGCCCTCGGTCTTATTGTTTTTTTCGGGGCTTTCCCCGGAATGCAGCAGAAAGTAGTTTCAGCATCTCCGTCGAGTGAGATGTACTTCTACAGCCTTTCGCCTTTGGGTGATGAGGGGGGTAGGAGTGTTCCTGCATCGTGCCCTTCCAATCTTCATGACGACGCGCTCTACGGTCGCCCATGCCAAGCAACAAACGCGTGTGGCTCTTCAGCTAACGGCGTCTATCAATGCGGAGGAATTTGCAGCGTTCCTCCACCGGGGCTTCCTGCAGGGTATGGCACGACTTGCCAGTCATCACCGAATATTTGTGGCATGTTTGCCTACGGAGCAATTAGTTGCACCGGCTCTTGTTCGGCACCGACAGTACCAAATAGTCTCTGCGCCACATGTCCAAATGGTGTCTGTGATGCGGGCGAGTCAGGAACACTGTGCCCTCAAGACTGCGGCGGCGGGAATGGTGCGCCAATCGTCTGTACCATTTCAACAAACCCACATCGAGTGTTGCAGGGGCTTCGTACGCTTGTCACCTGGAGTGCTCCGGGTGCCACCACCTGTACTATTACAGGAACCAAACTGCTAGGAGGTGCTCAGGTAGAGCAATTCACCGCTGGTGCGTCAGGAAACCAGTCAAGCGCTGTGATTACCGAGGACACCGTCTACAAGCTCGTGTGCAGCAACGAGACGAGCAGTTGCGTCTCCCCGAACTCTCTTGTCGATAGTATCTACAACCCAGACTGGGAAGAGCTCTAAGGTGCCAATCTCTAGGGTTTGCTGGTTGCGTACTAACGAAAATCGTTCACCATAGCGCGATGGACAAGCAGCTCATCCATGGGGTTACCGTAAACCGACTGAGGCGGGTTTTTAACGGGTTTCCGTTCTCGATACCCGCATACTATGTATCCGTGGCGGCAAGGAATTTAGGTGCACGAAAGGAGCGGTGGGCGAGAGAACGAGTGGAGGGAAAGAAGTATCCAGAAATTTTAATATGGGACTCGCCAAATTTTGACGACCCTAGAGCAGGGCTTATTGCAAAAGTAGGTAGCTCGGGTGAACTCACAGAGCTCATTCAGAGCGAGCCGGCGAACGGCATGTTGCTGTGCGATGGTAGGGTGCTCAGCGCTCAACATGATGCAATGCAATCCTATTCTTCCGATTTGCAGCAGTCACAAATATTTGCATCGTTTCCGGTGTGGAATGACTTGCACACTCTTCGGGAATCTCCCAAAGGTATTCTGGTCACATCTTCGGGCACCGACTCTATCACTGAAATCTCTCGAGACGGAAAACAGATTCTGTGGTTGTGGTGGGCAGGCGAACATGGGTACACAACCGATTCGTTCGGAAAGAAAAGGACTCTGGACAGACAATTAGATCATCGTCATTTCCTGTACAACACATGGCTTCGAACAACTCATGTGAATTCTGCCCAGCCACTTTCAGATGGGTCAGTACTCGCCTCCTTCTTTCATCAGGGAATCCTTGGATGTATCAACCGCGAGACTGGGACGGTGACCACAATCGTAGCTGATTTGAAACGGCCTCATGCTGCACGCATAAGCGATGGGAAGGTTTCTTTCGCTGATACAGGTAGGGGCATTGCTTATCTCGGTACACTCAAGGGTGATAGGTTTGTGACCGAAAACTCTGTTCAGATTGAAACAAACTGGCTCCAAGACGCACAATTTGTAAACGGAATGTGGTTTTTAGCCGATGCGCAACATGCGCGGATATACTTTGCGAACAAGGGGGGAGAAGTACTCGCCTATGATCAGTTTGATCCGGAGTGGGACTTTTTTGAGGTCCTTCCATACAGAGAAGATTAAATTGGCGAAGCCCTTACCCCGCCGCCTCTGGGGCGGGGTAAGGGCTTCGCCAATTTACTTAAAATAGGTATGCGGGTAAAATTGCAACATGAGCATGCGGTTTTTCCAAAGAATCCTTCTAAAAAAAGGTTGGCGTACTGATTGGATCTGGACGATGCGAATACTGTACCGACAGCCTTTTAGGCGGATACCATTTTATTTCGATACAAAAGCCCTTCTAAAAAGTCAGTATTGGCCTCGCGATGTATTGGAAACAATGACCTGGGCGCGTCTACAGAGTATGGTCTTGGCTACAGAACGGATTCCATTTTGGCGTACTGTGTTCACGCGAGTCGGCCTTGACCCACAGGATTTTTCCAAAAATGACTTTATAAAACTTCCGACGATGTCTCGGACAGATTTTAACGAGCAACCAATTGAACAAATCGCGAACATGACGCATATTAAAAAAAGTTCTGCAGACCGGACATCGGGTTCAACAGGAAGACCGTTTCGTTTCTACTTTGACCGGGGTGCTTCCCTACGCTCCTTTGCAGTAACTGAGCGCATGTTGCAGACAGTTCTTGCAGGCACTCGGGTGCCGGTCATATCATTGCGCAGTAGGCCCAAGCTCGGGTTTTCTTTTTGGCGTCATTTTCTTTTTTTTGTAAGGAGTGGTACCGGTATTAAATATCGCATGAAAGAGTTTGAAAGATTTACAAAAAGACTTGGCGAGTCCTTCCTGCTCTATAGTTTCCCTTCATTTCTCATAGAATTTGCTGAGCAGGTTGAAAAGCTTTCCTTAAAATTCCCCATCAAAGTAGTGGTGGCAAGTGGCGAAAGTATACGCCCACAAGACAAGGAACGAGTTGAGTCAATTCTAGGTGCGCGCGTATGGAATTGCTACTCTACTAGAGAGCTTGGTTTGGTTGCGTATGAATGCGAAGGAGGGAATATGCACAGTAACGAAGAATGGCTGTATTGTGAAATTCTCGACGATCAAGGGAAAGAAGTACCGTTTGGGGAGATTGGGCGCATAATCGCGACAACACTAGACAATCGAGTCATGCCTCTGATTCGATACGATACGGGTGATCGCGGAACAATTTCGGATAAAGCTTGTCCCTGTGGACGCACGCTTCGCACCATCTCCTTCACAGGAAGAAGTGTAGAGTACATAAAATTGGATGGCGAGCGAGCGGTGCCTCTGCTCGAGGTTGCACCTTTGTTCGATGTGTTTTGGCGAGAGGTGAAACAGTATCAAATCATCCAGAAAACCAGGTCTTCATTTGTGGTGAAGGTTGTTCCGGGGTCGTCATTCGAATCAGTACAGGGTACTATTCAGGACAATTTCGTGCGAGCGTTGCATCCAAAAGTCACGATTGAATGGGAAGTTGTTGCGGAAATCCCTCCTGCACCAAGTGGCAAGGCACTGTATTTTATTGTGGCTAGTGAGGAGCAAAATGATAGGAAGCGAAGCGGACTTTCATTTTCTCCGAGCGACGACACAACGAAGGTCCATATCTCGCAGCCTCTGCAACAAGGACCTTCGTTTCCGATGTCTTCATAGATATGGGATTTCCTGTGATGCGATATGTGAGCGAGTGTGTTGCCTTCATGCGATTTCATATCCTACATCGTCGTTCACGCAAGGTGATTGAGAAATGGCAGACAGACAGGCTACGACGGTTACTCGTTCATGCAGAAAAAAATGTACCACTATATAAAGAATTGATGGCGACACAAAACATCCGGGCTACGGACATCAGCACGCTTGAAAACCTCTCCTTTTTGCCAGTTATCAACAAGAAAACATTTATTGGAAGGCAGGTTGTTGAATACACTGATGGCAGTCGACACCTTTCTGGTCAATGGGTAACAACATCAGGATCGAGCGGTGTTCCTTTTACAGCACTTCGACGAACCGAAGTACAAACACTGTGGTATGGGTACTCCCTCAACTCTCGGTTCCTGACATGGGAAATGCCGTGGCGTCTGAATGCTGACTGGGCACGAGTGGCGCATATTCGTGTGCGCCCACGGGAACGAAAGAATCATTTATGGATTCCACTAGGCGCATTTTTGAACAATCCAAGGTCTTTATTACAGCAGATTGTCGATTTCAAACCCGATGTGGTTGAAAGTTTCGCATCAGTACTATATGTGTTAGCTCGCGAGGTTGATCGTTATGGAATTGTCTGGAAGCCGCGCTATGTGGTTTCAGGCGGAGAGCAATTGTCGCCGGCAGGGCGTCTTTTTATTGAAAACACACTGGGGTGCGAAGTGTACAACCGTTATGGTCTTGAAGAATTAGGCACAGTGGGCGTTGAATGCATGCAACATGACGGACTCCACATAAACTCCGAGTCGTTGATTGTTGAGATTGTTGACGAGAGTGGCGCAAGTGTGCCCGAAACAAATCACGGAAGAGTTATCATAACCGACTTGTTCAATACCAGCATGCCTTTTGTGCGCTACGACACAGGTGATCGAGGGCATATGTCCTGGGCGCGTTGCGCGTGCGGATTGCGTGCACCCCGGTTGTGGATTGAAGGTCGTTACTCGACTTTTCTACAATTAGGAGATCAAACTTTTCATCATTTCTATTTCTCATACACCCTGAAGCCATTCAAGAATCAAATTCTTCAATACCAAGTAGTAAAGCGTGCTGAAAATGACCTGCTTATCCGCATTATCCCGGGGTCTGCTTTTGGGGACGAAACAACAGTGGCTATTCAAAAAGAAATTGCCAATCTGGTTAAAGAGACAGCTTCGGTTCGTGTCGAGTGTGTTGCAGAAATAAAACGAATGCCCCGGGGGAAATCTCAGGTTATCGTTGACGAAACGGCTGGCACTCAAAAACCAGATATTCTCAAACAATAAGTGAGCTTCACCATTGAGAAGGTCTGACCTTCTCAATGCGGCTAGCGAGGAGCGAAGTGATAGGAAGCGAAGCGGACTTTCACTTCGTCCGAGCGAAGACGCACTACAGGGTAGAATACCCTTTATTTTGACAGAAAGAGTCTCGCCATACAAAAACTTGCAAAGTCGTCTTCTTTCTGTATACTGCCCCACACATCCCTTCCCAGAAGGAATGTCCAAGTCCCTCATATGCATGGAGTAGCGAGAGGGACCAATGGTCGACATGGGTAACCATGCGCGCCATTGGCGCGCTGTTTTTCTAAACAAACAAAACCAAAAGACAAACACTATGAAATTCCTTATGGGTACAAAAGGGCGAATGACCCAAGTTTTTGACGAAACCGGCAAGGTCCATGCGGGTACTGCTGTCGTATGCGAGAGTATGACTGCCGTACAGCTCAAGACAAAAGAGAAAGATGGGTATGATGCAGTGCAATATGGTTTCGGTTCGGCGCGGGTAGACCTGCAAAACAAGGCGGCAGCTGGTCACCTCAAGGACCTGCCTGCTTTGCGTTTCTTGCGAGAAGCCCATGGTGCAACTGGTGTCGCCCGAGGTGATGTTGCCGGTGTTACACTCTTTACTCCCGGTGACATTATCGAGGTAAGCGCCCTTTCAAAGGCAAAAGGATTTCAGGGGGTGGTCAAGCGCTATCGCTTTGCCGGAGATCTTGCGACACATGGTCGTAAGCACACCGAACGAGCACCAGGTTCAATCGGTGGTGGCGGACGAGCTGGTGGTCGCGTGATCAAAGGCAAACGAATGGCGGGGCGCATGGGAGGAGACCGTGTGACAGTGAAAAACCTGCGCATTCTTGCTGTCGATTCAAAAACCAACACCATCATCATCTCAGGAGCTGTTCCAGGTCATCCTGGAGCGCTTGTCGAGATCCGTGGCTAATCAATGAGTATGGAAAAAACAGCTACAAAAAAGAAGAAAGCAACTCGTGTTCGCAAGACCGCTCCCGCACCACAAGGAGACTTTGCGCGTGACATTTATTCTGCAACAGGGAAGAAGCAGGGTTCGTACACATTGCCTACCGAAGTATTTGGACTCCCTTGGAATGAATCGCTGGTGTACCAGGTGACACAAGCAGCACAAGCAAATGCGCGTACTCCCGTTGCTCATACCAAGACACGCGGCGAAGTGCGCGGTGGTGGCAAGAAGCCGTGGAAGCAAAAAGGTACAGGGCGTGCTCGTCACGGCTCGACTCGATCACCTATTTGGGTGGGTGGTGGAGTTGCTCATGGGCCGCGCAACGATAAGGACTATTCGCAGAAGGTCAATAAAAAGATGCGTGCAAAAGCCCTCAATGTCGTGCTTTCACGCAAGGCAAAAGACGGTGCCATTCTCTTGGTGGACGATCTGGGTATCACACAGCCAAAGACCAAGGATGCGCACAAGGTCATGGCTGCTCTTTCAAAGATCGAAGGGTTCACCACGATGCTTTCCAAAAAGAAGAACAGCTCCTTGGTGGTACTTCCCGAGAAAAATTCGCCGATCTCAAAGAGTTTTGCGAACTTTGGAAACATATTCACGCTCGAAGCTCGTGAGCTCAATGCCACACTCGCGCTTACCTATGCACACATTGTGTTCATCAATCCCGAGCAATCAATCCCGGTTATTACCCAACGAACTGCGCGCACATAACTTATATGGCTCTCTTTAAGACAAAGAAAACTGCAGTGGGGAAGACTGAAGCTAAGCCCGTGTCTGCAGGTGCATCTGGCCCGGTTGATCTGTCGTGGGTATTGAAAGCGCCGCGCATCACAGAACGAGCAACTGATGTGATGCGTGTGCGTGCGTATGTGTTCAATGTTTCTCGTAAGGCAAACAAGCGACAGATTGCACAAGCAGTGCAACTTGTCTACAAAGTAACTCCTGTCAAAGTACGCACCGTACCGCTTCGTTCCAAAGTCCGTAAGAATGCGCGTACAGGCATTGTGGGACACACTGCCGTGGGCAAGAAAGCTTATGTCTACCTGAAAGAAGGAGATACTATCACGCTCGCCTAGTTCTCATTTACGAATATGAAACATTTCAAACCATATACACAGAGTCGTCGAAACATGACACGCGTATCATACGAGAAAGTTGTGACTACCGACACACCAACAAAAGCGCTTACTCACGGTTTTCGTCGCGGAAGCGGACGCAATAACCAAGGGCGTATCACCACGCGTCACAAGGGAGGTGGTGTGAAGCGTCGTCTGCGCGATGTGGATTTTCATTTCAACAAGCGCGGTATTCCCGCAAAGATTGTGTCGGTGGAATATGATCCAAATCGTTCTGCATACATTGGACTCATTGCGTATCTTGATGGCGAGCGTCGTTATATTGTGTTGCCACAAGGAGTGACTGCAGGTACGCACATTTTAATTGCCGAAGATGCTCCTGCATCACCAGGTAATCGCCTCATGCTTAAAAATGTTCCTATCGGCACACTGATTTACAATGTTGAACTCAAACCCAACGGTGGTGCCAAGATTGCTCGCTCTGCAGGAAATTTTGTAGAACTCATTGCCCAAGATGCAGGGTGGTCACATCTCAAAATGCCGTCAAGCGAAGTGCGCAAAGTGCTCGACACCTGCTGGGCTTCGATTGGCGCCGCATCAAACGATGAACACAATTTGGTTAATCTTGGAAAGGCAGGGCGTTCGCGAAAAATGGGTATCCGCCCAACCGTGCGTGGCACCGCAATGAACCCGGTTGATCACCCTCATGGTGGTGGAGAAGGCCGTTCAGGTCGTGGTCATCGTCGCGCGCGTTCACTGTGGGGTCGCCCAACAGGCAAGGGACAAAAGAGCCGTCGTCCAAAGAAATACTCAAATACCTTCGTACTCTCTCGCCGCCGTGTGGGCAAGAAGCGAACTCCGTAAGCGCGGTGACCACCTCGGTCTAGGTCGACTTGACTTTTGGTCCAAATGTGATATCATGCCGTCCAGGCGTGTTTTTGCCTGCAAAACTAGACGATAGACGAAAAAAGGGATGGAGCATGACGCGAATCCTCGTATTGGCAGTGCTTGCACTGCTTTTTGCCACCCCCGCCATGGCCGCTGACACGGTGACATTGACCTGTGAAAGGGTCCTGGGCTGGTTCTCGTGGATGGGCTTCCTCAAGACTCTCGGCGTCACGGCGCTCACGGTCGGCATCGGCGGCCTCTTCTGGCACTGGCTCGTTCCAATCGTTACTGCGCTCTGGAAGGTGCTCGAGAAGGTCATCGATATCGCGGCACTCCTCGCGAGCGCCGCACTGATTGCGAGTGGCCACATCACTCCCGATGCCTACAAGCTCTGGCCGGTCTTGGGCGGGTCTATCGCATTCGGCGCGAGCACCCTGCTCTTCATCGTCCTGCGTAATATCAAGGGCACCAATCCTGCAGGCCTCTACGCTTTCCTGGCACTCGTCTGGGGTGGCGTCGCGGTGTTCTACGGCATGAGCGAAGTCGGCTTTCTGACGATGGCGGCTGTCATGGGCGTCCTCGGCTATACCGTCGTCGTCTCGCCGTTCTGCTACGGCTTCGGCTTCAAAGATGACGACCAGATTGCGACTGGAAGCTCGGCTGCGCTCCTGATCCTCTCAGCTTACACGGTGCAACATATCTTCTTCCCTGGCGCTCCTGCTTGGGTAAAGGTCTTTGCACCAGGCGCGTTCTGGCTTGGGTCGCTGGTGTCGTTCACCGGCATTCTAATCATGTCGAATGTCTGGTACGGACGGGGAGCGGAGCGCTCGAACTACGGCCTCATGCAAGCGGTTGCCCTCGTCATCTATCTGGGCGGCGTCTTCGCCGGCATGACCTTCGGCATCAATCCGCTCGCGGGCATGGCCGGCTTCTTCTTCGTCTTCTGGGTCGCGGCCAAGTTCATCGAGATCCCGACGGAGAAGTGGACCGGCTTCTACCTCAAGCTGACTCTGATGGGGGCGTTCCTCTCTGGCGTGTGGTGGATTGGCCACCAGAACGAAGCCCACATCATCAAATACCTCACGACGACGCTCCCGATATGAGCGTGCACTGAGGTAGAACAAGGGCCCCGGGATCATTCCCGGGGCCTTCTCATGTTAGGTACTCATCTTTGTTTTCGGTTTCGTTGGGTAGATGAGCCATGCATCCTCTCCGGTCTCCAAGTAGATACACTGTTCACCGAGGATAAACGCTACCTGGGCAAGGAATTTTTCCAAAACCGGTATTTTTTCCTTCCCGTTGAATGCCACGCTGTACAGGCGGTGTTCCCCGTAGAACATCTCTTGGTCGGCACCTGTCCAATAGCCAAAAATGTTGCCGGCGGTTACCGTAAATCCGCCGAATTGAGCGATCAAAAAATGCTGGATCGCATCCTCTGCGGTTTGCCGTTTTGTTTCATCCCACCAACTTTTGAGTTTGAGGGAAGGGAGCAGGAAGACAGCCGGTCTTCCCAGACTCACGCGCTCATATTTCATTGGCGGCCCTCGTTTTTGTCATGAGTTCCAGAAGGACCTTTGCTTCCACATCAAACAAGTGGAGACGCTCCTCACAGTACCGGCGCACATCCTCTATGTACAAGCCGTTCCAGGGCGAACCTATGCTAGATATGTCCACAACGAGCGGACCACCCAGGCTTGCGACTGGGTACATATCGAGCGCAAGTGCCGGATGATCTGGTGTGTGCATGCGATAGAGCCATGAATGCTCTTGGCCAATGCGGCCGAAGTAACCGGTTGCCACGCGCCATTCTGAAAATGTCTCCGGCCACCTTTGTTTCATGTAGCGTACAATACCGTGACATGACCAGAGGCCTTCCGGTTGTATGCCTAGTGGCGCCGGTGGAAGTCTGCCCAATTGCAAGCGCACACTGGCTACCATCTCGCGGAGTCCTTTCGGTGCCCCATAGAATTCAAGGGCTGTTTTCATGGTGTTCCTCCTGCTGTACTCACGCGATAGTAGGCGCATTGTTTGACAATTGCAAGGATTACGCCTATTATTCCGTTCACGCCGTCTGGCGCTGTTTTTATGGCAAGATCAGTAAAAAAGGGTCCCTTTGTGGACGCAAAACTCGCAAAGAAAGTAGCGGCGCGTAAGCCCGGTGCTGGCTCTATAAAGACCTGGGCACGACGCAGCCAGATTCCACCCGAGTTTGTCGGCTATACTTTTGGCGTACATAATGGCAAATTGCATGTCGATGTGCTCGTCACCGAAGAAATGGTAGGTCATCGTCTTGGCGAATTTTCTCCGACCACTCGGTTCGGTCGTCATGGAGGCAAGATGCAAAAGGAGATCGAAACACAAAAGAAAGAGGCTGAAATCGCTGCAGCAAAGTCCGCTAAGGCCGCCACCACCGAGAAGAAGTAATTTCTATGAAAGCGACACTTTCCAATTTCCAGCAATCGCCTCGCAAGGTCCGTCTTGTGGCAGATTTGGTGCGCGGAAAGGAGCTCCCTCGTGCACGCACATTGCTCGCTTTTGCCGAGAAGAAGTCTGCTGAGGCACTTCTGAAGCTCCTCGATTCTGCAGTTTCAAACGCACGCACAGGCGGTGTTTCTGCCGAAGGCCTTTTTGTGAAAGACATCTGCGTGAACCAAGGGATTTCCATGAAGCGCTTTATGCCGATGGCTCGTGGCCGCGCCAATCCATATCGCCACCGTCGTAGCACCGTCGTTCTGACACTGGGCACGAAGGCTGTTTCCAAAGACAAGAGTCAAGAAAAGCCAGTACAAATAGTTGCCCCAAAAAAAGCCAAAAAGACTAGTGCTAAGCGCGCCACAAAATAGGTAATAATAATATGACACATACTGTACATCCATTTGCACATCGCCTCGGCATTCTGCGCGACTGGAAGTCTCGTTGGTTTGCAAAGACACCTGCCCAATACCGCGCATATCTAAAAATCGACACGCTGATTCGTGAGTACCTCAAGAAGCGCTTGCGCGGCGGATATGTCACACTCGTGCAAATCGAACGGGGCGAGAAGCAGGTACGCATCAAGATAAAAACATCTCGTCCAGGTATCATCATCGGCCGTGGTGGCGAAGGTAGCACCAAGCTCGTCAAGGATATCGAGAAGTCCTTGCGTCATTCAGGTATCAAGGCGATTCCCGCAATCAAGCTCGATATTGAAGAGGTCCGCTCGCCAGAGGCGCAGGCCCCGGTGGTGGCATACATGGTTATCGAAGGTCTTGAAAAGCGCATGCCATTCCGGCGCGTCCTCAAGCAAACTGTCGAAAAAGTCATGGCCAATCGCGATGTGCAGGGTGTGCGTATCGGTATCTCTGGCCGCTTGGGTGGTGCAGAAATGTCACGCACCGAAGAGATCAAACGAGGTCGGGTGCCACTCCAGACACTGCGTGCGGATGTTGATTTCGCACGAGACGAAGCCTATCTCCCGTACGGCGTCATCGGCATCAAGGTGTGGATTTACCGTGGCGATATTTTTGAAGACGACATTGCCAAGAAGTAATAATTAGTATGCTTTTCCCTAAACGACCAAAATATAGAAAGTGGCAGAATGATCGCAAGCACCCGACCAAGCTTCTTGCGCTCGATACGCGTGGTATCACTGTTGCGTTCGGCTCGTTTGGCCTGAAAGCTGCTAGTGGTGGCCGTATTACCGCAAACCAAATCGAATCTGCGCGCAAGGTAGTCAGTCGTTCGCTCGGTAAGAACGGCAAGATGTGGACACGGATTTTCCCTGATCGACCGCGTACTATCAAAGCCGCCGAAACTCCCATGGGCTCAGGAAAGGGTGAGCTCAAGGACTATGTGTTCGAGGTGCGTCCCGGCCGTGTATTGTTCGAGATTGACGGTATCACCGAGCCAGTTGCTCGCGAGGCTCTCGTCAAGGCAGGCAAGAAGCTACCAGTTAAGGTGCGTGTGGTTGCACGATAATTGTATGGACATCTCAGATATTCGAAAGAAAGCAGATGCAGATATTCGCGTGCTTATCACTGGCTTGCGTGAAGAGTTGCGCGTATTTCGTTTTGGCGGTGCAGGAAGCAGGACACGAAATGTAAAAGAGGGACGAGGTCTGCGTCGCCGGATTGCGCGCATGCATACGGTCCTAAAAGAGCGAGAGCTTGAAATTGTAAAGAAATAATTGTAGGATGCGCACTCACTATGAATAAGACTACTGAAACAACAAACGGCGGAAAGACACTGCGAGGTATCGTAGTAAAAGCCGCCATGACAGACACGGCAACCGTTTCGGTGCGTCGTTTTGTAAAGCACCCAAAGTACAAAAAGTACCTCACTCGTGAGAAGTGCTATTTGGTCCATAATGCGGGCAACAAGGCCCGCGTAGGGGACGCCGTGGTAATCCGCGAGACTCGCCCTATTTCAAAACTCAAACACTTCACCATCGAATCTATCTCACCTGTCCCAACTGACGATTCGTCAAAATAATATGATTCAGCCAAACACAGTGGTGAAAATAGCAGACAACTCCGGTGGAAAGATCGGGTTTGTATTCAAGATTCTCGGTGGCTCTCGTCGTCGTTATGCACGCATCGGAGACGAAGTGGTCATATCTATTCGTGTCGCTGAACCACGCAAGCAGGTGAAAAAGAAAGAGGTTCTTCGTGCGGTCATTGTCCGTCAGCGCCAACCATTTCGTCGCAGTGATGGCTCCTACATCCGCTTCGATGAAAACGCGGTCGTGATTGTCGACAAGGCCGGCAAGAAAGAGCCTGTTGCCAACCGTGTCTTTGGTCCGATTCCGCGCGAAGTTGTCGAGCGCGGCTACCAAAAGATCGGTTCTCTGGCACCAGAAGTTCTCTAAACTATATGAAAATAAAGAAAGGAGATAAAGTGATTGTGATTGCGGGCAAGGATCGCGGCAAGACAGGCTCGATTCTGCGTGCACTTCCAAAAACCAATCAGGTCATCATCGATGGTATCAATATGGTCAAGCGCCACCAGCGAGCAAATCGCGCTGGCCGCAAAGGACAGATTATTGAGCAGGCGATGCCACTCCATGCGTCCAATGTGCAGATTGTAGATCCAAAGTCTGGCAAACCAACCCGCATAAAGATCGACCGCAAAAATGGCAAGTACGCTCGCGTTGCAAAGAAGAGTGGATCAGCCATCGCATAATTTTATGACTTACCACACTGTTCAAAAACAAAAGACTGTACTCGCTGCTCTCAAGGAGCGTTTTGGGTACAAAAACCCGATGCAGGCTCCAAAGATTACCAAAGTGGTTGTTTCAGTGGGTGTCGGGTCTGTTTCTGACAAGAAAAAGAAAGAAATGATTGGTGACCGGCTCATGCGCATCACTGGCCAAAAGCCAGCGTCGCGTGTTGCCAAGAAATCTATCGCCTCATTCAAGCTCCGTGCGGGCGAAATGGTGGGGTATCAAATTACGATGCGTGGTGCCCGTATGTGGTCGTTCCTCGACAAGCTTATCCATGTTGCGCTTCCACGCACACGAGACTTCCGTGGGCTAAAGACATCAGCAATCGATGAAATGGGAAACATCACCATCGCTATTCGTGAACACTCAGTGTTCCCAGAGACAGCTGATGAAGATGTGCGCGACATCTTTGGTCTTGCCATCACTATTACCACAACTGCAAAAAGCAAAGCCGAAGCCGAAGCACTGTTCCGCCATATCGGACTGCCACTTCAAGAGACGGCATAGTATTCACAAGGATGGGTTCGAGAAAGTTGCCAGAGGCAACTTTCTTTCGTAGGGTTACGAAGGATATCGATAATGGAGAATACCATGGCGCTTGCGCGCGAAGACATCAAAGTAGGTGCGAAAGTGGGATGGAGCTCGTGGGGCTCCACGCTTGATGATGACCGTTATCACCACGATAACTACGGGATGATTGTGGCGGTATGCGAGAAGTCTGGTATTTACCAGGTTCAACATTTGGAACACATGTATATCGGTCGGCACAACATAGTCATTGTGAACAAGGACGACACATTCAGCACTCACACCATGACCATTGTTTCTGAGAAGGATTTTCAGGAGGTAGTTCGTCACAAACGAGACGATCTCAAGAAAAAGATATCCTCACTGAGGAGTTCGCTCGCCGAATCTCTGGCAGAGAGAAAGGTGGTAAGGCTTTTTTCTCAAAAAATGAGGAAGGTTCATGCGTAGGTTAGTCGCTGTTGACACAGACGGCTCATAAAAAAACCGCCGGTTACCCGGCGGTTTTGTTTTTGTCGTCTTCCTCACGCTTTTTCTCGGCGCGGTTTTCTCGGATAACCTCGATAGTGCTTTTACCTCGGTGTTTCCTGCCATGCCACTCTTTGAGTGACTCTGCTGACCGGGTAACCCACGAAAATAGGGGGCCAAGCCACATCCAACGAATCCAAGGATGACGGTCGATGAAAGCTTTCACTGGCGCCCACTTCTCGACTATGATTGACGAGAGGGCATCAAGGCCGATGATTTTGAGTTTCTCGACCATCATCCAGAGGAGTATCGAGGCGACGAATCCTTCAATCTTGCCGATGTGTTCGTTGATCCAGACAAAGCCCCAAAAGAACAAACTGATGATAACGAGTGCGATAAGCGCTCGTACCCAGCGTGGCCAGTCTGGCTTGAAGAGCACGACTCGCTTGAGTGTCTCGAGTATGCGCGATTGTTTCTCGCCAAACCACTTCTCGATTTTATCCTGGCGAACCTGTCCTAGTAGGAAGAGGGCAATGAGAATAGTGACGAGCCGCCAGAAGGGGCGCGAGATTTTTCGAATCATCGTGCGTTCAGTTAAGCCGCGGATACTGGTTGCAAGCGATTGCGAGAAGATGCCGACCAGACGGGCAAAGAATTCAACAATTGCTCGCCATAGCCAGATGATCATCCGGCCGGCGGCTCCGAGGATGTCTGTGTCAAAGATACGGTCGATGACATGTATGCCACCCACAAAGAGAGCAAGCATGAGTATGATGCGGACGGCAATGATTACCACTGTAGACCTCCTTCCCTATAGTTCCGAGTTTGATTATGACATCTTTTACCACTGTAAGCAATACTCGTGTACGAGGCCTCGGGAAAGTTGCCCTATGAGTTTGTTGACAATCCGTCGTGAAGGGCATAGTATGCACAAGCCTTTTTAGGCCCATTTTTCTTATGGCAAAGACATCCATGATTGCAAAAGCTAACCGCCCTCCGAAATACAAGAGTCGGGTGGTTCGTCGGTGCTTCCGTTGTGGGAGGCCGCGAGGCTATATGCGCGCCTTTGGCTTTTGCCGTATCTGTTTCCGCGAACAGGCTCTCGAGGGGCACATTCCTGGGGTAAAGAAGTCTTCTTGGTAATATGCTACACGATCCCATCAGCGACATGGTTGTCCGTCTCCGCAATGCAGGAGCGGTAAAGAAACAAACAACCTTAGTTCCTTTTTCACAGCTCAAGATGGCTATCGCTGGCAAGCTCGCCGAGCATGGCTACATCAAGTCTGCCGAGCTGAAAGGCAAGAAGGTGAAAAAGATGCTCGAGGTAGCTCTTGCATACAACGAGGATGGAACACCAAAGATTCGTGGCACCAAGCGGATTTCAAAGCCTGGCCGTCGCATGTATACGCTAGTGCGCAATATTGCTCCTGTAAAATTTGGTCATGGCACAGTAATTATTTCAACTCCCAAAGGGATACTCACGGGTACCGAAGCGCGCAAACAAAATGTCGGCGGAGAGATTCTGTTTGAAATCTGGTAATACCACTATATATGAGCCGTATCGGAAAAAAACCAATTACTATCCCAACCGGCGTCGCCGTGTCTGTTCTAAACGGCACAGTGACCGTGAAGGGAAAGGCTGGCACATTGGTGCGGAACTTTCGTCCTATCGTCTCCATAGTTGCCGAAGGTAACGAGGTAATTGTTTCCCCTCACGCAAAGACTCGTCTCGCGAAAGCGCTGTGGGGTACATACGCAGCGCATGTTAAAAACATGATTGCTGGCGTGGAAAAGCCTTTTGCAAAGCAACTCATCATCGAAGGTGTTGGTTATAAAGCAAACATTGTTGGCAAAAAAGTCGTACTCGCTGTGGGTTACTCACATCCAGTCGAGCTCGAGATTCCTGACGGCGTTACTGTCACGGTAGAGAAGGGAGTCGTTACTATCAGTGGTATCGACCGCGATATAGTCGGACAGTTTGCCGCAAACATTCGCGCTACTCGAAAGCCAGAACCATACAAGGGTAAAGGTATCCGTTACAGTGATGAAGTTATCCGTCGCAAGCAAGGCAAGAAGACAGTTGGATAAATCATATGGCTAAAACATCACACAAAACAGTAAAAAGACAACGGCGCCATGCCCGTGTTCGTTCGCGGGTGTCCGGTACTGCTGATCGCCCCCGTCTCTCAGTGTACAAATCGAATACCCAAATCATCGCGCAGGTCATTGACGACGAAGGAGGGGTCACTCTTGCCGCAACAGCATCAAAAGCGCACAAGGGCGCTACACCGCGCGCTCGTGCAGAAGAGGCGGCGAAAGAGCTTGCTAAGGCCGTCAAGGCAAAAGGAGTCACCAAGATTGTCTTTGACCGGGGTGGTTCAGAATATACTGGCACCATACAAGCATTTGCTGATGCAGCTCGTTCTGCCGGACTGGAATTCTAATGAATTTTAATTTTACTATGACTGACACACCAGACAACTCAAAGATCGCAAAGCCAGCAGGAGATCAGGGGGCACGATCACAAGGTGATCGTGGTGCACGCCGAACACCTGATCGTTCTCGTCGCGGTGGGTCACAGGGCGGTGATCGTGGTGATCGTCGTTCTGAATTTGCAAACAAAGTTATCGGTATGCGCCGTGTTGCTCGCGTGATGGCTGGTGGCCGTCGTTTCAACTTCAGTGTGGCAATGGTTGTCGGAGACAAGAAAGGCCGTGTTGGTTTTGGACTTGGCAAAGCCGCCGACACTGCTCTCGCTATTGAAAAGGCGACCAATGATGCAAAGCGCAATATGATTACCGTGATACGCACCAAAAACAACAGTATTCCACATGATGTTTCTGCAAAATACGCCGCATCGGTAGTGATGATTCGTCCTTCTGCAGGTAGCGGATTGGTTGCGGGAAGTGCCGTGCGCGTCGTCCTGGAGCTTGGTGGTATTACAGATGTTATTGCAAAACTTCATTCGCGGAGCAAGAATCCAATCAACAATGCGCGCGTGGCAATCAAGGCACTCGAGCAAATCGCCAAGAAATAACCAACACAGATTATGAAACAAGCACTCCACACACTTTCACGAAAAACACCACGCAAGGATATGCGTGTAGGACGCGGTGGCAAGCGCGGCAAGACTGCTGGTCGTGGTACCAAGGGGCAGAACGCTCGTGCGGGTCACAAAAAGCGTCCTGAAATCCGCGATTTCATCAAGAAGCTTCCGAAGCGTCGTGGGTTTGGCAAGAATCGCGCAAAAGGCACCTGGAGTGATCGTCCAAAACCAAGCGAGGTTACTATCAAACAACTTGAAGATACATTCGACACTGGTGCGGTCGTCAGTGTGAAGACGCTCTTTGAAAAGAAACTCATTCCGGCACTTGGTGATGTCAAAATCATCGGCAATGAATCGTTGACCAAGAAGCTCACCATCGAAGGGTGCCGTATTTCAAAAGGTGCTCAGGCGATTGTCGAGAAAGCAGGCGGCACAGTTGCTGCTGTCTAATATGGTAGAAACCTTCTTGAGAAAGATGCAGATTGTCGTACAAGACGCGACACTTCGTTCACGCATTCTGTTTGTCCTCGGGGCGCTCCTCTTGTTCCGTATTCTCGCAGTGATTCCAATTCCAAGTATCGACACCGCACGCCTCGAAGCATTCCTTGGAAGCAACCAATTTCTCGGTCTTCTCAATATTTTCTCTGGTGGCGGTCTTTCAAACCTTTCGATTGTCATGCTTGGTGTTGGTCCGTACATCACTGCCTCTATCATCATGCAGCTCGCAACCGTTCTTTCTCCAAAACTCAAAGCAATCTATCAAGAAGAGGGAGACGCCGGCCGTCAGCGCTTTATGCAGTATTCGCGCTACCTCACAATCCCCCTTGCTTTTATACAAGCATTTAGTTTTCTCGCACTGCTTCGTCAACAAGGAATTGTTGCAGATCTCGATTTCGTCAACATGCTCACCAGTGTCATGGTGATTGCCGCCGGATCAGTGCTCCTGATGTGGATCGGCGAGCTCATATCAGAATTTGGCGTGGGGAATGGCGTGTCGCTTATTATCTTTGCAGGTATCGTCGCGAGTATTCCCCCGACACTTTCGCAGTTTGCTTTCACTTTTGATTTCGCGCAGATTCCGACCTATATAGGTCTGTTGGTTGCAACTGTCGCGATTACTGCCGCAGTGGTGTTTATCACCGAGGCCGAGCGGCCAATCCCTGTGACCTATTCACGGCGTGTTCGCGGTGTGAAGGTGTTGGGTGGCGGATCGACCTATCTACCACTTCGTGTAAACCAGGCTGGTGTTATTCCAATTATCTTTGCACTCTCGATTCTTCTGTTCCCACAAATGATTGCCACTTTTCTTACTACCTCAAGTATCGTTTGGCTTTCCGCTGGTGCAAAGGCGGTAGTGAGCGGACTGAGTAATCAATGGGTGTACGGCACGATGTATTTTTTCCTTGTGGTGGTGTTTACCTATTTCTACACCGCGGTTACCTTTGAGCCTAATCAAATTGCAAAGAACCTCCAAAAGAACGGCGCGTTTATTCCCGGAGTCCGTCCAGGCAATACCACAGCAGAATATTTGGGAGACATCATTACGCGCATTACACTTTTCGGCGCACTATTCCTTGGGCTTATTGCGGTCCTGCCGATTATCGTGCAGGGCTTGAGTGGCATCACTACGCTTACTATCGGTGGCACCGCACTTCTTATTGCTGTTTCTGTAGTGCTTGATCTCGTCAAAAAAGTAGACGCGCAGACTTCCATTCGAGAGTACTAGGTTTTTCTCGACTACTTCAAAATGCTTTCCCGCGCTATCGGAGCGTGGTAGAAATCAATGGGCAAAGGAGATAGGTAATGCGTATAACAGTGTTTGGGAGCGATGCGCGGGCGCACGCTCTGTGCACACGACTGACGATGGATACTGTAAAGCCCGTCGTTACCTGCGTGCCGGGAAATGCGGGAATGAAAGAACCGATTCGGCGCAAGCACATACTTCCTGCGTGTATGGACAATCTTGCACGGTCTGTAGAAGGAAGTTGTGATCTGGCCATAGTTGGGTCTGATAGACTTCTAGCACAAGGACTTTCTGACAAACTCCGAGAGCGAGGGATTCCGACTTTTGGTCCGTCGAAATGTGCTTCAGAAATTGAATGGAGCAAATTGTTCGCAAAGAGCCTGATGGATCGCTATCGTATTCCCACAGCCAAATGGGGTGCAACCAGTGATGAAGGAATGGCTCGCGCAATGGTAAAGGAACTCGGTGGACCTCCTATTGTACTCAAGGCTGACGGTCTTGCCGACGGTAAAGGAGTTTTTGTCGCCGATACGGACATCGAGGTCGATGAGGCGATCACCGCTCTTTTCACTGAGAGACGATTTGGCGGTTCAAAAACTGTCATTATTGAAGAAAAACTCAGTGGATGCGAAGTCTCATACACCGCTCTGTGTGATGGTAGGCGCATCATGCCACTTCCTTGCGCTATGGACTATAAGCAGGCGCTCGCCGGTGATAAAGGCCCAAATACGGGTGGTATGGGGGCACATAGTCCTTCGTTTGTACTCACTCCGGCACAGTGTGCGTGGATTGATGTGCATATTATGCAAAAGGTGGTTGACGCACTTGCTTCGCAGGGGCTTGAATATCGCGGCGCGCTCTATGCGGGATTGATGGTTCTTCCTGGGGGAGATATCCGGGTCATCGAATTCAACGCTCGCTTTGGCGATCCTGAGTGCCAAGTGCTGATGCCACGAATTGGCGAGGACTTGGCACCGCTTTTGTTGGCGGCCGCGACGGGGAATCTTTCTCCTCGTCCGGTTCGGGTTATGCCAGGCGCCGCTGTATGCGTTACGCTCGCAAGCGCTCCATACCCCGAGAAAGCGACTCCTAAAGGATTTGTCATCGATGGAATTCTCGCGGCAGAAAAAATTCCTGGGGTGCACCTATATCATGCACACACCACTCGGCAAGGGGATGCTTCTTACATCGAAGCAGGTGGGCGAGTACTGAGCGTGTGCGCCAATGCCGATTCTTTCAAAATGGCCCTAGAAAAGGCTTATGTGGCGGCCAGGACCATCACTTGGCGAGACAAGACAATGCGTCAGGACATAGGCTGGCGGGTACTTGACAAATATACCAGATAGGTATACAATAATAAGACGCTAGGTAGGCCCCGCAAGGCTCGGCCGAGCCTAGGTCGGCAATGGCAACCCCGTTAGTGTTGCCTCAATGATAGGATTTTTTCGGAGGACCCGGCACATGCACTGGCCGTAGGTACTCAACAACACGAGATTGATTATGACGGGACCCGCTAACCATGCGGGTCCCACTTTTTTGCCCCAACATGGGGCCTGCTCAGATGGATGCAGTTCTAGGCGCGCAAGAAACAGACGACGAGGCGTACTGAGGTAGTACGACAAGGAGTATGTTTTGAAGCGCAACGAAGAAATGCGCCATGTGTGCAGGCCCCGCATCTGGTATTATGCCTGCATGAAGCATGAGCCAAAAAGAGTGGTGGTCATTGCTGGTCCGTCAGGGTCCGGCGAAAGCACTTTCACGGAAGAGCTTATGCTTGCATACCCGAATTTTACTCGCACAGTTTCCGCAACCACACGGGCTCCCCGCGGAAACGAGAAGGATGGCGTGGACTATTATTTTATGACCAAGGAGAAGTTTTTTGAAGAAGTGCAAAATGGCAACATCCCCGAGCATGTGCTCGTGCGGGCACGCGACGCCTACTACGGTACTTATTTGCCCGACCTCACCAGGCGATTGGCATCAGGAAAAACAGTTGTTGCCAACACCGATTTGTCTGGAGCGGAGTATTACAAAAAAAACTACAATGCGGTGACCGTTTTCATAAAACCAAAATCAATTTTTTCTCTGTACAATCGTTTGGTGCATCGCGACCCCACTATGCCCAAGGAAGAAGTGCTTACCCGCGTCATGAGCGCTGTCCAAGAAATACTTGAGGCTGAAAGCAACTATGATCATGTGGTATTTACAGGGGACAATGAATTTGCAGAAACCCTCATTCACATTGTCGATAAACTGAAGCATGAAGGGTATGTCGTTTAGTCACCATGTCATCCGTCCTGGGGTGGTTATCGTTGCAGGTCCTACGGGGGTGGGTAAGGACAGTATTGTCCGAGAAATTATCGCACAATGCGAGGGGTGTGTAGAACTAATCACTGCCACGACCAGAAAGCGTCGCGAAAATGAAGGGCAGGGCGAATATCATTTTTTTACAAACGAGGTATTTGACAAGGCACTCGCCTCTGGTGAAATACCCGAACACTGGACACATCCAAGCGGTGCCCGTTACGGCACCTACTTGCCCTATCTCACGGAACAACTTGGAAAAGGGAAGGTGATTATAGGGGATATGAATATTGTGGGGGCACGGTACATGAAGGAGAATCACCGCGCGCTGACACTATTTATTCTCCCTCCGGACTTCTCGGTGCTACGAGAACGAATAATCAAACGAGGGCGTCATGATCTTTCGGAAAAAGAGATAGATGCGCGACTTCGGCTTGCGCAGCAAGAGATTGCCGAGCACTCGCCTTGGTACGATTATCGTGTAATAAACAGAGAAAACCAGCTCGATACTGCAGTGCAAGAAGTCCTTGAGATTCTGACAAAAGAAGGCTATTGTGTCAGTGATGTCTGAAAATAATACTGCGAAAATTGAACGGCCCATCTCGGTCGTCTTTTTTGGTGTCTCGGGTTCTGGCAAAGGGACTCAAGCCATCCTTCTTGAGGATTACCTTGTGCGAAATACAGGCGAGAAGGTCTTGCGCCTTGAAATGGGAGAGCGACTACGGGGTTTTGCTGCGGGAAACAGCGATGCAAGCAGACGAGTCAAGGGCGTCATGGAATCGGGAAAATTGCTACCCGCATTTGTCCCGTCACATATGATGACCACTTTTTTTCTTGGAGAGTTTACCGGGTTTGAACACTTGATATTCGATGGCGTTGCACGGCGCATCGAGCAATCATCAGTCTTGGATGACGCTCTGGTTTTCTACGATCGGACCGACTACCAGGTGATCTCTCTCGAACTTTCGTTCAATGATGCACATGAGCGGTTACGACTGCGCGGGCGGTCCGACGAGGCGGACGAGGTGAAAATAAAAAGTCGTTTCGCATGGTACGAAAGCGAAGTACTTCCTGCACTCCATGAGCTCGAGAAGCGGGGGAGGAAAGTGCATCGTATTGACGCACGACCCGCAATCGAAGTCATTCACAAAAATGTGCTTACTGCATTAGGGTGTGAGATTACATGATTATCCGCGCCGATTTTGAACGAGAGGCGTTGCGCAAAGGAGGTGCGCGTTTGGCGACACTTCTGCAAAAGTTGGCAACAATGGTTGCGCCGGAGGTTTCGGTCATGAGCCTTGAGGCAGAAGCACAGAAACTGATTAAAGAAACGGGCGACACTCCAGCATTTTTAGGGTACCAACCGCACGGCGCAAAGCGGCCCTACCCTGCCGCGCTTTGCGTCTCGATAAACGACGCTATTGTCCACGGTATTCCAGAAGAAGGGACTGTCATTCAGGATGGTGATGTGGTGACTCTTGACTGTGGCTTAGTGCATGAAGATTTCATAACCGATTCTGCCGTTACGGTGTATGCAGGCACTGTATCTGAAGAAAAGAAACTGCTCATTCGGGCGACCGAAGAGGCGCTGGCCGCTGGTATCAATGCCGCACGCACTGGTAATCACATGGGTGACATAGGGTATGCAATCGAACGGGTGGGGAAAAAATATAGTCTCGGCTCACCGCGCGAACTTGGCGGGCACAGCGTGGGAAACGCAGTCCACGAGGAACCATTTGTACCCAACTTTGGTACTCCGGGGAAAGGCCCCATTCTTGAAGAGGGTATGGTAATTGCAATCGAGCCAATGTTTATGCTTGGTTCCAGTGGCATACGGCTTGATGCCGATGGCTATACCTATCGAACCCGCGACGGCTCCTGTTCCGCACATTCCGAACACACGGTGATTGTTGGTGCACAGGGTGCGGAAGTGCTCACTAAGCGACCGTAAGCGCAGTGTATACTGAGCGATATGGAGCCGCGTTTTACACCTCCCGTTGAAACTTCACCGTATGTGGCGCAACCACAGAAATTTCGTACCCCCGAAGAAGAGATTGCATATCTGCGTTCACGCATTGCCGAGAAAGAAAAAGAACTTGGTGCAAAGCCCACCCCGTTTGAACATGAGCGAATTGCAAAACGCGAGATTGTACAGTACGGAGAGGAAACCCCAAGCCAGGTATTGCACGAAACAGTCATTGTTGCCGAGCATGACGCGATGCGACAAGCGCTTCAACTAGAACCTGAAGAGCATGATACTCAGGTAGACGAACTGCTCCAGTTTGTTTCCGAGCGAGGCGTACGAAATGCTCTATCTGTTGCAGCGAAATTAAACAATGCGCACATCATGGACGACTTGCATCGTGCACTGGTGCGTTACATTGCCGAAGGTCTTCCTGTGGGTGGAAGTGTGCTCACTAATCCACTCGAATCAGGACAGACATGGCGCGCATTGCATATGACACTGTATGAAGTACAGCCACAAGGAGCATTCAAAGAGGAAGATCAACAAAAAGGACTTGAGCAGATGCTTAAGTCGATGGAGCAGTTATATGCAGGGTTGCTAGCTATTTCTAGCGGAAATACTGAGAGCAAACACAATGTCTTTTCGCTCGAAATTGCTGTGGCCCAAGGGTCAGAGGACGCGGTATTCTACATAGCCGTTCCTAGTAAGAAGAAGGATCTTTTCGAGCGCCATGTGCTTTCCATTTTCCCGAACGCTCGCCTTATCGAACGGCGTGGAGATTACAATCTCTTTGATCATGACGGCTATCACAGCGCCGCGTATGCCACACTGGCCGAGCACCCCGCGCTCCCGGTACGGACTTACGAGGAATTTCAACATGACCCGATGAATGTGCTCTTGTCTGCCTTTTCAAAACTCAAAAAACACGGCGAAGGTGCAGCACTGCAGATTGTGGTGGGGAACGAAGGTGACCGCTACAACAAATACTACAAAAAGATTCTTGGCGAACTGCACAAAGGAAAAAAGTTTAAAAAAGCAATTAAAGTAGCGGAGTCCAAAATAGGACAATTGCTGGACGATGCGGCAAAGGGGCTATTTCAGAGCGGAGAGAAGAAACCCGAAGAAAATCATGGTGAACAAGAAATGACCGAGCGCGTTGGGAAGAAATTAAAATCACGGATCGTACCCGTCAATATACGCATCGTGGCTTCGGCGCAAAATGAAGGCAGGGCACGGGACATATTGGCAAATTTGGCCTCGACTTTCAATCAATTCGAAGATCCCCAAGGCAATCACATTCTTTTTAAAGAAGCGTCTCGATGGACTTTGCAGGGTGTTTTGCATAACTTTGTGATGCGTATTCCCGAGCACTCCCGAGCACTCCCGCTGAATTTTTCGGAGCTGACCACTCTGTACCACCTGACCGCTGAAGGGGTGCGCACTAGTCGCGAACTCAAGCAGTCGCGAGCAAAGCAGTCGCCCGCACCTACTGATATGCCGGAAGAAGGAATTGTGCTCGGCTTCAACGACTTTGGCGGCGAGAAAAAAGACATCTACTTCAGCAAAGAAGATCGCCTGCGCCATCTGTATGTCATCGGGCAAACAGGTACCGGTAAGACCAACATCCTTAAGAACATGATCATCCAAGATATTAAGAATGGCGAAGGTGTGTGCTTTATTGATCCACACGGCTCTGATATCCAGGATATTATTGCGTCGGTCCCACCCGAGCGCGAGAAAGACCTCATCTACTTTGACCCAGGGCATTACGAGCGACCCATGGGACTCAACATGCTTGAGTACGATCCAAAATATCCGGAGCAAAAAACTTTCCTTGTAGACGAGATGCTCGGAATTTTCCGGAAGCTATACAAGGATGTCCCCGAATCTGTCGGCCCCGCATTCGAACAGTACTTCCGCAACTCCGCACTCTTAGTGATGGAAGATCCATCCACAGGAAATACGATGGTGGATATTACGCGTGTTTTCGCAAACGAACAATTCAGAAATCTTAAAATATCGCGATGCCCCAATCCGCTCGTGGTGCAATTCTGGCGTGACATCGCCACGAAAACGCAAGGTGAACAATCCCTTGAAAACTTCGCGCAGTATGTAACCAATAAATTTGACATCTTTCTAGCGAACGAAATTATGCGACCGATTGTTGGACAGGAGAAGTCAGCCTTTGACTTCCGAGACATTATGGACAACCGCAAGATATTGCTCATCAATCTCGCGAAGGGTCGTCTCGGCGAGATGAACTCATCACTCCTCGGGCTCATCTTTGTGGGCAAGTTTCTTAACGCAGCACTCTCGCGTGTAGATTTGGTCGGTCGGGCAGATATGCACCCGTTTTATATGTATATTGACGAGTTCCAAAACTTCACCACGCCATCAATCGCTACAATCCTTTCCGAGGCGCGCAAATACCGACTGGTGCTCAATGTGGCACACCAATTCATTGATCAGCTGACCGAAGACATTCGCGACTCTATTTTCGGCAATGTGGGCACAAAATGTGTGTTTCGTGTAGGCGAGAAAGATTCCGAGTTTTTGGAAAAGATGTTCCAGCCAGAGTTTAAGGCAACCGACATCATGCACCTTAACAACTTCAACGGATATATGTCGCTTTTGGTGAAGGGGAAGCCGGTGAAGCCATTTAACATAGAAACCTACCCGCCTCCAAAAACTGATTTTGGCCGTGTGGACACATTGAAACATATGTCGTACGAGAAATTCGGTCGGCCGCGCGAAGAGGTCGAAGCCGAAATCAAGGCGCGATATACGACGAAGCCATTACCGATCGGCAATCTGGGGGCTGAATCCTACGGTTCATTTTAGGTTGCTCAGAGTCCTGTTTTTGTGTACAGTGCTCCTCTATGGCACACCCAATAAAAGAGGAAAAGACTTTTGTATTAGTAAAGCCCGATGGCGTGCGGAAAGGACTTATCGGTGAGATTATCCGTCGTTTCGAACAACGCGACCTCAAAATTGTCGCCCTTGAAATGTTTCAGCCGACAAAACAAATGATCGATGATCACTATCCAAAGGATCAGGCTTGGATTACTCGCGTAGGTGAGAAGACTCTCGCGACCTACGAAAAGTACCACATGGACCCTATCAAGGAACTGGGTTCGAAAGATCCGCTCAAGCTCGGGAAGATGGTGCGCGGTTGGCTCGTTGACTACATGATTTCTGCGCCGTTAGTGCGCATGGTAGTGCAGGGCGTGCATGCGGTAGACATGGTACGCAAAATCGCAGGCCCTACGATGCCGTACATCGCTGATATGGGCACTATTCGCGGCGATTTCTCGATGGACTCTCCGGCAGTGGCAAATGCCGAGAAGCGTCCAGTGATGAATATTCTCCATGCATCAGAGACCGCAGACGAAGCGGCTCACGAGATTAAGCATTGGTTTGGCAAGAAGCCTCCTGTGTATAACTACAAACGACACGGAGTGGATGAATAGGTTCTGTTATACTGGTGCTCCAGTAATCCAATGATTCTCGAGAAAAGACCACGCGATTCCGATGACCCCTCCCAAGGACACAAGGGTTCTCCTCTGACAAATGGACACGAGCATACTTCGGGCATCACCGTCGAGGTCATCACCGATTCTGAAACAATAATCAATGAGGAGGTGTTGCGTGTGCGTTGGTATCTCGATGACTGGAAAAGGTATAAGGCGTTAGGCTACGATAGCGTTATTCGCTTGCCTGGCGGCATTGATCCGGAGCGAGATGAAGGTGTGATTAGTGATGAGGACATCAGGAATGCTGTTGCCGCTGATTTTGCAACAAACCATACCTTCTACGAGACATTTTCTCGGCGCTTTGAACAGGCCTGGCACACTATTACAGATGTGGTGTTGCCGGTGGCACATACGGTGTATGGTTTTTCCCCTTCAGGTCATTTCAAGGTTATGGGCACAGCATATGGGACAGGTGGAGGAGCATTACAGACGGGAGGTGTTGTTTTCTTCAAGCTTCCTGAGTATCGTCTCACCCCCGTGCGGCGTACAGATATAGAGGGTGTTGTGCACGAGGTTCTTAACCATGAAGCTACGGCGGGGTTGCGGAAAGATACAGGTATGGAGGATTCTATACACGCGAAGCACCACTGGCACAAAGAGCGGCTCATGGATCTTTTAGGCAGAACACTTTTGGTGCGCGCCGGTATTATGATGCGCAGTGATGTAGTCATGGATGACTACGCTGAAGAGCAAGCTGGCGACTTGGTCGATAGGCTTTATTACGCTCACCCAGATACTCCTTCAGAGGACGATTTGTTATACGAGGGGCGTCTCGGAGAGCTCGTTCAAGCTATAGATGATGGTTTGCGTCTCACGGTCGCTCCTCCCGCATAACAGACCCCTGTTGACTAGTCCTCAAGGGAATATTCCAACAAGTTGTGCACAGGTGCGGACGGGCAGGGGGTGCGAGCAGAAAGTGCAATAGACTCAGCTCTTGTTTCGAGCTACGATACTCGAATGAACGAAATGGATACTAAAACAATGGTGGATGCAGTGCGTCCGATTGCGGAGCGAGCGGGCCTTTCACTGGTCGTGCTTTTTGGCTCGTACGCAACAGGACGGGAGCATGCGCAGAGCGATACCGACATCGCTGTACTTGCTGAGAGGACTTTTTCACCCAGTGAGCTCGCGACGCTCGCGTACGAACTTTCACAGAATCTCAAGAATTCCTCCATAGACATCTCCGATCTACGCACGGGGTCGCCACTTCTGCTGCGTACCGTCGCGCATGATGGAATCGTTTTGTTTGAAAGAGAGCCTCATGCGTTTGCCCTCTTTCAGATGTACGCATTCAAGCGTTTTGTGGAAGCGAAACCTCTGAGAGATTTGCGTAGGGCATCGCTCGAACAATTTGTTGCACCAACACTATGATGGACATCGCCATTCTCGAAAGCAAGCTTGCCGACCTTCAGGCGTTTTACAAAGAAATCGTCGTCATAGTATCGGAAGACTCTCTCGACATTATTGCCGACTCACTCAAGCTCCACAGTGTCGAGAGACTTTTCCAGCTCATTGTCGATACGGCTATTGATATAAACACACATATCATAAGCACCTCAAATGGGGCGGTACCTGATGACTACCAAAGTACATTTATGGTACTTGCCGAAAGAAACATTCTTCCAAAAGAGTTTGCACTACGAATCGCACCATCAGTCGGATTACGAAATCTCGTGGTGCATCGTTACGGAAAAGTGGACATAAAACGCATGATCGAAGACATCAAAAAGGAGATTGGGCAGTACCAGGAGTATGCAAGGTACATCGTTTCTCATCTTCACCGAGAGTAGCTACTCACAGGGTTTATCAAGAGGCCACCAGAAGTAAGGTTTCTGGAGTGCACTCCAAGGCCGTTAGGCCGGTCTTACACTCCAGAAACCTTACTTCTGGTGGCCTTTACTCAGTGGTGAGAGGGGTTTCCGCCGAGAATCTTGACGCCCCAGTCTCTTGTTTTCCAGCCTGTTGTGCACAGGTGCAGACGGGCAGAAAGTGCTACCATTTTTACAGGTGAGGGCATTGAACCTGCTTGGCGATTATAGGGAGCTCCAAGGAAGATGCATGCCGTGGTATGCACCCCGGGCACCCACCTGTCACAAAGATCAGGCGTCACTATGCTCCACCTCGAGAGGGCCCCACTCTGTGCGCGAGTATCGCGAGCAGGGTGGGGCCCTTTCCTTTATCTACACCCACCTTGGCTCTTCCACATGTTCCTGTTAGGGTGTGATTAGACAAAGTGCTTCTTGGCACATAGGATGGGAAGATGACGAAGCGATTGTTTTTCGCCGGTACGAGTATACTTGTGCTTACGCTCGCGGTGCATCTCTATGCCCAGACAGGCAAGCTTTACTGGCAGGTATGGTGGCTCGATATACCCATGCATTATTTCGGAGGCATCGGGGCGGGATTCTTTGGGCTCTGGTTCGCGTCTCTCTTGGGTGTTCTTCCGCGCACGGGCGATGCCTCTAGTACGCTCTGGGGTGTTGAGATTCGATTTCCACAAGGTGTGCCACGGTGGTGGTCTTTACTGTGGACACTGATTGCGGTTGCAATCATCGGCATCGGGTGGGAGATGCTCGAAGTATTTCTCCTGGCCTATTTCGATAAACCTATCCCTTTTGGCTACATTGAAGACACACTGAAAGATCTTGTTATGGATACTCTTGGTGCAACTACTGCCTGGGCGGCTTTTCATCGTGTACAATGGCAGGCATGGTTGTTGCGGGAGGCACACTAACGCAGACGACACTCACTTTTTGCGGAGGCACCGGTTCAGTAACTGGTGCTAATTTTTTACTCGATACCGGAGTAGAGAAAATTCTGGTCGATTGCGGTCTCATCCAGGGTGCGAGTTTTTGTGATGAACGCAATTGGGTGCCCTTTGTCTACGATCCGCACGAAATCGGCACGCTGTTTGTAACCCATGCTCACACCGATCATATTGGACGAATTCCGCGTCTCGTGCGCCTGGGCTTTTCAGGTGTCATCTACTCCACGCTCGCCACGAAAGATATTGCCGAACTCATGTTTGAAGATGCGCTCAAAGTGATGCGAGAAGAAGAAGTTCGTCACGGTAATATGCATGGACTGCTCTATGAAATGAGTGATGTAAAAAAAGCACTTTCGTTGTGGCGTACCGTACCGTATCACGATTCCATAAAGCTCGAGGGAGGTATGCATGCACGGCTTTTAGACGCAGGGCATATCCTCGGGTCGGCCATGGTTGAATTCTCGCGCGGTGGGAAGAAGTTGCTCATGACAGGAGATTTGGGTAACGAAAATGCACCATTGGCACGCCCGACAGAACCTATTACAAATATCGACTATATGGTTATGGAGAGTGTCTACGGCGACAGAAACCATGAGAATACTACGCAACGGAAAGACATTCTTAAAGACGCAATCCAGGAAACTACTCGCCAAAGTGGGGTCCTTTTGATACCAGCGTTTTCAATTGAACGCACGCAGATCATTCTCGCTGAGATTAGTCACTTGTTGCGAGAAAAAAGCATCGCTCCCATTTCTGTATACCTCGACTCACCACTCGCAATACGGTTGATGAGGGTGTACCGTGCTCATGCGCGTGATTTGAATGACGCAATTCGTGCACGGTTTGAGCACGGCGACGACCCATTCTCGTTCCCAGAGCTTTCAATTACCTCACGAGTCTCTGAGTCAAATACTATCTATTCGAGTGCAAATCCAAAGGTTATTGTCGCTGGTTCAGGCATGTCTCATGGTGGGCGAATCCGACAGCATGAAAAGCACTATCTCGGTGACAAGAAAACCACTATTCTTTTTCCGGGGTACCAGGCTGTGGGGTCCTTGGGGAGGCGACTGGCCGAAGGGGCACGAAGTGTGCGCATTGATGGGGAATGGGTGCGCGTCCGTGCGCGAATTCGCCAGTTGCAGGGCTACTCGGCACATGCAGATATGGATCAACTGATTGCCTTTGTTGAGCAGGTGGCACCATCAATTCGAAAGGTCTTTGTTGCCATGGGTGAACCAAAGTCGTCCTTGTTCCTGACACAACGACTGCGCGACTTTTTAGGCGTTGATGCCTCGGCGCCAGGTGTTGGGGAATCTCACACACTCGACATCTAGCAAGTGCTACACTAGAGCTATGGATTTTAATGCTGTACAGGCTGAAAATGATAAAAAGTACGAACTCGATTTAACTCGTGTTCCGCATGCCCACGGCGATCTCTCATCTGGCGCTTTGGGCAAATTTAAGAGCGACAGCAAGGTGCGTATTTGTGTATCCGGTGCGGCAGAGACAGGGCACTGCGGGCTTGATTCGTATGAGCTTGCGAAAGAGCTGGGAAGGGAAATTGTTCGACAAGGTGCTATTTTGGTGACGGGGGCTACAACAGGTATACCGCTTTATGCGGCTGTGGGCGCAAAGGAAGAGGGGGGATTTTCAATCGGCTTTTCTCCAGCCGCAAGCGAGCGCGAGCATGTCGAGATTTATCGTCTCCCAACTGACTACATGGACATTATTATATATACCGGTTTCGGCTTCCCCGGACGCGATTTGTTGCTCACTCGTTCTGCAGACGCGGTAATTTTAGGGTGTGGACGCGTGGGAACTATTCACGAATTTGTCGTTGCGTACGAAGACAAAAAACCAATAGGTATTCTCGAGGGTTCTTGGCACACTGATGAAGTGCTCAAACATATCATGCGCGAGAGCAATCGTCCCATGGACAATGTAGTTTCAAATAAAGACCCCAAAGAGCTGGTCGCACAAATGATTACTATGGCAAAGAGAACCAAGCTGGAGCTGAATAGTATTTATCGTAATTATGACGGATGGGCAGGGAATGATCGGCGTGTTGTGTAGCGTTCAATCGCAAGGAAGTATTGACAGATATGTTTTTAAGTGTACAATAATAAATGAAGTTCTTTGATAAGACTTGCGAGTGGTCATAGCGAAAAGTGGCTTAACAAAAAACTGAGCAGAGGCCATTTCTCGCTATGACCACACAGGCCATGGCTCCACCTCGGATGAGAGGAACAGAGACGGGCACATTAGCCCAAGGAGATACACTATGAGCACAGAATTTGCGATTGCCGATGTTTCGCCCGGCAAGCTGAACGCACTGGTGAAGAACCTCATGCGTCAGACTGGAGAATCCGATCCAAACGAGGCCGTTCGTCTTCTCAACTCGGGTGAATGGGTTGTTTCAAAACCGACCCATTCATGGCACGAGAAAGACGGCGTCATCTACTTCAATGTCACCTCGGACGGCACGACCGGCGAGGACTGGATCACCCGGCTCGAGAGCAAGGGCTTCAGCGTGGACAGCTGCGCCAAGCAGGTGCTCCGCTCAGCGGATTTCAAGCCGACCAACGGCGTGACGACCGAAGTCGCCGTCCTCAAAGGCTGTCTCTTCGAGGAACGGGGCCGGACTACTTCGGTGATCCGCGCCGAGGCCGACAAGAGGAAGCTCTCGAAGCCGAACACCGAGATCACCTGCCTCATCCGTGAGAAGTTCACCGACAAGAAGATCGAAGCGATGGGTCTGTGGTACATCGTTGCCATGCACGAACCCATCAACGACTCCGGCGGCGATCCGGTCTTGCTGTACGCGAACCGTAGCGTCGATGGTCGCCGGCTCAAGGCGTGCCACGAGCGGCCTCTCAACGGGTGGCATCGTGACAGCGGGTTCGCGTTCGCCGTGTCGCACGGCAGTGCTCAACCCTAAGCTCCTCGGGACTTTAGTCCTTACAGGACCTGTACACCTTTTGAGCGATTTAAGAAAATCGCTCAAAAGGTCTTGAGAAGCTTCAAGTATTCGCTTCTCACCCTTTGAACTTAGTCCTTAGCCCCACTCCGACGGACGGGGTGGGGCTATTTTCATCAAAGACTCGGCTATGCTATATGGAACCTACTTAACCTCTGCAACAACGCGAGCGAATGTCTCGGGATGGTCCTTGGCGAGAGTAGCAAGAATTTTGCGATCCAAGGTAATTCCTTTCTTTTTAAGAGAATCGATGAACGAGCTATATGAGCGCAATCCGAGTGCACGAACACCGGCGTTGATACGCACGGTCCAGAGCGCGCGGAACTCACGCTTTTTTGCGCGACGGTCTCGAAACGCATAGGTTCCTGCCTTGAAAATAGCGTCTTTCGCTGCGCGTTCCTTTTTAGAACGGGCAAAACGATAGCCCTTGACCATCTTAAGGACATTGCGACGGCGTTTTAGGGTACTGACTCCTCCTTTTACTCGGGCCATATGATTTAAAAAAATTTACAAAAAGCTAGTTGGTGCCGCCTGGCAAAAAGCGAGCCTTGTCTTTCTTATTAAGAACGAACGGGACAGCGACATTGCGACGGCGTTGCATCTGGCGTCGGCGACCTTCCTTGGCATTAAAATGGTTCTGTCCAGGTACGCGCGCAACAACCTTACCTGTGCGGGTAACTCGGAGGCGCTTGGTGAAAGACTTGTTGGTTTTCATGGTGTTTCAGGCTCTTTTTCGACATCGCCGACATCGCCTAGCGGGGACGAAAGGGAGAGTGTAGGGCTCTTCATCGGGGTGCTTGGCACCCAGCGTTTGCCCGTTTTGTCTCGCTCAATCACCACCGAGAGGCCTTTTAGGCTTTTCTTGATGTCGTCAGCGAGTTTAAAGGATTCTGGGATAATTGCAAGGAATCTCTCGAGGCGATCCTTGAGAAAGTTGAATTCCATGTACTTGTAACGACCCCACAAAAACAGGTCGATTTTGACTCGATGACCCTCCCTCAACCACCCGGCCGCTTGGGATGCCTTGAGGTGCATGTCTCGCTCGCCGGTACCAATCTTGACCTGGGTGGTTTTGGTCTCGGTTACATGGGCCTTGGCCTTTACTTCTTTCCCCTTCTTCTTCATTTCATACTTATATTTGCCCAAATCAGCGATTTTGGCGACGGGGGGAGTCGAGGTGCTGGAGATTTCTATCAAATCCAGCCCCAATTCGCGTGCCTTTGCGAGGGCTTCATCAGATGAAATGATGCCAAAGTTTTCACCGTCAGGTCCGACAACGCGTAGTTCGCGAGCACGGATAGCATCGTTAATCCGCAAACGGTCCTTTTCCTTGGCAGTTGTGTATTTCGTGAATCCCATGAGTAAAGACTATACCACACCCTACAGCTTTGCGGAATATCATTTGAGCGCACCTTGTGGGAGAGTGGAAAAAGACAAGTAAGGTAACAAGGGGTCGACATGGACTATGCAGTGATATTCGATATGGATGGGGTCGTTTCCGATACCCAGAAATTGCATGCGCGGGTAGAATCGGAGCTTCTTGCGCAACTAGGTGTCGCTATTTCTCCCGAGGAAATTACGCGGCGCTTTGCAGGGATGAGCCTGACACAGCAGTTTGGTGAGCTGTTGTGGGGGAAGCGTGCTCACTATGACATGCAACTTGTGGAAAAAGAGAAATGGCGGCGCATGGCCGACCTCGCCAAGCAGGGTGTGGATCCGGTGAAAGGATCAGTCGAGACGCTTATTGAACTTGTGTACCACTTTCGTCTTGGGCTAGGTTCGGCATCAGTTCTGCCGTATGTCGAGAGCGTACTTCATGCGCTTGATGTGCGTCCGCTTTTCGAGTCGGTTGTGACGGGTGATATGGTGGCACAGGGAAAGCCTGCGCCGGATATTTTCTTGCGAGTCGCACGCGAGTTGCATATACCGCCCAGTAGATGTGTTGTCATCGAAGACGGAAAGAGCGGGATGATTGCCGCCGCCCGCGCAGGTATGAAATGCATCGCTCTGGTGCCACAAATCTCGGACGAGTATCCGACACAGCATCAGATTTGTTCTTTGTACGAATTGAATCAGGGTTACATTCGTTCGGTACTTGCCGTTGGTTGAGGAAGGATAGTGGACAAAACCGCGCTTTGCGCGGTTTCTTGCTATCCTCGTTCAGCCAACTGTACGCGGTATTCTTTCCCAAATAGTTCCCATGTGGCAAGGAAGAGTGCCGCGAGCGCAGGACCTAAAATGATGCCAGAGATACCAAAGAGCCCGAGGCCACCAAGGACAGACAAGAGCACCAATGCATCAGGCATGTTGGTGTCGCGACCTACCAAAATAGGGCGCAAGACATTGTCGATCGAACCAAGAATGACAGTCCCACCGATCAAGACAACAAGGGCCGGTACCAATGAGCCAAGCGTAAGCAGTATGAGACCCGCAGGAAGCCAGATGATCGCAGGACCCACACCAGGAACAAGTGCGCATAGTGCCATGAGTAGACCCCACAGAGCGGGACTCGGGATGCCAGCAATGAGAAATAGGATAGTACCAATCGCACCCTGAGCAAGTGAGATGAGTAACGCGCCTTTGACTGTGGCGCGCACAGCGCTTGCAAACTGCTCGTACAAAAATATTTCTTTAGCATCACCGAGTGGTAGATAGCGCATTATGTGCGAGCCAATCGCGGCTCCGTCGCGCAAAAAGAAAAACAGGAGGTACAGCATTACTAGGGCCTTTGCAACAAACTGAATAGTTGAGGCGCCAAAGTCGAGCGCGCCGGTCGCAAGTTTGCCGCCTGCATTTTTCAAAACTTCTGCAAGACGCACATGGATCTCGTTCGGTTCGATACCGATAGATGAAAGCAATTCGGTGGCAAAGGGGATTGCCTGCACAACGCTTTCAAAGATGTATGGGTTCGAAAATCGAGCAGTAGTGTACAACTCGGTGCTCTCCTTTACTACAAGTGTGCCGATGCCTGCAATGGGAAGAAAAACCAGGAGTACTGCAACAAGAAGAGTGAGTAACGCGGCAGGTGTTTTGCGACCACCGAATTGTCGCTCCATGCGGTAAGTGATTGGAAAGAAAAGAATCGAAAGAATAACAGCCCATACAATAGGAAGAAGAAAGTCAGAGATGAGATATCCAAACGCGACGGAAACACCGATCAAAAGAGCAAAGAAAGAGAAGTGTTGTATGCGCGAGAAAGTGTCCATAAAGTTAGACTACCACGGTTTTCTAGAGGTCCCATTCAGGCGCATCTTGGTATTCGGGCGTAGTGTTCTGCTTTCGGCCGCGGATAACTTCGAGTAAGCGATGCAACGCGATCGAGATATTCTGGAGTGCCTGGCGGTAGGATGCGAGCGCAGTCGAACTCAAAGTTCCGTACAGTGGTGCCCGGGCTTTTTCTGTGTACACGGCACCTTCGCCAAATGTAGTTTTTGGCGCCTGGACAGTAGACTTGTCGGCGATAGAGTTTGTGTCGGTAGTGGTCCTTCGTATCGGTGTATAGGATGCAGCTCTCTCTGCTTGAAGTCGAGCGAGTAGTTCGGGATTTGGCGAGGGATATGCGGTAGGGGAACTTGATGCAGTACTGCTTGGTCGTGGTGCGATGATTTCTTGGATTTTTGTGGCTGAATCGGGGAGTAGTGTGGTGGTGACAGGTGCTGTTCCACGGGAAGTTTCGCCAGGGTTGCCGGGAGTAACTGGTGCAACGGATATGACAGGTTGTGGCACAGGAGGTGCAAAAGCTTGCTGGATACCAAGGGATTGAGGAAGTGCGGCGCTTGGGATCGCGGGGGGAGGCACTGCCGGTGGCACAACTCCAAGCGCGGTCCCCAATGTTCTTAATAGGCTTGGTGCGGGTGCGGCTGCCGCAGGTGGTGGCGTCCCACCTACTGCCGGATTGAACCCGGCAGTAGTACATTGCGTGCTATTTGGCTCAAGATGCCACGGCTCGGTGATGCGACTTCCACGGGGCTTTCCAGGCATCAATGGAAAATCCACCCCATGGCGTAAGGCAATCGTTCCGACAAGCGGTGCACAGTTGGAACCACCGTTGCATTTTAGGTCGACAGCGATACCTCGTTGATGTGGCGAGCTTCCTACCGCAGCTGCGTAGAGCGATCCTTGCGCTGCACCACGCCGTGCGATCGACTGTGCTCGCGCACGCGCTTGGTCTGCTGCATTACGCGCCCCGGAAAAAATTTCCATGGTAATCCCGTCGGCCTCTGCTTCTTTCATAAAATCAGCGAGACATTTTGCGAAGGCGGGATCAAGGTCAGACACATAATACGGTCGTTGTGTCCTGTGTGGCTCGACCAATCGATCGAGGAGATAGCGGTATAGATCTCCGTCGACAGTTGCGCGACAATTCTGTCTCAGAACAATTTCATCGGCATCGCATACCATTCCCGCGCGAGCAAGGGTAATTCCACGGTTGCGGAGACAGGTGATATCGCTTGGGGTTGCGGCTCGACATGCGGCATTGGATATCGCTGGAGATACTAGCAAGACGGTAAACACCGCAGCGCCCACAAAGAGAAAAAACGCGCGCGAGTCACTGCTCATACAGATAGTATAGCCCACAGGCGTCCGTGCGCTCATAATTGCGCGGTATTCCAGCTGGGGGTATAGTCGAAATGGGTCTGAATAACTCAATGGAAACAGGGAGTTTCCGATGAAGAACCGGACATTCCGCTTCGTAGTTTTTGGCGCAGGGCGTCAGGGACTCGCCACTGTGTATGATCTGATGCAAAGATGTGATGCCGATCGAGTAGTTGTCTTTGATCCGGATAGTATCCGGCTCGGGCATGCCGCGACACGCTTGCGCGCATTGCTTTCTGGTGACATGTACGACAAGGTAATTTTCCTTGCCACCGGTCCCTCTGCAGAATATTTTGTTGCAGAAACAGATGTCGTTATTTCATGTGCGCCACACCAGGCGAATATCGATCTTACTAAACTTGCACTCAAATATCACAAGCACTTTTGTGACCTCGGTGGCAACACTGCGATTATGGAAGAACAAGAACGGCTTGCGCGAGGTGCACGGTCGGCGGTAGTGCCTGCATGTGGTGTTTCGCCAGGAATCTCAAATATACTTGCCGCGTACCTGGCTCAAGAAGAGCTTTGTAATGAGATTCGCGTGCGGTGCGGTGGTAATCCACTGATTCCTCCGAATGAAATGGTGAATCCCTACCTCTACTCGCTCTACTTCAGTCCTGATGGGGTTGCGAGCGAGTATACAGGGAATGTGGCTATTATTCGGAAGGGAGAGATAGCGCTCGCTCCGGCACTGGGGGAGGTATCTCCATTTGACGATGAATTCGAATCGGCACCAACTGCAAATAATTCACCACTCGTTGCACAGTATCTTCGTAGCCTGGGTGTGATGGAATATGACTATCAAACGCTTCGTTATCGCGGACATTTCTCTGCAATCAAAAAGAAAGCCCCAATCGGTGACGAGAGATCTCTTGCTCAGTGGCTTCGTGATCAGCCCGAACTCCAGCTCTCCCCGATTGCCAAAGACCGCCTCACCTTGAGTGTCCGTGGTATCTACCACAATCGTGCATTACGCGAGACTAGAGAATATCGGTTTGATGTGGAAGCAGACCCAACAACAGGGTTTACCGCCATGGAACGCATGACTTCGTGGGGGATTACCCTGGTTGCACGGTATCTTGCGGAATACGGCGGCCGTGAAGTGCATGGGTTTTTCCCACCCGAACAGTTTATGAACGCACAAGATATTATTCATGGTATCTGCGCGCGATTGTGATTACAAAGATAACCCCCGCCATAAGCGGGGGTTTCTGTAATCATGGCGTTGAACGACGCAGGTACAAGATGCCAATCATGCCGACTTGGCACACGAGGAATGTTGCCGGTTGCATCAGTGATACTAGGTTCCACTCCGCAGTGCCCAAGATTGCCGATGTGCTTGCTGTGGCAATGATTACCCATGCCAGCAGGTCTTCATGTGCCGGGTTCTCATAGGCTGAGATAAGACTCGGTATCATGCCGATGGTCATTGCAGCAAGGCTCGCAAGCATGGCAACAAGCGGGTCACCTGATATGGCCCACAGGATAGTTCCTGCAATTGAAAAACCCCCGCTTGGACGGAGGTTGCTACTGATCTATCCAGGGTAGGATTACCGTTTCAGTGGCCAGGATTAGTTGCTCTGATGACAGAGTGTGGCGTGCATCCTGAATCGTATGACGGGTGATGTTTGCTGGATGCAAACCCTCAATTGTCAGTAGAGGAATGACGGAATCAAATTCCGAAGAAAGGATTAGGGTGTCTCCACTAAAAGCACACAAGGCTACCGCCAACCTGTGCGAATTGCATGTGTGCGATAGGTGGCGCCAAGCGAGTATCGATGTGTAACGCGTCGGAGTTTCAAACATTTCATGCATTGCTTCTGTCGAGAATCCTTCATCAGGATAACTTGCAGGGGCAAAAAGTATGAGGCGATGAACCGTGCGTTCTTGCGAAAGAATGCCCGCAAGGTAAGAGCCGAAACTAAAACCCACGACAGTGATGCGCTTTGCGTTTATACTCGACGCTCGAGCAAGTGTGTCGTATGCATCACGAGTTACTTTCAGATATTCTGCGCGAGTTTTCGATCCGTCAGACTGGTCGTGCAGTCGTACAAAAGAGACTTGATATCCACGACTCTCGAACAAAGCCGCTGCTCCTGCAAAGTATGCAGGTGTGCCACGCCAACCGTGTATAAAAAGAACTCCAGGCGCATCCCCCGCGCACGCGGGTGACATACAGGCAGAGAAGATCACGCATGCGATTAGAGAGATATCTCGCAACCAGGCCATCGTGCCCTCCATATGCTACATGTATCATGCGCTATGGCAGGGTGTCGTCAATGATTCTTGCTAGGGCGGAGTAGTGTATACCTACCGATCAGCCCGAATAAAGGGAGATCGGAAAGGATGCGTTTGAGAGATGTTTTCTCCGGAATAAATGGAGAATTTAGAAATAGGAAAATAATGAGCATCATTAGCGGGTTGAACTCGATGCCCATGGTGAGATAGGTGCCGATGTGGAACGCAAAAATAAATACTGCCCAGACGCGTTGCAGTGATGTGCGAATCATTACCCACCAAGAAAATGTTTGAACAAAAACGAGTGTCATGAAAGGAAACCATGCCCATTCAGGATTGTTGATAACCCACGGGGCGAGAAGTCCTTCGTGTTGGAGTTTTGGAATCCAATCGGCGACGATATAGCTGAAGTTGCCGATCGAGAGCGCATTGATTTCTCCGGCAAGGTTTTGTATGTAGGCGGCAATCATTTTATTGAGCCCGGCCATGGTGTAACTAAGAGTGACAATCGCTTGTGCACACCAGATAACCAAAAGAAACAGGCGCCGATTTTCGAAAGTATCTTTTTCGGTGCGCCAGATATTCGGTAGGAAAACAAAAATGAGCGTGGTGTATACCCACATGTACCATTGGTGATTTATATATCCGAACGAGCTTTCAAGGGCGTGTGCTTGAACAAGTGCGAGGAAAACAAGTATTCGTGCGGCGCGGGTGTGGAAGAAAAAAACGCTGACAAATGCCGCCACAAAGAAAAGCGTTCGCACCAGCGCGAGAGTGGTTGCGTAATCAAAAGAAAACCATGTCGCCCATGCAACGGGCCAGAGTGGCTCGAATCCAGGTCTGACACTGGTCGAGCTCATCAGATACTGAAAGGACAGATAGAGCAGGAAAGAGTAGTAGTAGAGCATCATGACGCGCGCCGTTTCCATGATGCGATTGTCATGTGCCAAGGTGGTGAGTGAAGGTGGATAAAGATGTGCACGCACCCACAGCCAGTGTTTTTGGATGATGTGTGTCATGGTGCCTCGCCTGAAAAGGTGCCGAGCACCTCGTGGGTGGTGTATGTCTTACTTCGCCAGTACTCGACGGGATCATATTCGATGCGGAGTATGTCGTATGAAAAGCGCCCGGAGGGAAACAATAGCGAGAGCTTTTTTGACAGAAGGTCTATTGCACTTGTTTTGTTGTGTGCCAGAGCAATCCCCAAGTCGCGGATAATCGGCGTGTACTGGGTGGGGGATTGGCTGATCTTTTCAAAAAGAGGGCGGGTCTCGTTAAACGCGATTGGCGGGTTCTGCACCTTGCCTCCAACCGCAGTAATTTCCATAGTAAATGCTTCGCCCTTGTTTGGTGTGTAAGAAAAAAGAGACCATGAAAAGAAAGGATACACTTCTCCTTTTTGTGCAAACGATGTCATAAAGCCCAGTACGAAGTACATGGCAAGGAAACTAAAAATGACACCCTTGGCAATCGAGTATGGCATGGGGCGAATATAGCATATGATGCGTGGAATTTAGAAAAGAAGCAAAAAGCTGTGTTCACGAAAGAGTTCCAATCAAGTTATATCCCCCTTGTCCTACATCTTGCAAAAATGCCAGGATTTGAGTGCTACAATTTGTCTTATGAGGCTCCAGAAGCTCTCTTTTTCTCGTGCCTAAGATTTTAAAATTACTTTGCTTATTACTGCTAGTAATCACCACACTCGGGCCCGTGGGTGTTTTGTATGCTGCTCCAGGTGTGCCAACCATCTTGAGTTTCCAAGGGAGACTTACTGATTCATCAGGTAATCTTTTGGGGGGCTCTGGGACAGGCTATTATTTCAAGTTTTCAATATGGGATTCACCGACGGTTGGTTCAGGAAATCGTCTCTGGCCGACAAGTGCGCCAGGAAGTGTTACAACGACAGTCCGGCAAGGAGTGTTTACTGTTAATGTTGGCGACACGGCAAATGGATTCCCCGACGCACTTACTTATGCGTTTGATTCTGAAACTATCTACCTACAAGTCGAGGTATCATCAAACGGATCATCGTACGAAACCCTTTCCCCTCGTCAGCAAATTGCCGCATCAGCATTTGCGCGCGTCGCGGGAGCGGTAAGTGGGACGGGGCAATCAGCAATTGGAACAACAACGCCACTAGCGAATACGGTCCTCACTGTTGAGGCGACATCATCTATCGCGACACCGCTCAGTATTCGCGGGGCTCCGAACCAGTCTGGCAGTCTTTTAACTATTTTGAGTTCTGTAGGATCGTCGCTTTTCTCGATCGGTAGTTCAGGTAGTCTGACAGCGCTCGCGGGCGCACTCTTCGGGAATGCTTCATCGACTCTTTTTTCAACACTTGACGGTTTGTATGTTGGACGGACGGCAACAACTACTATCCTTGGTTCGGCAACTTCTACTTTCGGCGCAGGTGTCTCCACTACCCGCCTCGAAACCACTTCCGCCTCGTCAACTATCAACGGCCTTCGTGTCACTGGGAACGGCTTGCAGATCGCCAGTCTCGTAAACTGTGCTGAAGCACTGGAAACAGATGCAAGCGGCAACATCGTCTGTGGCACTGATGCCACTGCCGCAGGTGCTGCGGATCCGTTCACTTTCGCAACGAACTACGGCATAACCAACGCCGCCACTTCGTCACCGCTGTGGGCATTAGCAGGCATCAATGCATCCTCAACATCACATTTCGCCACTTTTGACGCTGTTGCAGGAACCACTACCAACTTCGCCATCTCAAACATCGCCAGCTCTCTTCTTAAAACAAATGCAACAGGAGGAATCGTCCCTGCTATCGCTGGTACTGATTACCTCACCAGCTCAAGCATATTCAGCTACCTCTTCCCATCAAATGCCACCAGTACTGCACTCTCATTCACCGGAGGCATCACTACCACCAACGCCTCCACCACCAACCTCTCCGGCAACACTCTCGCCATCGGCGGCACCGCCACCACCACCATTGCAAACACCGGAGCCATCACTACACCAACCTTGACGATAGGTACGCTTACGGGTTTTCTGAAAGCAACAGCAGGAGTTGTTGCGGCTGCAGCCGTCAATGTGGCGGCAGATATTACTGGCATTCTCCCCACCGCAAACGGCGGCACCGGCTGGGGTAATGTACAAGCAAACACAGTTCTTCTTGGTAATGGTACTGGTGCGCTTGCCACCACTACAGCGGGTGCGAACGGGCAGGTCCTCGCCCTCGTCGGTGGTGTCCCAACATGGACTGCAACAACTACCTTATCCACTATCTCAGGAACCCTTGGTGTCGGTACTGGCGGTACCGGACAGACTACTTTTGCATATGGTCTGCTATCTTCACCTGGCGGTACCGACGCTCTTACTACTATCAGCACCTCGTCGCTTGGTCTGCTTACTACTGATATTACCGAAGGATCGAATCTCTACTACACAACCACTCGTTTTGATAATCGCTTGTCAGCAACTACCTCACTTCCAAATATCACTACACTTACAAATCTTTCGATATCTGCGACACAACTCAGTAATTTCGGTACCCCGTTCTACCAATTCTTTTCTGCAACTACGACAGACGCCCTTACACAAGGGAGTACCAACAAGTACTACAGCGACCCGCTCGTCCAAGCCTTTGTGCACGCGTCTTCTACTATTCCGAAAACATATACCGCAAACACTTTTACGGGGGCAAATACTTTCTCTTCGGCGTTAACTCTCAGTGGTCTGAACGGCCCTCTTGATGCAAGGAACGGTGTCGTTGGTGCTACCACTTCAGTTGGCGTTCTTTATGGAGGTACCGGACTCACCTCTGCGCCGTCAAACGGAAGCATCCTGCTAGGGAACTCTTCGGGTGGCTACTCAATTTCAGCCACCTCCTCGCTCGGTATCGCACTTGCTGACACCACCGGCACACTTGCGGTTGCACGAGGTGGCACAGGAGCAACCACACTCTCCGACCTCATCACCCTTGGCACACACACCTCTGGCAACTACCTCGCCACGCTCACCAATGCCGGCGGTCTCACCATCGCGAACTCAGGAGCAGAGACTGCAGCAGTCACCGCAGCACTCGATCTCACCAATGCAAACACCTGGACAGGGAAGCAGAACTTCTACGGCACTGCCTCATCAACACTGTTCTCGGCGAACCGCGCTTATTTCGGAGGGACAGCGACAACATCAATCTCTGATGCGGGTGTACTCACTTTGGCCGGCCTTACCTCGACCCTACTTAAAGCAGACAACAGTAATAATCTTGTCGCCGCTGTGGCAGGTGTTGATTATTCAAACTTCGCATATCTGTTTCCCGGCAACGCCACGACGACGGCACTCACTTTTTCGAACGGGATTTTATCATCTGCCTCCACCACAATCGGAGCAGGAACACAGGCGACAGGGCTCACCGTATCGGGAGGAGCAACGACGACGGGAAACTTGATTGTGCAGGGAACAGGAACATCGACATTTTCAGGTGGTCTGCAGGCAACGAATGTATACGCAACTGCCACATCAACGATGGCTGGAATCATATCGCAGTCGATTGTTCCTAATGGGGATGCAACCTACGATTTAGGGTCTGCTACGAATCGTTTTAGAGACCTCTACCTATCTACCGCATCACTTCACCTTGAATCGACAGCGGGCGAAACTGGTTCAGCAAAACAATGGAAGTTTGGTATCGATACCGATAATGGACAACAGACGGGAACCTCAACAGGATTTTTCCGTATTCAAGAAGGGAGCTCAGACATGTTTTATATAAATCATGGCGGCCAAATTGGTGTGGGAGTCAAAGATCCTCGTGCACGGTTGCACACAAAAGGAAACCCGTTCCTTTCAGGGTTTAGCGCAGGGACTATCTCTAGCTCGGGCACGGCTGTAACAGGAAGCGGTACAGGTTTCTTGTTCGGTTCGAACAAAATTAATGTGGGGGATCAGATTCTTTCGGATGGACAGATTCGTACTGTGACATCCGTGGTGAACAATACGAGTCTTGTTGTTGACTCGGCATTTTCCCCTGCACTAAGTGCGCACACTTACCAATTTCAGCAACCAATAGCACGATTTGACACCAGTGCAGGTGACACGCGTTTTATTATCGGCCCTGGTGGAAATGTGGGCATTGGTGATTTAAATCCACAAGGTCTTTTCTCTGTCGGTGCAGGTGATGCGTTCTTTATAAATTCACTTGGAACGGTTGCGAGTGGCACATGGAATGGACAGCGAATTGGTGCGCTCTACGGCGGTACGGGCTCCACAACACTTTCAGGAATCCTGATCGGCAACGGTGTTAATCCAGTTGGGACGCTTACTGTTGGGTCAGGCCTTTCGCTTACGGGCACAACGCTCTCGACGAGCGGTGCGGGAATCACCTCAATCGGCTCGTCTGGTCAGCAACAGACAGGTGGAACGCAAGCATTTGCGACATCAACAAGTGTAACAAATGGGCTTGTCTCAGGGATAACAATCGTTGGAAATAGCAATACTCACACATTCACTCCATCACTGTCAGGAGTACTGACTGTTGCAGGAGGCGGCACCGGAGGCACCTCGTTCTCCTACGGTCTCGTCTCCTCACCAGGAGGCACCAGTGCACTCACCAACATCGCGACCTCCTCGCTCGGTCTCCTCACTACCGATGTCGCTGAAGGCACCAACCAGTACTACACAGACACCCGTGTGAACACCTATATCAACGCCTCCACCACCATTCCCAAGACATACACTGCCAACACATTCACCAACACCAACTCGTTCACCAGTGCACTGATGGCAACAGGAGGATTCCTCTCAAGCGCATCATCCACCATCAATGGCTCACTCGTCGTCACCGGTACTGCCACCTCCACCACGCTCGCCGTCACCGGAGTCACCTCATCACTCTTGAAAACAAACTCACTCGGACAAGTCGTCGCCGCAGTCGCTGGCACTGACTACACAAACTTCGGCTACCTCTTCCCCGCAAATGCCACCACCACCGCACTCTCATTCACCGGAGGCATCACTACCACCAACGCCTCCACCACCAACCTCTCCGGAAACACCCTCGCCATCGGCGGCACCGCCACCACTTCTATATCAAACACCGGCGTCCTCACACTCCCCGTTGCACTCAGTGCGTCATCAGGTGGTACGGGCATCTCGTCCGTCTCTGCCGCCCAAATCTTGCTGGGGAACTATGCGGGCACTGGCTGGCAACAACTCGCCACTTCCTCCCTCGGTCTCCTCACCACGAATGTCGCAGAGGGAAGCAATCAATATTTCACCAACGCACGCGTACAAACATATCTCGACTCCGTCACCAAAGGATTCTTCTTTGCCACCACTTCCGCTGACTACTGGGAGACACAGCAGACAGCGCGCTCTGCAGACGACCTCACCAACAACAGTATTGAAGATCTCTCTAGTGAACGAGTAAAGTCGGCTGTCGAGACTTATCCCGAGTTTTATCTTGTCAAAAGCGACTGGTCTCTCGAAAACATTGTTGCGAAAATTAAAGAAATGCTTGTCGTCTAGCGTGAGGAACTTTATTTTTTGAGAGTATGACTGTCGAGATTCTCAACGACTATCGATGCTCGTGTGGGAAGCTTCTTTTTCGCGGGATGGTACTCACGGGGAGTATTGAAATCAAATGTCGCTATTGCAAACGAGTGGAAACAGTCGATGGTTTGATGGAAAAAGGATCTGACCCTGACCGCTACACCCTCATAATCGGAAGAGAAGGGGAAATTTACAATTCGACACAAGAAGCCTCGCGGGCTCTCGGATATCTGCATTCAGAGCTATCTGCAAGGCGTGTTCAAGATATTGTCTTATTGCCTCATGACGAGGCATACCAATCTATTCTTCAAAAGCTTGATGGTGGTCAGGTATCAGTCCTTTTCCATTCGTTTGTGAAGCATAAAAATCGTGCCATGATTCCTGTGCAAATAACAGCGTGTTTATTTTCAACTCCAGATGGTCAGTGTATCCTTTTTAATATAGAGCATAAAACGGTACGGAACAGAGCACATCGGCTTCAAGAAGCATAGTTTTTTTGTCCGACAAAGTAAAAACACCCGCTTGCGCGGATGTTTTTACTTTGTGGAGATGGCGGGAATTGGTCACCAGTATTTTTCCTGACGGAAAAATCTCGCGACCCCGGCTCGCGGTTTTTGCCTTTCCTACGCGTTGCTCCGGAAAACAAAAACAACGCTGCGCCTTTCAATTCCCGTCGAAAGGTGCGCAGGCACCTTTCTCCATCTCCCCATACGCAAAAACACCCGCTGGCGCGGATGTTTTTACTTTGTGGAGATGGCGGGAATTGAACCCGCGTCCAAAGGAGGAGTAGCTGATCGGTGTACACAAGGTAGTTCATTTGATTTTGTTTAAACGCAGGATGTGTGAAATGAGCAAAATCATCACGCGTCGAGCTTTCTTTCTTTAGTCAGTATCTTGAAGCATCAGACACTGACGAATCCGGCATATATGACATGTACGGCATCTTGTCGGATGAAGATGAGTACACGGCCGCTTAGGCTAATGCGTAAGCGAAGCTGAGATCTTTCACCTGAATCGGTGAAAGGAACCCCCGTGCGGTTTTATTTGCACTTAGATTTTGAACAGTTTAAAGAAGATGTTCACTTCTCTTGTGCCTTTCAAGCTCTCGAATCTCCCTGTCGAAGCCAATCATCCCCCGTGAGATACCAAATCTGTTGTGCGTTGAGTCTCGAGCATAACGGTAATGTGTGTTCTCTTTTACTCTGCATTATGTCGGGCTTACGAAGTCCGACAGGTTGTTTAATATCTCATGGGGAAGGACTCGCTACCATGTTGGACTTCGTAAGTCCAACATGGTACGGGTGGCGAGTTGTAGCGAGTTGTAGAAAACGAATGCTTGAGTGTGGAGAGGAGCTGTGGCGGCTCCTCCCTGTAGTGCTGCGTGGGCTGGGTTAGCGGAACAAGTGTCCCGCGAGGCCGAGGGGGCTGCCCGCGTAGGCGGCATCCTCGTCATCGCGCGTGGGCTCGATGAAGGCGCGAGCCTTCGCGCTCCCGCCGCCGAGCGTGTCGTAGCGGGCGTCACGAGTGGCGTAGGTGGCCTTGCGGGCCTCCTCGCGCAGGTCGCGTTCGACAGCGCGTTTCCAATCGCGGTCCATGCAGTAACCAACATTCCCATTCATAGTCATTGCAAACACTCCTTGGTTCACTTGGTTGCCACACTTAAGCATTCGTTTATTGTCAAAAATCTATGTTCGACTTCGTAAGTCGAACGGCTATTGTTTTGAAGCTCGGCGCATCGCACGATCTTCGTCGCGCTTCTTGATATCCTGCCGCTTATCATACTTCTTTTTTCCGCGGGCGATACCCAGAGAGAGCTTCAAATTTCTCCCCTTATTATACACCGAAAGTGGCACTATTGTCAATCCCCCTGTTCGTTCAGCTTCAGAAACCTGTTCAATTTGGCTTTTCGATAAGAGAAGCTTTCGAGGGCGCTCAGAATCGTAGGTCTTTGGGGCATTGGCTACCTGCCAAGCAGGGATGGTAACCCCTACCAAAAAAGCCTCGCTACCGCGTGCGATTATACGCCCACCGTCCAAGGAGCCCTGTCCTTTGCGGATGGATTTGACTTCATATCCGAAAAGTACCAAACCCGCCTCGATTGTTTCGAGGATTTCGTAATTCAGTCGCACTTTTTTGTTTTCCAAGAGGGCCATGCTGAAACTATACCATCGACAAGTAAGGTCTGAACAAAAGTCGTAGAAAATTGTGGCTGGAGCGACGAAGAAAAAAGTGAAATATATCCGTAGATACATTGAGCTTTTTTCTTCGAGCTATAGCATATTTTCAAGACTTGGTGTTCAGAGATTAGTTGGAGATGGTATTACCACAAACGAGGAGAAAGCGAACGCATTTCCCAATCTTCTTGGTACTATGGAATCAGACAAGAGAGGTCTTCATGCAATATGTTGGAAATACGGAGGTACTCGCTAATTTTCTACGCAAACAACTGGCGATAGAAAGAGGAGAAAAATCACGCATTCGTCCGGCGATTGTTGTGCTTGGCGGAGGCATGTCGGGTGTGGTGAGTGCAGGAATGCTCAAGGCACTTCACGAAGTAGCACCACAAGCACCACATGTATGTGCCGGCGTGTCGGCTGGATCGGGCAATCTGTACGGGTTTCTCGCGGGTGTTCCCGACCTCACTTTGAAAGTGTATGAACATCTTGCAACAAGCGGTTTTGTGACCGGTCCCTGGTGGAGGATGCGCATGGAGATTGATTTGGTGTGCAGGATTTTGCGTACAGGATTTGAAGACATCATTCCTGATCAGAATGACATCATAATGCATCGTTCCGAATTCGTGGTGTTCGCTACCGAATATAGTACTGGTCTTGGTCTTGCGATTGATGCAAAGAAAGCTGAGCCAGACATTGTTGAGGCAGTGCGCGCATCCATGATGGCTCCGGGAATTTGTTCAGGCACAGTGCACATCGGCGGGAAAGAGTATGTCGATGGTGCGTGCGGCATGCCGTTTCCGGTACGCACTATCGCGCGTACCTATCGACCTACCGATGTTCTCATTCTGTTCAATCAACCACTGCCAGAAAAGATGGGTTGGGTCGAATGGCTCCTGTTCCCGATTTTTGCGCGAGTCATTTTGTTGCTTCATGGTGTGTCGCGTCCGGTACGAGATCGCACTGCCGCGATGGATAAAGTGATGGCGTATGAAATCCGTATGCTCAAACGCGAACGCGGCAGTGCGTGGTGGCCGTGGCGCGCACAACCAAAGCCACGACAGCACATTCGCTGGATTATGATCGCACCGGACGCATCCGAGACAGTCTCCCAGCGTTCGGCTGACAAGGTTGCAATTAAGCGGGCAGGTGAGCTTGCGTATGCCAACACCGTACGCTTGATTAGTGTGGTGCGAGAGAGATTCAAGATATAAGGCGCACAAGAAATTTGTGCGCCTTTGTGGTACAATATTTGCATGAAATTTTCACTTCGTGGCGGACAAGAGCAGGCTCCCGAAGGGGACGCAGGAGCACCAAAGGTAAAGAAAGAGCCACCTAGTTTCTGGATGCAGGCGGGGCTCACGCTTCTTCTGTTCCTCGGGCTTTCAGTCGTATATGGCGTTATTAGTGAACAAGTGATGAAGAATGATGATGTCCCGCTTTCTCAGATTGCCGCCGACCTTGTTGCATCGAGCACCATCACCTCTATTGTCGTCGAAGGCGACCACATCACCGCTACCTATGCCGATAAGACCACCAAGACTTCAAAGAAAGAATCTGAAAGTTCACTGACCGATACTTTCGTGAATTATGGCGTTTCTCCTGCAGTGCTCACCACTATATCTATCGAAATAAAAGATCCCGGAGGTGCACGATTCTGGTTCCTTACGCTCGCACCGATGATTATTCCATTTCTTCTCTTGCTCGGTTTGGTGTGGTACTTCTCGCGCCAGGTGCGCGGCGCAGGTATGCAAGCGTTTACCTTTGGACAATCACGCGCCCGCCTCATGACACCAGATGATGGGGGACAGAAGATTACCTTTGCTGATATCGCAGGTGCCAAGGAAGCCAAAGTTGAACTCACTGAGATTGTCGATTTTTTGAAAAATCCTGAAAAATTCCTTGCGATTGGCGCGCGTATTCCGAAGGGTGTGATGCTTATGGGTGCGCCTGGCACGGGCAAAACTTTGCTTGCACGAGCAGTGGCGGGCGAAGCAGGTGTGCCATTCTTTTCGATTTCCGGATCCGAATTTGTCGAAATGTTTGTGGGTGTGGGCGCTTCGCGTGTGCGCGATCTTTTCTCGGTCGCAAAGAAGCACGCACCGGCGATAGTGTTTGTTGATGAAATTGATGCGGTGGGCCGTGTGCGCGGCACTGGCGTGGGTGGCGGAAACGACGAGCGCGAACAGACGCTCAATCAGATTCTCGTCGAACTTGATGGGTTCGAGCCAAGCGAGAAGGTGATAGTGATGGCGGCGACAAATCGTCCCGATGTGCTTGACCCGGCGCTCCTTCGCCCGGGACGGTTTGATCGGCGTGTGACTATCGATTTGCCCGACAGAGAGGATCGTGAGGGTATTCTAAAAATTCACTCACGAAAGAAGCCGCTTCATGCCGATGTAAATGTCACGGTCATTGCCGAGAGGACACCGGGATTTTCAGGAGCCGATCTGGCCAACCTCATGAACGAGGCCGCGATTCTTGCGGCGCGTGAAGATCGAAAGGAGATTACCCAGTACGACCTACTGCGTTCGATTGAAAAAGTCATGCTCGGTCCCGAACGGCGCAGTCACATCCTCAACAAAAAAGAAAAAGAGATTACGGCATATCACGAGGCCGGACACGCAATCGTCTCTTCGGTCCTCGAGTACGCTGATCCTGTGCACAAGGTATCGATTATTTCTCGCGGTCGCGCCGCAGGGTACACACTCAAGCTTCCTCTCGAAGACCGCCGCATGCAATCGCGCAATGAGTTTCTCGATGACATAGCGGTGTCGCTTGGTGGATACATTGCCGAGAAGCTGATATTTGGCGACCTTACTACTGGCGCTTCGAATGATTTGCAGGTACTCACTTCGCTTGCGCGCGATATGGTAGTGCGTTTTGGTATGTCGGACAAAGTTGGTCCGATGGCACTCGAATCCGCTGGGGGCAAGCCATTGTTTGGGGGAACCGGTGTTGAAGGCCACGAACATTCAGAAGAGGTTGCTGCCATGATCGACTCGGAAGTAAAGAAAATAATCGAAGGCGCTCACAAGAAAGCCGAAGCGGTAATTAAAAAGCATAGGGATGCACTCGATACAATTGCGCGCGTTTTGATGGAGCAGGAAACCATCGAACGCGATGACTTCGAGGACCTCCTTGTCGCGCACGGCATCGCTCCTAAAAAGAAGCAGGATATTGAGCACCAGCCGATTGTGTAGATATGAGCGAGCTAGAAAGGGGATTTTCAGGCTTCTCAATTCAGAAATACGACGGCCCACCAGGATTTACATCGATGGGCGAAAATGTGGCAGTTGCAAAAACTGCTGTGGCATTGGAGGAGTATCTAGAATCGCTCGGACTGGAGAATCCGGTGCCAGAAAAAATTCTCGAGATTCTTGGTGGGGCACCTCGCGCATTCACTCCATACTTTACGCAGGCACTCGATAATTACATCAGGGCACAGAAATTTGCACGGCAGTGGCATGACGGTTTTCTTGCGGGTGTGCAGAGGCGTCAGCAGGAAGGGGTTACTGAAGACGAGGCTAGGGCCGAAGTTGGTGCACAAATCTTTAGTCAGATTGCTGATGGGAAGACAGCGAGAGGACTTATTCATCCGAAGATGCAAGGTCCTGTACTTGTTCTAATGTGTACTGACGAACAAGACTATCTCGAACTTTATGATCGGGGGAAGCACGAAGAATCTCCTGGCGTTGCAGCAAAAGGATCGGCAGGGTTTTATCGTCCTGAGGAAGATCTATCTATTTTTGGCGGGCTTCCCATCCATACTATTGCGTTTAGGATTCCAAAAGAAGGCAAATTTCCACCAGGAGAACTGGATGCTTTGTTGCGGCATGAACTTCAGCACTTTATACAGAGGGTCGCACTAGGTATGTTTACGGTTACGGAGGGGAAGGTTGACACAGTTGGACTTGGTGCGGTCAAAGATGAACTACTCGCACATCTCCGCGACCAAAGACTCTATCAGTCACTTGCATCATTTCCACGAAACGAAATATACACAAAACTTTTCTCTGTGCTTTTAGATACCGACAATGCGGTTGCTCGGGAAGCCATTGGTGCGCTTGCCAAGTATCTCGATAGTTATGCGGAGGTACTTTCTTCGGAACGAGAACGCGCAGTGCTTGTCTATCAGCTGTCCAGTATAAATATGGGTGATTTTCCGCGCTGGCTTACTATACTTGCGCGGTACAACCAAATGCACAACCCTGAACGGTACCCACCACCATACACATATGTCACGATGCCCTAATTACTTGTTTGTCAGTATATAGTTGATGGCGTAGAGTGTACGCACTGCGCCCGTAGCTCAATGGTAGAGCGCTAAGCTTACTGTGGCTAACGAGCGTCGATTGAAAATCTGTGTGGGCGCATAGCTCAATGGTAGAGCGCCAAGCTTATACCTTGGTGGTTCTAGGTTCGAATCCTAGTGCGCCCACACAGATTTTCAATTCGCGCGAGTAACGACACAGGATTGAAAATATACCTTAGTGGTTCCAGGTTCGAGTCCTGGCGGGCGCACAAAAACAATGAGCTCGACACGAAGTGTGGATTTGGTGTTGCACACCCTAATTTGCATGGGACAATGGACACATCATTAATGACTAATGCGTTTCTTATGGCTATTCGTTTACCTGTGCGTGGGATAGTGCTTGGACTGGTTCTTTCAATGATTGTCCTGCCGTTGTTCACACACGCTCAAACATCCGCCGAACTCGAAGACCAGATCAAGGCTCTATTGGAGCGCATCAATGCGCTCCAAGGAGATTTGGGAGGGCCAACAACAAACACTACTACCACAGGCACGGCTGGTACTGGAACAGGCTCGGGTACCAACCCTCCTGGTACAGGAGGCGTCGCCCCTCTTTCAAATCTGAATCCAGGTAACGGCAGTGTGCTTCGCGGCGGGTTGTTCCTCACGCGTGATATTGCGCGCGGTGCAACAGGTGAAGATGTGGCGCGTCTTCAATCGTTCTTGTCACAAGACATTTCAATCTACCCTGAGGGTGTTGTCTCGGGTCGTTATATCAATCTCACTGAGGCAGCTGTCAAGAGATTTCAAGTTGCATGCGGGATTGTCTCGTCGGGTACCTATGCCGGTACGGGATATGGTCGTGTTGGCCCCAGAACACGTGCCGCACTTGCCGATGGATGTCCAAACGCCACGCCTGCAGAGGTCGGTGCGTTTATTCGTGTGACTCCAATCTCAGGTGGAGCACCGCTCACGGTGACTGTCGCTGCCACAGTGAATACTTCACGATCCTGCGAACGCTCTACCTATCTCCTTGATTTCGGTGATGGTACTGCCCCGTTTGAACTGACAGTTCCCGCCACGCGTTGCGTCGAACTTTCCCAGTCTATCGCACACACGTATGCAACGGCGGGCACCTATGTGGTTACTCTCTCAATCGGTGAGCATCAAACAACGGTGAATGTACAAGTGACCAACGGACCTTCGACTGGTACCACACCACCCCCCACCACCGTAAGTACCATCACGCGTCTTGTGCTGTCGGCACACAACTACTACCAAGATTGTTGGGTGTCTTACGAAGGCAATGTCTACGACATTACACGCTGGCTGCCTGTGTACCCGGGCGGATCATCCGAGATTGCCGGTACCTGCGGAAGTGATACGCAATTCACGAATTTTTTCCGTTCGCGACATAGTGGACAGACGGCACTCCTGTCACAACAGGGGACATTCATGGGGCGCCTGGGCACTATCGCCACCACACCGGCTCTCTTGGCAGATTCTCTGAGTGCATCACCACTCAATGGCAACGCGCCGATTACCGTGACATTTAATGCACGCATCAATGGAGCCGCATCATGTGCAGGTGGTGAGTACACGCTTGATTTTGGCGACGGAGAAAAAGCACCGTTGCAATTTGCAGTAAATGCCTGCCGTGCGCACGAATTTAATATCACACATCGATATGACACTGGTGGAGCGAAGGTCGCCAAGTTGTACAAAGAGCGTGCCGCACAAATAAACAACCTCACTCCGCCGGTGAGTAGTGTCACGCTCAATGTAGTCGGCACTGCCGCCACCTTTGATCCACAGCTTTCCATCACGCCAAGTTTTGAAGGGTTGGCAACCAAGATACAAGCTCGATTTACTCTGGAAAATGCATGCACTGGGTTTACAGTCGAGTGGGGTGATGGCCGGCCATCGGCAACGCGCGCGCATACAACGGTCGGTTGCAATAGTAACCGTGACACAACAACTCATGTGCACACATATCCTTCAATAACCGGAAGCACTAACTACACGCTCCGACTCTCGTTTGGACCACCAACCACGCTGGTACAGCGCACGGCAAGTATCGTGATTGTCGGTACGACTACAACGACCACAAATCCGCCATCTAGGGATGGCTGTGATAGCGGTGCGTCTAATTACTTCATAACCGGATGTGCCGAAAGAGCCAATGGTGACACCGGCGGTGGTGGCAACTAGAAAAAGATTGGGCTCGCTATTCTTCGTGGAGAAGAGCGCCAGTGCGTTCGGCGCGCTCGATGAGGTTTGGAAGTACGGCGTCCTTCTCGACAAGATACCGCGCTGCCTCACGAGCCGCTTCGATGAGTTTTGGATTCTTAAGTGCCTCCATACCTAAATCAGAAATACCCCATTGTGATCGTCCATATAAATCACCCGCACCGCGGAGTAGTAGGTCTTGTTCTGCCAATGCAAATCCATCGCGAGTCTTGGCAATTGCTTTCAAGCGATTGCGAGATGTTTCCGAAAGGGATTCTGGTGCAAGGAAGCAGTAGGCTGTATGCGCGCTACGCAAGACACGACCCCGTAGCTGGTGAAGTTGAGCCAGGCCGAATCGCTCGGCCCCCTCGATCATAATTATTGTTGCATTTGGGACATTAACACCCACTTCAACCACGGATGTAGCAACAAGAATATGGATGGTCCCGTTAGAAAATAATTTCATTATGCTGTCTTTGTCTGCAGGAGTCATCTTGCCGTGCAGTACGCCGATGGTGTACTCAGGAAACACCTCTTTCTTGAGTCGCTTCGCCTCAGCAACTACTGATCGGGCACGAAGAGCCATCTCTTTCTCGGGATCTGGTTCGTCGATCCGCGGGCAAATCACATATACCTGACGGCCAAGGGAAAGCTCGCGTCGCATAATCGAGTATGCTTCGCTGCGTTTTTCTTTGGGAACAAGTCGGGTTTCAATGCCGGCACGATCTTTGGGTAATTCATCCAACACGGAAATATCCAAGTCGCCGTACATGGTGAGTGCAAGTGTACGGGGCATTGGTGTCGCGCTCATCGAAAGAAAATGCGGCGGCGCGTCTCCTTTGTGAGCAAGTTTCTGTCTTTGTGCTGTACCAAAGCGGTGTTGCTCATCAACAATTGCGTATGCCAAGTGCGCGAATTTTATAGATTTCTGAATGAGTGCATGTGTGCCAATAAGCATCGCAATTTCTCCGTTCGCTACCCACTTCAAGAGTTGCGCACGCGATATCGCCGTGGGCTTCTCGCGGTTTATTTTTGAAGGGAATTTAAAACAGCCACTGCCTGTAAGGAGCGCTATATTTATCGGCAAGTGCCGATAAAATTCAATAAAGGATAGAAAGTGTTGGCCAGCGAGTATTTCGGTAGGGGCCATGTATGCCACCTGCAAGGTCCCACTGATGCGTCCTTTTGGGCGCGAAGTAACTACAGCATATGCCGTTGCCGCCGCTACCACAGTCTTTCCTGAGCCCACATCACCCTCAAGGAGACGCGCCATGGGGTGTGGTTTTTCAAAGTCAGTGAGAATGTCACCAATAACTCGCTGTTGAGCGCCAGTGAGTGGAAAAGGGAGGGAGGCGGTAAACTGCTCGACTCGTCCGGGGTCTGCTTGGACGCGAAAGGCGGGCAATTCTGTGTTTCTTTTGCGCTCAATTTGTTTGCCAATTTGGAGCACAAACATTTCTTCAAATGAAAATCGCTTGCGTGAGGCTTCCGCATCGCGAACTGTTTTGGGAAGGTGGACTCGGATGAGTGCTGAAGGAAGGTCAGGTAAATGGTAAGTATCGCGCACTTCAGAAGGAATCGGATCTTCTAATTCTTGTACAAATCGTTCGGCAAGTATTTTCTTGAGCGCATGATACATCCATCGACTGGTGATCCCCTGGCTTTCAGGGTAGACAGGAAATAACACGGCTTCGCTATTTTCCTCAGTACGGAAAAGTCCGTCAGCAATTGCGTTCCCCGCAACAACTTCTATTTCTGGGTTGGTAATGTACGGTTTTTCTTTGCCGGCCACTGTGCCCGAGAGTTTGACTACCACATTCTCGGGGACCATCTTTGAAATGTAGGGTTGGTTGAACCAAATGACTTTGATACGACCACTGCCGTCTTCAAACCATCCCTCGGTTGCAGTGCGGCGACTTTTCCAAAGTTTTTTGGCAGTGAGTCGTGAAAGCTTTCCATACAATGTCACCGTAGTGCCATGCGCGAGCGAAGCGACGGTGCCAGATTCTTGGATGTTGTCATAACGCACAGGGAAGTGATAGAGAAGATCGTGTATAGTCGCAACTTTCAGACGGTGGAGAGCTTTCTTCTGGTCAGGAACTAGGCGGAAGTGTTCGGTGAGAAGGTCGCCAGGATTCATGGCATGAGTATACGCGCAGAACAGGTATACCAAAAGAAAACCGCACCAAGGGGTGCGGTTTTGGCACTAGCGGACGCTGGCCCTGATAATATAGGTGGCAAGCATGTCGCGGTGGGATCGGTACATGTTCCGCGGCAGTTTTGAGAGAGGGAACCATCGCGGGGTCTCGGTGCCAAAGATTTTTTTGCGAAGTGGCTCGCCCGAGGCGACCTTCACCAAGAAGAAAACTTTGTTGAAACGAGCTCCGGTCTCGGGGTTTTGTTGCCCCTCTGAGCGGAGGAACTGCTCGACTACAGTATCGTAGCCGGTTTCCTCCTTGCATTCGCGAATGACCGTTTCGGCCGGAGTTTCAGCACAGCAAAGACCTTGCGTTCTCTTGTTAGAACAGCACTTGCCGCCAGGAAGTCCCCAATGCCAGCCGTCCTTCCTGTCGTTTCCAGAGGTACCTTCACAGACAAGAAGAACCTCGGCACGGAGCAAGCTTCGTTCCGTGTTTCGCAAACAAAGTGCATGCGAAGAGTGTTTCGACATCGTCGTCTCCGATAGCTATAAGGTTCATACCATAAAGTTACAGATATGTCGATGTTCCAGTGCAGGCAAAAAGGGTACCGCCTGGTATACTGCCGTGGTACTTATGTTCCGGAGTTTGGGCACAAAGACGCCGCCACTATTCTCACTGACGGTTTTCTCGAGCGCATTCCTTTTGTTTCAAATCCAGCCGATGATTGCCCGCTATCTCCTGCCGTTTTTTGGTGGCTCTGTGTCTGTGTGGGCCGCAAGCTTGGTGTTCTTCACCACTGCACTTTTCTTTGGATATCTATATGTATTTTTCATAACAAAATTTTCTATAAAGGTACAGCTCAGCATACACGGACTATTCCTCATGGTGGCGACACTCATGGCGTTTGTTGGGCTTACGCAGGTCAGTGGGGACACTCCCACACTTGGTGGTGCGCTTGAAAGCTCTGTCATTCCTGCATTCAAAGTGATTATTGCTTTGATCAGCACGGTGGGTATTCCCTACCTGCTTCTAGCGAGCACAGGACCACTATTACAATATTGGTACACACAAAAAATGCACGCTGAGCCATATCATCTATATTCGCTTTCAAATCTGGGATCTTTCATTGCCCTCGGCACCTATCCGTTTGTATCGAACCACTGCTCTCTCTGAGTACGCAACAGACGATTTGGACAATCGGTTTTGCAGTCTGCGCCGTGCTGATGGCGGTGCTTATGTGGCACATGCGCTCGGTGACGGCGACACACGAGCATATAAAGAACGAGCCGATTACCTGGATGCGCCGAGGTGTCTGGCTCAGCCTTGCCGCCTTGCCGGTTGCGTTGATGATCGCGACGACGCAACGCATGACACAAGTAATCGCACCCATCCCGTTTTTGTGGGTCGTGCCATTGGCACTCTATCTTCTCTCGTTCGTCCTTGCCTTCGAGGGTTGGGGAAGGGGTGGTACCGTACCGGCATTGATTGCACTATTCGCTGCATCGTCGTTCTTGTTTCTTGATGTGGGTGTGTACGACATAGGCAAGCAGCTTTTCTCGAACTTAGCACTCTTTTTTGCAGGTAGTTTATTCTGCCACTCATTACTTTATGAGTACCGTCCTCTAGGGCACCAATCGGCAATCTACTATGTGTGGGTCGCGCTCGGTGGTGCTATCGGTACATTTGCAATGAGTATTCTTGCGCCGGTGTATGTCCGCGATTTTCTTGAATTTGTATTTATCCTGCTTGCGGTAGGTGTGCTCGCTATCGCGCTTTTCCCCGCGACGACATATATTCGCGACGAATTTCACAAGAATGCGCGGACACTAAAAATGGTCTGCGCGTTTCTGGCGATCTACATGGTGGGACAATTTGTCTATATGCAAACAGAGGGTGCTGTATATGCGAGTCGCGACTTTTACGGAATGATCAAGGTATATGAATACAACGAACTACGAAGTCTGTATCATGGGACGACTTTGCATGGCACACAGCGCATGACCGGTGAAATGATACTCAACCCCACTACCTACTATGTTCCCACCAGCGGGGCTGGGCGCGCCATTCTCGCCATGCGTGAAGTGCGCGGCAAGCAACCTCTGGATGTTGGTGTTGTGGGGCTTGGTGCAGGTACTCTGGCAGGGTATTGTCGAAAAAGTGATCACTTCTCGTTCTACGAAATCGATCCCCGTGTCGAAAAACTGGCGCGCGAACGCTTCACTTACCTCAATGCCTGTGAAAAGAGCGAGGTGCACATTGGTGACGGACGCCTTTTGCTCGTCGCCGAGCTTAAGGAGGGGAGCAAACAGTACGATGTGCTTCTGATAGATGCATTTAGCGATGATACAGTGCCGGTGCATTTGCTCACTAAAGAAGCAATCGAGTTGTACTTCAAGCACCTGCGCGATGACAATGGAATTGTCGGCGTACACACATCGAGTCGATACCTCGAGCTCTCCCCGGTCATTATGCGCATTGCCCAAGAGCTGGGACTTTCAGCAAGAGTCGTTTCAGATGATGTGATTTCGGATGAAAGTGAAGGGGCAAGCTCGGTATGGGTGGTGCTCTCAAAAAATCAAAAAGCTTTTGTTACTCCACAGTTTGTTACTATCCCAGAATTCGTCATGCCAACAACGACACCTCTATGGACGGATGATTATGCGAATGTATTCGGGACGGTCACATTTAGTATGTTCAAACTCTGGACTAACTAGAGGTGTGTGTTGAAATATTTTCCTCGATAGGGTAGGGTGAGTGCAGAAGAGGAGAACAATGCGTGAGAAAAAGCACTGTAGGAGTTGTGGTTGCGCGGTTCCAGGTACCGGAACTGCATCAAGGGCATAGGTTCCTTTTACAGCAGGTGCAAGAGAGGCATACGACAATGTTGGTCGTGCTCGGTGTGGCACAAGGAAACGCAACCAACAAGAACCCGCTTTCGTTCGAAATGCGCGAACATATGGTGCGCGAAACAATAGGAAAATGGGATGGGGATCTTGTTATTCTTCCGTCTCCAACACGACCTTCTTCGTATGCAGTGCGCTCGGCACATATCGACACACTCATACGAAAGGAGTTCCCAGGACAGGATGCCGTGATTTACGGTTCACGCGATAGCTTTATCCACCGATATACTGGGCGATTCCCCGTCGAAGAAATCGGGACTATTTTTCGAGGGAGCGCGACGGGAATCCGTGATGCAATCGATGTGCGGCACACTCCTGATTTTCGAGCCGGTGTGATTTGGAGCTCGGTTCGTCGCAAAGCGCTTACCTATCCCGCAGTCGATGTGGCCGTGGTTGCGGATGGGCATGTGCTTCTAATCAAAAAGTTCGGAGAGGATCTGTGGCGATTTCCGGGGAGTTTCTATAACCCAGAACTCGACGATAGATATGAAGCGACCGGCCTGCGAGTCGTAAGTAAAGAACTTCCTGGTGTAAAATGCGGGCCGCTCACCTTTTGTGGGTCATGTCACATTCCTGATTGGCGCTACAAGGGTGCGCGTGATGGGGTGGTGTCACTGCTGATGCATGCCACATATAGTGATGGAGAAGTGCGGTTGGGCAAGGGGATTGAATGTGCGGGATGGGTCTATGAGGATAGAATTGGTCTTGCTCTCATTCCGGAACATCGTCCGCTTCTTGATGTCTTGACGCACGCTTGATATGCCGCACGCTTTGCGCGCGGCTTTTTCACATATAGTCCTCGCTCTCTGGTCAATAGAGAGTACAGTGAAAGGATGCTCTCTCTACTCGTTCGCGTGGCGCTGACTGGTGTTGCTTTGTATGCGATCGTAACGAATGTGCCGGGGATTGCCATTACGGGCGGTTGGATGACTATCGGACTGATCGCGCTCATCTGGGCAGTGATAGTTGCGGCAATCAAACCAGTGTTGAAAGTGCTGACATTTCCCATCACGCTTCTTACCCTCGGTATATTTTCTTTCGTGCTAAACGCGGCACTTTTCTGGGGCATGACCCTCATTGTCCCAAGTTTTATTGTGAGCGGCATCATTCCTGCGTTGGTCGGTTCAATCGTTATGTCACTTGCATCATGGGCAATTAGTAAGGTATTTTGAGTGTTGCGAGGGCTCGTGTTGCTTTAGTATAGCGGCAGAAGCCTATCTGTTTATAGCTCGGCCAGGCGATGATATTGCGGGCGGTGTGTTTATGGGCCTTCTTGTCATTTTTGTCTCTGGTAGCATTGGCATTGTTGCGACCGTGTTTCAAAAAACCCTGCAAGGTACTGTAGATAGTAAGGCTGAAAACGACCTCGCCGCATAGTTTCTAGGGCAATTACAATCGGCAGTTTGGGATTAACTGTGCCTGCCCCTGTTCCTCCCATGTTTACTGGTTCACAGTTATTGTAATTGTGCCATAAACTAGAGCATCGAAGTGCGGGGAGTCAGGGCTTGGCCCGGGTGTATACAGATCAACTCGATAGGTACCTGGCGATGAATAGGTGTGATCTAAAACGCATTGAGTTTCAAAGCAGGTAAAGGCGGTCCCTTTCTCCGTTTTTCCATCACCGAAATCTATTCGAAAAGAACTTTCCTGACCCGTCGGTATTACTCCAGGAGCAGAGAACCTCACTTGCAATGGCGCAGGACCAGAACTGACCGACGCGAAAAGTTTGCCAAATTTGAGAGCTTTTTTTGAGACAGTACCGTCCGGCTTCGTTGGTTTGGTCTCTTGCCGAGTGTTAGGCTGTGAGGTTGGTAATTGCATCGTTTCGGAAATTGTAGGAACACTCGACTGATTAAAATACCACCAGCATCCTGCTACTACTAAAATCGCTACTACGCCGGCGAGTACAAATTTATTCATATCTCAATAGTAGCAGGTTCGAATTCCTTCGTCCCGAAGCATAAAGTTATTTGTTTACTTAATAAAATCACTGGCGGAGAGGGAGGGATTCGGCCCCGCATAAAATTTTGCCAGGTGCCAAATTTTTGCTGGCCGCGCCTCGCGGTTTTTTGCTTCCACAAAAAACATCGCTCCGGCGTTCGAATCCCTCACGCAAGGCGCGCAGGCGCCTTGCTCCTATCGCCAGCAAAATAACCCCTGACGGGGTTTTGCTAGGCGGTGAGATATTGGCCTTTGCGCGAACCCACTTCGCACGCGCTCCGCGCGTGCGAAGTCCTTTTCTGCGGGGACGATGCCCGGAACTTTGAACCGATAGGACGGCTCAACCATAGCAACGTTGATAGAATTATACGAAAATTGAGGCTGATTTACCAAGAAAAGCCTGATTTGTTTGAGGTGCCTACTTTTGCTCAGAAGGTTTACTAACCGCGTTCAAAATCTGCTCCACCTCCTCGTTGGTAACTTTGGAGCCAGAAAGGCGAAGTGATGAGCCGGTGGAGGCAATAAGCGTGGCGCGTTTAAATTCTTTCAAACGTTCTTGTGAGATACCGGGGTTCTTTTTTAGGTTTGTCTTTGTCATATATCTAAAATAGTTTTAAGGGCGATCTCATAGTTTTCCTTACGAATTGCTGTGCGTTGAGTTCGGAGAGTTTCGTATCCCGGATCGTTTACTAACTCATTTTTTATCAAATTATCTGCGGCCAATAAAAGCGCAGCCGCTGGCACATTGAAGTGTTTAGACACGGCAAAGAAAGTTGCTGACTCCATGTCTACAGCAGAGTATCCTTCTCTTGCCCATTGATCAACATCTTCCTTAGTCTCGCCAAGCATTGCCTGGACTGTTACTAACTTTCCTTCATCGACACGAGTTCGATTTGAAAGATGCCCTTTTAGCTTTGCTCTTAATTCAGCATCAGATTCGTATAAATAAGTCGTGTTCTCTCGCTGATACATGCGCGTTGCGCTTTCGTTTCCATAAGAAGCGAAGGGAAGAATCGTGTCTCCCGAATTTAGGTCTTCATGCAATGCACCGCAAGTTCCAAGCAATATGTTTACCTTTGATCCCAAAAGGCACCCAAGATGAGCAACTTCGCTTAAATATGCCGCCCCGTACACAACATCAAACCAAACTCGTTTGTCACCGATTCTGAAGCTTTTTATGTCGCCAAAAAATCTTTGTTCGATTTTTTCTTCAGTGTACTGTAACCCGAGCTTTTCTAAAGCCTCGTACAAATGAGGATATTCTTTGTCTTTTGGATGCGTACCGATAGCAACAAAACCATCAACGACATAGTCTTCGGGTACGTTTAGAACTTTCTGATATTCTGCTTTGCCTCGGTGTTTATACATGTCAGTTCGAATCCCTTCAGGGTTCACTCATTTTATCACTTTTCCGTTTTGGAAAGTAGCTTAAAACAAGGGTATTTTAACGCTCACTTTCCAAAACTACTGGCGGGGACGATGCCCGGAACTTTGAACCGGAAACACGGCTCAAATTCGAGGATCTTGATAAAAGTATACAGAAACTAAGAGCAATCTACAAAGTTCACCCAGAGTGGTTTGAGGTGCCAAAACCAAGGTCAGATAAGGGCAAGAATGCAGTGGATTATTCCGTAAAATAAAAAGTTTACTAGAGCGGTGTTCTGAAAGAATTCAGCCAATTATCAAGGTCATTCATAGCATTTCTAGTAGTTTCTTCAAATAATTTTTGGACTTCAATTCTTGAATTAAATGCTAGTTGATATTGAATAGCTCTCTTTTTCAAGGCGTCGATCATGTTAATAATATCTGTACCTGTTAATTGATTCTCTTCAAGAAAGGATTTTTTGTTTCGCATTACGGAAAGGTCATTATGGGCAATGATACTATTCCGCATATTGATAATTTTTTCAGAGATTTGATTTAACTCCTGACTATCAAACTTTCTTCCAAAATAATTCTCTTCAAGTAATTTTGCCAAGCCAAGTACAACTCCAGTCTCTAAACTGAGGAGTATAGTATTCCATGTAGCGGGATTCTTTTGGTAAACCTCGGTATTTACTCTTTTATGTAAATTTCCATTTAGCAACAATTGTCGATAAGTAAATAAAAGATCCCAAAATACATTTTCAAAGTCAGCTTGTTTTAACATTTTGTTTATTTTCAAAATCAATCAACATAATACAGTCCCACCATAATTTATCTGCTTCTTGCAGCATTTGTTTAATTTCGGCTAAATCACCACCAAGATCTACCGGGGTATATCGTTCTTGTTCTTTCCCGACCGCCTTAATACGAGAAAAGTCAGTTTGATAAAGACTCCTTAGTTTATCAATGTGCGCTTGGGAAAAACCTAACTTTAAAAAGTCTTTGTCGGTATGCGCAAATAATTTATCCCGGTTACTCTTAACTTTTCCAATGATATCTTTGTGGTCATCATACATTTTGTTAACCCTCTCAATAGTTTCTGGAAAGAGATTTTTAAATTTATCCAAACTAAAATGCTCATTTGAGGATTTACTATAAATCTTCCCTAAATGCATAATTATCGCGTACATGTAGACTCCCTCTACTGTCGGTAAGGACTTTTTTATTTCCGTATTTCCAAAGACTTTTTCAAATTCAGATAAAAACAGGTTTGTAACTGAAACCATCTCACTAAAATTACCAACCAGTTGAGATTGTTTTTCTTGTTCTTCCATAACTTTATTCATATTCAATGGTCGCAGGTGGCTTTTGAGTAATATCGTAAAGTACTCGATTTACTCCTCTCACCTTACCGATAATCGCGTTGGAGATTTTTTCCAGCAGCTCGTTCGGGATTTTGTGCCAATCGGCACTCATACCATCTATCGAATCAACTGCACGGAGCGCAATGACATATTCATAGGTTCGGCCGTCGCCCATAACTCCAACCACCTTAACCGGTAGCAGTGCGGCAAAAGCTTGCCAAATCTTTTCGTATTCTCCAGCTTTACGTAGCTCCTCGATAAACACTGCGTCGGCTTCGCGAAGTATTTGGAGCCGATCTTCGGTAATTTCTCCGACAATACGAACAGCAAGCCCAGGACCTGGGAACGGGTGTCTCCAAAGTAGCTCTCTTGGAAGTCCGAGAGTTAGACCTACGCGACGCACCTCGTCTTTGTATAAATCTCTTATAGGCTCAAGAATCTTAAAGCCCATCTTTTCAGGAAGAGTAAGATTATGGTGGCTTTTAATTTTCGCCGCTGTTTTTGAAGTCGAAGCGGATTCTATACGATCGGGATAAATAGTGCCTTGAGCCAGATATGCGATTGTGTGATTCTTGAGCTCGTTCTTAATCGCCTTTTCAAATACTTCGATAAAACTATGCCCGATGATTTTACGCTTTTGTTCTGGATCAGAAATGCCCTTTAACCGTTTCAAGAAAAGTTGGCTTGCATCAATAACATGAAGTTGTTTGAAGCCATTCTTGCGCAAGTATGAAGCAACTTGTTCGACCTCTCCTTTACGCAGAAGCCCCGTATCGATAAAAACTGCATGGAGACGATTGCCGATAGCTCTATGGATAAGCGTAGCGGCTACCAATGAATCAACGCCACCAGAGATACCTACTACAACATGTCTGTCTCCAAGCTCGCCTTTTACTTCTGTAATGATATTTTCAGTAACCGAGCTTATTTTCCAGTTTTTCTTAGCTTTGCAGATTGAGAAAAGGAAATTCTTGAGTAACTTTTCTCCATGCTGGGTGTGAGTCACTTCTGGATGAAACTGGATGCCACAAAAATTGCTCTTTGAAGCAGCAAAAGCAGCATACTTACAACTGACCGTAGATGCTGTTTGCTTAAATCCTTTCGGTAATATCGACACTTGATCGCCGTGCGAGAACCAAACAATTTCTTTTGCAGAAAGTGTTTGGAAAATTCCTTTCTTATCTTTAATACTCAAGACCTCTTTGCCAAATTCTCGATGTTTGCCTTTGATGACTTTGCCGCCAAGCATGTGCGCCATGACTTGATGACCATAGCAGATACCAAGAACCGGAATACCGAGCTTGAAGATTGCTTTGTCCGCTCGAGGACTACCTTTCTCTAACACCGAAGCAGGACCGCCGGACAGAATGATACCAACAGGATTGTATTTTTGTATTTCAGAAGCTGGAGTATCAAAAGGCAAAATCTCGGCTTTTACGCCGAGATCCCGCACGCGCCTTGCTATGAGGTGAGCAAACTGACTTCCAAAATTGAGGATTATGACCATAGTAGATAATATCACTAATCATTGGCCAAATGAACCTTATTTTACTTCGGTTCAAAGTTGCCAATCTGGCGGAGAGGGAGGGATTCGAACCCTCGGAACCCTTTTGAGGCTCAGCACATTAGCAGTGTGCTGCATTCGACCGCTCTGCCACCTCTCCGTTATTCATATGTACTTTACATCGCTTCTGCCCGGCAAGTATAGCTGAACATACCCCATCGTGCACCTTCTACGAATCGAGTGTTGCGAGGAGGGCAAAGAGCCCTGTAAAGGCAATACAAGCCCCCAGGACTTGGTGCCTACTTAGTTTTTCGCGCCCCACAAAATAGCCTAAGAGTGCAGCAAGAACAATATAGCTTTCGCTGATCATGACGGTGATAGAAATGGATATTATACTGGTAGCGTATGCATAGGAAATCCATGCCATGTTATCAAAAAAGGTCTGCGCCAGAATGATATAGGGGTGCGCTCGTATGTCCTGCATCAATGATCTCACCTCACCTCGCACTATGATGTAAACACCACACAGTGCCGCAAGCATCCCATGGGTTGCCCAAATAACAAACAAGGGCGACATGCTTTGCGAGTAGGTACCGATATAGAAATTAGTGAGTGCCGAGAGAAATGCGGAAACAAAGGCGAGAAGCACCCCTTTCTCGAAGATGTGCCTGTGATAGCGCAGGTTATCAAGGCGGGGTGTAGTTGCCAAAATAACACCTGCAAATATAGCAAAAAAGATAATAAACTGGTGCACAGAGAGCGACTCACCATTCACAAATACTCCCAAGCCGACTGTGATGGGCAGTTCAAGTGCCACCACCGACTCAACGACAGAAATCTTCCCGCGCTTGAGTGCTTGGAAGAGGAAGAGTGCGTAGACAAAAATTATTCCACTCAGTAGTGCGAGCGATTGATAATCCTCGAAAGTTCGTACGGAAATCTCATCTCCAATAAAAGGAAAAAGAATCACCGTCGAACTGATGCATATAAAGAAGAGTGCCTTGTAAATACCGATAATGCGTGTCGCTTTTTGAATGAAAAAATCGCCGAGACCCCAGCCAATCATCGCGATACATGCATAGAGAATGCCTAGGTGCATTCTTGCCATTGTACCAGTCTGTTAGAGAGATTAGATGAGGCCTGTTTCTGGGCGCGATGAGGGAGGCTTGCTCCACGATGTATTAAATTGTCGTGATGGAGGTTTCGGTTTTGAAAGGTTCATGTCGGGCCGTGTTGGACGGGGGGTGAATGCCGGCGCGGTAATCAAGGGTTTTTCGGTAGCATGTGGAAGATTGATTACGACAGGTGCTGGGCGAGGTTCGAGTGTTGGAGTTTTCGCAATGACAATCGGCGGCGCATCTTCAGTAACCGCGGCCTTTCGTTCGATGGAAAGAAGGCGTCCAAGGAATGTACCAAGGACAAAAGAAACAAGAAGCATGATGAGGATTTCGCCCGCAGACCCTGAAAGCGTATAGATTTCGGCTACCGGCTGTTCAGTAACGGTGGAAATGGTCGTTTCGGCAGCTTGTGCGATGCATAGGTTGCGTACGCCACACAAAAACCAACCTGTAGAGATGGCCCCCCAGGCGAGAAATGTAATGAGAATGACGCCTACGGATTGTGGGGTACTAAGTCTTGGAATGGTCATAGGGGTTGAGTACGCCGAATATACGCGTGTTGCGGGGCGAGGTCAACCGGCTATGGCAAGTGCAAGTACGCGTAACCCTGAGGCCTCGAGGGTTCGGGCCGCTTCGTTCATGGTGGCGCCCGTGCTCACCACATCATCAATTAAATAGACTGTTTTGTATGGAAAAGGAGTATGCGTAGAAGAAACCGCGAAAGCGTCGGCAATATTTGCATAGCGGGCTTGTTTTGACAGTGTGGACTGTACCGATGTGTCGCGTGTTCGCACAAGCAAGTGCGCAATAGGCACCTCGGCATCTCGAAGCGCCTGCGACTGTTCCAAAATGCGATCGATTTGATTCTTGCCGCGCTCTACCAAACGCTTTTCTCCTAATGGTATGGGAACGCAAGCAATCTTTTCACTATATAAATGGTGGCGGTCCGCAAGTTCTTCATACAAAAAATCGTCGAGGAGACGCGCGAGCAACTGGGCGGCGGCTTCATCTTTATCAAATTTGAGAGCACACACCGCTTCACTGATGTGCGGGTCTTTGTATGTGCTCAATATAATGACATCTCTGCCTGAGCGCACTTCGGTGCGTATATGCAAGGGAAGTGTGCCTCGGGTACGCACTCGCCCAGCGCGTGCAGTTGGTGGAAAAAGTGCGTCTGCAAGCAGAGTGTCCACAAGGGTGCACCATCTACGCACATGCGCGGGGAGTTGCATAATGTTGGCATGATACACTGTACATAAATACTATGTCATCATTGGGTAACATGTTTGGGTCGTTGAGCTCCATGCTTTCAGGTAATGGCGGTACCAATAGCGTGTTGGGTATCGATATCGGATCGTCGTCGATCAAGATTGTGCAGTTGCGCACCAACAAAGAGAGTGCGATTTTGGAAACATACGGAGAAATCGCGCTCGGCCCCTATGCGGGTGTTGCTGTGGGCAAGGCAACCAAACTTCCTGTAGACAAAACAGCCGAAGCACTGAGGGATTTGATGAAAGAAGCAAATGTGACAGCGGTACACGCTGGCGTCTCTATTCCATTTGCATCCAGCCTCATCTCCATGCTGGATCTTCCCAATGTGGATGATGTGCAATTAAAGCGCATGATTCCCATCGAAGCGCGGAAATACATTCCCATACCTATATCCGAAGTGCTTCTCGATTGGTTTGTGATCCCCGAGAGCGAAAAAGAAGACGACGCCTTTGACCGTGTCGTCAAGGAGGGTGTGATGCAAAAGAAGGGGCGTGAGGTGCTCTTGGTTGCAATCCATAATGAGGCACTACGCGCATACCAAACCATCATGGAGACGGCTGGAGTCTCGGTGTCGTTCTTCGAGATTGAAATTTTCAGCACTATCAGGTCGGCATTGGATCGCTCTCCTGTCCCTATTGCGGTGGTAGATATGGGCGCATCCACTACAAAGATTTACATCGTCGAGAGAGGGGTAGTGCACATGACACATCTTCTAAACATCGGTGCCCAACACATCACTGAATCGCTTGCCCGTGCGATGGGATGGACATTCGAGAAGGCCGAGCGTATGAAAAGAGAAATAGGACTAACTGATTCTCCCACCTACACGCGTGAGGAAAACGATCGTATCCATCAGACCATCGAGTCAACTTTCAATCGCATGTTTACCGAAGTAAATCGCGTGTTGCTGAGCTTTGGCAAACGCTACAATAAAAATGTATCGCATGTGGTGCTTTCTGGCGGCGGTTCGTCCATGCCGAATCTCAGCCGTACTGCACAAGACGGCCTTCATGCCGAGCTACAAATCGCACACCCTTTCGGCAAGGTTGAATCTCCGGCATTTCTCGAAGAAGTGTTACGCACCATTGGTCCTGGGTTTTCAGTCGCCGTTGGTGTGGCCCTGCGGAAACTTTCAGAGAAATAGGAGTATCTCGTTCGCGGTTATATTTATCCCCTTGTGTGGATATCTGCATGCGTTTTGTATGGGATACTGTACCCATGTGCGTACGGATGATACCGAATAGCGGTGGCTACTTCACTACATGGAATCTCAAATAAAATCATCGTTCATTCCCCGAGACACCGCACAATATGGCGGCGGTGGTTTTGCACGACACAAAAGCGGTGCATCAGATTTGTTCCTACTTTTCTCCATCGTCACACTGGTCGCCTCAGTTGCCTTGGGTGTGGGCGTGTTTCTCTACGAGAAGTTGTTGTCTTCGACATTGACAGGCAAGAAACAGACGCTGGTGCGTGCGCAGGAGAGTTTCGAACCGACGCTCATAGCCGAAATGAATCGTCTCGATGACAGAATGAGCACGGGTGAGGATCTCCTTGAAAAGCATCTTGCGCCCTCCGTACTCTTTCATACATTTGAAGAGCTAACGCTCGATACAGTTTCGCTACGGACACTTGCATACGAAATGACAGAGGGGGGAGAGATAAATCTCAAGCTAAGCGGACTCGCGCGGAGCGTGAACTCGATTGCGCTTCAGGCTGATTTGTTTGGAAAACATGGCGCCATCATTAGTCCTATATTTTCAAACATAAATCGTACCGACGATGGGGTGAAATTCGACATGGTGTCGACGGCAAACCCAGGGAGTATGCGTTACGCAGGGTTGATACGACAGGCAATTGAGCAAGCTCCGGAGCTCCCGCCGGCAGAGGGTGAGTTGCCAGAGGAAATACCTGGATTTGCGCCATGACAAAAATACTCGGTACAATTTTATCTCTCGTGATTGCTGGTGCAGTATTCTTCATCTACACCCAACCCGCCTATGTGCGTATCAAGGGTCTGCAGGCACAAGGTTCTGAATATGATGCAGCACTTCAAAAATCAAAAGAGCTTGCCACGCTCAAACAGTCACTTATTAGTCGGCTCAACGCGTTTCCCACGGAACAACTCGAGAGACTAGCAAAGCTGTTGCCCGATCATGTTGATAATGTGCGCCTGGTACTCGATCTTGACAGTTTGGCAACGCGATATGGTATGGCTATACAGAATGTTTTGATTAGTCGTGAAGACGAAAAAGCAACCAAAGATGCGACCGTTATTGGTGCGCTAACCGACCAAAAAAAGAAACATGACTCACTCACTCTTCAATTTTCTACTCGTGCGACCTACGGCGACTTCGTGCGATTCCTCGAAGACCTCGAATCAAGCCTTCGTATTGTCGATTTGGTTGGACTCAAAATTGAGCCAGAGCCGATCGTGCGCAGGAATGGTGAGGACCTGACTCTGCCCCCCGAAATCGAGCCCACCTATGTGTACAATATCGCTATTCGTACCTACTGGTTGAAATAATATGCTTTCAATTATTAAAGAGAACAAAATAATCCTTGGCGTCGTGGTGCTTTTGATTATTGCTGCCTTGTGGTACGGAATTTCCGGAGGTGCATCAAAACCAGAGACACTTTTAGCAACTGATAATGTATCTGGCGCCGCCGCGGAACAAGAGCGGGCAATCCTCGACTTGATATTCCAACTGCGCGAGATTCAGCTTGCTGGCACCATATTTAATAACCCTGCGTTCATCAGCCTTCGCGATTTCCGGACAGAGATAGTTGCAGAGCCAATTGGGAGGCGCAATCCATTCGCACCACTTGATACCTTGTCGACTTCAACACCACCGCTCTCACCTCGAGAGCGTGGGTCGCTCCTGAGCGAGTAGTCTATGTATGGTAGCAACAAACAGTGCGCTTGGGACGAATCCACTAGCTACAGCAGGCGCCGTTTCTGACGATGATATACACGGGCACGATGGAGCACCCGAAAGGGCATTGGGTGAGACGAAAGTCCCTTATGATGTACTAAAATACATTCCGGAGACCTCAGCAGTACACTATCAGTTCGCCCCACTTGGGGTTGTAGACGGTGTGCTTGAGGTGGGTATGGTAGACCCCGAGAATCTTGCGGCCATCGATGCGTTGAGTTTTATTGCACGAAAAACAGGTACACCATTCAAGATATTTAAAATCACAGCCGACGACTTTGAAAAAATCAAAGTCATGTATCGAGGGATTGGAGGCGATGTTGATAAAGCACTTTCAGATCTCGAAAGTGAAAATCTTGCACAAAGCAAACAGCCAAAAGTCGATTCCCACGACGAAGTTGAAGAGAAAGTTGATTTGAGCGGTGGATTGGCTGCTGTGTCGGGCAAGGGAGGAGGGGGTGACCTTCGCGAAGATGCGCCCGCAATCAAACTCGTCTCCACTATTCTTCGCTATGCAATCGACGGCAAGGCATCAGATATTCACATCGAGCCCACAGCGAGTGGTGTGCGTATTCGGTATCGTGTCGATGGCTCGCTTCACACAAGTGTCGTGCTACCTATTGAAACCCATCGCGCGCTTGTGGCGCGTATCAAAGTGCTTTCGTCGATTCGACTCGACGAACGACGCAAGCCACAAGACGGTCGCTTCTCTGCTTCTATTGATGGTCGCCAAGTAGACTTCCGCGTATCAACATTTCCATCCTACAATGGAGAAAAGATAGTGATTCGTATTCTAGACCGCGAACAAGGCTTCATTCCTTTGAGCGACTTGGGATTCACTGATCGGGCGCTTGCTTCGATTCGGAGTGCACTCAAGCGACCATACGGCCTCATACTTATATCTGGCCCGACCGGTTCTGGTAAATCAACTACTTTGTATTCAATGCTCGCAGAAGTCGATCGCGAAACGCAGAATGTGCTTTCACTCGAAGATCCTGTCGAATATTATATGGAGGGTGTCATCCAATCGCAGATTCGCCCCGAAATCGGCTATACCTTTGCAAACGGTTTGCGCACCACACTGCGTCAAGACCCAAATGTCATCATGGTGGGAGAAATCCGTGACGGTGAGACGGCCAAGCTTGCTGTGCAAGCAGCACTCACTGGTCACTTGGTACTCGCCACTATTCACACCAACAGCGCGATTGGCACCATCCCACGCTTGATTGATATGGGTGTTGAGTCGTATCTGATTCCACCAACACTCGTGCTCTCGATGGCACAGCGACTCACGCGCAAGTTGTGTCCAGATTCCGGTGAGCCAATTCCCGTTTCGGAAAGTATGCGGAGTATGATGGATGCACAAATGTCGACACTTGCGCCAGAGTACCGCATTCCTATCCCCGATTCTGTATTTGAGGCAAGGCGCACACCATCGTGTCCCAACGGGACACGGGGCCGTCTAGCTGTGTTCGAAGTGATGGAAATGACAGCCGAGGTGGAAAAAATTATTCTCAAATCACCAGTCGAATCTCGTATTTGGGCGGCCGCGCGCAAGCAGGGAATGATGAGTATGAAGGAAGATGCTATGATAAAAGCCTTTGCAGGAAAGATTCCGTTTGCTGAGGTGAGTGCACTGAGCGGAATCCTTCTTTCAGAAGAGGATGAATTCAAAGCCGATGTAGTGGTCCCGACAGCAGAGACAGTGAAAAGTGTCGTTGCTCCTGTACTTCAGGCGGACGCAAACGATACTCTCGAGAGTGATTCGCTGACAGCAGATAAAATGTAATTATGACCGAAACAACTTCACCACCTATATCAGGCACAAAGTACTCCATCCTACTTCTCGACGACGATCGATTCCTTCTCGACATGTATAGCAGGAAGTTTGCCCAGGAGGGGCACGCGGTGCAGTCTTGTTTTTCAGTGGCCGAGGCCCTTCAGCTTTTGCGGGGCGGACTAGCACCGGATGTTATTGTGTTCGACCTCATAATGCCTCAACAAGACGGTTTCGATCTCTTGCGTATCATGAGAGACGAAAAGCTTGCCCCAAAGGCAGTCAAAGTCGCTTTGACCAATCAGATGGCAAGCGAAGAGCGGAAAAAGACCGAAGAGTTGGGTGCTGATGAGTTCATTATTAAAGCCTCTGCAATCCCCTCAGAAGTGATGACACTTGTGGTTGCGGCAATCGCGCGCCATCAAAAGTGATCTGATACCATCTCCAACTAATCTCTGAACACCAAGTCTTGAAAATTGTGGCTGTGACTCGAAGAAAAAAGCTCAATGTATCTATGGATATATTTCACTTTTTTCTTCATCGCCCCAGCCACAATTTCCTACGACTTTTGTTCAGATCCTACTTGTCGATGGTATGACCTCTCTGATTTTCTGTGGATAGCGCCAAAAGGCACTATGCCATGTGTCATACTATGTGGTGCCGCTTAGCACTAACAGACAAGACATGGATTACGCGCAACTTTTCAAGAAGTACATTAATGTCCTTGTGCATGAAGGCGGGTCCGACCTGCACTTCTCGACCGAGGCGCACCCCACCATCCGTGTCGCGGGCATGCTCACACCACTCCTCAAGGAACCTGTTTTGCGCGCCGAAGACACGCTCGGATTTGCTGACCACCTCCTTTCAAAAGAACAAAAAGACCGGTTCATCAAAGACCACGAAGTAGACTTTGCATACGAGACAGCCGATGGATATCGTTTGCGCGGGAACGCGTTCTTCCAACGAGGTTCAATCGGAGTTGTATTGAGGCTCATTCCGAAGCAAATAAAAACGATTGCCGAGTTGAATCTTCCCCCGGTAGTCGAGACATTTGCGCGCAAGTCTCAGGGATTTTTCTTGGTGGTTGGCCCAGTTGGGCAGGGCAAGACCACCACACTCGCAGCACTTCTCGAGATGATTAATCTTGAGCGCATGGAACACATCATTACCATCGAGGACCCGATTGAGTATGTGTATACACCAAAGCAGTCAATGATTGACCAACGCGAAGTGCGTATCGATACCAAAGATTTTGCCACCGCGCTTCACTCCGCATTTCGTCAGGATGTCGATGTTATTCTCATTGGTGAAATGCGTGGTGCCGAAACCATGTCTGCGGCAGTTACTGCGGCAGAAACAGGACATTTGGTCTTTTCGACACTACATACCAACAATGCGGCGCAAACCATCGATCGCATCATAGATACCTTTCCATCAACACAGCAGGATCAGATTCGCCTTCAGCTCGCCTCTTCGCTTGCTGGTATATTCTCGCAGCGCCTTATACCGCGTGTGTCTGGTGGGCTAATCCCGACATACGAGTTGCTGATAAACAACAAGGCAGTTTCAAACCTGATTCGTGAGAAAAGGACGCATGAAATCAATACGGTCATTGAAACTTCCTCCGAAGAAGGCATGATTGATATGAATCGGTCGCTTGCCGAACTGGTTGCACGCGGCGAAATTACCGTAGAAAATGCCTACTCCTACTCTCTCAATCCTAAGGTTCTCGACAAACTTTTGTAAAATAGGAGACTTCACATCATGGCAGTCTTTTCATACAATGCGGTTGACCAGGAAGGTAACCAGCGGAAGGGGACAATCGACGCAGTCAATATGGATGTGGCGGTTACCGCACTCCAGAGGCGTGGCCTAGTTGTTGCGGGTATCGATGAAGCACAAAAGCCATCGGCACTTTTCGAACGACTTAATCTGTTCCAAGGTGTGAGTAATCGCGATGTCGTGATGCTCTCGCGCCAGATCACTACGCTTTTCGAAGCTCAAGTTTCGGCACTGCGCACATTTCGGCTTTTGGCATCCGAGGCTCGCACGCCACTGCTGAGTGAGAAACTCACAGAAATCGGAAATGATATCCAGAGTGGTAGTACGATCTCGGCAGCGCTTTCCAAACACCCGAGTATGTTCTCGGCATTTTATGTAAACTTGGTGCGTGCCGGTGAAGAGTCTGGAAAGCTCGATGAAACATTCTCTTTCCTCGCCGACTACCTCGACAGAAACTATGAAATCACACAAAAAGCCCGCAACGCGCTTATCTATCCCGCCTTCGTGACTGCCACATTCGTAGTTGTGATGGTTATGATGATGACATTGGTTATCCCGCGTCTTTCAGCGATTCTGACCGAAGTGGGTCAAGAGGTGCCGATCTACACCAAAGTGGTCATTGGCATCAGCACATTTATGACAAATTACTTCCTCCTATTCGCTCTGGCGGTTGTCATCGGCGCTGTTCTTTTGTTGCGTTACAGCGGCACTGAGGGTGGGCGACTAGCACTCTCACAAACGCGACTTCGTATCCCGCAAGTAGGGCTCATCTACCAACAGCTATTTCTTTCGAGACTTACCGACAACCTCAGTACTATGTTGCGAAGCGGTATTCAAATGGTGCGGGGGCTCGAGGTTAGCTCATTTGTGGTGGGGGATGCGGTATATGAACGGATACTGACCGAAGCGACGAACGATGTGAAAGGTGGTCTTCCTGCATCAGAAGCATTTCGCAAGCATCCTGAGATTCCAGGTATCGTTGTTGCGATGATAAAGATTGGTGAAGAGACGGGAAACTTGAGTAAAATTCTCGATACGCTTGCGCGATTTTATCGTCGCGAAGTTTCAAACTCTATTGATACTTTGGTCGGGCTCATTGAACCGTTCATGATCGTCGGACTTGCCGTAGGTGTCGCATTTCTCCTTGCCGCAGTGCTTATCCCGATTTACAACATATCTGCTGGATTCTAGCAAGTCATGATGCATTTCATGGTTATCCACAGTGATTTTGCACGGGGAGTAGAGAAGCATATAATGGGGGCACACTGGTCGTGTAACAATTAATTACTAGGACGCCCAATACAACATGGGTGTGCGGGGGTAAAACCCCATTATAAATTTTCAAGAAAGTATGTTTAAGAAAGAGAAGCGCGGCTTCACGCTCATCGAATTGCTCGTGGTCATCGCCATCATCGGGATCCTCTCGTCAGTTGTGCTCGCATCGCTCAACAGCGCACGCAAAAAGGGTCGTGATGCTCGTCGTATCGCAGATGCCAAGCAGCTCCAGCTCGCGCTTGAGCTCTATTACGACGCCCAGGGAAGCTATCCTGCGGCCTTGAGCGCTGCAAACTTGGTCACCCCTGGATACATCGCCGCAATTCCAGTTGATCCAAGTGGTGGTAGCTATGCCTACGATCAGGTTTCAAGCGGATCAGTGTACTACCTCGGTGTAAACCTCGAGACTTCCGGTCATTCAGCTCTTTCAACAGATGCTGACAGTGCTGGTACAAATGTTGAGGGAAGTGACACTGACGGCTGTGGCAACGAAGTTGGTCGCTACTGCTACGACGTACGCCCATAGGTTCCGCACGACTTGTCGGAGCACTATGCTCAAGAGAACCAGGACACTGTCCTGGTTCTCTTTTGCTTATGCAGGATTTGTGAACATACTATGTCTCGCTACACCGTCTTGTAAAATCTCATTGCGGATAGCGAGGAGCGAAGCGAGCGCAAAAGCAGGTTCGGGGCTCTGCCTCGGGGGTGAATACTGTTTATTTGGAATACGCTCGAATACATCACCTTCACAAATCCCGTGCTGTATACTGAGAACTCTCATGTACGAAATTTTGATAGGCATACACGCGGTCCTTGGCCTCATTATCGGGAGTTTTCTTAATGTGTGCGTGTTGCGACATAATACCGGTCGCTCACTACAGGGCAGGAGTGGATGTATGTCTTGTGGTTCGACGCTTCAGGCACGGCACCTTGTTCCAGTTTTGTCTTGGTGCTTTCTGCAAGGTCGTGCCGCCTGTTGCGGAGTGCGTATTTCAAAGCAGTATCCTATAGTCGAGCTTCTCACGGCCTTTCTGTTTGCATTCATTGCAGTGTTAATGTTCCCACCCCTCCTACATACGGTTGCCCTGTTCCTTGTATGTCTCCTCATCCTTATCACTGTATACGATGCTCTGCACACGGTCATTCCTGACGAATGGGTGTATGCATTTTTGGTAACAGCAATCATATTTCGGAGCATCATCTTGCTTGGCACGGGCGATAATCTGTTTGAAACGGTGCTCTATACACTATTTTGTGCAATAAGTATCGCAGCCCCACTTTACTTCTTATGGTTCATAACACAGGGTCGTGGCATCGGATTTGGCGATGTAAAACTGGGTCTTGGTATTGGCGCTCTCCTAGGATTGGCAAATGGTTTGCTTGCGCTAGGGCTATCGTTTGTGGTTGGGGCGATTTTTTCAGTCGGGATATTGTTACCACTTCCATGGTACATTCGTATTTTTAAGGGGTGTGGACTACTTGCTAATACTCCGAAACCTTCGTTTACAATGAAGAGCGAAGTTCCCTTTGGTCCATTTCTGATTTTTGGGACGCTTTTGATATGGTTTCTAACTCTCACCTTTGGCGAGACAAGCATACTTGGCTTTCTCGGGCTGGCTTCTCTCTAATCGAGCTTCTGGTAGTCACTGCAGTGCTGGTGGTGATTAGTAGCATTATTCTCGCCAACAACGCAAAGTTCGGTGGTGCTATAACGCTACGCAACCTTGTGTACGATATGGCCTTGTCCGTGCGGGAAGCACAGACCTACGGTATCTCCGTGCGCAAATTTGGCTCGGGTGCGGGGGAGTTTGGCGCAGGGTACGGTGTTCATTTTCAACTATCAAGTCCAAGCGAGTACACAATTTTTGCCGATGCCGTCCTGTCCAATGGTCTGTATGATAGTGGCGAAGTTGTCCAACTCATCAACATAAATGGTAACTACCGCATCGTAAATTTGTGTGCGATACCAGCCGGAGGGAGTACAGAATCTTGTGGGTACAGCAAAATAGATGTTCTTTTTGTTCGGCCCGAACCTGACGCTTATATTCGAATCAACGACGGAACGACGGTATACCAAAGCGCAAAGATTACCGTGCAATCTCCTCGCGGCGACCTTCTGTCGGTCTTGATTGAGGCAACTGGTCAGATCTCAGTGCAATAGTATGAGCAAACGAGGATTTTCACTGATCGAGATGATGGTGGCGGTAGCACTTTTCTCGATTGTCATGGTTGTCTCAACTGGTGCGCTTCTTGCACTGGTCAGTGCCAATAGAAAAGCCCAAGCACTCCAGTCAGTGATGAACAACCTTAATACTGCTGTTGACGGTATGGTGCGTGCGGTGCGCATGGGCGCTACATTTCATTGTGGGAATACAGGGTCATATGGCACTGTCCAAGATTGTATAAATGGAGATACTCTCTTTGCATTCGAGCCATTTGGAGGTACTTCGGCAACGACAAATGATCAATGGGTGTACTGGTATGATGCCAGCACAAAAAGAATAAAAAAATCTGAGAATGGTGGAGCCACGAATTTCACACTCACTGCTCCCGAAGTGGAAATAGATGAAGCAACTTTCTATGTACTAGGCTCAACTGAGGGTGATGCAGTACAGCCCAAGGTGGTGATTGTTGTGCGTGGGACTGCCGGAGCGGGGAATGCAAAGACTCGCACCACATTCAATATCCAAGCAACTGCAGTGCAACGAATACTTGATCTATGATTTCTTTTACTCCACATACTAAATACGGAAGAGGATTTACTCTTATCGAGACGCTGGTGGCGGTATCGCTCTTAGTCGTAGCGGTTGCAGGTCCTATGTCGCTTGCCGCGCAAAGTTTGTCGTCGGCGTTTTACGCGCGCGACCAGGTGACCGCGTTTCATCTAGCCCAAGAGGCGGTGGAAGCGGTGCGCAGTGTGCGCGATAACAATGTACTTTTGAATATTGAAGGGACACAGACCGATCTTCTTTCAGGGATACCGAGTACAGACGGGGATCCTTTCACTATCGATACACGAGATAACACTATGACAGCATGCATCAGCGGAACATGCGGCAAATTGCGTAATAACGGATCACTATACGGATATGGGGTCGGGGGAAACTGGGCGGACACCAGGTTTACTCGGACTGTTCGAGTTTCGATGGTCGATGGTGGGACTGACGAAATAGAAGTTCTTGTTGAGGTGCGCTGGCGGTCAGGCGCGTATCAAGAACGGTCATTCACAATAGCTGAAAATTTATATCGTTGGGTCTATGATGGTACATAAAGTATGCGCATAAAAAATAATCAACGAGGGTTTACGCTTCTGCTGGCAACGATTACGGCCTCACTCTTGCTTATTTTAGGGGCAGCAATTTTTTCCATTACCAAAAAAGAAGTCATGCTCTCTTCGATTGGTCGCGATTCACAGTTTGCGTTCTATGCCGCGGATACTGCTGCAGAATGCGCACTTTATTGGGATGTTCGACATGATGCGTTTAGCTCAACAACTTCCTTCACCACGGCAACTTGCGATGCGCAAAGTCTTGGGGCTCTTACATTTGTCGCTTATGGGACACCGATGACTTTTGAATATCAGCCAAATGGGTACTGTGCTCGTGTCTCTGTGACAAAGAATAACGACCCAAATCAACCCGAAACAACAGTGTATTCTCGCGGATACAACTCAACCTGCTTAGGGATAGAAACCAATCCCCGTGCACTTGAACGAGCGGTACAGCTGACTTACTAATAGTTTCAAGAAAATACCCCTCGTGTAGAGGGGTATTATCGATATCGTGCGATGAGTGTATCCAACGCGGTCGCTTCGTTGTGTGCCCGAAGAACAGACTCCTGGTGACCTGCGACCACATGGAATTCGTTTAGAATGTACACGATGCCTGCCCAGGTTGAAAAAAATATAGCAAGTGTCATACCAACAAGTCGGGCATCTTGGAATGTGGGTACCAACCAAGGGAGTATGAACGCGGAGAGCCATGGCGTCACAAACATAATGACCGCGAAGTGAGGTATCATATTTCCCGGCTCTTCAAAGAAGTGACCAACGGGATCTCTGCGGGTGTGCACTAAGGAACTCAATGACCTGATTTCAGGTTTGGTCGTTGCTATCTCCCAGAGGTACTGCATGTGTGTCCGTGAGCGGGATGGCTTCATGGACTCACTTGGGCCGACGAATGGCTCTATCAGGCTTGCGATTCTAAACTCGGGTTCCCTGAGTGCTTTTTCCAGGAGAGGATGGGAAGGTGCAAGTGCCTTAAGAATCTCAGACATGAGCGTGTGCTGATTTGGAGCACCGCTAAAACTTTCTTCAAGCGAGGTTAGTTTCTCAAGGATGGTTGAGTCCATGAATGTCTCCCTGTCTAAGGAAACACTGCCATTGATTTTGGAAAAGTCAAACTATGGGGGATTCACCCATGGTATCATTGCGCCATGGTCAAAGTGTCCTCGCATGCCGAAAAGAAAAAACGCGCGGAGAAACTGCGGGAACTCATTCACTACCATAATCACCGATATCATGTGTTGGATAACCCTGAAATATCTGATGAAGCGTACGACTCGCTTCTGGAAGAATTACACCAGATTGAGATGGCCCATCCTGACATCCTCACGACCGATAGTCCCACGCAACGCGTAGGAGGCGAGGTGCTCGCAGGTTTTACTAAAGTGAAGCACCGTACGCGTCAGTGGACTTTTGAAAAAGCGTTCAGTGCTGAGGAACTCCGCGCGTGGGACATGCGTGTGGCAAAACTTCTGGGAGTTGGTGCGCGGACTACTGAGTATGTATGTTCGCACAAAATCGATGGATTAAAAATTGTTCTTGAATATGAAAAAGGGCAACTCATACGCGCTGCCACACGCGGTGATGGATCAATCGGGGAAGAAGTAACTGCCAATGTGCGCACTATTCGCAGTATCCCCCTCTCTTTGACACAGCCAGTATCATGTATTGTTGTAGGCGAGGCGTGGCTCCCGCATGATGCTCTCGAGAGAATTAACAAAGAACGGATACGCTCCGGCGAGCAAGTTTTTGCGAACACTAGGAATGCTGCTGCAGGGTCATTGCGTCAGCTTGACTCAAAAGTCGCAGCTTCCCGACGGCTCGATAGTTTTGTATACGATATCGATTTATACGAAGGGCCACAGCCACCCGATTCACAGGCGAGCGAGCTTGAACGGCTCGAAGATCTGGGTTTTAAGGTGAACCCGCACGGAAAGCTGTGTCGGACAATCGAGGAGACAATCAAGTATTGCACTGATCACGAGGACCGACGAACAAGCGAGACATACGCGATGGATGGGGTGGTGGTGACTGTTAATAGTGTTGCTGATCAGAAGCGGCTCGGCTATACGGCAAAAGCCCCACGATTTGGGATCGCGTATAAATTTTCTGCAGAACAAGTAACCACAGTTGTTGAGGATATTCAGCTACAAGTGGGTCGTACTGGCGTGCTCACACCAGTTGCGCATTTGCGTCCAGTGCGCGTTGCAGGAGCTATGGTTTCTCGGGCCACACTGCATAACGAAGACGAGATTAAGCGCCTTGATGTTCGCGTTGGAGATACGGTGGTAATCGAGCGAGCCGGAGATGTCATCCCGGATATCGTTATGGTACTCACTGACTTGCGACCGCACACCAGCAAGGCATATAGGTGGCCAAAGAAAGTGACTGCGTGTGGTGGAGATGGCTCGATCGAGCGAGTTCCTGGAGAAGTCGCGTGGCGTTGCGTAAATAAACACTCTACCGAGCAACAGAAACGACGCTTTCAATACTTTGTTTCGCGTCGTGCAATTGATGTTCGAGGATTGGGAGAAAAGACGGTAGACGCTCTTGTTGACGCGGGACTGGTCACATCGTTTCCTGACCTGTTCTCGCTCACCGAAGGAGATCTCCTCGCGCTTGAAGGTTTTGCTGAGGTCTCTGCTCAGCAAACAATCGCTGCGATACGAAAAGCCAAGAAGACCACACTGCCACGCTTGTTGGTCGCGCTTTCGATACCGCATGTAGGAGAAGAGGTGGCACGGGTGCTTGCTGAGCATGCTGGCACCATTTCTGTACTACGAAAACGAAAACGCGAAGATATTATTTCAATACACGGTATGGGCGAATCAATCGCTGATGCAGTTGTCGCGTGGTTTTCGGACGCAGAAAATGCCTCTATGCTTGATAAGCTTCTGATGTTTCTTACTGTCGAAAAAGTGGTGATGCGTAATAAGCAAGGATCTTTGCAAGGGAAAACATTTGTGCTCACCGGATCGTTGACTTCGATGAGTCGTGACGAGGCAAGGCGAGCTATCAGAGATCGGGGCGGCAAAACTGTCGAATCGGTGTCAAAAAAGACCGATTTCGTGGTTGCTGGCTTGGATCCGGGTTCAAAATTAGATAACGCTCGCAAGCTTGGTGTCAAGGTGGTGGGAGAAGCTGAATTTGCTAGGATGATAGTATGATGGCCCAAAAAACCGTTGATATTCGGGCGCTTGCCGACTTGGCCCGCGTGGCAATCTCTGATGAAGAAGTGAAGAGTCTCGAGACGCAAATCCCGGCCATACTTGATTTTGTCGCTGAAATTCAAGCCGTTTCAGTGGGGGATGTGGTAGCGGAGCACGAGTTGGTCAATGTATTTCGTGCCGATGAGAACCCTCACGAAAGCGGAATATACACCAAGGTGTTGCTTGATGCCGCACCAGCGCAAGAAAACGGATATGTAAAAGTGCGTCAGGTCTTAAAAGGTGGGAAGCATGCGGAATAACCAGTATGGATACAGCGAAGCTGACAATTGCCGGTGCTCGTCGCGCGCTTGATGCGAAGGAATATTCTGCAGTCGAGCTTGTACGCGCGTTTCGCACGGTAGCAGAAAAAGAAAACCCTGCACTCAATGCCTACCTCGAAATTTTTTCTGACAGCGAACAGCAAGCAAAAGAGGCTGACATCACTATCGCACAAGGGTCCGCAGGGCCACTTACCGGAATCCCATTAGCAATAAAAGACAACATTCTTATCAATGGGCATCGCGCAGGCGCCGCTTCAAAGATTCTTGAGGGCTATGTCGCTCCGTACGATGCTACGGTCATAGCACGACTTAAAAAACAGCATGCTGTTTTTATGGGGCGTACTAATATGGATGAATTTGCCATGGGAAGTTCCACGGAAAATTCCGCCTATGGAGTAACCAAGCACCCGCTTGATCCGACACGAGTGCCTGGTGGATCATCTGGTGGCTCGGCGGTGGCGGTGGCGGCGCACCTTGCACTTGGTGCGCTTGGCTCCGACACGGGAGGCTCAATCCGTCAGCCTGCGGGGCTTTGTGGCGTTGTGGGGTTAAAGACCACATACGGGATGGTGTCACGCTACGGACTCATGGCGATGGGTTCATCACTCGACCAGATTGGGCCATTTGCGCACACGGTCGAAGACGCACGACTGCTTTTTGATGCAATCAAAGGACATGATTCACTGGACAGTACTTCCTTGCCTAACGGATTTTTTCCTAACGATGCAGGGCTTAAAAAGAGAGTCGGTGTCCCGCGTGCATTTCTGCAAGCGGGAATTGATGCAGATGTTCTTGCACGGTTTGAAGAAACTCTTGCGTACCTAAAAAAACAGGGGCACACCATCGTTGATGTTGCTATCCCGTCGCTCGCTCATGCCCTTGCGGTGTATTACATCATCATGCCAGCAGAAGCGTCGACTAACCTCGCGCGTTTCGACGGTATCCGCTTCGGACTTTCAGTCGACTCCGATGATATTATCGATGTCTACAAGAAAACCCGAGGAATGGGTTTTGGGAGAGAAGTACGACGACGGATACTCGTTGGCACATTCGTTCTTTCATCTGGGTATGTTGATGCGTACTATCGCAAAGCGATTGCTGTACGCAATGTGATTCGCAACGATTTCAAAAAAGCCTTTACCGATGTCGATGTTATCGTGACACCAACTTCCCCGACTCCCGCGTTCAAGGCGGGAGAAAAAGAAGATCCGCTTGCTATGTACGCGGCTGACATATTTACCGTGCCAGTCAATTTGGCGGGAGTGCCGGCTATCTCGGTGCCGACGGGTAGTGTGGCGCGCGATGGAATTAATTTGCCAGTGGGTTTCCAGATTATTGCTCCCATGGGACGCGAAGACAGACTGTTTACTGTTGGGTCGGTGGTTGAAAAAATGGAGTAACATATTCATATGGATTCTGAAGGAGGAATAAACCCGGCCACTATACTTGCAGGAATTATTGCACTCGCTTTTTTTTCCCCATTTGCGGGCGAGATTGTTTTTAAATGGGTTCCAGCGACACTTAGTGTCGTCACCGGTGTAGAAATGGACGGGGACCTTCGTGATATCCCAGCTCCACTGGTCGTCTCTGTGCCACTTGCCCCGGTCCTCGTAGCTGAAGAGCCAGGGATGTTCTCTGGAGTTATGCGCCAAGCTTTGCTTGCACAAGCGGCGCCCGCCTACGACGCGGCAGTGGGGACCGGTGGTATTACCGGAGATGTCACGCGCGCGTGGAGTATTTTTGCACCCATTTCTATTTTCGTGTCGCTGATGCTTGCTGTGGGTATTTTATATTCTATTTTCCGCATTAGACAGATTCGAAGAGATGAGAAAGCGATTTGGAATGCTGGAGTCACCGCAGGAGGAGAGAGTGCTGTTCAGGAAAAAACAAATGCGCGCTGGCAGATGATTGTTGAGCATGTAAATACTGAGAATCCGAACGATTGGAGGCAGGCAATACTCGAGGCCGATATCATGCTTGACGAGCTCATCACCGCACAGGGATATCACGGGGACTCGATGGGAGATAAAATGAAGCAAATAGAACGGAGTGATTTCAATACCATTGATTTGGCATGGGAAGCACATAAAATCCGCAACCGCATTGCACACGAAGGCTCTGCCCATAGTCTCAATTCTCGCGAGGCGCGTCGTGTTGTATCGTTGTACGAACAAGCCTTTCGCGAATTTGAAATAATTTAATGCCCGCACGAATGCGGGCATTACGCGGCCTTGCGCTGAGTTGCTAGGCGCTCTGGGAGGAACGCACTCCAATCCTCGATGCGGATACGGTAGAGGAATTTGAGTGAATTCGCTCAGCTTGCCTTGGTTCACCACTATTGCTAGTATTAATAAGTTGTTTGCAATGCATACAACTTATCGCGGGGTAGAGCAGTGGTAGCTCGTCAGGCTCATAACCTGAAGGTCGCTGGTTCGAGTCCAGCCCCCGCAACAGCCAAAATCAAAAATGCCCCTTGTGGGGCATTTTTGTTTTTGTTGCTGTGCGGAGGGCTGGACTCGAACGGGAGGGGGTCGGGGAACGGGAGTTCCCCGTGGAGGAGAGTAGCGAACGAAGCAAAGCGGAGTGAGCGTTGAGAACCGTGGGTTCTCAAGGAGGAGCGCCGAAGGACGCGACGACTTCGCAGTCCAGCCCCCGCAACAAAAAAGCTCTCCCCAAAAGGAGAGAGTAGAACTAGAGTGGCCAGGTGTGTCGCGTAACCCAATCAATATCGTGTTCGCAGCGGTCATGTCGCCACTCTTTTCCGAGTCTAACCAACGCCTTTCTCGTTGGATTTTTTTGCGCAAGCAATTCACCAAGAATGTCCTTTTGAAATGGTGTAAGGGATTCAAAAAGTGCGTTGACCGCAGTTTGCCACTTTTCCTCACTATGTGGTCTGGAGAATTGGGCTTCTTTAAAAGCACGCATGATGCGCTCATCGCTGTCCGATGGTGTTCCAAAAACGAAAAGACGACTCATATTCAGTCCTGTATTGCTACTTCCCATGTGATTGTACTTTTTAATCCAGTACCTGACCAGATGGAGACAGGAAATAGAGACAGAGTGGTACACTGGGCGCATGACCAGTGTCATTGGACTTATCGGAGAGAAGGGAGGTGGAAAGGGCACATTCGCCATTCATCTGGCGTCGGCAATAAGTCCGCGGACGCTCAAAGTCGTGCGCTTTTCGACGCTTTTGCGAGAGACACTCGATATGTGGCACCTCTCACCAACTCGGGCGAATTTGCAAAAGATTGCAGTGGTTATGGACGATGCGTTTGGTGTGGGAACTCTTGCAAATGCAACCTATGAGCGGGTGGCACAAGTAACGGCGGATGTCGTCTTGTTGGATGGTGTGCGTTGGGATAGTGATTTGGCGCTGGTGCGGCGCTTCCCGAAAAATGCATTGGTGTATATCACTGCATCGCCAGAGGTACGGTATGCACGCACGGTGACTCGCGGAGAAAAAGTGGGAGAATCAGAAACAAGCTTTGAGCAATTTATGCGCGAAGAACAAGCGGCTAACGAGGTGCATATCGCGCGTTTGGCCGAGTCGGCAGACCAAGTCATAAAGAACGACGGAGACATCGACTCCTTTGCTCGGGCAGTGGAAACATATGCCCGTGGACTCCCTTTGTAGCGACATCTTTTCTTGGGGGACGCAAGGTGGTATTCTAATTCTCACGCCGGCATAGCTCAGTGGTTAGAGCGAGCGCTTCATAAGCGCTAGGTCCCAAGTTCGATCCTTGGTGTCGGCACCAGAAACAGCAAGAAATAAAAATCGAAGGATACAGAGATGTCGTGGTACCCTATGGATGTGGCCTGGCAAAACCACTAATTCCTGGTATGATTTTGCCGTTGCGGCTGTAGCTCAACTGGTTAGAGCACTCGCCTGTCACGCGAGAGGTTACCGGTTCAAGTCCGGCCAGCCGCGCAAGTAACAAACCCCAAAGCTTATGCTTTGGATTTTTGTTGGATAAGTAAGGCTTGCGTACCGGTTTGTTTGGGTGCTAGCGTGTGGCTATGGATGAAAACACTTCCGCAACGACTGCTAGGCAATCGGGTCTCATTGTGGGGGTGGCCCTTATCCTTGGGATTCTGGCAGATCATCTCTTTTTCGAGATTGTGCCTGGCCTGAATTTCACCGTCTTTGCCGTGGCGGTGGTAGCCTCTTTTCTGGGGTTGCAGGTGTATCTGGGGAAGATCTTTCAGAGAGATTTATTCTGGCCGGTCCCGCTACTACTTTTTCTCGCTCTCATGGTGTCGATTCGCGCCAATATCCTTCTTACATTTTTGAACATTGTTGGCTGTGGGCTTTTACTGCTCTTGATTGCCGAGGTTTCGGTCCGAGGGTCGGTCCGAAATTTTGTTCTATTTGATTATCTTAAGCTTCTCGTTCCGGCAAATTTTGTTACCGCTTTTTTCAAAGTGATCGGGAATGTGTGGTCAATACGCAAGGCGGAGGGGGATAGTGCCAGGATGCCACACATCATCCGTGGCATCCTTATTACAGCGCCGGTACTCATTCTTTTCACTGTTCTTTTTTCATCCGCCGATCTCGTCTTCAGCAAGTATGTTTCTCAAGTATTTTCCTTCGATTTCAATGTGGTGCCCCATGTTTTCGTAGTCTTGTTAGTAGCGGTCTATTTGGTCGCCGTCTTCGGGTATGCGTTCTTTGGAGTGTACTCACACGGCCGAGTTTCCTCACGAGCATTCTTTCGGCTGGGGTATACCGAGATTGCTATTTTGCTTGGATCAGTGAATGCGCTTTTTCTCGCGTTCATTTTGATACAAATTACTTACCTATTTGGTGGCGAAAGTAACATAACTAGCCAGGGCCTCACTTTTGCTGAGTATGCACGAAAGGGCTTCTTTGAGCTGATTGCTGTTGCAACCTTTTCGTACTTGCTACTTCTTGCCACAGAAAAATTGATTGAGCGAAATGGCACCACCCATTCACGCACATTCAAAATAGTGAGTACTGCAGTGGTAATTCAGCTGGGGGTTATCATGATTTCAGCATCCATGCGCCTGTCTTTATATGAAAATGCATTCGGGTTTACCACCCTGCGTTTGTATAGCCATGCGTTTATTTTATTGCTGGGAGTAGTATTTGTTTTCCTTGCGCAAAAAATCCTTGTTGATGGGAAAGACGAGACGCTCGCTTTCCGCACATTTTTGGCGGTGGCCTCATTCCTGGTTCTGATGAATATGTTCAACCCCGATCTTTTTATTGCCAAAAAGAACATTGAGCGATATCACACAATCCAAAAAATAGATGCGGCATATTTGTCTGAGCTTTCTGCAGATGCAACACCTGCAACACTGCAGCTACTCGACGCTGTGGACGAAGATGTTCGGAATCATGTGGGGCGGGTCCTTTATGCAAAGATACATGTTGGGCCATTGGGGTTGTACTCACTCAACTATGCGCGCTCCGTTGAGCAGTCTATGCTTAGCCAGAAGTCTGAACAATTAAAAGAATATGAGTTTGCAGGAAGTAATCCGACCTTTCTCGCTCCATAGCGCAGCAAAAGACCGCCCGAAGGCGGTCTGTCGTTAGGCTGTGGCAAGTACGAGTGCGGGCGGCTTCTCGACAAACTGACGCCTCGCAACGATGGTGAGCATCAATACTGTCATGAGTGTGCCAAACCACACAGGCACCGCGATTGCCTCAAAGCTGTAGTCTGGCGAGGCGAGGAATTGTGTGACGGCCGCACTCCAGAACATTCCCCACGCCCCGAGCGGCTCGGAGTAAGGTTCCTTGATTGTTTTCCAGAACATAGGAAGGGAGCCGAGAGTCACGGCGATGAGGGATGCAAGGAGCACCCACCATGGCGTGCCGCCAAAGTGTATCGACGCTCCCATGCCGACCATGATGACTGCGGCAATGAAACCATCGCTCTTTGCCCACGGCACCAGCATTCCTCGCCATGCACCGATCGCGAGAATGATCAGGATGCCGATAATCGACCCGATCATTTGGTACGAAATGATGCCGGCCCAGAACATGGCGACGAATCGAAGGGTGTCGAGGCCACCCCAGATTGTCCAAGTGGACAGGGTCGGCTTTGCGTGCCCACGCCAGACTTCGACTGCGTAGGGGATGTTGCCGAGGACATTCAGACTGGTAGACGCCAGACCGAGATACACGGCCATTTCTGTGGATATCTGCATGGTCTCTCCCTGTAGCTGTCGGTATTATACATCGAATAAAAGAAATAGCAAGTGTCGTGCTTGAAAATTCCACAAGGGTTATTAAGGAGCATGGTGCAATCGTTATTAAAAAGTCGAAGCAGGTGTGTCTATAGCTCCAAACAACATCTCTCTTTTTATTGTGTCAGGAAATACTTCGCGCTCGTAATGCATGCCATCCGCATCGAGTGAGATGATTGGTTTTTCGAGTAGCTCAGAAGCTTGTGTGTTTGGAATATGGGGAACCTGCGCTACGCGCAGAATCTTTTCAAGATGTCCGCTAAATTCACCCCAGCAATTGCCGTGCGCAAATCCAGACAAAAATATATCCTTCATCGCATCTTTTCCATCGCGAGTATCATTGTGCAGGACAAGGCGTACTTTGTTTCCCTTGAATGATCGGTACACGACTCCGGCGATAATCTCATTACTTTTCTTTGTTAGCTTCCAAAGACCAGGAGTTTGGATAAGGTTCTCAATTTCCGCACCGTACAAGTTTCCATCTTCGCTATTTCCGTACCCTTCATATGTTTTCACGATGAGTTGCCAAACTTGCTCGGCGTGCGCGCGGCGACTTTCGGGGGTAGCTAGTGTTACAGTAATAAAAGGTGCCGGAGCCTGATCAGGTGTTCGCATGGAGTCCAGTATATCTGGTATGCTCCTCTGCGGTATGCAGTTTTGCTAGACAAGCCAAATCCACCCAGTACTGTGGACACAGTTGTTTCGTCGAAAGTAAAAAACCATGAATCATCTCACTTCAAAAAAATGTGCCCCTTGTAGGGGAGATACCCCAACACTTTCTTCCGAAGCCATATCGGCATTTTTGGAAATGGTTCCTGGATGGACGCATGATGGGAGTGTCATAAAAAAGACTTTCTCATTCAAGAACTTCAAAGAGGCTTTGGTCTTTTTCAATGAAGTCGCCAAGCTTGCGGATCAAGAGGACCATCACCCCGACATGGGTATCCGTGGGTGGAAGTATGTGGATATGGCTTTCTCAACCCATGCAGTCAAAGGGTTGACCGAAAACGATTTCATCATGGCCGCAAAGGTTGAGGCGCTGAGAATATAACTATCGAGAGATAACAAAAAACCGCTGATATCAGCGGCTTTTTCTATATCTTCACAGAAAGGGTTTCCTCGAGATGCTTTGCCAAGGAAGGCATGAATGGTGTTCCGCCCGTTCCTACCGCGGCAGGGTTGGCACCTTGGTCGTGTATACGGGACTGCTTGTGAATGTACGACACCGCGTACTCGAGATGTTTCTTGCGCACCGCGTAGAGTGTTTCGGCACATCTATTGAACACGGGGGCAAGTTCGCGACGAGTTGCAACAAATGCTCTGATCGAAGGTCGGGCTTCGACAGCTGCAATCAGTGCGCGGTGTGGCATGGGCATGTACGCTCGCATTTCAGCCAGATGCTCGCTCAGCATGCCCTGTGCATGTGTGACCCCCAGTACCGCGTCAAGGACCGGAACGATTGAGCTCTGCGCGCCGGTCTCGCCACGGAATTGTTGCGGGGCATCACCGTATTCGGTTCCTTCATAAATAACTCCTTCGGGAATTAGCGGATGATTCTTCCATCCATGAATGAAAGGGCGAACCCGATTGTAGTAGATGTATGGGTCGCATCGTTCAGGCATACGACAGAATGTCGCATACACCTGTTCTAGGGAACGATTCATGGTGCGCAAGCACCGTTCAAGTGCTTGGGTATTGAAGGAAAGAGCCGCTTCTTGGGCTCGCGTTGCCGCAACGAGTGCCTCACCTGCTCGTGCTTCCATGTCGATATGCACGAGCGTAAACCACTCCTCGTCTAGCCCTCCCAGAAAATGCTGAAGGAGCACAATGTTGCCCAGGGCAATAGATCCCTTCAGATCGAGGCGACGCCAATTGTTAAGTGCATAAGACGCGTACGAAAGTATGGGAGGTCGCCCCACAGCTTTCGAAACAGCAACCAATGGAGCGGCCACACTCTTTGGTATGCGTGCGGCAGCACTGTCATCTTGCCATCTTTCCCACACCATCCCTGAAGCAAAGAATGAGAGGAGTAAGTAAGCCCGTTCGAGCTCGCATCCTTGCAGACTTCCTGTGGCAAGCTCGGGCATGGCCCGGATTTTTGCACCGAGGCTTCGTGCAGCAATTAGCCCAGGGAGTTCTTCGGCGAGTCGCTCCCACTGTTGGAATCGACGAGGAAGATGGCGTAATGGGTCTGCTTTTGGCAGAAATCCCCGCTCCGCACTTACATCAAAGCTTGTAAGATTAAGGCCTTGCATTGGGTGTCCTTGTTAAATAGCTCACTCAGATGAGCCTATGAAAAAAGAACTCTCGAGTCAAACACACATAAAAGCACCCGACGATCACCGGATGCTTTTGAGCGGTTTAAAATCCGTCTGGGTCTATTCGTCGTGCAGAAACGCTGACAGACTCAAATAATCACTCTTGCCGATATCGACACCGTTCTTACGAAGAATTGAGTATGCGGTAGTGAGGTGAAAATAGAAGTTAGGGAGAGCGTAGTAAGTAAGGTACTCAAGTCCTACGAAATGCTTACCAGGGAAGTAGGGGAGGGTTACTTTAATTTCTTCGTTCCCGATAATTTGTTCTGGCTTGATGGTGTCCAAAAACGCAATGGTCTTTTCAATGCGTACCTTGAATTCCTCGGCAGTTTTTTCTTCGTCAGCAAACTTCGGGATGTCGATACCTGCCAAGCGGGCAGCTGTTCCTTTGGCGTTGTCGCACACCATACGAATCTGGCGGGAAAGAGGGAATTGGTCAAAGACCAGCTTCTCGGCAAAGAGATGCGTCACTTCACCCTTTTTCATATCGGCATGAATCACGGCTTTGTCGATAAGTCCGGAGAGATTCTGTAAAGCAGTCTTCAAAGGCGGTATCGAAGCGTTGTAAAGATTTATTTTTTCCATAAGGTAGGTGCTAGTAATAATGGTAAGAGTATAGCATGAGTCACCTGTGGATAACTCATTGCGGCCACTTTTAAGCGCGTACACTATCAGGAATTTGTGTATGCGATATGAATACAAGCAGTGCGCATACGCAAAGTATTATCAAGAACCGCCGTATGGCGGATTTTTTCTATCCGAGACCGTAAGTCTCGCGAATTGTGTATGATCAGAAACCACATGCCGACACGCGACATTGTCGCCTTTAGTAAAACCGCGAATGCTCTTCGCGGTTTTTTTATCAAAAAAGGATTTGTCGAAGTCCACACACAGGATCGGCTGTCGATTCTCGCGGCGTGCGAGGACCCCACCACGGTCGCTACTTTCGAGTATGAGGGGCAGGTCTGGCCTCTCCCGCAAACGGGTCAGATGTGGCTGGAATACGAGTTGCTTACCAGGCCAAAACTCCCCGGAGTGTTTTGTCTCTCGACTAGTTATCGCAACGAGCCTAATCCTGTCCCTGGGCGCCACGAGCGCATGTTCCCCATGTTTGAATTTGAGTCTGCGGGCACTATGGATGACCTGAGAAAACTTGAAGAAGATTTGTGCAGTCATCTTGGCTTGGGTAAAAAGAAAGCATTTGCGCATGCGCGTTATGCCGATATGAGCACGCGCTACGATGTTGCGGATATAAGTAGTCGCGAAGAGGCGCGCATGAAGGAAGAGTTTGGACGAGTGGTGTTTCTCGAATATTTTCCCGAGCATACTTCGCCCTTCTGGAATATGCGTCGCGGCAAAGGAGTGGCACACAAGATAGATGTAATTATCGATGGTATGGAAACAATTGGGTCGGCGGAACGAGGCTCTGATTCAGTCGAGATGCGCGAACGATTCCATACTATCTCGGGTGGTGACTATGCAAAACTGCTGTACAAACTATTCGGAAAAAAACGAGTCGAGCGTGAGCTCGAAGACTTCTTGTCACTTAAGTTTTTCCCGCGCTTCGGTGGCGGTATCGGTATGACTCGCCTCATGAAGGCCCTTCAGGGGAGCAACAGCATGCCATCGCCAAATGAAAAAAAACGAAAGTCTTTCTCGATGGCCACCCGGTAGAGCTCAAACAATTTCTCGCGTCCAATGAAAGCTGCTACGAGCATCAGGAGAGACGACTGTGGCACATGAAAATTGGTGATGAGTCCGTCCACGACTGTAAAGTGATACCCCTCACGAATAAAAAGTTGAGTCGTGCCTCCCCCACTCTCGACTACACCGTCCTTTGTTGCAGACTCCAGGGTGCGCAGTGCGGTGGTACCGACCGCAATGACTGGATGGTTTGCCGATTTTGCCTCGGCAATCTTGCTAGCGGCCTGGGCAGAAATCGTATAGCGCTCCTCATGAAGCTTTCCTTCGGCAATAGCTTCTTGTGTGAGCGGGGCAAATGTCCCCAGGCCTACATGGAGTGTCAGCTCGGTTGAGTCGACTCCTGCTTTTGCAAGCTTGTCGAGTAATTCAACAGTGAAGTGGAGAGAAGCTGTTGGAGCGGCGACTGATCCAGGCTCTTTTGCAAACAGTGCCTGGTAGCGAACGCGCAGTTCGGCTTCGGTGAGTGGTGTGTATTTGAGGTATGGCGGAATGGGCGTGGCGCCGTGCACAGTGACTAGTTCGATGAAAGGTGCGGTTGCAGTTAATGCATACTCGCTTCCTGTTACCGAGGAGACAGTAATGGTTTCCCCACCTACAGTCACTGCTTCCCCTGGATCGAGGCGTTTATTGATAAGCGCCTGACAAGTATTGTGTGTGTTGTCTATGGCTGTGCAGAGTATCTCCACAACCCCTCCGGTTTTCTTTGTTGCGTACAAGCGGGCAGGGATAACCTTGGTGTTGTTGAATACCAGTAATGAGTGCGCTGGTAGGTACATGTCGAGATGAGCGAAGGTATCAAAGAAAACTTCCTGTGTCGATTTCTTGTAAACCAACAGTTTCGCGCTGTCGCGAGGTGTTGCGGGACTGAGTGCAATCCGTTCTTTTGCGAGTGGGTAGTCGTATGCGGCGAGTAGCCGCTCAAAATCGGTCATAAATCGCCTGAAGCAATTTTCTCGCGCATGTTTTTTGCAAGCGCGTTTAGATACTGCAGATTGTGTATGGTGGCCAGTGTCATTCCCGTGAGCTCGTGGGATTTTATAAGATGCGACACATAGGCGAGCGAATAATTTTTGCAGGTGTGGCATGCGCAGGTAGGGTCGATTGGCACATGTGCATGCTTGTGAATAGATTTTCGCAAATCAAGGCGTCCTTGCGAAGTAAAAAGCATGCCGCGGCGTGCATAGTGCGTGGGCGCAATGCAATCAAAAGTATCAGCACCTCCTTCCATAATGTAGGAAAAGTCTTCGGGGTGTCCCACTCCCAGCAGGTGCCGAGGTTTCTCGGCGGGGAGCGCATTGCTCGTGAGCTCGACAACTTCACGCAAAGAACTCTTGTCATAGCCAAACTCACCACCAATACCAAATCCTTCGAATGGCAACGCGCCAATTACTTGTGCGCTTTCAGTGCGTAGATGCTTGTAGGCACCACCCTGCACAATGCCGTACAAGGCCTGAGTTGATTTCTTTGCATCAAGACATAGGTGTGCCCAGCGATGTGTTTTTTCAAGCGATGCGCGCATGTACATTTCGTCGGCCAGGGGAGACGGGCACTCGTCAAAGGCAAACATAATGTCAGCGCCGATTGACTCTTGTATTTGGATTGATTCGCGGGGACCAAGAAATAGTTGTGCACCATCGCGCGGTGAGCGAAACCACACGCCATCGTCTGTAATTTTCACCTTGGATGGCTGTGCCTCGACCTCGATGTTTTCCTCGGGCTTCTCTTTTAGAATTTTTCCCATGCCATGGTCGGTGCCAAATCCCATGCTGAAGACTTGAAATCCACCCGAATCAGTCATGAGTGGCCGCTGCCAGTGCATAAATTGATGCAAGCCCCCTGCCTCCTTCACCACATCCTCGCCGGGGGTTATATGGAGGTGAAAGGTGTTGCAAATAAGTGCTTGAGAGCCAAGCTCGGCGACAGTATCGCTGGTGATTGTGCGCACAGATCCGCGTGTGGCAACGGGTATGAATGAAGGAGTTTCAATATCGCCGTGAGGGGTAGATATCACCCCGAGGCGCGCGCTCGAGCGCGATGACTTTTTCAGTATTTGGAACGAAAACATATACACAGATATAAACACACTTTCAATTTTTTGGTACCAATGAAAAGGCCGCCCGAAGGGGCGGCCGCTACTTAGCTCACTACTCTCTTGTCTGCACGCATATTGTAGTACGCAAACAAAAGCGCGACAGCAATACCAATAACGCTTCCCAGCAATAGCGCACTCGGTTCACGGGCAAACCACTCGTGCCATTGGGTGAACAGATTAATCGAGAGGAAGACTCCTCCCAAGTTTACTGCCGCTCGCTTGTTGAGGAACAGACCTGCCACCATCAGAAGTCCGGAAAGAGCGGCCCAAGCGAGTGCAAACTGTGTTGGTGTGATGACAGAATCGTATCGGTTTCCACCAAGTGAATCGCCCCACAGAGACCCAACCCAGAATCCCAGATTTACGATAAAGAACGAGGTACCTGCGGCAAATCCGCTCATACGAGCATAGGCACCCTCAAGTTTCCTCGCAAGGACAATCGCGCCAACACCAATCAAGGTGTATGTGGCGATGGTCATAAGTGGTTTTTGAACGATCAGTCCATACATGGCATGGTGGTACATACCGCTCAAATTCAAGAGCGGTGTCGTTGCGACAACCGCAAGTCCTACCAAGAGACTGTTTTTTGACATGACCCCGGCAACAAGAAGCAGGAGTGCAATCGGGACAAAACTTTCCGTCGCCGGGTTCATCTTCAGCACCCAGGCGCATAGACCAATGGTGCCAATAATGACGGATGTGTGCGTTGCCACAAACCACTCTTTGCCAGCGTAATGTGTCGCAAAAAGACCGGCGGCAAAGAGCGCGAACGCCCCAAGCGGTATGAGTCGGAATTCCGGATCAAGCAGTGCGGACGCAGCTGCGAGCCCGGCAATGCATACTCCAATAAAAAATTGGATGGCAAAGAGTGTGGTGCTCGTACCACTTCGTGCCGCGATTTTTTCTGCTGTTGCCTTGTCCACGACCCCCTCGGCTACGAGCGAATCAATGTCCACAGTAACGCGTCTCATGTGTCGGCCCTCCAGTGAACCTCGAAAGGTTTACCACAAGAAGTTGGCAATGGCTAGTTTCCACAGGCGAAGAAACTAGCAAGGGTAGACATGCGATACTGGATGTATGGCAAAGAAGAAAGCGTGGCTGCCGCTCACCGAACCCGAGAAAATACTTTTCTGGAGCAGTAATATATGGGCGCTCGCCGATGGAATGCTTGGTCCATTGTTTGCGGTGTTCGCCCAACAGCTCGGAGGCGACATACTTTCCATCACCTGGGCATGGGCCACATTCTTAGTGGTCACTGCTGTTGGCACTTTGGCTGTGGGAAAGATGGGGGATATGTTTGGAGGGCACCACACTCTTTCGGTGATGGGGTATTTCACCACTGCTTTTTTCACCTTTGGCTACTTACTGGTCACCACACCCTTCGAACTTTTTGTGGTGCAAGCCGGGCTCGGTTTGGGGCTCGCGCTTTCAAATCCCACTTGGTACGCATTGTATGATCGCTACTCAGGAACAGGTAAGCACGACGGTCTTGTGTGGGGATTTGCAACTGCGGGTGGTCAGATTGCCCAGGCATGTGCCATTATGATTGGCGGCCTCATCGTGACTCATTTTTCGTTCGCGACACTGTTCACGATCATGGGCACACTCTCTTTGTGCGCCGCATTTTGGCAAGCAAAAATTCTTCGCTACGCGGCGCGTTGAGATTCATTGCATTGCATAGTATTCTGGCATCACGCCGATGTAGCTCAGTTGGCAGAGCACGTCCTTGGTAAGGACGAGGTCTCCGGTTCGATCCCGGACATCGGCTCCAGTTTCAAAGTCAGAGAATCCCCGCCGTCAGAAAAATGTTCCGCAGACTTCCCAAAGCGATTCACCGCGTTGCCGCCGACTACCTCGGGTCCCACGAGTGGCTCGGCTACTTCCGGTGGCGGCGTCATGCTGCCCGCAGGAAATAATGTAACGCCACCCACGACGAACACTGAAATCTCGATCGGTATTCCGGCACTATGTCCGAACCTCTCGCGCAATCTCGCGCGTGGCTCACGCGGCGAAGATGTCCGACAGCTCCAAGTATTTCTTAGCTACAAGAGCCGTTACCTTGAAGCGGGAAATGCAACAGGCTTCTTCGGCCCCCTCACCGAAGCTGCCGTCAAAAAATTCCAATGTGAGCGTGTGAACTTGTGTTCTGGTTCCGTCGCAACGAACGGCTACGGATCAGTAGGACCACGCACGCGCTCAGTGATTGCAGCGCAATGTCAATTATAGTTATTTCTTCCCGACGCATCATAGGGAGCTATCCCCGCCGTTTATGCTGTTCCTCAAAACGGCGGGGATGATTGCGCGCGCATCGGCGACAGGAGGCAGGGGCGACGATAATATAGCACTCTGGAAGAGTAAAAAGCATGTTATTCTGATTTTATGATTTTGGTGCGGGGGCTATCTTTTATAGTCACAATAATTGCAATAACGGGTCTACCTGTTCTAGTATCCGCAGCAACTCCTACTGGCTACCTTGATGGCGTACAAGCGGATGGCATTGCTCTTGGTTGGGCACTTGATCCCGACATGGCATCTCAATCAATTCAGGTACATTTCTATATCGACGGCCCCGCAGGTCAGGGCACATTGATTGGTGCATCCACCGCAAATGTGCCGCGTGCCGATGTAAATTCGGTGATGAATGCGACAGGCAATCATGGTTTCTCATTTCAAATTCCTGCTGCCTATGTCGGAGGGTCACACCAATTGTATGCATACGCTATCGACTCATCAGGAACAGGAGAAAATCCGAATCTTCCTAACTCGCCAAAAACTTTTACGATAAGTGCAGTAAATAAACCTGTTGTTGGGTACATCGATCAAGTCGCGAGTGACGGCACGGTATCAGGCTGGGCCTTTGATCCAGATGCTCCGTCACAGTCAATCGGTGTACATGTGTATATTGATGCGCCCGCAGGACAAGGTTCGCCAGTCGCTTTCAGTCAGGCTGCTAGTGCGAGGCCGGACGTCAATAATACGTACGCGATTACGGGAACACATGGATTCAACATCCCGATTCCGCAGAATCTTCACGACGGCAAAAGTCATACAATGTACGTGTACGGCGTCGACACCACTTCAGGAGTTATAAATCCACAATTGCAGGGTTCGCCACGAACGGTCACACTCGTTCCGCGAGTACAGTCATCGATCGGTAATGCGGTTATTAATGCAAACGGTATCACCATAAAGACTTCGGCTCGTGTTTCGGGTGCTATAGATTCACTCATGTGGAATGGCAAAGAGTTTGTTGACAGCGCTGATCACGGGCGGCAGATTCAAACCGCATGGGCAGGTGGCGACTTCGGCGAGTGTTTTAACCCTACGGAGGCAGGTTCGTTACGTGATGGTCCAGGGCACTATTCAACAAGTCAGCTCCTCTCGCTAACGACATCGGTAAATTCACTCACAACGGTAAGTCACCCTGCGTTCTGGCAAACGCCTGGAACGTATGGTGAAAATTGCAATTTTGACAATAATCCTGCAGATCAGTGGTTGGGTGGTCCAACTATCAACGCGACGGATCAGACACGCGGGACACTTAATAAAACCATAACAATAGGCGTTCCAGGGCTGCCTAGCGTGATTGAGTATATCTCGCGTATTACATTCGACGCTCAAGAGCTCTCAAAAGTTCCGCTCAAATATATCATTCTCGAGAATCCGGCGGTATACATGCCGACTGAGTTTAAGAGAATTTATCGCGTTGACGCAACCGGCGCACTCGTTGAGCTCGGTCCAAATAAACCGCATTTTAATAAGTTCATACTAGATCCTGTAATATTAGCAACTGAGGACGGGAAATACGCACTCGGGCTCTACTCGGATGAAATTCCACGCACTGGGTACACACAGGGCGCCCAAACAGGGTATACGGGCTACGGTATTTATAACTGGGTCGTTGCCATGGGAATGGACACTCGTGCCCCCAAGTTTCCAACGAGCGGGAATTTTTTTAGTGCTGGAACATATACATACACATCATATCTCGCAGTGGGAACGCTAGAGGATGTGAGGGCGGCCATACAAAAATTAGCCACCCCGAAACCAACTACTACAGTAGTAGATTCTGTCACCGTGCCCCCAACGATATCGCCATTTATAGACACGAGTAACGGCGCGGTAACCTCGTCGCCCGGCGCTGAGCTCACCAGAACAACCATTGACGCGCTTCGCGCGCAAATTCAGACGCTGATCGCTCAAATTGCTGCGTTGAAACGAAAAGTAGTTGCTCCAACTGCGCCGTTCGCCAGTAGTGCGTCATGTCCGAATCTTACACGAAATCTCTCGCGCGGCAGTCGAGGTAGCGATGTGATTTCGCTTCAGCAGGTTCTCATCGCGCAAGGGCTTTTGAGCAGAGATTCCGCGACAGGATTCTTTGGGGCAATGACCGAAGCATCTGTGCAAAGGTGGCAGACGCAAAATTCAATCGTCGCGGATGGTGCTGCGAATACGACTGGTTACGGCGTTGTTGGTGTAAGAACACGCGCGGCGATAGCCGCGCGATGTGGAACGAAATCGGCTGTCGCGCGGTCCTGTCCCAATTATGCTCCAATATTCTGTAGTAACGGCCAGCATGTGCAGCCAGGCGCTACAGACGCAAACGGTTGCCAGGGCGTGTCCATGTGCGTGAATGACACTGTCGTCCAATCTTGTCCCGTCTACAATCCATGCCCATCTGGATATTCCACCAATACATCCATTGACTCGAATGGTTGCGCAAAAAATAGTTGCACACCTGTGTCTCAAAACACCGGCTCGTTAACAGTATCGCACACATATGGCTCCGCTCCTTTGACCGTCATGTTCAGTGGATCAAGTGGACAGAGCGTCGTATCGGAAGTTGCAGTATGGATTGATTTCGGTGATGGCTCGGTAGATGATTCTATTGGGCCCGGCAGCTTCTCGAAAACGCACACCTACGCATCACCTGGCACTTATTCAGCGAAGCTTCAATGGCGCACCTTTGGTCAAGCAAGTTCGAATTTCCCGACGAATACAATCGGTACAGTGACAGTTACAGTGGGCGCACAAGCGAGTTCGACACCGACCATTCATGTAATGAATCCAAATGGCGGCGAAACACTCAATGCTGGTAGTGCGACAACTGTACAGTGGGACGCGTCAAATGTTCCTGCAACTGTGAATGTTGGAAACGCGCAGGTAAGCTACAAAATCGGATTGAAGTTAATAAATCCGAGCGGGAATGTCGTTGGCTATATTCCGCTCGGTTCAGATCTGTTCGATGGTGCTGTGAGAAGTACACGATGGGACCCCGCGTCGCTTAGCGGCGGATTTTCAGCACTGAATCAGCTGAAAGTAAAGGCTTCAGTCATCAAGCAAACAAACCAATGCGTTTCAGCCGCCACCACGAATTCGTCGCTTGCAGATTCGCAGATCACTTGTATCAGCGAAGAAACGGTTGCATCCGACGATAGCGACAGCTGGTTTTCGGTGAAAGGGGCGACAGTTTGCGATAACACTGTTTCGCCGATGATTTGCACACAATCATAAAGGTGGGGGAGTCTAGGGAGCAACCACGCCGTTTTAAAATATTCTTTCAAAACGACCCAGCCATTGACTTATACCCGTATTTGGTATATAATACCGATAGGAATGTCTATCGCTCAAGCGGAGAGCGGAGGCATTTCTTTCCTCTGGCAGAAGCGGAGTAAAGAAGTGAACACTCACACTCAGTATACGCACCCGCTGGGCGCATTCGTTGGCGTCGGCCTCGGCGCGTACCTGTCGATGCATATCATGCATTGGGGCTTCGGCCTCGTGCTCGGTATGGTTACCGGCGCACTCATGGGTGATATCGTCGCGATCGCGAAGGGCTTCGGCCGAGCGGCCATATTCCTTGCACGGTTTCCACATTGGGGTCGATGGTGGGCCGCCTACCTCTCGAGCAGTCTCGCCTTCGCGGTGAATCTGTTCCTGTGGTTCTCACTCGTCGTCGGGCTCGATTCGGTGGGGAATCCGGCTGCATCCATTCAGCATCTCAGATGGTGGCACGAACGGTTCATCGGCGGCTTCAGTGCCGATGCGATGACCGGCGGCGCCTACATTGCGTTGTTTTTCGGCCTGCTCGTGAGCCTCATCATTACGCTTATGAGTGTTTGCGAACCGCGGTGGGGTGACAAGCGGGGCACTGGCCAGATACTCAGCGACATCAGGAACACCGCGATCAAGGGCGGCGTTATCGCCACCCCGGTGGCACTGCCGTTCTTTGTCCTGTTGTGGGCCTTTCGTTCTCGGTCTGTGATGTGGCGATATGTCACTGCCCAGATCTATTTCACCGCCGGCTTCTTCGCTGAAGTGAATGGGCATGTGGTCTCGTCGGCAGCGTTCGGCTCGCTGATCGGGGGCCTGTTCGGTCTTCTGGTCGGCGACTGGCGCATCGGTGCCGTGACCGGCGCAGTCCTGTGTGAGTGCTTCTATTTCGTCCATGAGCCGGTTGGCCAGTGGGCGGAGGCGAAGATCGAGGCGATGGGAATTCGCCACGAGGATCGCGACGGCGTCTACTACAAGTACAACTGAGCATGCAGGAAAGAAGCGGCCGGGCAAGCAATTGCCCGGCCGTGTTTTGTTGTGGATATGCTATATTCTGACAGCATACAAAGCATGCCGAGGTAGCTCAGTTGGTAGAGCAACCGCTTCGTAAGCGGTAGGTCGCGGGTTCGACTCCCGCCCTCGGCTCCAGAAAGAAACGAACAGGATGCGGTAGCATCCTGCGAGTGTTCTTTCTTGCCGAGGAGGGAGTCGAAAGGCGGAGGCTCATGAAAATATTCACACATGCTATGACTTCACTATTTTTTGCGCCGACTGTTATTTCTGTTGCCGCGTTGGGGCTTGTAGGAATCTTTCTGGGCCCACTTGCGTTCCTTACAGCAGCGCTCCTTGTTATCCTTGAGGTCACACTTTCGTTCGACAACGCTGTGGTCAACGCAAAAGTTTTGCGCACCATGAGCCCGCTCTGGCAACAACGCTTCCTCACTTGGGGTATTTTTATGGCCGTCATTCTGACTCGCGCAGTGCTCCCGATACTCATTGTTGCCGCATCGGTGATGTCGTCGCCATGGCTCATTGCAAAAATTGCTGCAACAGATCCGCAGAGGTACGCACATCTCCTTGAAGGTGCAGAACATATCATCGCGAGTTTTGGGGGTATTTTTCTCACGATGGTCGGTCTCAAATACTTTTTCGACGAAGGCAAAGATGTGCACTGGATTCACGCAGTAGAAGAACGACTTGCGCACTGGGGAAGTATTGAGGCGTTGGAAATAGCGCTCGGCCTCGGAGTCCTAGCACTCGTTGCATGGCTCGTCCCTGCACATGGCTTGGGAATTTTGTTTGCAGGTATTATTGCTATCATCCTTTTTATTGTGGTGCAGGGCCTGGCCAATGCGTTTTCGGCATCGACAGAAAGTGTTGCTCAGGCTGGATTCGCTCTGTTCATATATCTCAACATCCTTGATGCCGCTTTCTCGCTGGACAGTGTGGTGGGTGCGTTCGCGCTTTCCACTCAGCTTCCCATCATTATCGTTGGTCTTGGCATCGGCGCATACTTCGTACGCTCACTGACGGTATACATGGTGCGACACGGCACGCTGGAACAAATCCGGTATATCGAGCATGGAGCACATTGGGCAATTCTTGGTCTTGCCGCCGCTATGATTGCGAATTTATTTATAGATGTGCCCGAGCCTGTTACCGGCCTTATAGGACTTCTCTTTGTCGGTGCCGCGTATGTCTCATCAATTCGTTCGGTCCATAGCAATATTGCAAAGTAATAAAAATTATTGTATAGTCGAATCGGTAAAAATGACAGGAAGGGTACGACATGTCGCTGACATGGGGGACATTCAGTCTTTCAATCTCATTTTGGGCGGTCTTTGCAAGCGTTGCGCTCTTCATTCTGTGGCGCATTCTGCGTGCAGATAAAATGAAGCGGCGTATTCGGATTGGCAAGACGCAATCCGAGGGCGAGCATGCAATCGCTGTGTTGGATGTGCAGGGGCCTATCCTCGACGACACGCGAGGCATTCCGTTTTTCTTGCGCGGTCGTGTGTGTTCGGGCTCGCAGATACGAAGCGTGCTCGAACAGCTTGCTGAAGATGATGCCGTGAAAGGTGTCATTGTTCGATACAACACACCCGGAGGCACCATGAACGGTGCCGAATCAATCCGACGAGGTGTCGCCTTGTGCAAAGCAAAGAAGCCAGTGTACGCGCATGTGGGTGATGTGTCGGCTTCGGGTGGTTTGTGGGCAATGTGCTCGAGCACCAAGACTTTTGCGCGTGCCGGAAGCCTGGTGGGCAGTATCGGTGTGCGTATGGGCACCATCCTCAGCTATCAAAATGTGCGTGAGGTGGGTGACAAATTTAGCTATGTTGCCGCAGAAAAAGTCACGGCAACGCCACTTTCGGCTGGCCGAGGGAAGATGTTTAGTGACCCCTTCTCGCCCCATGATCCAGAAGTGCTCGCGCATTATCAAAGTATGCTCACGGCCTCATATCAACAGTTCTGTGGCATTGTTGCTCGTGAGCGCAAGCTCGAACCGGCAAAAGTCGAGAGCCTTGGCGCCCTCGTTTTTCACACCGAGGATGCGATTGCGCATGGCCTGATAGACGGCTGTGCCGATGAAGGCGAAGTTGTTGAAAAAATGGCCGAGGAGCTTGGTGTCGACAAAGACGACTGTGCAGTTATGGTTGTCCAAATGGGTGGCAGACTTGCCGCACTGACAGGCCAGGTTGCTGAAATATTGCACGCCGGTGATGTGCGCCAGCACATGCGTCTCGCGCTTTCGCGTGTGCCCATTCTGGCAATGTTGCACGATTGATGATTGGCGGGCCTGTGGCCCGCCTTTTCTACACCCCTATTTTTATGTATCAGCAGTCGGTATACTGCCATGCATGAAGCGCAGTAAAGAAGCTATTGAGGCGCGTATCGCGGAAATTGAGGCCGGCATGGCCGCCCCTGATTTTTGGGCACAAAAGGACAGGGCGCAAAAGATGATGCAAGAGTACCAAGATTTAAAACTGGAACTCGCAGGCGCGGATGTTTACGACAAAGGTGGTGCCATAATTTCAATCCTGTCAGGTGCTGGTGGTGACGATGCCGAAGATTTTTCAGGCATGCTTTTCCGTATGTACATGCGCTATGCAGAAGGGCGTGGCTGGAACACATTGCTTCTAGCTCAGAACCAAAATTCGCACGGCGGGTTTCGCAATGTGTCGTTCGAGGTGTCTGGGAAAAATGTATACAAATCACTCAAGCATGAAAACGGTGTGCATCGATTGGTGCGCATATCTCCCTTCAACGCACAAGGAAAGAGGCAGACCAGCTTTTCTCTGGTTGAGGTGGTTCCGATTCTGCCACCTGGAACCGCCATTGTTCTTAAGGACGATGAAGTGGAAGTGATTTTTGCCAAGGCTGGTGGGCCGGGTGGGCAGAATGTAAACAAGAGAGAGACGGCAGTGCGTGCGACACATAAGCCAACCGGTTTTACCGTACATGTCACAACCGAGCGCAACCAAGCGCAAAATAAAGAAAAAGCACTTGAGATGTTGCGTGGGAAGCTTTTTAAGAAACAGGAAGAAGATCGTGACAAAGAAGCGCGAGGTCTTTCCATTTCGTCCACAACCTCGATTGAGTGGGGGAATCAGATTCGGTCCTATGTGCTCCACCCATATCAGCTGGTCAAAGACCACCGTACCGACTCCGAGCGGTCCGATCCGGATCGGGTACTCGACGGAGATATTCAATCATTCATTGATGCGATGGAGGCACAATCTGGCCAGTAGCGATTTTTCCACACATACAAGGTGTAGTGGTATACTAAAAGGCGCATGATCCATTTCAGTCAGGTTACAAAGCATTACAGCACCGGTCGTCCGGCGCTTTCAGACATCTCCTTTAAGATCGAGCCAGGCGAATTCGTCTCGATTGTGGGGCATTCAGGTGCTGGTAAAACCACCCTGCTCAAGCTCCTTTTTGCCGAAGAGTCCCCATCTGAAGGTTCGGTATTTTTCCGCGAGCGAGCGCTCGCGGATCTGCTCCCGCGAGAGCTAACCCAGCTACGCCGCCAAATGGGCATGGTATTTCAGGACTTCCGCCTCCTTTCTACAAAAAATGTGTATGAAAATATTGCCTTCGCGATGGAAGCCGCTGGCCGTTCCGATGAAGACATTAAAGCTGATGTACCCTATGTGCTCGAACTCGTTGACTTGGCAGAAAAGATGTGGAATTTTCCGCACGAATTGTCTGGTGGAGAGCAGCAACGGATTGCGATTGCACGCGCCATAGTCAATCAGCCCGATGTATTGATTGCTGACGAGCCCACAGGGAACCTTGACCCCATTAACACCTATGAAGTCGTGCAGATTTTGAAAAAGATTAACGACTTGGGTACCACCGTCCTCCTCACGACTCATAATCGTGGGGTCGTTGATTCCGTAGGGCGTCGGGTAGTCACCCTCGATCAGGGCAGAATCATCCGCGATGACCCCAGCGGTAAATACAGTCTTTAGTACTCCCTCAAATTAATTTAACACCCATTATGTACCAAAAATTGTGGCTACACCTTGTTTCGAAACCCTCTCTGATGCTTTGGCATCAGTTCGGATTTCTCAACTTCGGCTCGCTCACAATTTTAGGCACCTCTGGGCGCGAAATTAACTTAAGGGAGTACTGGTGCTAGAATGAATCTATGAATTTTTGGATGGGAATCAAACGAGTGAGCAGATACGGCATGGTTGGATTTTTCCGCAACGGCTTTGTCTCGCTCTCCGCAATTCTTATCATGACCATTACACTGTTTGTCATCGCAAGTCTCGTGGTGGGCGGAGCCGCATTGCAATCAACGCTTAAGGGCCTCACTGAAAAAGTAGACATCAATGTGTATTTTCTAGCCGAAGCCACTGAAGAGCAGATTCTCGACCTCAAGAAATCGATTGAAACGCTTCCTGAGGTGGCGACAGTGCAGTATGTGTCGCGTGGGGATGTGCTCACGCGATTTCAAGACCGTCATAAAAACAATTCCCTGATGCTTCAAGGAATTGACGAATTAGGACAAAATCCTTTCGGTGCATCCCTCGCGATTCAGGCAAAAGAAACCAGTCAATATGAATCCATTGCAAAGTTCCTCGATAGCACCCCTGCCGCTGGAGCAGAGGGCTCTGCGCGCATTATCGAAGATGTGAACTTTGGTAAGAATCGTGAGACCATCGATCGTTTGACAAACATCATCGCTACGCTACGAAAGCTCAGTATGGCCATAGCTATATTCTTTGGCATTGCGTCAATACTCATTGCGTTCAACACGATTCGACTAGTGATTTACACCTCAAAGGATGAAATTGGAGTAATGCGATTGGTAGGTGCAGAACGATGGTATGTGCGCGGACCGTTCATGATTACGGGGGTGCTCTATGGCCTCACGGCAGGCACTCTAGTGCTCTTGGTGCTCTATCCACTTTCATATTGGCTTGCTGCTGACTCTGAAAAATTCCTCATCTATTTCAATACCCTTACTTATTTTACCTCCCACTTCGCATACATCTTTTTAGTAGTCATGGGCACGGGAGTACTTCTCGGTGCCATATCTAGTTTCTTGGCGGTTCGCCGCTACCTTACTCACTGACACAACCCTTATGAAAAATTCGCGTGCGCACAAATATATTTTCGTTCTCGGCGGGGTAATGTCGGGTGTAGGCAAGGGAGTTACTACATCCACAATCGGACTCATTCTCAAGGCACGGGGCTTTACGGTGACAGCCCTCAAAATAGACCCCTATATTAATGTGGACGCAGGTACTATGAATCCCACCGAGCACGGGGAAGTATTCGTGCTTAATGACGGCGACGAAACAGACCAAGACATGGGCAACTACGAACGGTTTCTCGGTGTTGATTTGTCACGGACCAACTACATGACGACGGGGCGTGTATATCAGACGGTCATAGAAAAGGAACGCAATCTTGAGTATAAAGGAAAATGCGTTGAGGTGGTGCCGCACATTCCTCTCGAAGTCATTCGCCGCATCGAACACGCTGCAAAGGAGGCGAATGCAGACATAACCATTGTAGAGATTGGGGGGACTGTTGGCGAGTATCAAAACATCCTATTTCTCGAAGCGGCACGCATGCTCAAGTTTAAATACCCGCACGACATCGCGTTCGTTATGGTGAGCTATCTCCCCATCCCTTCGAAAATCGGTGAAATGAAGACCAAGCCTACACAGTATGCTGTGCGTACTTTGAATGGCACAGGTATACATCCAGATTTTATCATAGCTCGTTCCGAACGGGCGCTTGATCAGAAAAGGAAAGAGAAGCTTGGTGTCTTTTGCACTATTTCCGAAGACCATGTCATCTCGGCGCCCGATGTAGACTCTGTATACGATGTGCCGATGAACTTTGAGCGGGACCGACTATCGACCAGCCTCTTGAAAACACTCGGGCTTACACCAAAGAAACCGTCCAATCTTTCTGCGTGGAAGAAGTTTGCAGCAAAGGCTCATAACGGTCACACAAAAGTGAAGATAGGTATCGTCGGTAAATACTTTGGTTCAGGTGATTTTGTACTTTCAGACGCGTATCTTTCAGTAATCGAAGCACTAAAGTATTCCGCGTACGCTATTGGTGTAAAGCCAGAGCTTACTTGGCTTAACGCCGCTGACTATACAGACGGAAAGCGAGTGAAGGAGCTTGAGCAATATCACGGACTTCTTGTGCCTGGTGGATTTGGCGAAACAGGTATAGAAGGGAAAATTCGCGCAATTCAGTATGCACGCGAGAAAAAGATTCCCTACTTTGGCCTCTGTTATGGTATGCAACTGATGGTGGTTGAATATGCGCGGAATGTTGCAAAGCTCAAGGGTGCGCACACCGTAGAAATCAATCCAAAAACTCTGCATCCGGTGATTGATGTGATGCCCGATCAGAAAGATAAAATCGCATCAAAGCGCTATGGTGGTACCATGCGCCTTGGCAGCTACCCGGCATATCTGAAGCAGGGCACTATCGCGCGTGAATCCTACGGAAGTGAGCTCGTCCACGAAAGGCATCGGCATCGCTACGAAGTGAATCCGCTCTATGTTGAGCGTCTCGAGAAAGCAGGCATGGTGTTTTCAGGTATTTCTCCCACCAAAGAGTTGATGGAAATCGCCGAGCTTCCTGCCGACAAGCACCCATTCATGCTGGGTACGCAGTTCCATCCTGAATTTCTCGCGCGCCCGCTTGCACCGCACCCTCTCTTCACTTCATTTATGAAGGCGGCAGGGAAACGGGTATGAACAAAGAACAGAAAGCGCTCGATGCTTGGTATCGAAAAATAAAGTGGCCGTATTGGGCGCCCGAGTGGGTGCTGGCACGACTTACCGAAGAAGTGGGGGAATTCGCACGAGCTATCAATCATGAATACGGCCCCAAAAAGCGCAAGACAGAAGAGGGGAGTCAAGAGATAGAAGCAGAGCTGGGGGATATCCTCTTTACGCTCGCATGCTATGCAAACCAGAAAGGTATAAACTTAGACACAGCACTTGCGAATAGTTTAAAAAAAGTAAAAGAGCGTGATAAGAATAGATTTTAAGTATGATGAAATCGTTTTGGGACTGGTACGAACGGACATACACCCTCAATCTCTCGATAGCACTTGGCCTGTTCCTATTGCAGATTGTGCACCTGATCTGGCTCTTTGGTGCCGTGGTGTGGACGAATGCATTTGGTGCCCCGCTGTTTGAATTGACGGGTATCTGGCAGACCATCATAGTCTTTGTCGATTATACGGAAATCCCCGCACTCCTCTCGGTGTCACTGATTTATATACACGAGCTCAGGAGTGGCTGGCGTCCTAAAACTGCACTCTACCTCGGTTTGCTCTTGGTGCAGTTGCTACATATGTTTTGGATTACCGATGAATTCGTCCTCGATGTATTCATCGCCAGTGGGCACGGCACAGTGCTTCCCGCGTGGCTTGCATGGGTAGCGATCCTTATTGATTACCTAGAAGTCCCTGTCATATTCGATGCCACACGCAGATTGATGGTCGCGCTCAAAGAGAAAAAAGGACTTGCTGGCGTAAAAGATGCGCTGAAGGAGGATGAATAGTATGGAAATTGCCGTATTTGGGGGCGGATGTTTTTGGTGCACCGAAGCGACCTTTAAAATGCTCAAGGGTGTCTCTGCCGTTACGCCGGGGTACACTGGAGGCACTACCGACAACCCCACCTATGATGCCGTGAGTAGTGGCCGCAGTGGACACGCCGAAGTGATTCGCATCGAATTTGATCCCGAGAAAATTGCGTTCACAGACCTACTCACTGTTTTCTTTGCCACCCACGATCCGACGACGCCAAACAGGCAAGGGGCCGATGTGGGTACGCAGTATCGCTCTGCTGTCTTCTTCACAACACCTGCACAGAAAAAAGAAACAGAAGCTTTTATTGCTGATCTGCAGAAAGAAGGTGTCGCGGTGGTGACCGAAGTTGCGTCGCTCGGCATATTTACCGAAGCCGAGGAGTATCACAAAGACTACTTTGCGAAAAACGCCACCGCAGGATACTGCCAAATAGTTATCGCACCCAAGGTAGAGAAAGTGCAAAAACGCTTCGCACAACTCTTGAAGGAAGGCAGTGTGTGATAGACTTAATGTATTAGTAGCTAGCTCTCAGAATATATGAAACCACTTAGAATAGTGGGGCTTGTTGGAAGCCTCAGACAAGGATCGCTCAACAGGATGCTTATGAATGCCCTTGTCGCACGCGCGCCCGAAGGAATGAATATTACCGTGCTCGAAATCGGCGATCTCCCACATTTCAACGGCGATCTCGAGACAATACCTCCAGCAACAGTTGTCAGTGCGCGCGAAGCGGTAAAGGCAAGCGACGGTGTCCTTTTCGTCACTCCGGAATACAACCGCTCGTTCCCAGGTGTTCTAAAGAATGCAATCGACTGGCTTTCTCGTCCGTATGGGGCGAACACTCTTGCGGGTAAGCCGGTGTTGGTCACTGGGGCAACAGGTGGTGCTGTCGGTACAGCGCTCGCTCAGTATCACCTCAAGCAGGTGCTCTTGTATCTGGATACACATATCCTCGGTCAGCCAGAGCTTTTTGTTGGAAGTGCTGAGAAGAAATTCACTGATGGCGAGCTTACCGACACAGATACGGCAGAACACCTGACAAAGGCACTCGCTTTGTTTGCCGTACATGCACAGAAATTCCAGGTGTAGCTTTTTCAAGCACCTTGCACATTTGCTTTCGCAGATAATGAGGTCACAATAAAAAGATGTTTGTGCGACTACTTGTTGCGGTTGGTGCGCTCTCGCTTCCTGTGATGGCACAGGCACACACCCGCTGGTTTTCTGACAGTTCGATAATGCCCTATATCACCACCGAGCCGACAAGCCTCTATCTCACTATCTGGGCAATCATTGCCGCGGTCGTTGTTGCTGTTGCTGTGTATTTTGAAAGACATCGCGTGCTTGCTCTCGACTTTCTCGAGCCGCCTGGATCGCATGCATTCGAGCGCGCCGCGTCCACCTTTACAATGGTCACGGGGGCATTTTTTGTTATTGCGGGCACACATGAATATCTCTTCTCTCCCAACCTGACGACCGATGCTGGGATACCGATGATTTTTGTGTTTGCACAAATTTTTATCGGGCTCGCCTTTTTGGTGGGGCTGTATCCGCGCATTGCCGCTGTCGGGCTCGCCACCTTGTGGGGCGCGACCTTTCTCTATACCGATGTCGTGTCCTTGCTTGAGAATGTGTGGGTACTCTCGACTGCTGTATTTGTGTTTGTGGCAGGGAATGACTACTTCTCCTTTATGGCGATCAAGTCGTTCGACAAGTGGGCAAAGCAATTTCGTTGCTACGGTCTCTCTATTTTACGCTGGGGTACAGGAGGAACTTTGTTGGTTCTTGGGTTCTCTGAAAAGATTTTACATCCCGAACTGGGAGTGCACTTCCTCTCACTCCACCCGTGGAACTTTATGCAGCTCGTTGGGCTCCCTTATTCAGATTACCTGTTCACTTTGTCCGCAGGGTCGGTCGAAGCGCTCTTCGGTCTTATTTTCATTCTCGGTGTTGCTACTCGTTTGAATGCGCTTGTGTTGGCACTCTTCTTTACGACACCGCTCTTTATCCTCGGCCCTATCGAACTTGCGGGGCACTTGCCACATTTCGCCGCTGTAGTCCTTCTCTTGTTATTTGGTTCCGGTGGGTACTTCAAAATCGCACATCCAGTGTCCGCGCATCGCAGGCGCTAATGGGGGCGTCAGAGGTAACCCCGCACCCCCTGGGTAGGGAGTCGCTGTGAGAACTTACGCTGGGGGCACTGGAAAGAGCGCCTGATTTTGGTAGAATGCGCCCTATTGCCAGATCGTCTAATGGTAGGACTTCAGATTCTGGATCTGAATATCTTGGTTCGAGTCCAAGTCTGGCAGCTAATCGTAGTATGCAATCAATCTCACTTGACCTCGCAAAGCAACTTCTCGGCAAAGAAGTGGAAGTGACGATGGATCGGCCGCTGGGTACTAAACATCCCAAACATGGATTCGTGTATGAGGCCAACTATGGCTTTATCGCGGGCGTAAAGGCTCCCGATGGAGAAGATCTGGATGCCTATTATTTGGGAGTGAGTGAGCCACTGGAAAAAGCAAAAGGCGTTTGCATAGCCATTGTTCACCGATTTGATAACGACGATGACAAGTTGGTGGTAGTGCCTGCCGGAACGCAACTGACTGATGAGGAGATTCGCTCGCAGGTGCACTTTCAGGAACAGTGGTTTAAGAGTGAAGTTTTGCGGAAATAAGTTCAATGTCGTCCAAGACAGCCAGCAAGTGATTTTAGCCCTACTTCGCAAGTGAACATGGTTCGAGTCCTGAGTTTGTTATAATCTAGACATGCGGAAGAATCCTCAAGAATTTGACTGGGGTACGGTTGGACTAAATTTTGGAAACTGGGATGAGAAGAAAATTTGGGCGCTCAACATTCCCGAATCCACGCTAGATATATCTGAGTTAGAATGGCACTTGGACTGTCCATTTTGGGAAAACGACAGCGGAGTGGAATATTCCGTAACTCCTCGTGAAGTACTAGAAAAAATTTCAGGAACAACTAACGAACAAGAAAAAGTCGAAAACGCAGACACTAAGCACCCCATTGATATTTACTTTAACAAGAACAAGTGGCTCGTTCTCGATGGAATTCACAGGCTTGCAAAACTCTATGCTGCCGGGGCAGAAAGAGTGAGGGTAAGAATTATTACTGCAGACACCCTGCCTCTAGTTTCAACAGGTGAACCCATTGAAATGCCAACATGGTGGAATAAGTCTTAGTCAATAAAGTTCCAATGTCGCCCCAAACAGCCAGTTCATAAAATTCGGCTTAATGGAAAAATGTGAGGCTGTTTTGGCGTAGAATGCTTTGTATAGCAACAAGAAATAGCTAATCAAGGTATGATTTCAAAAAAAGTGCCCGAAATGCAGCTCTAGTAAGACGAAAAGGAACGGTCATTTTCGCGGTACACAACGATACAAGTGCCGCGATTGCAGTGCGCAGTTTGTCCACGACACTTCAGTGAGCGCGAAGACGCTCTGGCAGCACTTTGCATACGAACATGCGACCGCTCCGGTGTTGGCAAAGCGATATCATAAGAGCGCGCGATGGGTGCGAGACCGGCTCGACGAGTACGAGCTACCAGTGCGTGTGCCGAATCCTCGTGAGATAGTCGCGGTCGCTGAAGCCACCTGGATCCACGGTTCGTGGATGCTCGTTTAACTCCCTCGACGGCTTTTTCAAGAAGGTGAAGACGGGCGATCAGCATCCATGCAGGACTGACGCACGCACGCAAATTGAAACTCATTACATCATTATTTTATCCGCTTGCATAGCCTCACATTTTTCCATTAAGCCTAAAATTCAAAAACCAGCGCATTGCGCTGGTTGTGGCGTAAGTCAGCGGAGAAGTGCTTCGCGAACCTCTCGCCAAGATTGCACCTGTCGAGGAGGAAAGGTGACAGGCAGAATTAAATAGACAATCGCAAGGTATAGCGCTACGCAGAGAATGGGCAGAGAATGGGGACAACAGAGAATGGGGACAGGCACAATTAAATAGACAACCGCATGGTATAGCGTTGCCGTGGGTCGCGTTGCCCGGGTCGATTTTGACGATGCTACTTGGGCGACACAGATGGTCGATACATACCATCTGGATGCGACAGCTCGAAGTCCTGGAAGACCGAAAGCAGATTAGGCATAGAATTAAAAAAGAATTGTGTCTGTCCCCGTTGTCCCCCTACACTTGTTGTACCCCATTTGCCAATACCCGCCATCCGCGATACTATATTTACACATGAATAGAAGTGTGTTTAAACAACTCGCCCAGGTAATGGAGCAGGGAGAGAAAGTGCTTTCAAGCCTGAGTAGCGATCAACGAGAAAAACTCGAAAAATCGTGGGATGTTGAGCATGCCTATTACTCCAGTGCTCTAGAAGGAAGTATGCTGGACAGGAAGGAGTTCGAGAAGCTTGCACAGGGCGTACATTAAAACAGCATGCCTGTGCGGCCGGAAAACGAGGTGGAGCTACAGAAGCGCGAAGCGGCCGGCGTTATTCGCGCTTTGTGCGCAAGCATGCCCATTCGCGTGCGGATATAACATTGGATACCATTTTGGAAATCCATGCTGAAATATTCAAGGAAGCTTGGCCGGAGATTGCGGGCAAATACCGAATCGCCCCTGTCGAAATAACCAACTCGAAACACCTCCCGCCGCATCATACGGCGGTTCCGGGCCTTATGCTTGAACTGGGAAAGGAGCTTGAAGCGCGATTGCAAACACTTGAGCGCGCAGAGGGTATGGTATCGAAAGTCATGGACACTAGTGACGAACGCTTCGGTACGATTCTCAGACTCCTACAAATCGCTGCGTGGTTGCACCATAAGATCACCCACATCCATCCGTTTTCGGATGGCAATGGCCGGACGGCGCGTCTGGCCGCGAATCTCATACTGGAACGATATGGACTTGTTGGGCTTTCAATAAAGGTAGAACGGGAGAACAAAGATCGATACCGTGCTGCATTGGCGCAGATGGATTTACACAGTGACGACGGGCCTCTCCTTGATCTTATGGTCGAAGGGATCATTGAGCGCTATAGCGGAGTTCCCAAGAAGATATAACTAGGGAAAAGGACGACCAAGGTGAGGTGTGAGAATAAACACACCTCTCGACAGCGCGTTCGAATGAAATGTTCCGGCAGAGAACTTTTGCTATACTGCGCATGTGAAAGATGTCGTTCAGAAACTTGCGCAAGATATCCTCGACAAGGGATATTTTCTCAGTCTTGCGACGCTTGACGGCGGCGGCTTGTGGGTCAGCGATGTCTTCTATGTTGCCGACGACGAGTGGAATATCTACTGGCTTTCGGCGCGCGACACTCGCCATTCGAAAGCCGTTGAGCAAAACCCCGAAGTTGCGGGAACAATAACCATAACCACAACACCACAAGAGCCCAGTGAAGCACTTCAGATAGCGGGGCGTGCTGAAAGAGTCGGCGAAGAGTCGAACGAAATGGTAGAGAAGCTCTTTCTGCAAAAACGCGGCAAGGAAAAGAAAACCGAAGCAGGTAGAAACAAAGAAAGCCAATCGTGGTACAAACTCACCCCCACAAAGATACGACTGTCACACCAGGAGACATTTAACCTAGAGAAGCAGGATGTTGCTGTTAAGGGATAAATTAGTTCCAACATCACCCAAGACAGCCAGACAACCTGAGGCGTGCCCACGCTGCGCGGGCTTTCTTCATATAGTTCGCTTGCTGGGTTAAGATGGAGTTATGAAGGTCACAAGTGCCGCGACGCTCAAACGAGTGTATGGGATGATTTTTTCACGAATATACCCGCTGTACATTGCCAAGGCAGAGAAAAAAGGACGCACGAAAGCAGAAGTCGACGACATTATTCAGTGGCTCACAGGATACAGTCAGAAAAAATTGGAAACACAGCTGAGGAAGCAGGTCGATATCGAGACCTTCTTTGCAGAAGCGCCCCGAATGAATCCTTTGCGCACCCTGGTCAGGGGTCTCATCTGCGGTGTTCGGGTGGAAAATATCAAAGAACCGACCATGCGAGAAATCCGTTACCTGGATAAATTAATCGACGAGTTGGCGCAGGGAAAGTCGATGGAAAAGATTTTACGGAAACAGTAAGCTTCGAGCATCGGTTCCACCTTCATTCTAAATACAAAATTATCGAGTATACTTACATTCTATGAAATTCCTTGTCACATACCAGATGCCGCACGCAGGACTCGACGATTGGCAAAAGATACCTGAGGCCGAACGAAAAACCCAAGAGGCGCACATGCAATCCGAGTGGGAATCTTGGATGGCGCAGCACAAAGAATCTATTACCGAAACTGCCGGTATTGGAAAGCCAAAGCGCATTACCTCTGAGGGCATTGAGGACTCGCGCAACGATATTATGATGTATTCGTTTGTAGAGGCTGAATCATTGGAAGCAGCTGCAGACATATTTAGGAGTCACCCACATTTTGGTATTCCCGGTGGGTGGATAGAAGTCATGTCCGTAAACAAGAACATTGGCTAAGTAACTGTTCATAATCTCGTGGTACCCAATCTGAAAAATGCAGGTTTTGTGCGAAAAACAAGGCGGAGGCCGAAATGATGCAAAAGCGTCATTGAGGTCGAGCCGCGGTTTTGCAGCCAAAACCCGGCATTTTTCAGATAGGGGGAAGATTATGAACAGTTACTAAGGGCTCGTCTGTAAAGTCGCGCTGCTACATCGGATCCTTGTTGCCTATATCTCGATAGTTCTTTCCTGTACCGAATGTGATCAAGATGATGATGGAGCCGGCAAGGATGCCTCCTACATTGAAAACGAAGATGAGAGAAGCTTCCCTAAAGAGCGAGAGATCGAGTATGCTCAATGCGAGCGCACTCGCAACCAGGGGCGGCATAAGGGAAACCGCAACCCCGATACCAGTGAGCGCTCCGCCCACCTTGGCGCGCACATGTCCGTAGGCGGCTATGGCGCCCGCAATCAGCGCTATCGCGATATCGTAAAAGGGATGCGCGACGAATGAGATGAAAGTCCCGTTGATCGTGAATGGTGGCAAGAAGTGCGCCACGACGGCTGTGACGACAGCTGCAAGCAGTGAGGCAACCATGAGAGTTGAAAGTGACCGCGCCGCAAGGCGCAGGTCTCCTACGGAAAGGCCGAGGCCGAGCGCCAAGATGGGAGCCGCGAGCGGTGCCACGATCATCGCGCCGATAAGCACTGGCAAACTGTCGAGTGCTATACCGCACAAAGCGAAGAGCGCTGCACCTACTACCAGTATATAAAAATCGCGGTCAGGCCGGGCGTTTTCAAGTAAGTCGAGAATTGCTGTGCGTCTGCTTTCTTCACTGAACGGCCGTGTCTCAAAGAGAAATGCCATAAGAGCAGTGTACCACCAAGAATCTCTGGTAGGCATTGTGGAGTGACCTTTCCGTATCGGGGACGAATAGTGGCAGGGGACTACTCTCCTGTGCCGTTTTCAAGTGAGTCCAGTATCCCGCTCTTCTGCACACCTGTTTGGGGATTGCCCCATTGCTCAAATACCCCTAGGGGGTATACTACAAGTATGAAAGCAGAAATTAAAAAGAAAGTCCTGCGTCGTCTCAGCATTACTCAAGGCCAGCTTAAAGGTTTAGGAAAAATGGTTGCTGATGAAAGTTATTGCGTCGACATCATTACCCAAGCAAGTGCGATAAAAGAGGCTCTTTCCGGAGTCGAAAGTCTGATTTTGGAAAACCACCTGACTACGCATGTGTTACATCAGATAAAGACGGGAAAAGAAAAGAAAGCCGTCGATGAAATCCTCAAGGTGTACAAGCTCGCTCAGAAGAAGAAATAGTTTAACAACATAGTTATATGTACCATGAGTAACAAGTATCTTTATCTAGGAGGAATCATGCTGTTGGCCGTCGTTGTCTTTGGGACTATGGACGGGAGTAATTCGTTGAAGCGTAACATCGCACCCGCGCTACAAAGCACGGTGGTCGAGCTCCAAGATGGGAATACTTACAACCTCACCGCACACTACATTACCAAAACAATTGCAGGCAAAGAGCACACAATGCTCGCATACAATAATTCGATCCCTGGTCCTACAATTAAAATCGCACAAGGTGCAGAAATCACGATAAACTTCAAGAACGACACTGATCTTCCTGCGCTCCTCCATGCGCACGGCGTGCGCATGGACAACGCGTTTGATGGGTCGCAACTACAGCAGGCAGAAATGAAGCCTGGCGAGTCTTTTTCATACAAGCTGAAGTTTCCAGATGCAGGTGTGTATTGGTACCACCCACACGCAAAAGAAGTATTCGGTCAGGGGCTAGGACTCTATGGCGCGTTTATTGTTTCTCCCAATGACCCCAATTATTTCCCACCGGTAAATCGTGAAATGCCGATATTCCTTTCAGATGTACCCATCGAGAAAGGAAAGATAGCACTCGACAAGAACACAACAAGCCACTCTCTCATGGGTCACTATGGCAACGTCATGCTGACAAATGGAGAGGATGCATACAATCTTGATGCAAAAGCCGGAGAGGTGCTTCGGTTGTATATTGTAAATGCCGCTAACGCTCGTCCGTTTAATTTCGCAATTAGAGGGTTAAAGCTCAAGCTGGTTGGGGCCGATAGTGGGGCATACGAGAAGGCGTCGTTCGTGGACAGTGTCATTCTCGGACCATCAGAAAGAGCGACCGTAGATGTTCTTGTCTCGGAGGCAGGGGTGTACGACATACAAAACAAGACACCAGACAGGACCTACCCACTCGGAACCATCTCCGCACGTAATGAAAGTGTCGTCGTGTCATACGCTGAAGAGTTTGGTGTTCTCCGAGACAACCAAGCAACGATGCAGAGTAGTAATCCATTCAAGGCCCTTGCTGATTCAGAGCCGACTAAACGGCTTGTACTCACGCTTGATATGGGAGGGAATGGGATGAATATGCAAGGTGGTGGTCATATGATGTCGGACGGCTCCGCGATGGGCGGCCCGATGATGTCGGGCAGTGCAGACGGCATCGAATGGGATGACACCAACCAGATGATGAATCAGATGTCCAATGCTGATGTAATAAAGTGGAAATTGGTCGATCAAGATACTGGAAAAGCAAACATGGATATTGACTGGGTGTTCAAACAAGGAGAACCCGTCAAGATCAGAATCTTCAACGATCCGAAATCGATGCACCCCATGCAACATCCAATCCATTTTCATGGGCAGCGCTTCCTTGTTGTCGCCCGAGATGGGGTAAAGCAAACTAATCTAGTTTGGAAAGATACTACTTTAGTGAGAGCAGGGGAAACGGTTGATATTGTTCTGGATCCATCAAACCCAGGAGAATGGATGGCACACTGCCATATTTCTGAACATCTAGAGGCGGGGATGATGCTCCGGTTTAGAGTGGACTGAGCTTTCAAGCGCGGCGCATGGTCTATTTACTAGCGTAAGTTATCAAAAATGCACAGGCTAAAAAGGAAATACTATGCTCACACAAACCTACAGAGTAAAAGGGATGCACTGCGCGTCATGTTCCTCAACGATCGAGAAAGCCTTCAAAAAAACGGATGGTGTTGACTTGGCTGAAGTGAACTACGGTACTGAAACCGCAAAGGTATCTTTTGATGAACAAAAAACGAATCCCCGCGAGCTCTCGAAGAAAATTGAGAAACTTGGCTACTCTCTTATTCTTCCCACCGTAGACCACTCAACAATGTCCGCAGAAGAAATGGGGATGTCCCCCGACGAGCATGCGGCGCATCTCGGGTTGAAGCAGTCAAAAGAAGAGAAACTGAAAGAAGTTGCGGAAATGAAGACGAAATTACTCTCCGCAATTCCTATTGCGATTTTTGCGGGCTTCGTTATGAGTTGGGATATCTTGGCACAATTCAAGATTGTTTCTGCGATGCCGTATGTGTGGTCTGAATTTTTCCATCACCTACTTCCAGCACTTGCCACCTATGTACTTTTTGTAGTAGGCAAACCATACTTACTGGGCGTGTACCGATTCCTGCGTTACGGCAAAGCCAACATGGACACATTGATCGGAATCGGAACACTCACGGCCTACCTCTACAGTTTGATGATTGCAGCGCTCGAGACACCACTGCGCTCTTATTTAAATGTCGAACAAGGTTATTACGATGTGACAATCGTGGTAATTACTTTTATCGCGCTCGGCAAATATCTTGAAGCGAAATCAAAATTAAAAACAGGTGATGCCATTGAGAAGCTCTTAAATCTGCAGGCAAAGACCGCATTAGTTGTAAGAGACGGCAAAGAGATTGAGATCCCGATTGATAGCGTGGCGCACGGTGAAATAATTGTCATAAAGCCTGCTTGGAAAATACCTGTCGACGGCACGGTGGTCGATGGTTCCTCATTCGTAGATGAATCAATGGTGACTGGTGAGCCAATGCCTATCAAGAAGGAGCCCGGAGATTCTGTCGTGGCCGGAACCATCAACACCTCAGGAGCGTTTACTTTTACAGCAACGAAAGTTGGATCAGAAACCCTACTTGCCCAAATTATTAAAATGGTCGAAGATGCTCAGGGAAGCAAGGCGCCTATTCAGGCATTGGCTGACAAGATCTCGTCGGTTTTTGTGCCAGCAGTTTTGGTCTTGGCCGTCATCACCCTTGATGCGTGGCTGCTTTTCGGTACGCCGTACTTAGGATTTTCACAGGCACTCTCGTATGGCCTGGTTTCTTTCGTGGGAATCTTGGTCATCGCGTGTCCGTGCGCCTTGGGACTCGCCACACCAACCGCGATCATCGTGGGGGTAGGTAAAGGTGCGCGCGAAGGGATTTTAGTGAAGGATGCGGCAACTTTGGAAAAACTTCATAAAGTAAATACGGTAGTCGTAGATAAAACGGGAACTCTTACTCGAGGAAAGCCCGAACTGGCATCAATAAAAAATCTTTCGGGAAAATCAGAACACGAACTCATTTCGATATTGGCTGGATTGGAAAATAAGTCTGAACATCCGATTGCCCACGCCATTGTCTCATCTGCCAAAGACAGGGGAATCGATCTCCCCGCGGTTGCCGATTTTGAAGCCATAAAAGGCAAAGGAGTAAAAGGACACATTGATAGCGTTGAATACTATGCAGGCAATACGAAACTGATACAAGACCTTTCAATCAACTTTGACATCGAATCAATCGTCCAAGAGACAGCCGAAGGCAAAACGCCGGTCTTGCTCGCGACAAAAAAGGAGCTCTTGGGAGTTTTCATGGTTGCGGATGCGATAAAACCCGAAGCGATTGAAGCGGTAAAGAATCTGCACGCGCTGGGGATACAGGTGGTGATGTTAACTGGCGACAACAAAAATACTGCGCGTTATATCGCAGGCCAGGTTGGCATTGATGAAGTGGTGGCTGAAGTTATGCCGGCTGAAAAGCTTGCCAAAATCGTCGAATTACAAAGCAGGGGTCACATTGTTGCCATGGCCGGAGATGGCGTCAATGACGCGCCAGCACTAGCCCAAGCTGATGTAGGTATCGCCATGGCCACGGGGACCGATGTGGCGATTGAGAGCGCAGGCATTACCTTGCTTCACGGAGACATCTCTAAACTGGTACAGGCCATACGACTGTCAAAACTTACCATGCGTGGGATCAAGCAGAATTTATTCTGGGCGTTCATCTACAATATTATTGGAATCCCTCTGGCGAGCGGAGTATTTTTCCCGCTCTTTGGCTGGCTGTTGTCCCCCGTTTTTGCGGGATTTGCTATGGCTATGTCGAGCGTGTCAGTAGTCGGGAATTCACTGCGCCTAAAGGTCAAAAAAATATAGCACTCATCTGTAATTCATCCGTATGAAAAAATTACTATTGATCGCAGCAATCGGACTCGCGCTATCGCCGTTCATGATTAGCGCATTGGTTCTTAATCTTGATGCCGCAAACAGTTCTGAGGAGGGCTATGACGAGAAAGTCTATGTTGCGATAGAGGCTGAAGGAAGAGTGGGTGTCATTGATACGGCGAGCAGAAAAATGATCAGGTCAATTGATTTGTCCGAGGTTCAAAATAATACATTTGTAAAGTATACAACCCATAATGTTCAAGTCGCGCCTGATGGGAGAATGGTTCTTGCTACAGCTAATGTTGATCGCGATGTGATGGGAGAAAATAAATCGGCCAAAGCGGAAGATGTTTCAGATGGGTTATTTGATAAGATTTTTATCATTGATCCGCTAAGCGACACAATAGTCGGGTCGCTGCCCATCGAAATTGATTCTCACCTTGCACATGTTGTTGTTACTAACGATGGCACCCTTGCCTATGTAGCTTCCCAAGTGAAAGACAGGCTTTACATTATCGATCTCCGAGACAAAAAAATCATCAAGACTATTTCTCTTGATGAAGGAAGCGCGCCCCACGGTCTGCGTCTCTCGACGGACAATTCGAAGCTCTATGTTGCGTTAATCGGCGGAAAGGCGCTTGCCGAGATAGATCTCGAAAGTTACTCGGTTCGGAAATATCCATTGTCAGGCGCGGTAATCCAGACCGCGGTGTCTCCCGATGGAAACTATGTGTTCGGGTCAGTGTATGACACAAAAAAAGTGGCATGGATCAATACGCTGACGAATGAACAAGGGTATATAGATTTGCCTGCGGATGCGAAAGGATCGGTACAACTCTACCCCACTCCCGATTCAAGGTATCTGTATGTCGTGAATCAAGGCTACTATTTTGAACAACCGACCGGAAATACAGTCTACCGGATTGATATTGAGCGCAAAAAAGTTGACGAGATCATTCCCGCAGGGGACGCGCCGCATGGTATTGTTGTGGACAAGAAGGGGCAGTTCGTGTATGTCACCAATCTTCTCAGTGAAGATATTTCAATCATTGAGACCGCATCAAGTAAGGAAGTCGCTCGCGTGAAGGTCGGTGAAATGCCTAACGGCGTTAGCATATGGCATACACAGATGGGTGGGACACCATGAATTTTAAAAAATAGATATGATATCGAAAAAATTAAAATATATATTTGCCCTGTCCATACCGGTTTTTATCGCGCATGGAATAGAGGAGATACTCACGGGATTCTATGCTGTAGATGCGTGGGACGCATATCTTTTCCAGCCTTTCGCACAACTCTCAATGCACGGGGTCATGTTTGTAACCTTCCAGCTCATGTTCTGGTTGCTGCTCCTTGTCTCACTGGTGCTCCTATTGGGCGAGAAGTGGCGCTTCCACATGCTTGCGATTATAGGGGTTGTGTATGTCTTTGAGCTACACCACATCGTCAAGGCAGTTATAGCTGGCGGATACTATCCAGGGCTTGTTACCTCGCTCGCGTTCCCCGTCATTGCGTATTTCTTTTGGATGGAGTGGTTAAAAAATTACAGGTTAATCAAGCAAAAATGAAAACATTCACATTCCATGTCTCTGGCACCCATTGTCCCTCATGCAAAATCTTCATTGAAGACACCCTGAACGAACACAGTGGTGTTCAGAGTACCGTGGTAGATTTGAAACAAAAAACGGTAACGATTAACACCACCCTTGATGAGAGTCAGCAAAATCTCGCCGAGATGCTGACCGAAAAAATAAAGCACAACGGCTACTCACTTTCGGTAGAGATGCAGTCTACAGAGAAAAAAGATGCCGGGGTCATATGGCACGCTTTGCCTATTGGCTTGGCACTTCTGGCTCTTTTTTTCGTCGTCCAAAAATCCGGGATTTTGAACTTTGGATTAGGCGGAACAGTAACCCCAGCCACGAGTTTTATCATCGGTCTTGTTGCGTCTGTCTCGAGTTGTCTCGCGGTCGTTGGAGGGCTTGTTCTCTCTCTTTCTGCAACGGTGTCTCAGGACACGATAAGTGATGTAAAGCCGATGATACTTTTCCACGCAGGCCGTCTAATCAGTTTTGCCGTTCTTGGCGGTGTGCTCGGTGCCATTGGAAGTGCCATTGGTATCAGTTTTACCGCAACGCTAATCCTCGGGATTATCGCATCACTTGTGATGATTGTGTTGGGACTTAATCTGGTAGGAGTATTTGAGAAAAACATGATTGCGCTACCTTCTGGAATTTTCAGCTTCTTCCGTAAGCTAGAACACAAGACAATAGCACCATTTCTGGTTGGTGTGGGCACATTTTTCCTGCCGTGCGGATTTACTCAGGCGATGCAAGTTGCGGCACTTTCAAGCGGTTCATTTGTCTCGGGGCTTCTCCTCATGACAGCGTTCGCTGTCGGCACACTACCAATGCTCGCTCTCCTGTCGTTCGGCTCTGCGTCGTTCGCGCACTCAAAACACGCCCCACTTTTCTTCAAATCTGCAGGAGTGCTTGTGGTTGGTCTTGGGACTTTTGCATTTCTGGCGGGACTGGCCGGGCTCGGTATTATCAATCCTTTATTTAACATCTAATTATAGTGATTGGTCTATGCAAAAAAATATAATCATATCGATAGTTATGAGCGGCACCCTCATTGCCGGAACCATTTACTTTGTTTCTGACAAGTCAGCAAATCCCGATGGAGAAGTCGCACAATCACAAAATAGTGAAATAAAAGACGGTGTACAGTACATAACCATTACCGCAAAAGGTGGTTATTTCCCACATGTCACTGAAATCAAAGGAGGATTGCCTACCAAGCTGATCGTAAGGACCGATGGTACATACGATTGTTCGGCAGCGCTTGTGATTCGCTCTGTTGGTTTCCAAAAGATATTGCAACCGACCGGCGAGGAGATAATAGATTTAGGCACTCCAAAATCTGGAGATACAGTGCAGGGTGTGTGCGGAATGGGTATGTACAATTTTCAGATTGAAGTTAGTTAACCCCTGACGCTTTGAGGTATTCATCGAAGAATTGTTTGCAACCAACATCAGTTTGCGCGGTAGAGCCGTGACCACAGCCATCACCGGCAGGATCGGGCTTTCCGCAGAGCATGCCGTGACAATGGTAATAATCGCATTTGTCAGGCTTTGCCAGGTGGAGCGCGGTGGGGAAGTTTCTCTGACGAGCTTCGTTCTCTTTTTTGATTTGATTCAGACGCGCTTGAATCTGTGCCTGCACATCACGCAATTCTTGCTCGAGCGCGCTTTTCTCACCCTGCTTCCTTGTAAGGAGATTCTTGTAGAAGTCCAGGCTCGCTTCGATTGCTACTTTGCGCTCGGCGCGCAACGCATTCAATGCTCCTTCAAACTGCGTTTTTGTGGCCTCTGGCGGTATATACGTGTCTACATCCGCGAGATCACGCTCGAGCGGACTCATGCGCTTTTTGATATTTTCGATACTCGTATCCACTGATTGGATTTCGAGCACAATAGCGGCAGCTCTCTGACGAAGTGCAGACAAATCGCTATCGGTGTCAGAGCTGATCATCTTACAATTCATGAGCTCAACAGGGGCTGAGGCGACTCCTTCCTCGTTATTCCCGCCTGCTGTGCGTGGCGGGTCAGTAAACTTCTCGCTTCCCGTAGGGGGGTTGCAAGCCTTTTCGCGTGCGTCCAAACCGGCAAGCGCAGCGTTGAGGGCGGCACGCATCGTCTGGGTATCCTGCGTGAACTGATTTTGCGTAGTTGCCATTGATGCGTCGTACGCATCAAAACATGCCTTGGTGTCAGACTGCTCGTAGGGCACATCGGTCTTTGGGGGGTTTGCAGCACGGCACTGAGCCAGCGCATCTCGTGCTGTCTTATAGGTGTTATACGCTTCTTCGCGCTTCTGGAAATATGTCTGAAATTCAGCATGCGGTGCATTGTCAGGTGGCGACTTGATACTGTTGTAATGTGCGACAGCGGCATCGCGTGCTGCTTGTGCGTCTGCACAAGGGTCCACAGGCTTTGCGTTTAGACACTGGCTGAGGCGATCCTCTGTCGCCGCTCTCTCATCGGCAAAAATCTCCACACTGGCAGAAACTCCCGAGTCATACGCTACCTGGAGGCTCGTGCGGGCCTCGTCGATGGCGTTACATGCCACTGTTTCTGCATTAAAACCCTGAAGGTATGCTATGACCCCCACGACGATCGCTGCGGCGGTTGCCACGGCTGCAATTGTTTTTGTATTCATAGTAGCCACAGTATATCCCTCGGCGCGATTTGCTCAATATCGCCTACAGTCAACCGCCATTGTGTTGTGGTACCCTAGATATATGAACACAAAAGTGAAATCTAAGGCTGGTGGGAAAGAGGCAGAGGCCAAGGTGCCAACGGATCTGCGCACCACCCTTGCGGCGACTCCAAAAGTTTTGGCGTTGTGGCAGAGCCTTACACCGATTGCGCGCAGGGACTGGATTAGCTGGATAGATTCGGCAAAACAAGCCGAGACGCGTACACGACGGATCGAGCAAACCGCATCGAAGCTTATATCTGGAAAGCGACGACCTTGCTGCTACGCACTGGTGCCAATGAATTTATACAAAGCGTTGGGGGCAAGTCCGAAAGCAAAGGCCCAATGGAAAACGCTTACACCAACCGAACGCAGAGATTTTATTGGTTGGATAGATGTGGCAAAGGAATCGGAAGCGCATAAAATCCGCATCGCAAAAGTTTGCGCACTGCTTTCAGCAGGAAAGCGGCATTTCTGACCCATCCTTATTTGTTGTCGAACACGAGACAGGGGACCTCGAGGATTTTGAACTTGCCAAACTGATAAAATTGTTATACGGTCTTTCCGGCAATAGAAGACAATAAGAGGATAGAGAAGTCATGGACATAGCACAGTTTGCCCCCCAACTCTTGTGGGGTGGCATCGGGGCAATCGTCGCTACCGGCCTTTTCGCCATCATTGTCGTGCTTGTTGGCGGATTCAACGAATTCACGGTAAGGGCGCTCGCAAGCACATTTGTGCTGGGCTACTACTGCCTCACTATGGTGGCCACATTCGGTCAGGGGCCGACCTTTCTCGTGCTCTCAACGATGGGCGCGATGATTGCCGGATTTGGTCTCTTGCTCACGCTACCAGTAATCTGGGCCAGAAAATTTGACATGGGGGAGGCCACTTTCAAGATTGTGTTTTCGCTCGCAGTAGTCGCCTTCGGCCTCGCGCTTGGGTGCATCAACTTCCGCATGGCAGGGACATCACCCTTGGGGGTTTCTGTGATGATGGGGGCTGTCGCTACCGTGGCGGTGGTTACGCTCATGATGCTGAGTATCATCACCAATGGTCTACGCACCACCGGCGAAGGGTTCATGCGCGTCTTAATCGCACTTGCCATTCTGATGGTCATGCTCAGTATTTTGAATCCAGTCATAGGCAAGATGGCCTGAGACAGAATAAGCCCCGGTTAATCCGGGGTTTTCTCCATGTCGCAAGATCGTCCTATTGTATCTAAAACCGGTTGCTATACTGGATGTCAATGAGTTTGGTAGTCGGTAGTACGCGACGAAATCTAATCGCCCTGGCTTTCTTTCTGTTCTTCTACGGTGCGTTTGGAGCTCTTCTTTTTTTCAAGCAAGAGTCTATCGTGTATCAGCCATGGCCTCAGGATTTTGATAATTGCCCTGCGCTCACAAGTGCTGAGCGGGTAACGCATCAAGACACTCGGATATATTTTAAAAACAATGGGCCAAAGATCGTGGTCATTTATCACGGGAACGCAGGATCTGCGTGCGACAGGGCATTTATGGCATCATTTTTCGAACAGTACGGATATTCGTACGCATTAGTCGAATACGCAGGGTATTCAAACGATGCGGTTTCGCCTCGACACGATCGGGTCAAAAAAGATGTCGAGCATATAGTTTCTTTTCTGGAGGAGCACGAATTTCGGCAAGTGATGGTTGTGGGTGAGAGTATTGGTACGGGTGCAGCTGCATTTCATGCAGCTATTAAGTCGCCATCGAAACTCGTTCTGATCTCGCCGTTCACTGACCTGATAGACATCGCTCGCCATAGGTTCTGGTTTTATCCGACCCTTCTTTTAGTGAAGAATGCTTTTGATAATCAAAGTCTGCTTTCGCGTTATCTGGGACCGGTACTTGTTTTACACGGAGATGCCGATACCATTATACAAACGAGTCTTGGTAAAGAATTGTTCGAATCACTTCAATCCAAGGAGAAGCATATGGAAATTATTCAGGGTGCAGGGCATAACACTATGTTTGAATACCCTGCAACATACGAAAGTATTGGAGCGTTTGCACGGTAATAAAGCTACCCAAGTAGACGACCCGAAGGCAGGGACTTGCATTCCTTGTCAGGGTGTTGTATAATTGAGGATATGACACCATTCAAGAAAGGCGGGTTTAAAAAGCCCTTTAATAAGGGCTCTTTTGGAGGACACGGCAAGAGGGAAAATCGTGGAGAAATGCATCCAGCGACTTGCTCGACATGTGGCAAATCATGCGAGGTGCCGTTTCGTCCTACTGGCGAGCGCCCTATTTATTGTCGCGATTGTTTCTCGAGCAATGCACCATCTCGCGATGGGCACGATGCCCCTCGCAAAAATTTCGGCGATTCATCTCAGCGCTCGTTCCGTCCGTCACACGATGGTGGATCGCGCGACGCGCGTCCATCAGCACCACCACCAATGCCTTTGCATTACTCGCCAGAAATCAGCAAACTCACCAAGCAAATCGAAGCTCTCAATGCATCTATTATAAAACTCGCAGGAGCACTCGAAGTATCATCAGTCACTGCACCGGTGTCAGTTGCTGTTGCTTCAGATGAGGCAGAAGTACCAACCGATAAGAAACCTCGTCGCAAAAAGAAAACGGCGTAACAAAAAGAGGACACAGAAAAACCCCGTACGGGGTTTTTCTGTTTCCGTGACTCGGATTGTTTCAAGAGGCATGGATTCATGGCGTAATAATGGTACAGTGCAACGCTATGGCTCGCGCAGAATCACTACTGTCATTCGAAGGAGTCTCCTTTGAATACGGTCCCAACAAGCCGATACTCGATACGGTGGATTTTTCTGTACGCCGCGGCGCCAAGGTCACTTGCATGGGGCAAAACGGTGCGGGCAAGAGCACTATTTTTCAGTTGGTAACAGGGGCGCTTTCTCCCGAGAGTGGCAAGATCAATATTCCGCACGGCCTCTCGATTGCGGTATCGCGACAGGTCATTTCTCGCGACCAGCTTGATCTGACGGTGCGTGATTTTTTCCGCGCTTGCTTCGACACACCCATCTACGATATCGACCCACGCATCGACGAGATGCTCGAGGTGGTGCATCTGCGTGGACACGAAAAAATCCATGACCGCATCATGCGATCATTTTCGGGTGGGCAACAGGCACGACTGCTTCTCGCTTCCGCCCTGATTCAAAACCCAGATTTGCTATTACTTGACGAGCCAACTAACAACTTAGATAAGGCCGGCATTGAGCACCTTACAGATTTTTTGGTCCACTATTCAAAAACAGTCATGGTGATTTCGCACGACGCGGAATTTCTAAATGCCTTTAGCAACGGTGTGCTGTATTTGGATGTACGCACTCGCAAGGTCGAGCAATACTCAGGAAACTATCACGATGCAATCAAGGAAATCGCGGCGCGCATCGAGAAGGAGAATCGCAAAAACGCTCAGCTTGCGAAAGAGATTCAAGAAAACAAAGACAAGGCAAACTTTTTTGCGAACAAAGGAGGGCAGATGCGTCTGGTCGCCAAACGCATGCGCACCAAGGCGGAAGAGCTAGAGGAAGAAAAGGTTGATGTGCGCAAAGAGGACAAGACAATCCGTCCCTTTACCTTTCCCGTGCAAGAACGCCTTGGCGGGAATGTGGTCACCTTTTCTTCGTACACAGTGATCGGCAAGAAGAACAAGCCGGTGACAAAGAAATTCAATCTGGTGCTTCGTCGTGGTGTGCGCCTGTTGTTGCGCGGACCAAACGGTATTGGCAAGACTACTCTGCTTGAGACAATCGCCAAGCGAACAGCTGTGGGTATCGAAGTTCCACCTGAAGTAAAAATTGGGTATTATCGGCAGGATTTTTCGACACTCAATTTTGACGAGACAGTGATGAGTGCACTGATGCACGCGTCACCAAAAAAAGATGAGGAATTTGTGCGTAGTCTAGCCGCAGGTTTTCTGGTCACGGGTGAAATGATGCGCACCAAAATCGGGAATCTTTCCGAGGGGCAAAAAGGACTGGTGGCGTTTGCGCGCCTGGTGCTCGAGCGACCAGGACTTCTCATTCTGGACGAGCCGACCAACCACATCAATTTTCGACACATTCCCGAGATTGCCAAAGCGCTTGATCAGTTTGAAGGAGTAATGATTTTAGTGAGCCATGTCCCTGATTTTGTCGCACAAATTCGTATTGATGAAGTGTTGGACTTGGAAAGATAACCAACTGGCCCCTGCCCCATTTCGTGCTATAAATGGTGCATGAAAAATATCCTTGCGTTCCTATTGCTTGTTGCGGTGCTTGCTTCAGCAGTACCTGTTCCGGCTTTTGCGCTTACTAAAAAAATCGAGACTGCGGGGAGCCCGTACACAATTGTCGACAAACGCGACTACCCGATTATTTTCATTCACGGTGCGGCGGGTGCCGAGCTTGAAAAGAACGGTGCAAGCTTGTGGCCAGGGAACCTGGGTGGGGTAGTAAACGATTCGGCGGCGGCCCAGTTGGCACTCAATAGCGATGGCAAGACAGACTGTTGTGGCACCATCGACGCGCCACGAATCATGAAGTATGCATCGGGTTATGATTCAGTGGGCGCAGGGTTTATCTCTGTCTACGCCGGGTTCTACACCTACATGGAAGAGCAGGGTTTTGGGTATGAGAAGAAACACGACGGAAAAGTGTTTTACGATTTTGTGTACGACTGGCGCGAAGACAATCGCACTTGGACGAAAGATTTGGACAAGAAAGTAGACCAAGTACTAAAGGAGACCGGTGCGGAAAAAGTGTACCTCATTGGTCACTCGATGGGTGGCTTGCAGGCGCGCTTGTATATGAAAGACGCAGGGCGTGCCAAAAAAGTTGCAGGAGTCATCTTCCTTGGCACCCCACACCACGGGGCACCCCAGGTGTATTGGGCATATACCTATGGCTACAATTTCGGGAACCCAAAAGTAGGCATTACGCGCATGTGGGAGGTGATGAAGAACTGGCCAGCAGGATACCAGTTGCTCCCCGATTATCCGACTGTCCAGGACGAAAGCGGAAAATTCTGGACGCTAGATCAGATGTACAGCGGAGGCACTTTCTACAGTGAGCAAGAATATTCGCACAAAATCGATGGCGCGATGCAGAGAAAAGACTATTTGATGACATCCGGTCTTCCGAATACGCGTTTTGCAAAAGATGCTGTTGAGTTCCATAAATATCTCGGCGATAGTGTCGACAAATATCCGGGAGTGAAATATGTGCACATTGCTGGCACCGGACAAAAAACTCTGCAGTATCTCGAGGCAACGATGGTGAATCGTCCAGGCTTTGACCTGCCGATTCTCACAATGAAGCGCATCGAAAATACCCATGGTGATGGCACAGTGGCAGCGGCGGGGGCGAAAATCGAAGGAGTCGATGAGTATCTGACAGTTGTCGGGGAACACGCGGCGCTTCCAGGGATTCCCGAGGTCACCGGGCATATTACGCGTCTGCGCGAATCATGGAATGACGAAAAGGCACGCGTGGCTCTTGCACGAAAAGTGAAAGCGTATGCAGAAAACCGTTTGCCACAGCTCGAAGCCATGCGAAGCGCCGGCCTTTCGAGTGGAGCAAAGCCTGCTGACAACGAAACATCACTCGTCAGTATTTTGTTCCGAGCGCTTTTCTTTGGTGCTCCAGACGAGCAAAAGATTAAACAGCGCGATGATCTGCGCCGCTATGTGGCAAAGATATTCGAAGACGGAAATGTGAATGTAAAGATTTTGGCGAGTGATGGTCGTTCCGAAGAAGATTTGTTTGCGGTAATTCGCGGATTCAAGGTGATAGAGACAGGTACAGGTATCGCGTCACCACAACGCGCCTTGGTAACCGTGAAAGACTATGCCACATTCGAGGCGCTGACGAATGGAAATATGGATGCGCGCGACGCGCTCAAGTCTGGTGCCATTAGCCTTTCAGGGGGCGGCCTTATTGATGGTCTCAAAACAAAAGTCTATAGCTGGTGGCTGAAGTATGGAGCAAAGTAGGTCCCTAAGGGCACTTCCATAAATAACACCATCATCTTTCGCCCACTGCATCACCGTATACAACCCTTGCTCTGTCGCGAAATATCTCGGCGTACTTATAGTACGACTCGATATTTCACTCGGTCGCAAGGGCCGTCTACGGTGCGCATTAAGCGAAATCTGAAGCAGTTATTTACGGAAGTGCCCTAAGAAGCTGTCTAACTTCAGTGGGCTACTGAAGAGCTTGAATTGGTCTACACGGAGCGCGGAGGAGTGCTCAAGCTCATGTGCGTCAATAGTTTTCGCCAGAGCACAACAGAGCAGGGGTCACAAGCCTCTGCTTTTGCTATAATTGAGTCATGACTATCGATGAGCTGACCGAATTCATCGACGAACAAGACGCGCTCTTCCGCACGGTAAAAGATACTCACCAGACTGAACGGGAACGGACTTTTTCTCGCACGATTAAAATGGCAGAAGAATTTGGAGAGCTCTGCAACGAAGTTCTTGCGTCGGTGGGAGATCAGCGTAAAGAGAAGCTAGATGCCCACGATGGACAGAGTCTTCGCGATGAGTTTGCCGATGTCATCATCACCACATTCCTGCTTGCAAAATCTATGCGGGTGGATGTGATGGGCGCACTAGATCACAAGGTGAAAAAAATTCGCGAAAAACATAACAAGCAACTTCTTGCGGATAGACAGCTATGAAAAAGAGTTATCGTATGAAAGCGAAAATATGGCTGTATCCAGGCGACACGGCGTGGCATTTTGCGAGTGTTGGCGAGAAGCATGCCGCTGTTATAAAAAAAGCGCACGGCGCACACGCGCGAGGATTTGGCTCACTACCAGTGCGCGCGACGGTCGGGAAAACTTCCTGGGACACTTCGATTTTCCCAGACAAAAAAAGTGGCACCTACCTTTTGCCACTCAAGTTGGCAATTCGCCGCAAGGAGGGGATTGCAGACGGTGACATTATTTTGCTGACCCTTGAAGTACGCGTGTAACCCCCCGCTACCTACTGTGTACGAGTGCGGGTGTATACTGGCTTTGTATGAAAGGATATACAGGAAACATCGAGACAGACACACGGGCCAATGCCGATTTTCGGCGCGTACTTTATACGGGGAGACATAGCCAGCTAGTTCTCATGAATCTGCGGCCCGGCGAAGAAATTGGTCTCGAGGTGCATACTGACACAGATCAATTTTTCAGGTTTGAGACGGGGCAAGGGCAAGTGATTATTGACGAATCTGTGTATGAGGTGGCTGACGGAGTAGCGGTTATTGTGCCTGCAGGCGCCCAACATAATGTGGTGAATACAGGGGATATAGATTTAAAGTTGTACACCATCTACTCACCGGCTCATCATAAGGACGGTATCGTACGCACAACAAAAGAAGATGCTGTGGCACAGGATGCGCCGTTTGATGGTGTGACAACTGAGTGATATGAAAAGTGAAATCGAGAAATCAATAGGCACGCTTTTTCAAAAAAAGGTGTGGCATGAGTTGTGCAAAATTAAAAAGGGTCAGGTGATTACCTACGCCGAGCTTGCGCGGAGGATTGGAAAACCAAAAGCCATTCGCGCAGTGGGAAATGCGGTGGGGAAGAATCCTTTGGCGCCAGAAGTACCGTGCCATCGTGTGATACGCACTGATGGAAGTCTGGGCGGATATTCAGGCAAGGGTGGTGTCAAAACAAAGTTGGCATTACTAAAAAAGGAGGGAGCTGCTCTCGCGCTCATCAAAAACATCTCCGCCAGAGGATGAAGAAGAAGTAGAAAGGGCCCCACCGAAGTTGGTGGGGCCCCTGTCGTCAGTGTCGCGTTGCCGGTATTAGCGGCCCGCCCATCCTGTAGGCACCATGCACCCAGTGCCGACATCCGCCGGGAAGGCGCTCGGGTCCGGATCGAGGCGGAAACCTCGGCGGATGAGCCCTTCTCGGTCGTCGTATCGGACGATCAGGGTCTGCAGAGTCGAGGGATCGCGGTCGAAGTCGACCTCGGTCACCTCGTGCCGAGCACGATCGCCGAAGCCGGTGCCGATTCCGCGAGTCGCTCCTTTCGAAGCGCCCATAGACTCGGGCACGCCACCAAACCCGCGCGTCACCGCGAATCGCTTGTGCTCGAGGAAGAACGCCGCGCCGATGATGCCGAGGTTGCCCCCGCGCTTCATCTGGGTGGCATACGCCTCGGGTTGCGACGCGAAGACGAATTTAGCAACCTCGTTGTTGTTGAGGCGCCAACCCGGTATGGTCGTCGTCTTCTGGGCACCGATCACATAGCCGTCGCCGCCGGATGAAGCCAGCTTACCATCGATGATCGACAGGCCGTCGACGGCGATGACAGCGAGCGCGCGGTGATTGCTCCGGTTCGAGATGCGAAGCTCGTAGTCGGTGCTCCGCAGACCTTCGATGAACGGGTCGGCATAGTTGGCGTTGACATACTCACGAGCCGGCTTGCCAGCGACGAGGACGGTCAGTTCGAAATTGGCCTTGAACATGTGCTTGGCTTCCTTCGTCTGTTTTTTCTCTCGAAGTTACGCCACTCGATCGTCAGAGCTGCGCAATCTTCATTATATACCACATAAATGTTCTTGTCAAGTTTCAAAGGAAAAACGCCTAACTATGGTATGTTTTCCCGAGATAGAATGGAGGAGAAGTATGGACATTATTCTGGCGACAAGAAATGTCACCAAAACCAGGCAGATTCGGGCAATTTTTATAGGCTCGCCCGTCACAGTCTGGTCGCTTGACGATGCGCGGATTCAGGGTGATTTCGTTGAAGACGGCGCCACCCTCGAAGAGAACGCGCTCAAAAAGGCGTTGTTTGCCTGGAAGCGTTCGGGTGAAAGATGTATGGCAGACGACACTGGTCTATTCATCGATGCGCTTGGTGGTGAACCAGGAATTCATGCGGCTCGTTGGGCGGGCGAAGGAAAGAATACTGAAGACATAATGCGGTACACACTCAACCGTCTCGAAGATGTGCCGACGGGGAAGCGACAAGCAACTTTCAAAACCGTGGCCGCATTTGTTGATCTCACGGGTGCTCATTCTTTTTTCACAGGCCAACTGCGCGGAACAATCTTGCGAGAGCCCCGCGTACCGTGTCAATCCAAGATGCCGTACAGTGGAATTTTTCTGCCCGATGGGCACGACAAGGTATGGGCTGAAATGTCGGTTTCAGAAGAGAATGCTATCAGTCATCGTGGAAAGGCTTTTTGGCAATTACGGGATAGCTTGATGTGCGAATAATCAGCGGCCGTTATATGGCCGCTTTTTTATACCCGTATTTTTCCTAGTACCCCATTCATAAAATTTTGTCCATAAAACCGCATAATCGTGGCTGCGGCTCGGCAAAAATTCCTTGCCAATGCCCCTGCATTGCCTCGGTATTTTTACCTTCGCCTCGCTCACGATTCTCCGGTTTTCTCAGGACAAAATTTTACGAACGTGGCACTAGACGCCCGCGCGGTGTGCGGTATAGTTTTCGCATGATACATAAGTCTTGGATTCTGGGAGGGGTCACTGCACTGTCACTGTTACTTGTGACCAGTGTTCACGCGGCACCAAAAACTGAGTTGCATATAAAAGCTGATGGCACCATCGTCGCTACTAATGTAGTTGTTCGGCAAAAATCTGGATCTAATCTTTTCTCGCGCATGACTTGGGGAGAGGCTGTCTATGCGCGCCTGGTTGTTTTGACGAAAGACACGACAGTGGTAACCAAGGCCTATGGCGAACGCGCGACCAAGGATGATATTCGCGAAGGCGATGTGCTTGATGTGGAGGGCAAGCTGGTAGGGGCTGACGGATCTATCACTATCGACGCGACGAGTGTGCGCGACCACTCACTACTTAAAGAGTCGAAAGTTATTTCTGGTATTGTAAAAAGTATTGACGGTTCGGCACACTCATTCATTCTCCCCAACGCTGAATTCAAAGACACGACAGTTATGGTAACTAGTACCACCACCATTCAGAAAGGTGCCCGTTCGATCGGCTTTGGCGAACTCACACCTGGGTCAAAAATCATTTCCGTCTCTGGTGTCTACAGCTATCCCACCAATACGCTTTCAGCGATGCATGTAGAAGTGCACCAAGACAAATTGATTTTCACGCCAAAGAATTTCCAAGGTAAGCTCAAGGAGATTATTGGAACAAGTTTGCCAACTACACTAGTAGTTACCGTGGAAGGAACCGACTACACCGTGTATCTGTCTGCAACGACTAGTGTTTTGAATGGCGCGAAGGCAAAGACTACCCTCAGTCGGTACGAACTAGGGGACACCGTTCGTTTCTATGGTGCAATTCGGCCGGTAAATCTATCGGAGATTGACGCAGAAATCGTTCGCGACATCGATTTCTAGTACCTATATTCTTCATAAAAATCCTGGCGTACACGGGAATGATGAGTATAATCCCCGAATGAAAACATATCTTATTGCGGGTGTTATAGCGGTTGTGGTTTTGGGAGGTGGGTGGATGCTGTGGTCGGGAAGCGATTCGACGACTCCAGAGGCTGAGGTACCGGTCGCTGTAGCAGATACAAATGACACATTGGTAGTCGACGGAAAATTCAACGGATCAATCTTTGATTTGGCAAAAAGCGGCAAGTCGTACAAGTGTACCCTGTCACACACCATTCAGGGCGTGACTACAAACGGTACTATCTATGTTTCTGGATCAAATGTCCGAGGAGATTTTTCGAGCACCGTGCCTGTTGTGGGCACAGTTGAAATGCACATGATTTCTGACGCCGATTTCGTGTACAACTGGAGCTCGATGATGCCGACAGGTTTTAAGGCAAAGCGAACGGACGGAGGTGTCACTGACGGAGGTGACGCACTGTCCGGACAATCGTTCGATGCGGACATGGTATACGAGTACGACTGTGTACAGACACCAGCAGACGCATCACTGTTTATTGTCCCTACAGACATCATCTTCAAAACGACAGGCTAAGTAATTGTTCATACGACCGCTTGATTTTCAGGTGGTGTCTGGTAAAGTGTCGCCATGTTAAAGATTCGCTTTCAGCGCACAGGTCGTATCAATGATGCTGCTTTTCGCGTGGTAGTTGTCGAACATACCATGAGCCCAAAGAGTGGTCGCTTCGTTGAACGCCTTGGATCATATAATCCAAAGACCAAGGTCCATACGATCGATGCTGAACGCGTTACCTACTGGCTTTCAAAAGGCGCAAAGGCCAGCGACACACTCCACAACCTTCTTTTGAAATCAGGTATTATCAAAGGCAAGAAGATAAACATTCTCCCCAAGCGCAAAATCCTCGCAAAGATTGAGGCAGAACAAAAGAGTGCAGCCGACAAAGCGGCCGTAGAAGCTGAAAAGACCGCACCAGTCGTCGAGGCTGCCCCTACAGGAGGTGCAACGCCGGTCGCCGCTTAAGTGCACACCGCGCTTCCGATTGACCGTGCCTCTAAAAGCGAGTACCATAGAAATACAGGTGCAATAGCACCCCTTACGAGTTAGCTATATCAGCATGGAACGAGATCAGGAATTTCTTGAGTATGTAGTGAAGGGATTGGTAGACAATCCAGACTCCATTCAGATTACCCGCAAAGTAGACGAGATGGGTGTGCTCCTCACGCTCACTGTGCACAAGGACGATATGGGCAAAGTAGTAGGTCGCGCTGGCGCAACAGCCAAGGCGATTCGTACGCTTTTGCGCGTTGTCGGTATGAAGAACGACGCACGCGTTAACCTAAAAATAAACGAACCAGAAGGTGGAACCCGCGCATTCGAGCAACGAGAAAAGAGCGTTGACGAGGCCATTGCCGATTTGTAGGCAGTGTCGCCTTGAGCAACAAGCCGGAGGGCCACAGGCCCTCCGGCTTGTTGCATATTTTACATTTCGTGATATAAAGATTTCGGTCCGGACAAACAAAGGGAAGAAAATGCCAGTATCCAGCAAGCCAATGCTCTGCTCGGAAATTAGAGGATATTCTAACGAGGCCGGATGGGCCTTGCTGATTCTCTCGAGGCATGGAGTCGTTGCGTCTCAGCTCTCGCATATCATCGTGCTTCGTGATTTTCTGAAGGCATGCGTCGAAAAAGAGACATTACGGCTCAATAATATCAATGCCCTCCTAGGGCAAACAAATGCGATTGAGTGGGGTGCGTTAGTTGCGATTCTCGATGAGGTGATTTCGCAGAATGCGAAAAGTCGAAACGACATCGAGACCGCCAAGCTGAAGGTCGCGTCGCTCTCGACGGCGATGCACTATGTCGAATCACAGGTGCAGGGATATCGCGCTGGTCTGCAAAGACAATACGACGAACACACACGCAAGTTCTAAACTATCCGGGCACCGAGTGCCCGTTTTCCATAAGATATGATCCACTTTCACATTGTCACACTATTTCCCGAATCAATTGAGCCGTACCTTTCGGCGTCGATTCTAGGGCGCGCACAAGAGAAGAAGCTTATCAAAGTGTCATTTTACAATCCTCGCGACTATACCGATGACAAGTGGCAACGCGTCGACCGCAAGCCCTATGGCGGTGGACCTGGCATGGTACTTTCCGCTGAACCGTTTTTGCGCGCTGTGAGTGCGGCCTTAAAAGGGCGAAAGGGCGAGATTGTATTTTTCTCGCCGTCTGGCGAACAGTTTGAGCAGAGCGCCGCAAAAAAATTGGCACAGAAAAAGCATATCGTTTTTATTGCCGGGCACTATGAGGGAGTTGATGCTCGTGTGCAAAAAATTCTGAAAGCAAAGCTTGTCTCAGTCGGTCCCTATGTGCTTACGGGTGGCGAGCTTCCTGCGGCAACTATGATTGATGCTATTGCGCGCAATATTTCCGGCGTCTTGGGGAAAGAAGAATCTCGCGAAGATGAACGCGTGGCGAGTCCGGAAGTGTATACGCGTCCGGAAATTTTGGTATGGAAAAAGAAAAAGTACAAAGTTCCCCCAGTTCTTTTGTCGGGCAATCACGCAAAAATCGAAGAGTGGAAGAAGGGTGTTCGTGGTTGACATTTTTAGCTTAGTGCGAGCCCTAAGCGCAGGTAGTTCGCCGAGGGCTCGCGGAACCAAAAAGGCATGGTTTGCGAAGCAACTTTTTGGTGAGCGGGAGCGCGGGTGCCTGCTGGGGCACCCGACGCGTACCTCGCCGAACTACCTGCGCGGCCACAATAGCAAAAGGGGTGCGCGAGATACGCACCCCCCTAGATTGAGAAGAGGATCGGCATCGATACCGTCTTCCCGCGTTTCTTGTCGAACAAAAAGAACGATTGCTGTGGCGGTTCGAACCCAAAGCCTTTGTGAATCGCGAACGCGCTATAGCCGATGAGTGATCCATTCCCAGACGCTCGCGGAAGTGGCATGTAGGTATGCAAGTGCCCAAAGACATCCATATGGGCGGGTTGTTCCTTGTTCCATCCCGCAATAACGCGATTGAGAGGAACAGTGATACCGCCGACGCCGCCATGATACTTGATGGCGTGACCGTGGTGGAAGCGGATGACTTTCCCATAGATTGGCACCAGGGTGTGATAGGCATCTTCGATAATGAAACGCACACGGTCCTTGGTCGAAAAGCGCTGAGCAAGTGTGTGATACATCATCCATTCGAGCGAATTGCCCGTTTCGGTGGCCATGTGGATTTTTGCGGTCGTTCGACCGTGGTTGCCTACCTTACAGATGCAAGTGATGCGTAGCTTGGTGTGATTGAGCAAGAATTCGATACCTGATTGCAACAGCTCCTGGGCAAAGATTGCCGCGTCGAGCGGAAGCAGAAGAGCCTTTTCACGGTCCTCCTCGCGCAGGACACCACTAATGAAATCACCCAAAAGCCCGAGCACAAGCTCTGTAATCACCACATCCTGCTGTTCCTTGCGGGCCAGCCGAGCGATGCGTTCAAAGAACTCGGTCGCACGCTTTTTTGCGATCTCGAGGTTATACCTATTGAGTCCGTTCACCGTCGAGGGCTTCACTTCCTCCTCGATATGCCAGTCTGAAGCGATAGCAAACGCAGTTGCTTCGCTGTCGCGTTGAGATGCGCGAGGCTCAATCTTGAATGCCGACACGCCGGTCTTGAGTGCAAGAGCGGCCGTTAGCTCTTCCTCGAGGCGTTCGTTTGCCTGGAGGACATGCTTGTACTTCTTTGAGAGAGTACCTTTTTCGAGAGACAGTCGACCAAGTCGTTTGTCGCTCTCAATGGCTTGCTCGGTTGCTACCAGGTCTTCTTGGGTAGCTTGTGCTTTTGAGAGTTTCTTTACCACCGGGGCAGTGCCCGCATTTTTTAAGCCAGTCTTCCTACGCGTCATCTGGTTCACCTTTATTCAAAGACCATTCTCATCACAGCGATACCGGCCTGTGACACGCCGGCCCGCACGCACTAAATGCATACGGGCCGGAGCGCCACCTAGGGGGAGGTTGGCGAAGGTTTTTGCACACCTCTCATGGAAACTATTGTATGAACTTGATATAACGAAGCAAGTTTTTATCCCCATAAAATACAGTGAGGACACAGAGATTTACGCGAGGGAAATGCTGTGAGAGGGAAATCACACTACCCACAGTGACCTCTTGACGAGATGTGCGAATGGCAGGCATACTGAATTTCAGTCGTTCTTGAAACGACATTACTAGGGAAGGGAAGGCCACACATGGCCCACCAAAGTCATTCTGAGACAAAGAAACCGGTGATGCGACGGCCGTATATCCGTCACACTGCAGGTGAAAATGCCCGCGCGTGGCAAATACTCCGTGACACCCCTGAGCTTTTCGGAGAGGATGTTGCTGAGACCCTCTATGATCCTGACTGTGACCCCGAAGTGATACGGGAACAGATTTCTGAGGTGAGGGAACAGTACCCCCGCTTCCACAAAGGCAATGAGTAGTAGTTTCAATATAAGAAAACGGGCGCCATTGGCGCCCGTTCTTTGTAGGGGTATTGACTTTATTATAATACAGTGTAGAGTCTTTTTAGGACGGAGTCCCGTCCTTCGACTACACGAGAAGGAGAGACGATGACAGGGTATGCATCTGCTGTCGTGGCAATTATGCCCGACGGAACATTTCCGATGGTCAAGGATTATCGGAAACATCCCGAAGATCCGCGCTGGAAGTTTCCTGGCGGTAAGAGTCAGGGAAACGAGACAGCGCAGGAATGCGCCGCACGCGAACTCGACGAAGAGACGGGGGTCAAGGTCGATCCTGAACAGCTTGTGGCAATTCACCGTGAGCGGCGTCGGAATCGTGATGATGGTGGCTGGCACGACCTTGTCGTGTTCCAGACGACTCTTCCGATGCTTCAAGAAGTGAAGCGCACTGGGAACCACGGCGAACATGTTGCCCTCTGGAGCTCTGAAGACCTCCTCGACCCCCGGTCGGAGATGGATGTGTTCGCGCCACACCTCAGTATCGCCAAGAATCTGGTGCGATTCAACGATGCACGCGCGCTTGAAGCGGCTGAGTGATTAACCTCGCGCGATTTTTGACCCAAGATTGTACCCCGGCATGACCGGGGTATCTTCACATCTACCCCATCCCCACCCACTTGTTGACTTCGCTCTACTGTTCTGCTACTATCCTCGAGTAGATTTTGTGCGAATGAGTCCTGCCTGCAACGAAATTTTAAGTACATCGGAGGCTGTATTTAATAGGCGGTAACCGCATACCAAGAGGCGTCACCACTTTCACAGAGAAAGCGGGCGTTTCATTACCCATATGGCACACAAGAAAAGCCTGCCGCAGAAGTTTTTTGGCCGGTTCAAGGAGCCCCTTGTAGAACTCCCCAATCTCGTCGGCCCCCAGGTCGAGTCTTTTCGTTTGCTTATCGAGAAGGGCACAGAACAGGTATTGAAGGAATTTTCTCCCATCTCTGACCACTCCTCAAAGAAGTTTGAATTGACCATAAAAAAGTTTGTGTACGGTAAACCAAAGTGGGACGAGCACTATGCCAAACGAATGCAGCGATCATACGAAGCCCCACTTTCCGTCACGGTGAAATTGAAGAATCGCATCACCAATGAAGAGCGCGAACAAGAAATTTTCCTTGCAGATTTTCCGTGGATGACCGATCACGGCACATTCGTTATCAACGGCGTTGAGCGTATCGTGGTGCCCCAACTCGCCCGCTCATACGGTGTCTTTTTTGAAGGTGTCCCTTACCGCGGTGTGAACTACTTTATGGGAAAGATCATCCCATCTCGTGGTGTATGGATTGAAATCGAATCCGATCCAGACAAAGCAGTCTATGTAAAAATTGATCGCAAACGACGCTTTCCGGTGACCAGTCTTCTTCGGGTCTTGGGCGCAGCCAAGGACGAAGACATGATCAAACTCTTCGAAACTATTCCTGGTGGTACAGAAATGATCAAAGCGACACTGGCGCTCGACCACGCAAAAACAGTACAAGAAGCATTTGTCGAGATTTATCGCCGTCTTCGCGACGGGGATATTGCTACGGCGGATACCGCCCGTGATTATGTCACCCTCATGCTCTCGCGTGAACGCTACGATCTCTCTCGCGTCGGTCGTTTTCATTTTAACCGTCGCTTTGGTCTCTCTACTGCCGACAAAGATTTGAACGAGACAGTGCTTTCGGCGGATGACATCGTACGCATCATCGGACACATGCTCGAGCTCAACGAAGATCCGTCAAAGCATGCTGACGATATCGATCACCTTGGCTTCCGCCGTGTGCGTTTCGTGGGCGAGCTCCTTGAACAAAAAATGCGCGTTGGCCTTTCACGCATGAAGCGCAATATCCAGGATCGTATGTCCATGGTAGATACGACTACTGTTCTGCCAGCTCAAATCATGAACCCGCGACCATTTGCGGCAAGTATTCGTGAATTTTTCACAGGAAACCCGTTGGCGCAGCTCATGGATCAATTCAACATTCTTGACGAAATGGAGCATCTCCGCACACTCTCCACACTCGGTCCCGGTGGGCTCACATCAGAGCGCGCAGGCCTCGAAGTGCGTGATGTACACTCGTCTCACTATGGTCGTGTGTGCCCCGTGCACACACCTGAAGGAAAGAATATTGGTCTTGTGCTCCACATGTCTTTGTACGCTCGGCCAAACGAATTTGGCATCATCGAAACGCCATACGCAAAAGTTGAGAAAGGAAAACTTACTAAAGAAATTGTGTACCTCAACGCGCTTGATGAAGAGCAGTATGCGATTGCGCACGCAGGTGTCGAGCGCGACGAAGACGGTACCCTCACCGGCAAGCTTATTGAAGTGCGTCGTGCAGGAGAGCCAACACTGGTAAAGAAGGAAAATGTCGACCTCATGGAGGTTGCCACCAACCAGGCTTTTTCTGTCGCCACTTCACTTATTCCATTCGTCGAGCACGACGATGCAAACCGCGCGCTCATGGGTTCAAACATGCAGAAACAGTCAGTCCCCTGCATCATTCCTGCTGCTCCGGTTGTCGCGACAGGTGTCGAGGCAGTCGTTGCACGCGACTCCGGCCGTCTTGTTCATGCTGAAGAGGCAGGTGAAGTTACGCTCTCTGATGCCCGTAAAATCGTTGTTGAAAACAAAGAAGGGAAGTCGAAAGAGTACATGTTGGTCAACTACTCGCGTACCAATGGATTCACCATGTTCCACCAACGCCCCCGCGTGTCGGTGGGCGATAAAGTAAAGCGCGGAGAGGTCCTTGCTGATATGTCCTCGACTGTCGATGGTAATTTGGCAATCGGCCAGAATGTGCGCATCGCCTTCATTCCGTGGTCAGGCGCAAACTTCGAAGATGCAATCATTGTGTCTGAAAAAATGGCAAAGGACGGTCGCTTCACTTCAATCCATGTCGAAGAGTTTGAGTGCGTTGTTCGCGACACCAAGCTCGGGCCTGAGGTTACTACGCACGACATTCCTAATGTGAGCGAATTCAAACTCCGCAATCTCGACGAAGACGGCATCATTCGCGTGGGAGCCGAAGTGCGTCCCGGCGACATTCTTGTTGGAAAGGTAACACCAAAAGGTGAGGCACAACTCACTCCTGAAGAGCGCCTCCTTCACTCAATTTTCGGTGAGAAAGCAAAGGATGTGAAAGATACTTCGCGTCGCATGGATGGCGGCAAGCGTGGCCGTGTGGTGAGCGTCAAAGTCTTTGCTCGCGAGAACGGTGATGTACTTGAATCAGGTGTCATCAAGCGCATTCATGTCGAAGTTGCTCAGCTCCGTACAATCTCAGTGGGCGACAAGCTCGCCGGTCGCCACGGAAACAAAGGTGTCATTTCTCGTATTCTTCCAGAAGAAGACATGCCGTTCGATGAAAATGGTGAGCAGGTAGACATCATCCTCACGCCGCTCGGTGTGCCAAGCCGTATGAACCTTGGCCAGATTCTCGAACTTCATCTTGGTCTTGCCGCAGAGGCCCTCGGCTACCAGGCAATCGTACCGTCCTTTGTCGGTGCTACCGAGGAGGAAATTCGCGCAGAGCTTAAGAAAGCCGGCTTTAGCGAGGATGGCAAGCGCAAAATGTTTGATGGACGGACTGGTGAAGCATTTGCACAGCCAATCGCCGTGGGAGTGATGTATATGCTTAAGTTGCATCACATGGTGGAAGACAAGATCCACATGCGATCAATCGGTCCCTACTCGCTCACCACACAGCAGCCACTTGGAGGAAAGGCGCAAAACGGCGGTCAACGATTGGGAGAAATGGAGGCCTGGGCATTCCTCGGATATGGTGCCGCGTACACACTCCGTGAAATGCTCACTATCAAATCCGACGATATCCTTGGTCGTTCTGCCGCGTTCGATTCAATTGTGTCCCAGTCGCGCATTCGCGAACCAGGAATTCCAGCCACCTTCAATGTCTTTGTTCGTCACCTGCGTGGATTGGGTATCGACATCACCTTTAATGGCCAGACGGAGCGCGAGCCTCGTCCATTTAACTAACACCACTCTCTATGCAAAAACGAGATTCAATTCCGCACGACTTCACCGAACTGACTGTGAAGCTTGCGTCGCCAGAGCGAGCACTGGAGTGGTCACATGGTGAAGTGACGAAGCCAGAAACTATCAACTACCGCACCCAACGCCCAGAAAAGAGCGGACTATTCGATGAGAAAATATTCGGTCCAGAGCGCGACTACGAATGTTACTGCAGTAAGTACCGAGGCATCCGCTTCAAAGGTATTGTGTGTGAAAAATGTGGCGTCGAAATTACCCGCGCTATCGTCCGGCGCGAGCGCATGGGCCACATTGATTTGGCCACCCCGGTGGCGCACATCTGGTATCTTCGCAACATTCCTTCGCGCATCGCGCTCATCCTCGGTCTCTCATCAGGAGATGCAGAAAAAGTGGTCTACTTCGCTGGCTATATTATCGTCAAAGTAAATCCTGAAGAGAAAACTCGAGTGCTCAAAGATCTCGAGCAGGAGCTTGAAATCAAGGTAAAGGCGGCAAACAACGATGCAGAAAAGCTCCGCCTCAAGAATTTGGCGACACAGGCAAAGAAAGATATCGAACATATCGAAGTGGGTGCAGTTTTGGACGAAGCGGCATATCACCTTTCTGCGGTGAAATATGGCGCATTCTTCGAAGCTGAAATCGGTGCAGAAGCCCTGTACACAATTCTTAAGAATATCAACATGACGAAGCTTCTTGAGGAGCTTAAAAAGAAACTCGAAAAGGCCCCAGCATCAGATCGCGAAAAGCTCAAGCGCCGAGTGTCGCTCGTGGAAACCATGCACCGTGCAGGCATTCGCCCTGAGTGGATGTTCCTCACGCGCCTACCAGTGGTGCCACCGGCACTTCGTCCGATGGTCGCGCTCGAAGGAGGACGCCATGCATCGTCAGATCTCAATGATCTCTACCGTCGTGTCATCAACCGCAACAATCGTCTCAAGAAATTGCTTTCAATCAAGGCGCCAGAAGTTATTTTGCGCAACGAGAAGCGTATCTTGCAGGAGGCGGTGGATGCACTCATGGATAACACCATCCGCAAGAACAGTGGTTCCGGTGCGGTCCTCGGTGCTCGCCGTCGCGAACTCAAGTCGCTTGCAGACTACTTGAAGGGCAAGCACGGATACCTCCGCCAAAACCTTCTCGGTAAGCGCGTCGACTACTCGGGTCGTTCAGTCATTGTTGTTGGTCCAGAGTTGGATCTCGATGAATGCGGTTTGCCAAAGCATATGGCGCTTGAGCTTTTCCGTCCGTTTGTGATTGCGGGACTTCTCGAACGAGAACTTGCTTACAACATCCGTGGTGCCGGGCGGCTTATCGAAGACGGTGTGCCGGAAGTCTGGGCGATTCTGGAAGATGTCATCAAAGACAAACATGTTCTTTTGAACCGCGCACCAACGCTTCACCGCCAAAGTTTCCAAGGATTTCGTCCGACTCTTATCGAAGGAAACGCAATTCAGCTGCACCCGCTCGTATGTTCAGCCTTCAACGCTGACTTCGACGGCGACCAGATGGCCGTGCATGTGCCACTTTCGCCAGAAGCACAGTGGGAAGCGCGTGAAATCATCTCGGCCAACAAAAACATCCTCAAGCCAGGATCTGGTGAGCCAGTGGTTATGGCGAAACTCCTTGATATCCTCCTTGGCTGTTACTGGATGACACAGGAAATTCCAGGACTTAAGGGCGAGGGGACAGCATTCCCGACAGCAAATGCGGCAATCACTGCACTTGATTTTGGTCATGTCGATATTCGCGCAAAAATCTGGGTCTTGCCAAGCAAGAACGAAAAGTACGCACAGTACAACGGGGAGCGCTTCGAGACTACTATCGGAAGACTTCTCTTCAACTCATCTCTTCCAAACGACTTCCCGTACATCAACGAAGCGGTTGTTTCGAAAAAGATGCGCAGTATCGTTGGCGACCTGGTCAAGCGCTATGGTCTCAGTGGCATTCCCGCAATCATCAACAAGGTAAAAACATTCGGTTTCAACAACGCGACGCGCGCAGGTATTACCTGGGGCCTTTCCGACCTCAAGACACCAAAATCAAAACCACAGATTGTGAAGGATGGCCAAGACCAAGTTGCAGAATATTGGCGCCAATACAACGATGGACTTCTCACAGAACGCGAACGCTACCTCAAGGTCATCGAAGCATGGACATCGGTTAGTGATCGTATTCGCAAGGCGCTGGTGGAAGAGCTCGATCCGACTACTTCCGTACACAACATGGCTATATCTGGTGCTCGTGGCTCGATTGGTAACTTGCATCAGATGGCGGGCATGAAGGGGCTCATCACCAACCCACGCGGAGAGACAATCGAATTCCCGATTATTGCTTCGATGAAAGAAGGACTTACTCCGATTGAGTATTTCATTTCAACTCACGGCTCGCGAAAAGGTTTGGCTGACACCGCACTCAACACCGCTCGCGCAGGGTACCTCACCCGTCGCCTCTTCGATGTGGCACAGGATGTTGTGGTGCTCGAAGACGATTGTGGTACAAAAGATTCCATTGTCATCAAACGACCAGGCAAGGAAAATCTCGGTAGTGGTTTTGCTGACCGCTTAAGCGGGCGTGTCCTCGCAGACGCTATACCAGGCACCGAATGGAAACGAGGCGATCTCTTGAGTGCGCTCGATGCGCAAAAAGTGGAGCCACTTCCAGTATCTGAAGTATCTGTGCGCTCACCGATGACTTGCGCAACCATGCGTGGCGTTTGTCGAAAGTGCTATGGGATCGATCTTGCAACACAAGAAATGATTGATGTGGGTGAAGCTGTTGGTGTGGTGGCGGCCCAGGCGATCGGTGAGCCAGGGACCCAGCTGACTATGCGTACATTCCATGCCGGTGGTGTGGCGGCTGCAGGGGGCGACATCACCATGGGTCTGCCACGCGTGGAAGAGGTATTCGAACGACGCAAGCCGAAAGTTCCTGCAGTAGTTTCTCGCATTAACGGTACCGTCACCAGCATCGAAGAGGTTGAAGGAGAGATGATGATTCGTGTTACTCCTGAAAGTGGCAAGGGTGGTAAGCGCGATACTGAATACACCATTCACCCCGCACGCATCATTCATGTAAAGGCTGGAGACACTGTCGTGAAGGGACAGTTCCTCACTGACGGCTCTGCAAACCTCGAAGACCTCTTTGCCTATTCGGGTCGCACAGCTACACAGGAGTACATCATCGAAGAGATTACACGCATCTACGAAATGCAGGGCGCCTCAATCTCGCGCAAACACCTCGAACTTATCGTGAAGCAAATGTTCTCGCGCGTTACCATCACTGATGTTGGTGACACCGAGTTTTCGTCCGATGACACAATCGAAGATTTCGAAGTTGAGCGCATTAACAAAAAGATGAAGGCAGAGGGCAAGGAACCTGCAAAGAGCAAGCCATTGGTTCTGGGTATTGCAGAAGTCGCACTTACTCGGAGTAGCTTCCTTTCATCGGTTTCTTTCCAGCACACGACACGGAAAGTCGTTGAGTCGTCGCTTGCTGGTACGGTAGATACGCTGATCGGGCTTAAAGAGAATGTGATTGTTGGCCGGCTTATTCCAGCCGGTACTGGATTCAAGGGAAGTCCAAAATACAATCGCCTCAAGGCACTTCAAGCAGAGATTTACAAGGATGTTGAAGAGCGAGAGCCGCGCGAGCGCCGTCCGCAGTCCGACGACCGCTCCTAAAAGATGTAATTCTTGGGTGGATGTATCGTCTAGAGCAGTTCGATACATGCTCTAGTATTCCATCCCACCCCACTCAATCACACTGAATCCCGTGCGCGTGAATGACTGCAAATTTTGCGGAACAACCTCAGTGAATGTGTCGCGTGGCTTGAATGCCATGAATACACGCAGTACTGAGTCTGGTTGTGGCGAGATGGTGAGTGGAGCGCTCTCGGTGTATGCACTGCCAACAAAATGAATGAAGTTGTACGGATTATGTTGCATTTTCGGAAGCCAGAAAACGATGAATTCGTTATATTCGCGCGGAGTGAGTCCGAGTTTTGCAAGTGTGGTCTGTAGGAACGCACGCGTTTCGCTTCCTTTTACAACGAAGCCGTGGGTCTCGTCCACTCCGATGGGGTAGTGCGCCCCCTCCCAAAAGAGGTAGCTGTATTCGCGAGCGTTGCTTATGAGTGTGCCATCGGGATGTGCTGTAACGCGCCACCCCCCGATTGCGTCGTCGTATTCTGGATAGGTTGTGGAAAGTGTACCCTTGAATTGCAGGCCCACAGTCACTTCCTGCGTCTGTGTTGGATATAGATATATGACAGGTTTTAGAGCAATTGGGTAGGGATATGGGTACGGAGTTCCCGTTTCAACTCTAGTCCACGCGCCATTGTCGCACTTATACCGGACAAGAATCCCTGGGCCGCAACCGACGACACACGCGACAGCACTTGCTGCATTTGTGAGCACAAACGCCGCGGTACGGCTTCTTGAGTAGTCGACTCCCGATGATGATACAGGGCTGAAAGGAAGAATGGTGCCGTGGGGATATTCTTGGCCGTTAAAAGTACAGGCTAGGTCTGTTCTTAAAACACCAACGATTTGTATGCGCGCAGTTCGTGACAGTTGACTTCCCGGCGGGCCGTATGAAAGACGCAGTGTGTAGGGTATGGTTCCCTGTGCAGATGGATAGGTGTGTACATGCTCCTGCGCATCTGTGCTCGCGTTACAGCCTACCGTGGTGTGCGCACGAGTGATTGGAGTGCTACCGTCGCCCCAATCAAGAGTAAATCCAGTGCACCCATTTTCAAGTGTGAAGCGGGCCTGGACTTGTCTCACCACACCGCCAAAGCCAGGAACAACAGACAAGTCATTCGCCGATGCAAATCCACTCGCGGCTTCACTCACTGATACGGTTTCTACTCTGGCTGCGTTGGTGTAGGCACCAACCTGTGTCGTGGGGAGCGGATAGAGTTTGACAACTTTTGCACCCGGGGTGTCATAGCGATGGGTGATGCTAAATTCGGTTGGGCGACATGAGTCTCCTGGGTAAACCAAGGGAATTCGGTCGCCATCACCGAAATCCAGAGTATATTCGCCTCCGCCACACGATGCAGCTCCGTTGACGCGCACACTAAAGTTAACGGAGAGGGGTGCGACTCCTGACAGAGGAGAGGCAGTCAACGAGTCGGGAAAAATGGTTTTTGATTGTGTAGGTGGCGCATCTGCGACACGCACCGTGACGGCAGTTTTGTGCGCGCCAGATGATAGGGTTACCAGATAACTGCCCGGGAGTGCATAAGTATGAGCAATCGACTGAGTCATTTCGACACAGCGCGTTGCTGGGACCGACAGCTCGAATGGCGTAGTGCCGTCACCAAAATCAAGAAGATAGCTAGATCGTTCACATGAGCGCGAGGTATTTACCGTAGCAGTGGCGGTGACGGTGAGCGGTGCGCCGCCCGAGATGGGCTCTACCCGAATAAATGCGCCGACTTCTGTAGGGATGACAGAAGGACACCCTTCGGCAAGGGCCTTTCTGGTCCTCGGGCCGACACGGCCATAGCCAGTGCTCGTATATTCACCAACGGATACAATGCCACAGGAAACTTGGAAACGGCGAACGGCTGTTTCGGTGAGTGAGAGATATCGTCCTGAGACGACACCTTCAGGATATATAGAGAAGTCTTGCGCCAAGAATGATTGAAGTCTCGCCACATCTTCTCCATTGCTTCCGCGGGCAATGTCACGCGTTAGGAAAAGGCCACCGTGAAGCAGACTACCACTTTCTAAGTTTGTATTGGAACTTGAGGGGGTGTTTTTCAAATAGGGGGTAGTATTTGTGTTTGTCGGTTGCCCTCCCAAGTCGTTCTGAAGCATTTTGATTCGGTCGAGAAGTACTTTTATTTCTGATTCGAGTTCGGCTGAAGTTTGAGCGTGCGATATGAGTGGCAAGATGACCAGAGACAGGAGTAGTCCAACCACCACCTTCTGTACGCATATATGAGTAGTCATAGGCCTCATTAGGTTTCAGTAATGTCTGGATTATACACTGCTCAGGATAGTGGTTACGGTTCTTGAGTAAATGAACTGGGTGGTGGCTAGCCTCTACCCGTCGTATGATGTAGGTATGTCGGACACAGTAGAACAGATAAAGGCACGGCTTTCCATCGTGGATGTCGTGGCTCCTTATGTAAAGCTGGTCAGGGCGGCAGGCAATTACAAAGCACGGTGTCCCTTTCACTCAGAGCGAACCCCCTCCTTCACGCTTTCACCAGACAGGGGTACTTATCACTGTTTCGGCTGTAATGTGGGGGGCGATATGTTCTCTTTTGTGCAGGCAATAGAAGGAACTGACTTTAAGGGGGCACTGAAAATACTTGCAGACAAAGCAGGTGTTCCTCTGGTATATGGCCGTAGCGACAAGAAGGACCCAACTGACAAATTGTACGCCGCACTCGAAGAGGCGTGCTTGTTTTCAGAAAATTTGCTCACTAAAACACATCCTGCGTATGCCTACCTTGAAAAACGCGGACTCACCGAAGAGACGATACGGTCCTTCCGTATCGGATGGGTGCCGAACGAGTGGCGTGCGCTCGCGACTCATTTGCGCGCAAAAGGTTTTACTGATGCGGATATTGAATCTGCTGGATTGGGCAAACGAACCGATAAAGGCCTCTACGACAGATTTCGAAGTAGGATTATGTTTCCACTCTGTGATTCTGCCGGTCGGGTGGTGGGGTTTTCTGGTAGAATCTTTGCCGAATCGGGAGATGTTCCGGCGGATGCGCCAAAATATCTCAATAGCCCAGAGACTCCGCTCTATCATAAATCAAAAATTCTGTATGGATTTGATCGGGCAAAACAACATATTCGGAAACTCACTTTCTCGATTCTTGTTGAAGGACAGATGGATTTGGTCTCAGTGCACCAGGCGGGGTGGAAAAATGCAGTGGCTGTGTCGGGAACGGCACTTACTGAAGATCATATAAACTTGCTTCGTAGGATGGCAGACAATGTAGTGCTTGCGCTTGATGCGGACAAGGCAGGAGTTGAGGCGGCGCGCAAAAGTGCGCTAATCGCGCTCGCTGCCGGTATGGATGTAAAAGTTGCGCTCCTTCCTGCAGGAAGCGATCCTGCAGATTTTATACTTACAGAAGGGAAGGATGCTTGGCGCAGTAGGGTACGAGACGCAAAGCATGTTGTTGAGTTTCTATTGACTGCTCTGACGACACAGCATGACGAAGCACGAGCATACGCAAAGGCCGTGCGCCAAGTAGTGCTCCCGTTTATCGCTATGATACAAAGCCCTATCGACCGTGATCATTTTGTGCGCATGGTTGCCGGTCGTTTGGGTGTCGGTGAAGACGCAGTGCGTGCGGAAGTGGGTGGTGTACCTAGCAGAGAGGGAACACCACCCCTCGCTACGACAGCTTCTGTGGTGGAAAAAAAAAGAGCGTCATCGCCACGACTGCGGCAGATCTATGGCATTGTGCTTTGGCAGGGGCAGGCAAAAGACCCTGTGTGGGACAAGGAAAGAATTGCGTCAGTGCTTAGTGAAAGTGTGGGTAGTGGTGCGCTGGACTCACTTAATACACTCGATGAAGCGGTGAAGGAGAAGTTGCGGTTTGAAGCAGAAGAGCAATTTGCGCATGTGAAAGATGTCGCACAGGCTATCGAATCACTATTCCGTCTGGTTCGGCTCGATAGATTGCGCCGAGAGCTTTCCGAAGTACGCGTGCGCCTTGCCGAGGCTGAACAGACTGCCGACGGAACCCTTTCCGATGAGATGCTCGCGTTATCCACAGTCTTGACAAATGATATTGCCAAGATTGAAAGAATGCGCTAATATGTCCCACACAGGCGCCGTGAGAACGGCGCAGCTAATTTTGTATATAAAAGGGAAGAGAGGCTTTTTATCGTTACTTATCATGGCAAAAAAGAAAAAAGGAAACACAAAAAAGGTGGTACTTCGCAAAAAAACGGCGAAGGTTGCGAAACTACCCAAGCCAAAAAAAGTCGTCTCAAAGCGTGCCCCCATCAAGACAGTTGTTCGCCCCCAGAAACCCGTCCCCAAGAAAAAGACCAGCAAGAAAATAGACGCCGAAGAAAAGAAGGCACTCACACTGCTCTCGCTTGGCAAAGAACGAGGATATGTAACCTACGATGAAATATTGCGCTCTTTTCCGACAATCGAAGAAAACATCCTCCTTCTCGAAGAGATGTACGAACGATTTGCAACTGCGGGTGTCGATGTACTCGAGACAGGTAGCATGCTCGACAATGCGCATGCAGATGAAGTTCTTGAACGCAAGAAATTGCATCGTCGTCGGAGTGATTCGTCGTACGACTCAATTCAGATGTATCTCCGCGAGATTGGCCAGTACCCCCTGCTTAACGCTCAGCAAGAACGAGAGCTGGCACAGCGCATCGTGGCAGGTGATATGGAGGCCCAAAACATCCTCGCGCGCTCAAACCTCCGTCTCGTTGTTTCTATTGCAAAAAAATATGCCAACCGCTCTCCAGACCTGACTCTGCTTGATTTGATTCAAGAAGGGAACTTGGGTCTTGCCAAAGCGGTGGTTAAATTCGATTGGACCAAGGGATACAAGTTTTCTACCTACGCAACCTGGTGGATTCGCCAGGCTATTACGCGCGCGCTTGCCGATCAATCGCGCACTATTCGTATCCCTGTGCACATGGTGGAGACAATCGCCAAATACAAGCAAAAGATGCGCGAGCTCTCTCAGCACCTGGGGCGCGACCCACTACCAGAGGAAGTTGCCTCAGAAATGGGTGTTGAAGTAGAGAAAATTTATACCATCCAAAAAATCAGCCAGGATACCGTTTCGCTCGAAACTCCTGTGGGAAGTGACGATGATGACAAATCGAGCCTTGGAAGCTTTGTTGCTGACGAGACCATCGAATCACCGGATCATGGGGCCTCGCATCGTATTTTGAGTGAGCAGATTCAGTCGGTTCTCGATGAATTGTCACCGAAGGAGCGCAAGATTCTTGAGCTCCGTCATGGACTCACCGAAGAGGGGATTTGCTACACCCTCGAAGAGGTAGGACGCGAATTCGGCGTTACGCGCGAACGCATTCGCCAAATTGAAGCAAAAGCACTTGAAAAAATCCGCTCACACGGCCGTGCCAAACAACTTCGCAGTTACTAGTCAGCTTTAGGGACGAGCCCTCGCACCTACCTGTGCTGCTTTTGCATACGAGAAGATCAGACCTTCTCATTTCCGCAACCCCCTGCCCAAAACCCCATGTCGGACTTACGAAGTCCGACATGGGGTTTTGGAGGGTGTGAGCAGTTACCTCCACAATTTTGCCAGAGAGTAGACAATCCACTCGTTCAGGAGTAGATTTTCTGTTCGTCATATGTCCAGTGTTTTACGAGTTTTACGAAAAGTAGCCAGCGTTGGCACCCCCACCGAGCCTGCTCCCGAGGCTGTTTTCGTTGCAAAAGAGCTACCTGTAGGGGAGAACTTGCGCAAAGCCATTGAACAATTATATGGCGGACGGGCACTGCGTATTCGACATGTGGATGCAGGATCGAACAATGGAGAGGAATATGAAATGACGGCACTCAACAATGCCTTCTACGACATCGAACGATTCGGCCTTTCTTTCGTCGCGTCTCCTCGACATGCGGATGTGCTCACCGTTTCCGGTCCGGTGACGAGAAATATGGAACACGCCCTGCGGGTGTGTTATGAAATGACACCTGCTCCGAAAATAGTGATTGCTGTGGGTGATGGTGCATGCACCGGCGGTATCTGGAAAGACTCCTATGCAGTTGTTGGCGCTGTCGAAAATGTCATTCCTGTTGATCTCAAAATACCGGGTGATCCGCCATCACCCAACGAGATTCTTTCAGGGATTCTGCATGCGCTGACGCATGCGCGAGTTCGTTGATATTTCTATGGGCTTACTTACTGAACTTTTGGTGATTACTGGGTGCGCCGCACCATGTGTCGCGGGTTTTGTGGTTCTCCTTGCCCCGCACCGGAACACGGTCATGCAATCAGTGCTTGTTCTCGGTTCTCTCGCCGGCTTTTGCGGGACCATCCTTTCGTTCTTTATTGAGAATCCAATTTTCGCGTTGCTCGCACCATACACTATGGTTGACGCGGTGTCTTTGTTCTTTCTGTTGCTTGTTTTTGCAGGAACGGGCATCACCTCGTTTTTTGCCATCGCGTATGTACCACTATACAAGTATGCATTTCCCGCATCACGCGTGAACGGAGCAACAGCATTTTTTGTGACCGGTATGCTGGGTGTTGTAGTTGCAGGGAGCGTTCCGCTGTTCCTTTTCTTTTGGGAAGTAATGTCTATAGCAGCATACTTTCTGGTAGTTTCTGATCGTTCGGCAGAATCTATTAAGGCCGGACTCATTTACTTCGTCATGACCCATCTGGGGCTTGTTTCACTCCTTGGTGGATTTGCGCTGATTGCGCCCGACTCGATTTTTGCTACCTGGCAAGATGTGGTAATTGCCGCGGGCGGAGCGTCCTACTGGTCGTTGGCGTTTGCCTTCGCGCTTTTCTGCATTGGATTTGGGTCAAAGGCTGGAATAGTGCCATTTCACGCATGGCTTCCGTATGCTCATCCGCAAGCTCCAAGTCACTCATCCGCACTTCTCTCTGGCGTTATGCTTCCTGTCGCTGTGTTTGGTTTTATTCGCATCAGCTCGCTATTTCCCTTTATCCCATTTGAATGGGCGTGCATGGTGATTGCGGCAGGACTCCTCTCCGCCTTCTTCGGGTCACTGCACGCCGCTGTCGAAAAAGATATGAAAAGACTGCTTGCCTATTCGTCAATTGAGCACATGGGGCTGATCTTTACCGGCATAGGCGTTCTATTGGTCTTGAAAACCGCACCACATGAAATTGCGGGGCCACTCATCGAGGGGGTTTCATTGTTCATAGCGCTTCATCTCGTCAATCATATGTTTTTCAAGGCAGGGCTTTTTATGTCTGCTGGTATCGTCGCCGCTAAGACACACACACGAAACCTGGATGAGTTGGGAGGTCTCGCAAAACGCTGGCCTCTCTTTTCTGGGGGCGTTTTGCTCCTCTCGCTTTCGGCAGCAGCTCTTCCGCCTCTCGGTACTTTTTTTGGTGAGTGGGCTTTGATGCAATCACTCGCACTCGGTATTGCTCAGCTACCTTTGCTTTTTGCGGGCGTTCTTTCCATTGTGCTTATGGTTGTCGCGCTCGCTGCTGGTCTTGCGCTCCTGGCATCAATCAAATTGTTTAGTGTTGCATTCTTGGGACGAGCGCGTACAGAAAAAGCGGCGCATGTTGAGTCCTTGCCGTGGTCTTTGATGCTGGCTCCTCTGTTCTGTGCGGTGGGAGGGGTTCTTACTGCATTTATTGCCGTTCCATTTTTTGCGGCCCACACAATGCGGGGGGCAAACATTGTGTTTTCAGACATTAGTCTTGCCCCGACTGCCAGCGTAAATGTATGGGCGACTGCTGCCACGGTCCTCGTATTGGCCGGTCTCATACTGCTAGTGAGACGCTTGTTTGGTGCAGAAAAAGTTCGTATCACGGCAACATGGGATTGTGGTGCGCCACTCACGCCACGGATGCAATACACTGCAACAGGATTTGCAGGACCCGTTCGCTTCTTTTTTCGCCCGTTTCTCTTTTTAAAGAAAACACTCACCGTGACCCCGCTTGCAGGACATTCGTGGATTGCGAGTCGCGTGCTCATTTCAGAAGTAGGATCTGTCTGGGAGCGATGGGTGTACCAGCCTGTTGCGGATAGTGTGCTTTCAGTCGCGTCGTATGCAGCGCGTATACAAAGCGGAATAGTTCAGGTATATATTCTCATAATTTTTGTGACCCTGGTTGCAACACTTACGCTCGCCATATGACACTTCTTTTCGCATGTATAAATACCATAGTGATTGTTGCGATCGCCCCACTGACCATTGGTATAATCCGGAAAGGAAAGGCATATTTGCAGAATAGAAGAGGAGCATCAATTTTTCTCCCATACCTGCAAATTGCGTCACTTATGCGCAAGGAGATGACTATAACGGAACATAGCTCATGGGTCTTTCGTAGTGTCCCGTTCGTTGTGCTTGCTAGCGCACTTTTTATAACTATCGCTATTCCTGCGGTGGTTATCGGAGTGATGCCCAGTGCCCTCACTAATATATTTGTGGTTGTGGGTGCGCTTGCGTTTGGTGCGGTTTTTCTCGTGATGGGCGGAATGGATACCGCTAGCACATTTGGCAACATGGGATCCAGTCGAGAAATGACATTATCCGCTCTCGTAGAGCCCGTGATTGTTATCACCCTCTCCACACTTGCACTTCTGGCGGGGAGTTGGGGAGTGGACGGTATTCTTACAAACGCAGTTTTGAATCCATGGGCAGATGGTGGGGCATTCGCACTCACGCTTTGCGCGCTTCTGTTGATTACACTTCTTGAAAATGCTCGTTATCCAGTCGACAACCCTGCAACCCATCTCGAGCTGACCATGGTGCATGAGGCAATGATTTTAGAGTACTCGGGCCCGTATCTCGCGCTACTTGAATATGCAGCGGCAATCAAGCTTACAGTGATGGCTGTTTTTGTAGCAAACCTTGCGCTGCCATACGGACTGGTGGTGGCACCAGTATCGCTTGTAGGCATTCTGGTGGGCATCAGTTTGTTCTGCGGGAAGGTCGGACTTGCTGCCTTGGTGATTGCGCTAGTAGAGACCCTGGTTGTAAAAATGCGTTTCTATCGAATGCAAGAGTATGTGTTACTCTCGCTTGCATTTGCCCTCGCTGGCTTGAGTGTTGCTCTACTCACCTAATACATAGTATGACTTCACTATCAGATATAATTGTTATTTTTTCAGGCGGTATCTTGCTGGTGTCATTTTTCATGGTAAGCAGGATGCGCCTGAGGACAATGGTTTCTTTGTTCCGTGCGCAGTCTCTCTTGCTCGCTGGGTACACCAGTGTACTCGCACTTATTCTGGACGAGCCTGCCATGCTCATACCCGCCGGATTGATATTTGTTGCGAAAGTATTCGCCGTGCCTTACTTGATTCGTTCGTCCAGTAGGCGGATGAACGCTTCAGAGCGCCTCTCCTCCTTCTTGCGTCCTACAGGGTTATCAATTGCGGCACTTGTTTTAATTAGCGGAGCTTTTCTCGTCGCACAATCACTGCCGTTCACTACATCAGAGCAGGGGATTGTGGGTACCGCTTTTGCTCTTATTGCACTCGGGTTTCTTCTGCTTGTAACACGCACAGATATGTATGGGCAGACGCTCGGTTTTCTGACGCTCGAAAATGGCATTTTTGCTTTCGGGCTTTCGCTCACCCATGGTATGCCGTTACTTGTCGAGCTCGGCGTTGTATTCGATGTTATGGTTGCATTCCTTCTGATGACGGCACTGTTGGCGAGAGCCCAAAAAGAATACCGATCAGTAGGTACTGAAAACTTACGCGAGCTTATCGGCTAATTACTTGTATGCTTCCTTCTCTCCTACTGCTCTCATCTTTGGCAAGTGGCGTGCTGGTATTTATAGTGCGGCCCGATCGATTTGTGTGGGGGGTTGCTTTTCTCGGCTCATGCATTGCTCTGGGGTTTGGAGTTTTTGTTGGAGTCATTGCGATCACTGGTGGTGGGATTTTTGGAGGGGGTGCATGGTACCTCAATGGGATCACCGGCGTTATGGTGGTCTTGATAGCAGTGATTCAATTCACTGCGACACTCGTGAGTATTTCACATCTCTCACATGAAGTGCATCACCAGGTGGTGACAGTGGCGCAGGCGCGCCGTTACTTTGCACTCCTGTCACTCTTCACTCTTTCTATGTTTGCTAGCGTGATGGCCAACAACCTGGGCATTCTGTGGGTTGCTCTGGAAGCAACGACCCTCGCAACCACGCTTCTTGTCGCATTCTATGCCCGTCCAGGATCACTGGAGGCCGCGTGGAAGTATCTCACGCTCTGTTCTGTAGGAATTGCTATCGGACTCTTGGGTCTTTTTGTGGCCTACTATGCTGCCTATGTTGCCCATGTGGGCGATCGCCTCACCAGTATCCAGTGGACAACATTGTTCGAAAACGCACACCTCCTTTCTCCCGAACTTATGCAGTTTGCATTTGTCCTTGTGCTCATCGGTTATGGCACTAAGGCGGGATTTGCGCCAATGCACGCATGGCTTCCCGATGCACATTCTCGCGCCCCTGCGCCTATCTCAGCACTTCTTTCCGGAGTGCTTTTACCTGTTGCTTTTTTTGCAGTGATTCGTTTCAAGGCAATCGTTGATGGAGCGATGGGTGGAAGCGAATGGAGCAGCAGCCTCCTTATCATCTTTGGTGTGTTTTCTATAGTAGTTAGCGCGATTTTTATCGTGCGGCAAAGTGATTACAAACGACTGCTTGCCTATTCATCGATCGAACATATGGGTATTGCGGCGTGTGCTTTTGCACTTGGTGCCTTCGGATCGGTTATTGGTCTAGTGCACATTGTCGGGCACGCTCTCATCAAGTCCGCCTTGTTCTTTGGTGCGGGCGAATTGTTCCTTCGTTTCAAAACAACGCTCTGTTCCCGTGTTGGTTTTATTTCAGAAACACTTCCACTGACCGCGACATCATTCACTATCGCTCTAGGTGCGTTACTGGCTATCCCCCCGTCTCCTCTTTTCTTTACTGAGTATCAGCTCGTGTTGTATGGCATGCGCTTTGAGCCGCTTTCTATTTCGCTCCTGCTTGTTGCTTTGGTGGTTACCGCGGCTGGCTTCATGAGAACTGTGGTGCCTCTTTTAGTGGCACCAGCGACTGCTGTTGAAACACATGAAGTCCCCAAGGGTGAGTTCTGGACATTGGCTCATGTAGCAGTGTATGTGCACTTGCTGCTTGCCGTTATGTTGGGTGTTATGGTATGGACGCCACAAGGCCTGGCCTTTTTTGCGCATATTAGTATGGTGTCACCACACATATGACCCTTTCATTATTGCGCGAACAAATAGGTGTGGCACAAGGGTCGAACGATCTTGTTTCGATTGCCAGAGCCGAGTTTCGTACTATGGCCGTGCGTTGTGTGCAGGCGGGTGCGCCACTGGTGTTTATGTACGCGCTTGACGAGCGATCGACGCGTCGTGTGTTTGTTGTGCGTGCAGTGTTTTCTGTGCCTGGATCGGGATTCCTCACCCTCACCGTCGATGTTCCTGAGCAAGAGTTATCCTACCCGTCTCTAACTACGGAAATCATGGCCGCCCACTGGTTCGAACGGCTTATCTTCGATCAGTATGGTCTAGTGGCTGAAGAGCATCCAGATTGGAGGCGACTCATGCATCATGAAAATATTCCTGCACATGTGTACCCGTTGCGCAAGGATTTTGCGTGGAACACCAAGCTTCCTTATGCGAGCGAACCATATCCCATGCACGCGGTGCAGGGCGATGGTATCTATGAAATCCCTGTGGGACCAATTCACGCAGGAATTATTGAGCCAGGTCACTTTCGTTTCAATGTACGAGGTGAGAGAATCGTCACACTCGAAGGAAAGTTGTTTTTCAAACATAAAGGAGTAGAAAAACTAGTCGAAGGAAAAACCCCTGCAGAGGCACTGCCTTTTATTGAACGGGTGTCCGGTGACATGGTAGTGGCACATACACTTGCGTTTGCAGAAGCAGTTGAGCACGCATCCGGCATGTCAATAAGTGCGCGTGCTGATTCGTTGCGTATGCTGTGGCTCGAAATGGAGCGACTCACGGCTCATATCTTTGACATTGGCAACATGGGGGGTATGGGGACTGGATTTACTTTCATGGCGGCGCAGTGTTTTCGTGTAGTTGAGGAGTTACGACGCATGCACTATGCAATTGTTGGGCATCGATATCTCCGGGGTGCAATCACGCTTGGCGGCGCTCACGATATTAGTCAAAAGAATAGAGAAGATCTCGATGCGTTACTGACAAAGGTTGAAACCGAGCTCGAGACGCTTTGCGGGATTGCGTATGCGAATGATGGCCTCATGGAACGATTTGAAACAACCGGGGTTCTTTCTCGTGCTGCAGCGATTGCCTACGGTGCGCGTGGAGTGCCGGCCAGAGCATCTGGTGTTACTAGTGACATGCGTCGCGATCATCCGTCAGGTGCTTATACTCGCATCCCGGTAACGGTTGCTACCAAGACTTCTGGGGATGTGCGCGCACGGTTTTCGGTCCGTGTCCTTGAATGTGCAGAATCTCTTCGTTTGGCTCGTCTCTGTTTGACGCAACTGCCACAAGGACCGGCATATACAAAGTTTTCGGTGCATGCAGGAAGTTCGCTTGGATGGGCTGAAAGTTTCCGTGGAGCAGTCATTGATTGGGTACGCATTGACACATCGGGAAAGTTGGATCGTGTAGCGATATCCGATCCGTCATTCTGTAACTGGTCACTGTTCGGAGAAATTGGCCCCGGCAACATCGTCCCCGATTTTCCTTTGTGTAACAAAAGCCTTAACCTGTCGTACTCAGGAACCGATCTGTAGAATTCGGTCACATCTTCCAAAAAAGAAGTCCGCACTAATGCGGACTTTTGCTAACTAAGAAGTCGTTGGCGAATGACCGCCATAGCTTCTTTGCACATATGGGCATGAGAGAGAGCAGCGTTCAACATGTGCGGAACCTTCTGTCCGTGCCCGGGGTCGAAGTACGCGTCAATAATGGCCTCTTCTTTTTCGATAAAACTGTGGCAAGCATCTTTGCCCATCCCGACCAGCACAGAAGAGGCAAGATAACAGCTAACAACTTCACTGTCCGCTCGGGTAATGAAATACTCGGGCGGCTCGATTCCCTGCTCTTTGATGCGCGCGGCCACAATACCGTGGTGCATTGAAAGGACTTCGTTGTCCACACTTTCGCAATCAACGCATGCGGTTGCGTAGAGAACGGCGTTAAGCCCATAGCCGTCAGTAATTACGACATCATGTGCCGCGAGCGCTGGCTTCAAGTGTCGCGCATTGAATTCATTCAGGTGCGCCCAACATTTGAATAGGCGCGTTACAGGGTGCTGTGTTCGCTCACTTTCAGCCCATAAAAGTGGGTGTGGCAGTTTCCCAAACGGGTCCTCCAGGAAGGCACATGAATGTTGAGGAAATGTGATTGGCACCGTGCGCTTGAGTCCTTTGAATACCTCTGTTCGTCCGCTTCCTCGCATTCCTGAAACGGAAAAGAAATGGACTTTCTTGGCAGACTGGCTCTGCTGTTTCTGTGCTGTGCTTTCGTGCATGTAACCCTCTTTCAGTGCGGTCGCTATGGTACTCCGGGCATTGCTAGTTTTCAAATGATCTTTGTGTTATGGAAACAAGAAAAAGAAGGGCGCGAGCCTCACTTTTTGGAGCACTCTCTATGGTATAGTGCCCCCATGAAGAGAGATCAAGGAGGATTCGCGAGTCTCTATGCGAAACTCAACCAGATTCAAAAGCACGCAGTTGATTTGATTGAAGGACCAGTGATGGTAGTGGCGGGTCCGGGGACAGGAAAGACGCAGATTCTTACCGTACGAATTGCAAACATTCTTAAAAAGACCGACACGCCACCCGATGCGATTCTCGCTCTGACCTTCACCGAGTCTGGTGTTGCCGCAATGCGGCGCAGGCTTGTCGAGATTACAGGCTCCGCAGGGTACAAAATAAATATCCACACCTTTCACGGTTTTTGTAACGAAATCATTCGTCGTTATCCAGATGAATTTCCACGCATCATCGGCGCAAAGCCTATTTCTGAAGTGGTTCGTATTGAACTCTTCCGACTCTTGCTGGATACTTTGCCCCTTGCGCTTCTGCGCCCGTTTGGTGATCCCTACTACCATGTGTCGTCTCTTCGTCGCGTTATTGGTGAGCTGAAACGAGAGAATATTTCACCAGAAAAACTTCACTCACATGTCAGTCGTGCGATGAGCGAGCTTGAGGACACACCGGATCTATATCACGAAAAAGGAGTACACAAAGGATCAATGAAGGGAAAGTATCAAACAGAAGAGCGGCGCCTTGAGCGAACTCGAGAGCTTGCGCAGGTATACGAAGCCTATGAATCCGCATTGCGTGAACGCAGGCTTTTTGACTTTGAAGATATGATTGTCGAAGTTGTTTCCCAACTCGAAACAAACAAAGATCTCCTCTTGCGTTTGCAAGAGGAGTATCATTATATTCTGGCCGATGAGCATCAGGATGCGAACGGTGCACAAAATCGTCTGCTCGAATTACTATCGGGTTTTCATGAGCGTCCAAATCTTTTTATTGTGGGAGACGAGAAACAGGCAATCTTTCGCTTTCAGGGGGCGTCACTCGATAACTTCCTTTACTTCAAAAAACTGTATCCGGATGCCGAACTCATCACCCTGACGGAAGCATATCGCTCTGGACAAAAGATTCTTGACTCCGCACATGCCATGATTGGGCGCGATGGGGTGGCTGGGCGTATTCCACTGGTATCACGGGCGAATATCTTGAAAGATACGGTTGAGTTGAGAAGCTACCCAACGCATGATGACGAAGTGCGCGGTGTGGCGCGAGAGGTGCGGAGACTTATTGATGAAGGTGTTGCATCGCAAGAAATCGCACTCCTATTTCGTGCAAACGCAGAAGCTGAGGCACTTGCGCGGGCACTGGAACAAGAGGGGATTGTGGTTGCAATTGAATCAGATCAAAATGCTTTGGCTGACCCTGATATCCGCTCGCTTATGCTTTTGTTTGAAGCCGTGGCGCACCCCGGGAGCGACGAAGCGCTGGGAAAAGTCTTGCATGCACCCTTTCTTGGGCTCTCACCCGTTGATGTGTATCGAGTGGGCAGTTTTGCGTACAAGCGACGCATCCCACTGGCGGATGTGCTTGAAAGCAGAAAGCTAATCGAGGAGGCAAAAGTACGCGAACCAGATGCTCTACATGCTGTATTCACGCTTATCGAAAGTCTGGCCAAAAAGCGCGGCTCGGTTCTCGATAGGTGCGACGAGGCTATTCACGAATCGCAGTTTTTTGCCCATGTGTTAAAACTTCCACGGGCTGTTGAGGTAGTAGAAAAACTAGCTGGACTATTGAGTGATATTGAGGCGCTTGCTGATGGTAACCCCGATTACTCAATGCGTGATTTGGTTGGACACCTGCGCCTCCTTGCCGAATACCACATTCCAGTGCGTAAGGAAATTCGAGCAAAACCCAGGTCGGGGGCAGTGCGCTTAATGACCGCACACAAATCAAAAGGTCTCGAGTTCGACTATGTATTTGTGACGAATGTGGTAGATGGTGCGTGGGGTGGCAAGCGTGAGAAGTCACTGTTCGAGCTTCCAACCGGGGGTGCGGAGGGTAGTGATGACGACGAGAGACGATTGTTATATGTGGCACTGACTCGCGCTCGTTACGGAGTCTTTATGAGCCACCCCGAAGAAAAGGAGGGTAAGGCGCTACTGCCGTCTCGGCTTATTGAAGAAATCGATGAAACACATATTGCACGGGTTGCCGTACGCGATGCCCCAGGTCCTGAAGAGCGGATACGCGCACGCCGGCGAGTCAATCAAAGCCCCGATATTCATAGCAAGGTTTTCTTGCGTGAGCTCTTTGTGGCACAAGGGATATCGGTTACTGCTATAAATAATTACCTGAACTGTCCATGGCGCTATTTCTACCAAAATCTTATTCGCCTACCTCAAGCTCCGCACAAACATTTGCTCTACGGTAACGCGGTGCATGCGGCGCTCAGTGAATTTTTTAACATGCGCACCCGTGGAAAACCTGCAACACCTCAGACGCTTGTAAGCGCATTTGTGGACGCACTCGAGCGCACATCAATTGGCCGAGCGGATCTCGAAGTGGCGCGGGCACGAGGTACTGAACACTTGATTGGCTGGTACAAAAACGCAGAATCCCGTTTCCCTAAAGAAGTTTTGACTGACTACCGTATTTCTCATGAGTTTGAAACTGATCATGCCGAAATCCCTGTCATTAAAGTAGTTGGTGCGCTTGACCGCGTCGATATTCATCCCGAAGGTGATGTCTCTGTCGTTGACTACAAAACGGGAAATCCCAAAAGTAGAAATGAAATTACGGGCAAGACAAAAAGTAGTGAGGGAGAGTATTGGCGGCAGCTCGTCTTTTACAAAATGCTGTTAGACATGGAAGGGAAGTACCACATGCGCCAAGCTTCTCTCGACTTTATTGAGCCAGACAAGAAAGGTAAGTATCATCGTGAAGATTTTATTGTTACCACAGAAGATGTGGAGATACTTCGTGCGGAAACTAAGCGTGTGGTGGGAGAGGTATGGGACTTTTCATTCTGGGAGAGGACTTGCGACGAGAAAGGATGCGAACATTGCGCTTTGAGAGATATAGTGCTATAATACAAAAAGCATGCCTTGAGCATGTGGCCAGAGAAGGGGCTAAAAATGAATGAGATCTTTTCGGCGAGCTGGCAGATTCAGCTCTATATGATGCTTGCGATCGGCGTGGCGGCACTGCCATTGCTCGGTCTTTTCAAGGTGGTCAGTCGGCCAGTGGCGATGCTGGGATTCGTGGCCCTGAATGTGATTGGTGTTGCAGTCCTTGTGACACTCTTGCCAGGGGACTTTCGGCGTGCCCATGAAGATGTGTGGCATGTGGCCCGCATGCTTGACCTGACGACGACCGTCTTTGGAGTACTCTGCTTGTCACTTCTCTATCTGCGGAAAGAGGAGTGAACCATGATTGTCGATCTACTGACCTGGCTGGTTGCACTTGGGGCAACGACAGCACTTATTATGGGGACCCTGGGGCTCGATGCTCCTTTTCCTCAGAAATGGGTTGCAATAGGGGCTGGTATCTGGGGGCTTGGTGTCCTCGTGCCATGGCTTGCAAATCCACTGCCCTACCTCGAATTGGTATTCGCAGTAGCGACTGCGGCAGCCTTGGTCTTGTTTCTTGGCAAGGAGCCACACAAAGGCGAGATTGGAGGGAACCCCAACGACCCCAATGACCGTCGCTAACAGCTCGATTTCATGAAAATAGAAAAGCCGGACCTCCACGGGTCCGGCCTTCTCTTGTGTATGGCTTTGAAATTTATTCGCTCTTTGCGAGAAGCGCGTCAATCATCCCTTTCACCACTTCATACGGTTGCCCGCCTTCGATTGGGAACTGTTCGCCAGCAAAGATAACAATTGAGTGGGGTGTACCGCGTCCGCCGGCCGCGATTACTTCGTCCATGTCTGTAGAGACACGATCAGCGTGTTTACCACTAGCAAGACATTTCTCGAACGCCACTTTGTTTAGACCGTTCTTCTCGGCGAGCACAGGAAGTTGCGCGGCATCGAATCCATTATTGGAAGGAGTTGCCTCGTACAATGCATCGGTGTACTTCCAGAATCCATCGTTACCTCCAAGTTCGGCAGCACATTCGAGTGCTTGCGCCTCGTTTTCGGCCTTTGGGTGAAGCTGGGTAAGAGGGAAGTGCCGATAGACCCATGCGACTTTTCCGTCTGCACCATATTCAGACGCAATTTGCTTCATGGTGTTGTGGAAGTTCTTGCAGAATGGGCATTCAGTATCTGAATATTCGACAATAACCACTTCGGCGTTTGGGTTACCTCGGATATGGTCGTCGGCCTGTGGGCCACGAACCTTCTCGAGAACAACACCTGCTGGTGGCTGTTCGCCTCCGGCGGGGGTGGGGGCAGGTTTTCCTTGATTAACAAAGTAGAGGGCGCCGGCAATCAAAGCGCCAGCAAGGACGATGGCAATTGGGACTGCGAGTTTCTGAACTGTCTCCATACGAATTACAACACAGACTATTATGATTAACCGCATCAGTATAGCATACTGTTGTCATGAACATACTTGACGCGATTATACTCGGAGTGGTGCAGGGGCTCACTGAATTCCTGCCTGTTTCTTCGTCCGGTCACCTTATTTTGGCTCGTGAGCTGTTTGGCGTTGGTATAGAGGGGGGACTTGCATTTGATGCAGCCCTTCATTTTGCGACCGCATGCGCTGTGATAATGTACTTCCGCGCTGACATAGTCGTCCTTGTGCAGTCGTGCTTTCGATTCATTATGCGTCATGAGGACTCTGCGGACGGCAAGGCTATGATGTGGGGCATTGCCCTTGCAACTATCCCCGCATTCGCACTAGGCCTTTTGCTTGAAAGTGTCATGGAAACAGTCTTTCGAAATGGCTCGTTGGTGGCAGGTACGCTTGTCGCAGGATCAGTAATTATGTATGCGGCAGAAAAATGGGTGTCGGTGGACACTAAAAGCCAAGTACCCACATTACGCACAGCGTTTCGGATAGGGCTCTTTCAATCACTCGCCTTGATTCCTGGTATGAGCAGATCGGGTATGGCTATTGCGGGAGGTATGTTTTTAGGGCTTTCACGAGAAGCGTCGGCGCGGTTTGCATTTCTGATTGCTGTGCCACTTATGCTGGGCGCCGGCTTGAAAAAAATTATAGACCTGGGGGCTGAAGGGTTGGCGGCGGAGGGAAATATATTGGCGGCGGGGATGATCACCGCGTTTTTGGTCGGGGTGTTCGTTATTCACTACTTGATGCAGTTTTTGCGTACGAATTCACTTACGGTATTCATATGGTATCGCATGATCCTGGCGATGCTAGTACTTGGATCTATATGGCTAGTACCCCATTCGTAAAATTTTGTCCATAAAACCGCATAATCGTGGCTGCGGCTCGGCAAAAATTCCTAGCCAATGCCTCTGCATTTTTCAGATATGGGGAAGATTATGAACAGCTACTTAGGACAAAATTTTACGAATGGGGTACTAGTGTGAAAAAACCCTCGAGAAGAGGGTTCTACACTATCTTATCTATCAGTCCCATGCGCCGTGCCTCAAGCGCAGTTACTTCGCGTTCGTCGTTCAACAGTTTGATCATTGTGTCGCGGGAGCGACCAGAACGATCTGTAAGGATGTCGAGGATTTGATTTTGCACACCGCGTGCTTGTTTCTCGCGTTCGCGCATGAGTCCCGTATCCTTGAGGCGATTGTAGGGAACCGACATGTTACTGAGGACATTATGGAAGAACATACGAGCATTGCGGGCACATTCGCGAGTAGTACCTGCTTGCACCAAGAGCGCCGCCATGGAATTGGCATAACCAATGACGCGGGTGGTTTTTTTGCCTGGGTAGAGACGGAGGGAATCATAAATCAAGAATCCTGCCGCCGCGTCGCCGCCATGGCTCGTGATCAGCACCGAAATGTCTGGGGAGCCCTGAGCTATGAGCGTACTAGTTGCGTGGCGAACATAATCCGCCATATTTCCGCACACCTCTCCGGTCAGATCGATGTGGTGGTGAAGTAAAAGACGAGCAAGTAGATCCTCTGTCATGGCACACCTCATCCTGTCTATACCGAGCATCCTCTGTAAAAAGGATTTACGCAAGGCACTTAGGGCACTTCCATAAATAACACCATCATCTTTCGCCCACTGCATCACCGTATGCAACCCTTGCTCTGTCGCGAAATATCTCGGCGTACTTATAGTACGACTCGATATTTCACTCGGTCGCAAGGGCCGTCTACGGTGCGCATTAAGCGAAATCTGAAGCAGTTATTTACGGAAGTGCCCTAAAAACCAAGTGTTTGTGTCAACGGGCGCGAGGAGGGCTTGAGCCACTGTCGGGTATCAAGTTTTAAATCTTTCAACTTACCAAGCTCACGATAGCGGACAGCCCCATTTTTAAGTGCAAAATCAAAAATCTTTCGTGTAATTTCAACATCTTTAAGGCAATATTCCCGCACCTGATCAATCTTGCCTTCTCGCCACCACTTCAGCGATTGAAGGCCATGACCGCTTTTGCGCTCGCCCAAAGTACCCTCGGCAATGGTATCCAATTTGATGCGCCTACCAAGGACAGCATACACTTCTTTGAGTAGGTCAAGACTTTTGAGTTGGGTGAGATCGCCTGGATAATATTTATTGAGTAGCGGAATATCGAAGTGATCGGAATTAAATCCGACAAGCATATCTGCTTTTTCAAGTACTTTCCAAAGACGAGGGAGGTCGCTCATTAAAAATGAGTCGTAGGAGCCATCTTGTGAATCGTGAATGCCAACAATCGCAAGTTCAAGTGCCGCGGGGTCTGATGATCCGACATCGGAGAACTGATTCGTAGTTTCAATATCAAAGGTGATGATGCGCATGGCGACAGTGTACTACAGCGACTATCCCTGCGCCGATAACAAGTGTGATGCGATGCGATCCGCGGCGAGGACTGTTTCTTTTGCTGAAGGAAGGTGTTTGAGAGTGTACTGCCCGGTCTCGCGTTCGTGTGAACCGATGCAAATGATCGAGGATATACCCATCTTGAGCGCGTGTTTAATCTGGTCCCCTGCGCGCTTGCCAGAAAAATTGACGGCGACAGTTACATCTTCGGTACGCAAATCATGCGCCAGCTTCATTGCGTGTGCCATGTGCCCCGGTTCGAGGACACATAACATGAGCTCGGTTGCGGGTGTGTATGAAGGGAGTAAGCCGTGGGTATCGAGGAAGTCGCGGGCCGTGACATCGCCCATGCCAAACCCGACAGCGCTCATTTGCTCGTCGTCAAAGAGCCCAAAGAGATTGTCGTAACGACCGCCACCAAAAAGAGAGCGGGTGTTCTCGGGCGAGGTGTCGAACACTTCAAAAATCATACCTGTGTAATAGTCGAAGCCGCGTACGATACTGGTGTCTATGTGCACATTTTCAATACCAAGTGTGTAGAGTAAGGAAAGTAGCTCCTCAAGATAGGCGCTTGAATTTGCGCGTGCAAGTTCCTTTTCAACAATGGCGGCGCGATCGGCTCCGATGTGCCCTACCAGCTGTGCACTAAAGTCGTCAATCTTGTCCCTACGGTCGAGCAGACGCATGACAAAGGATTTCTGGCTATCATCAAGTTCAGTTTTCGTAAATATTTCATTGAGAAGACGGCGGTCATTCACGCGAATTTCGAAAGCTTGCGGGGATGCACCCATGTCGAGCATAAGCTGGTGGGCGAGTGCGATGATTTCCGCGTCGGCTTCTACGCCCGGTGCGCCAAAAATATCAGCATTGAGCTGCCAGTGCTCGCGCACACGCCCTCGCTGTGGGCGCTCATAGCGAAACATATTGGCTATGGTGTACCAGCGTAATGGAAAGACCAGCTCGCGTCTTTTTCCGGCAACCATGCGGGTGACTGTAGGGGTCATCTCTGGGCGAAGAGTGACTTCGCGCCCGCCACGATCCGTGAAAGTGTAAGTCTGATCATTTACGATTTCTTCGCTCGTCTTGCTGCGGTAGAGTTCTGCGGGTTCAAGAATGCTGGCATGGTAGGATTCGTATCCAAAGCGTTCGCAGGTTGTGCGCATCGTTTCAAAGAGGTACTCCTGAATGAATTGGTCTTGCGGGTAAAAATCCCGAACACCCTTGTACGACTCGGTAGAAAGTTTCTGGTTACTCATGTTGATTGCGCTGACTCATAATATCCTTGAAGTCGGAGTCGTTTGGGTTCTTGGCAAACCGGTCTGCTTGGGTGAGGACAAAGCGCTTCACCTCCTCGGGGCGAGGGATGTCGTGCATCAGCACATCGTTTTCCGACGCTCCCGCGCTCTGAACGCGCAGTGTACCAAAATCGAGTACTGTTTCAATGAAGTTCCCGTAGCGCACAGTGGCGTCTTGGATGCGCTCGAGGGGGAGTGTTGTGACTTCGCGCACAAAAAAGCGAACTTGCTCGACATAGACGACACGGCGTTCGGTGATGACCCACATATCGAGATAATGATTCGTCCAGGCAACAGCCATCATCATCCATGCAATCAAAAGCCACAGAGAGCCAAAGAAAAGAACTAGCGCGCCGATAAGTGGATTTGTGCCTAGTGCGCCTGCAAGAAATCCGGCCACAATAAAGGGGAGTATGCCGGCGAGCGTCAAGCCGAACAGATTTTCCACAAGGACAAACCAATGCTTACGCACTTTTGCAAGGATGCGTTCGTCTGGATGGATGTTGAATGTGGTATGCGACATATCAAAGGATAGTGATCAGAGAAAAAAGCATGATGGCGACAAGTACGACACAACCTATGGCGTAGGTAACTATAGAAAAGAATGCAACCAGTGGGCTCGCGGCAAATCGTATCCAGTGGTACGAAAGTATAAGTCCGAAGATTGCACTAACAAGCACTGCGAGCGCAAGTAGAATCCAAAAAAGTGGCGCGAACGCTGCGAATGAGCCAACAGAAGCATCCATCGCTTTAGTATGCAACAAGATGACAAAATTGCACGCCACCGATGAGGTAACCCCTCACGGGGATTATTAGGGAACCTCTGGCAGTAAGGTTTCTGGAGTGTAGGACCGGTTAGCGATCAAGAAAACAAGGAGTGGCTACGACTATGTTTTTGGAAGCACCCTTTGTGGTGCGGCCTTGGAGCGCACTCCAGAAACCTTACTGCCAGAGGTTCCTCACTCGGAGGTGTGAGAGGTTTTACACCGAGTAGGTAAATTCCCTTGCGTGGCGGCATGCAGTTACGCTGGAGGATTCATTCACGGAAGGTGGTATCGGGTATACTGCCTACATGACACCGCGCGAGAAAAGACTACACGATGTTGTTCGCGCACGGCGACGGGGTATCAGGATTATTCTGGAAGATATTCATGACCCGCACAATGCAGGGGCAATCATGCGCACGGCAGATGCTTTCGGCATTCAGGAAGTGTGGTTTATCTTTGCGCAGGAAAAGCCCTACAATCCCAGGCGTGTGGGCAAGGGGTCATCGAGCTCGGCCAATAAATGGCTTTCTTTTCGGATCTTTCAGAGTACTGAAGACTGCGTCGCGGCGCTTGCAGTAGAAGAATGTGTATCTGTCGCAACGACCCTTCACGGAGGTGTGCCTATAGGAGAGGTCGCTCTTGAGAGTTTTCCAGAGGTGGCTCTGTGGGTAGGGAACGAGCATCGAGGACTTTCAGAGGTAGCGATCGCTTCCGCCGCTGTGCGTGTACTGCTCCCTATGGAGGGAATGGTCGAGAGTTTGAATGTTTCAGTCGCCACAGCGTTGTGCATTCAGTATCTCGTTGGGGCACGCATCCGTGCGGGGAAAGACGAGCGATTGACCGACACTGAGGCTACAGCGCTTGCACAAGAGTTTCTTGCGCGGTAGTTTTTTCTTTCATGACTAAAATTATCAAAATATCTGTGCGGCCTGCACAAACAGGCGAAGGTCTTTTTGCTGATGCACCAATCCTCGAAGGTTCGGTGATTGTCGAGTATACCGGAGTCACTATGCCGACAACTGTTGCCGATACGCTCGCATCCCGTTTTCTCTTTGATTTGGAGAATGGGTGGACCATCGACGGAGAAGCCAAGAGCAACACCGCGCGTTATGTGAACCATGCCTGTGATCCCAATAGTGAGGCAGAGATTGAAGGGAAACGCGTTTTGTTTCGGGCGGCGCGTAACATAGCTGCCGGAGAAGAAATAACTATCGATTATGGAGAAGAATATTTTGATGAGTATATAAAACCGTATGGATGTTTGTGCGAGGAGTGTAAGAAAAAGCCGTCAGGTAAATACCTAACGGCTACTCCACCAACGACGGGGACGAACGGGGTGAATCGGTAGGTGCGGATGAACCAGCATCTCGTTGATCGCTTGAACAACCACATCGGGTGTCGTGCGCGCACCAAAAAGGGTATTCCACGCATCCCGTTGGTCCCCGGTCATTTTCGAGTGAATATTTCTGAGATTCCCACCACGACCATGTCCAGACCAAGGGCGGAGACGAAACCATCCGCCAGTACTCTCCTCCTGTTCAGTTTCTTTGCACACAAAACGCAGTCGCTTTTCTCCCTTAAAGATGTAGCCCCATGCCATCCATACCGTCAGCTGGATTGCGATCTCTCGTGAGGTTTTGTTGCGAAAGATTTCATGCCAGTGAGCATGGAGAACCTGATTGATTTCGACAAGATTTTCAGGACTGTTGTCGCCACCGCGGCTACGCGGAAGACGATGATGTATATTACGCGGCCCTGTTCGTAGGTGGGCGCGTACATCCTCGATTGCTCGTTTGGTGCCATGAGCTTCGTCTGGCTTTGGCACAGAAAGCCCCTTTCCTCTGAGTTACTAATTGTTCTTTATCATGCATACGCAGAGTACACAAGGAAGTGTAGGGTAAGCCCTCGCACGGGTTATGGGGTACAGTGCAGGCTCTGTGCTACCATCGCGCTATGCGGGTGAATATCGAACCGTCGTGGAAAGAGAAGTTGGCGCCAGAATTCTCTCAGATGTATTTCGCTGACATGAGTGCCTTTGTGCGTAGCGAATACTTGTCCAAGACGGTGTATCCAAAACCAGGCAATGTATTTCGCGCATTTTCATTGTGTCCGTTTGATCAAGTAAAAGTAGTCGTCTTGGGACAAGATCCCTATCATGGTGCAGGACAGGCGAACGGCCTTTGTTTTGCTGTTGATGACGGGATGCGGATACCACCCTCGCTGCAAAATATCTTTAAGGAAATCGAATCCGATATCGGGAGTGCAACTCGTGTGGGAAATCTGGAAACCTGGGCAAAGCAGGGAGTCTTGCTACTCAATGCAACACTGACGGTACGCGCTCAGTCACCAGGAAGTCATCAGGGGCGTGGGTGGGAGCGATTCACTGATGCAGCAGTGCAGGCACTCTCGGATGAAAAAGAACATCTGGTATTTCTATTATGGGGAAATTACGCGCGTCAAAAAGGTGCGCGTATCGATCGCGAGAAACATCGGGTGCTTGAGGCACCACATCCATCACCATTTTCAGCACATACAGGATTTCTGGGGTGCAAACATTTTAGCAAGGTGAATGAGTACCTAATTGAGAAAGGAAAGCAGCCGATTGTATGGTAGCAGCTGAGAGCAAAACAAAAACCCCCGGCTTACGCCGGGGGTTTTTGTTTTAGGCTTATGCCTTTGCAACGTTGACGGCGCTAGGGCCTTTCGGTCCCTCAGTGATCTCAAAAGTCACTCGGTCGCCCTCACGAAGATCGTCGTAGCGGAGTCCCTGAAGATCCTTGGCATGGAAGAAGACATCCTTGTCTCCGCCCTCTGGCTTGATGAAGCCGTAGCCACGATCCGTGAGACGCGCGATAGTTCCTGAACTCATGTGATGTGTATGATAGTGCTAAATGCTTTCTGCAATCGTCTTGAAAAAACCGACCCCTTTTCCTCTCGACGGCGCTGTGCCCAATAGTCTCCTCAGAGACTTCAGAGCCTGCATATCGGAATTACCCGATATGGCTATGATAACACGGGGCATACTGGAAGTCAATCGGTACTACTTTGGATTGACGACTTCCCTGCACAGGCATATAAAGACTACAGGAAGAAGGAAGGGGCTCCTTGAAACAAGACAGGAGAAGGGAATGAGTAAAATCAGGCCAATTACAGGGCTCGGTCCCGTTCGTGTGACCGCAGACTACAATCGCGTACGGTTCTTGGTCTCACTCCTTTTTGCTGCCGCACTAATCCTCGGGATTATGTGGGCGCAGTATGAAGGATATATCGCGCTGGTAAACAGACTGCAAACAATAGTCTTCACGATTGTGTTTGCTATCGTTCTGGTGGTCGGTGTGTCGCGTGGTTTGTACGAGTCATGGCACTATTCGAATGCAATCGACGCGATCAAGCGCGTCAATCTTGATACTGAAGAGTTGAAACGACTTCTCGATGTCCACGACCTCTCTGAGCGCAGTGTTGATCTGTTGCAAAATGAGATTGAAGACGAAGCTTTCCGTCGCGTTGAGAAAATCGAATACTTCGCCTTCATCGCAGTGCAGGTCGGTCTCTTTGGTACGGTCTTGGGCATGATGCTGGGCATTCTAGAGATCGCCGACAAGGTGCGCTCTATAGAAAGCATGGTTTCCAATCTCCCGACAATCATCGGCTATATCGCTGTTGCTCCTGCGACGACCCTGGTCGGCATCGTAGTGAGTTTGGCTGTTCTGCAAGTTGCACGAATGGCTCGTGATTCTGCAATGGCCTTTACGCATCGCGTTGCACGGACATTGCACGACCATCTCGCGCGGAAGGAGTAATTACTCATGGCCAGAAAGAGTAGATGGCAAGGAGGTGAATCAGTAGCGCAAAGAGCGCAAGCGGTTACTTTCAATGATGCGCTCTTCAATATGATCGTGGGAATGGTGCTGTTGATTGCGCTGTTCATGCTTATGCTCAATCCGAAGGGCGCACAGAGCACCAATGTGGCTGCGCCCCCAGGCAACATCATTATCGAGGCCTATTGGAATCAGATTGATTCGCGCACAAAAAAACCTGTCGACACGGATGTCGATCTGTGGGTGAAGTGTGTCAATGATCAGCCTGTAGGGTACTCCAATAAGGGCACAGCGCTTTGTAACTATTTGCGCGATGACCTGGGTAATCGTTCGCCGGATGATCCGGTGAATTACGAGCTCACGACGAGTCGTGGCATCGCCCATGGGCAGTACTGCGTTAATGTGCATTTGTACAGCAATCGTAGCAATGTGTATCCGATTACTGTAAAGGTGACAGTAAAGATTGCAAAGAGCGCTCCTGGAGCGAGTGGTGGTGACAAAGTTGCATCAACCCCCGTGCTTGTGTCCGATGTCGTGTTGAAACGCACTGGCCAAGAGCTCAATGTATTCTGCTTTACCATCAACGAAGGCGGGGCACTCGTGGCGTCGCAAACATTTACTTCGCAAGGCATCTGCTTGCGCAGTCCTGCGAATGCTGCGACAGGTAAGTGTGATGAAGGCACTGCTCCTTTTTCGCAGCAACAGCCATAGGAGAGTCACATGGAAGAGAGATCTTGGTTCTATGATCTGATGTCGTGGTTTGAAGTGCCAACGGTATTGTTTGGTGACTTCACCTTCAGTGCGCTCATCCTCGTTGTATTGATGGGGACGCTGGGGCTTGTCTACTTTGCTGTGCGCGCACCTAAGTTGCCGCAAAAAATAACGGCAATGATTTTGTGCGTCGCTGTGTGGGGCATGCTCTTTGTGTCCCATGTCGAGCAACTCTCATATCCCAAAAAGCTCTCGCTCACCTGGGTGAAGCAACAAGGAAAAGTAGGTATGGCAGTTCACTCTGCCGTGATGCGTCCGCCCAAGCGAATTTATCTCTCGCTCGATATTGCTGGAGAACCTCGAGGTTTTTGGATTCCCTGGACAAAGGAGCTTGAAAAATCTCTCGGTACTGCCCTTGAAGAACGACGCAAAAAGGAAGGCCGTGGAACACTGATGTTCAAGTTTGAACCTTCGGAAGAGAAAGAGCGGTTTCGTTTCTATCTCATGCCGTGGCCAGTGCCACCGGACAAAGATGAAAACACTCGTCCGCCCGAGCCGTATCGTCTCAAACGGCCGGAACAGGAAGCATGATCAGAGCGCCCGCGTTATAGCGGGCGCTTCTCTGTGGGTATAGGATATAGATAGTAGTAGAGGAGACTTTCATGCCACAAAGCATGCTTTCATCTTCGGTTTTAATTGAAAACAAAAACGGTAGCTCGGGTTCGGGCACTATCATTTTCTCAGGGAAACATGCCCGCGAGGCTGACGGTCGGGTGCATACCTATGTGTTGACCAATTGGCATGTTATCGATCCCAGTATGCTCTTTCGATTCACACGACCACACACGCGCCGCGCACACGCAAAAGGTGAGCAACGCGAACGCTGGAAAGTGAAACGACTTGCGGTGAAGGTAACGGTGTATCGCTATGCGGCAAGTGGTGTTATGAGCGAAATTTCGCATCAAGCCGATATCGTGGCTTGTGACAAAGAAAAAGACTTGGCACTGCTTCGGCTTCGTACCGGCAACCTACTTCCTTGCGCCCGCTTTGCGGCACGAACGCATGTGGTCGAAACCTTTGGAAAAGTGTGGGCAGTGGGATGCCCGATAGGGTATAGTCCATTCCCGACAGAGGGTATTGTTGGAGGTATTAAGAAGGCGGGTCGGGCACTACGCATACTCGCTTCTACTCCTATTTTTTTCGGGAACTCTGGTGGTGGGTTGTACCAGCTTCACGATGAAACAGGACACAAGCTGATCGGTGTTACAACCGAAGTGGGATCGGATGATGGGGTTGCTGTGGCGCATCTTTCGCTGAGCATCCCTATCCGCAGTGTCTATGAGTTTCTGGAGCGGCACTCATTCGGTTTTATTGCACGAGTGCAAACAGCTCCCTAGCCCCGGTCATGCCGGGGTTTGTTTTTTCTTGTGTATAGTGCGCAATACTTTATACTCGCCCCAGTCTACAAAGGGGAAACAAAGATGGGGAACACTCACTTCAAGCCGTTTGCAGGACTCACGGCAGAGGCACACAGTGTGGTAGTGCTTGTCAGCTTCTTTGGATGCCAGTGTGATTCAGAGCTTTTGAAAGGGGCACATCGGGGCACATTACTCGACATGCTTCGTCGCGCGGTCGAAGGAGCTGGATTCGGTGTTATCGGCGAGTCTATTCAGCCGTTTGGGATGACGACTGGAGAACAGGTCGAGCATGGTGCCACCATTAATCTGGTTCTTGCCGACTCGGGCATCTCGTTCGATTGCTACCCTGATGCACAACCTGTGCATGGTACGGTGCAGATGAATCTACACTACTGCAATATTACCAACGACAATGATCACAAGGTGAAGCCATGCATCGAGGCGATCGAGCAGGTGTTTAGGCCTCGGGTGACCCAGCGCTATCCGCGCATGGTAATGCCTATCAATGTGAAGGCGGCTCTCGATCAGGAGTATGAAAAGCTTCCTCGATGAACGAGAGCGAAAAACGACGGCGATTCTCGCCGTCGTTTCTCTTTTCCCAGGTCTTGCTAGCGAGTAAATCCGTTGGGCTCACTCACGCAGTGAGGATAGGGAGTTAGCGGGCTATCATACTCGTATGGGTAGCGGACATCAAAGAAAATGGAAGTATCTTTGGTCGCCTTAAAAGTATTCATCAGGTAATCATGTACCGGCTTTGGGTCAAACACTTTGCACGAGAATATATCAACGCACACTTCTCGAGGTTTCGAAAATGTGTGTATGCCAATATGAGAGAAGTCTACGATACAGACCGCGGTAAAACCCGGGTTCGAGGGAATACCTTTCACTGCATGCGGTCCGGAGACAATTTTCATATCGCACAACCGCGCGATATCTCGAAGGGCTTTTTCAAGGAGGTTTTTATCGAGCGTCACTGCCCTAGGTACATTTGTTGCATCGAATATCCAATGATGCAGACCAGTTTTTAGTAATGCGCGGGGATGCTCTTTCCGTTTTGACGGAGCCGAAGCGGGCTTGCGGATCGTGGACGCAGAAGGACGACGAGCCGACAAAGTTGCAGTTTTCACTAGCCAACGGGGAGGGATTAGCACGGGGTTTTTCCCTCCCAGGTTAGAAAGTTAATAAGTGGGATTGATTGCTTTCGCAATCTCGTCCAACAACGCGCCGCCCGTGGCTCGCGGTTTCGCTCCGCGCAGCTTCTGCTTGCCGCAATTGTGATGCGAGTATACAAAACATCACAGGTCTGTAAAGAGTTTCGGGACATTTTCTTATGTGTATAACTTTTGTTAATAAAAGTTTCTAAAAATATTCTTCGGATGAAAAGAAAAGACCCCCGTTAGTGGGGGTCGCAGTGCACGCGCTTACTCTTCGGTGAGCCTCACATTGCCGTGGCGGTCAGCGCGGTACTTTACACCAATCACTGCCGCGCGGTTGCCCGCGTCGGGGTGACTGGCAAAGATTTCCATGCCGGTTTTTTGCAAAAGCTTGAACGGGCTCTTGCCACTCATGACATGACCCACTTTGATGAGTCCCGCGACAAGTTCGTCGCGATAGTCCCATCCGGCAATTGCCAGGCCACCAGCATCTGCCAAGTATTCACGGCAACGAGAGTGCGCTGCCGCAAGCAAGCTGTAGCAGAGCTGTACGAGACTGATGCAAAGCCAAGTAATCACCAGGACTCGGAAGTCACCCCACAATTCAGGTCCCGCCACTCCAGCGAAACAGGTCATCATGAGCACAAGCCATTTCTGCCACCTGATGGCCATCTGGCCAGCCATGATGATTGCTCGTGCGGGGACATCCAGGTGTATCAGATGCGCAATTTCGTGCGCAAACACCACTTCCTCCTCACGATCTTCGAGGAGTTCGATTACACCGCCAATAGCGAGAATTTGATTGCCGTGGAAGATACTTCCGGCGGCGGCGGCGTTGAGCCCGATCATTCCAGGTACTGGAGCATCGATGATTATTATGTCCGGTGTCCGGCTTAATCCTGCCTTGCGGGCGAGGTGCCGGATTCGTGCCTGGAAGTTGGGTCGGTTACTCGGGTGCGCTTTTTGTTGAGCCAAAGCTTTCGCCTGGCCCTCGAGTGCAACCCACGCACCAATAAAGCAACCCAGGATGATGAAGAGATGATTGTCGAACAGATTCTTGGCTAACGGTCCGGGCCTGAGCCCGAGCATGCCATGCAAGTGTTCCACAATAGTGGGAAGGAACCAGAACAGCCCACCCATGAGGAGGAACAGTATCCAACCCTTGGTGAACTGCCAAAAGATGTGGCCGTTGAGTCCGCGACACCACGAAAGTAGCATCGATCTCTCCTTTCCTTCATTGTGTTTCAACTTGGACCAGCTCAGAGAGCTAGCTGTCGGTATTATATCATATACACATAGAAAAGCAATCTATAGGACAGTAAAGGACATCGTGTCCTTTACATGCTGGTGCAAGGATACCACCCGAAAAAAAGGAGTTCCCACATCAAAGAACAGTAATCGGCACAAGTCCATTACTTTACGAGGATGTGCGTGGTACTGTTGCCCATATTTTAGTAATCGCCGTTATTAATACAGAAATTATTTATATGTTCGTGCGCAATCATCAAGGTGGAAAAAAGGGGTGGATGCAAGTGGCCCATAGCGCAAAGAAAGGCTTATCAGTTTTTGCAATCGTTGCTCTCGTTGTGATGAGCGTTCCTACCAGCGTTGTGCTTGCCGCGATTAGTTTTGGCTCCGTTGCTTCCGCAGCAAATGAATCAAGTCCTGGTAGCACTGACGACATAACAATTACTAAGCCAGCGTCCACCGTTTCTGGCGATTTTCTTGTCGCCGGGATTACCATCAATGGTGGTGATGAGGTGGATATCAACTCTGTCCCGAGTGACTGGGTCCTCATAGAACGCACAGATAATGACGACGATGTGATGTTGGCGACCTATTACAAATTTGCAGGTGGTTCTGAACCAGCCTCCTATACTTGGTCTTTTGACCGTGACGACAGCGGTGATGTACGCGCTGCGGGTGGTATTATAAGATACACGGGAGTACACACATCCTCTCCAATAGACGAAGAAGCGGAGAATGAGGGTGGGGACGATGAGCTCGATGCCCCCTCGGTAGATACAGACTATGCGAATGACATGGTCGTTGTATTCTATGCCCAAGATGACAACCGGGTGCATTCGACACCTTCGGGCACGACAGCTCGCTTTGATGCGGTCAACCCGGATAGTTCTGGCCCTCGTGTTTCTTCGGCAGATTTTGTCCAAGCGAGCGCAGGAGCAACTGGCGTCAAGACTGCGGAGATTGATGGCAACGAAGATTGGATTGCCCAAACAGTCGCGCTTCGCATGGCCCCGACCGCGTCAATCACCATTGTGAAAGAGGCGACTCCTGAACACTCGCAAAATTTTGAGTTCTCCACTTCAGGCGAAGGTCTTTCCGATTTTCTCCTTGACGACGATGCCGACGAAACGCTTTCAAACTCCGTTGTGTTCGACGAACTTGAGGCCGGAGTCTACTCAATCACAGAAGATGTAGTTGCTGGATGGACACAAACGAGTGCTGTTTGCTCTGACGGGAGCCTCGTTTCAGCCATAGATCTTTCTGAAGACGAGGACATCACATGTACATTTGCTAACACTAAGCTCAGCTCAATCACTATCGTGAAGGACACAGTGCCGAATGACGCGCAAGATTTCGCGTTCAGCACCACAGGCACAGGTCTATCCGCCTTCTCGCTGGATGACGATGCCGACGGCACGCTCTCAAACACGAAGGTGTTTAGCGACCTCGTCGCAGGCGAGTACACCGTGGCAGAAATGACGGTCGCAGGTTTCGATCTCACCGGCCTTTCCTGCAGTGATGGAAGCGCGGTGGATATAGCAACTGGAACCTCTACGATCAGCCTCGCTGTTGGCGAGGATGTAACCTGTACCTACACAAACACCAAACGAGCAACATTCCAGATGGTGAAGTACACCGATCCAGCGGTTGGATCCTACGAATTCACTCTTGGCGATGGTGAACTTGAGCAAGATGGTTTCCCCATGACGCACACATTCACTCCAGCGGGTGAGTGGGGAGTGCTCAGTAATCTTTTGCCAGGTTCCTACAGCCTGAGCGAGACTATTCTCGAACTTCCTGAAGAGAACGAGTATCCATCGTGGGAGCGCAACGCATCGTGTAACGGTATCTTTTCTGACCCATCTGGTTCAGTCGAAGGTGAAGGCCTTGCGCTTTCACTTGTCGCCGGAGAGGAGATGAGTTGTATCGTCAACAATACGCAAAATGCAGTTATCTCGGGCAAAAAGTTTGAGGATACTGACGGCCATGGCGCAGAAGCTACAGGCTCGACCTTGAGTGGCTGGACAATCACCATCAAAGAAATCGTGGCGGACATTCCAGAGACTGAAGAAATTGACGAGAGCGAGGGAACCTATACTAATTCAAACAACACCAACGAGAGTGGCGACTACCTCTTCTTGGTTCCTCCTGGTACCTATCGTGTATGCGAAAGTCCAGAGCCATCCTGGTACCAATCGTTCCCAACCAGCAATTACAACTGCAACGATGAAGGATCATCCTACGACAATGGCTACGAGATCACTGTCGAGGCAGGTGATGTGGTGACCGGCAAAGATTTTGGCAATTATCAACGCGGCACGATTGCTGGCGTGAAGTGGCATGATGCCAACGCAAACGGCACTGTCGAGGATGGAGAGAACGGTCTCGAAGGGTGGACTATCAATCTCTTAAAAGACCTTGGCGGGGGTTTTGAGTGGGTTGCATCTGCTGTCACTGACTCTGCAGGTGTCTACGAATTTTCAGGTGAAGGAGCACTTGATCCAGGAACTTACCAGCTTGAAGAGGTACAGCAAGGCGGATGGGTGCAGACATACCCAACCGATCCAACTACCCACACCACCACGCTCTCATCTGGAGGCTCGAATGTGAACAAGAACTTCGGAAATGTGGGAGATGCAACCATCTCCGGACAAAAGTGGAATGATGAGGACAACAACAGCGAATGGGATGAAGGCGAAGATGTGGTTACAGGCGATTCATTCACCTTTACGCTCCTACGCGTCGTAGGCGAAGGTGAGCCAGAGTTTGTCATCGCGACCACAACGACAACAGGCTTTTACCGATTCATCAACTTGCTTCCAGGAACCTACATCGTTCTTGAGAACTCTGCAGAAGGTTGGATGCAAACATCCCCAACAGATCAAGGTGGTCACACAGTGACAGTTGGAGCAAACGAAGATTCTACCGACAATGATTTCGGCAACATCGAAGTTATTGAGCTCTATGGCTACAAGTGGAACGATTTAGACAAGAACGGTATCTGGTACAACGAAGAAGAAGGTGACGATGAGGAGAGTTATGAGCCGGGGATTCAGGACTGGAAGATTCACGCAACCCCGATAGTGGCAGAAGGTGGGGAAGTTGCGACGACTACCGATCGCATCGCAAAAATCGCACTCACGGACGAGGAAGGAGAATACGAATTTGAATTTCTTGGAAGTGAAAGTGGTTGGTGGCGCATTACCGAAGACAATCACCGCGGATGGACACAGACATATCCAGGTGGTATCGACGATGCCTACCATTACGATGTGTTCATCAGTCCAGAAGGTGATGGTGATGACTGTGAGGGGCCAGGATGGTGCGAGGGCGGATACTACGATTACAACTTCGGCAACTGGCAGTGGCCACTTATCAATGTGTTCAAGTGGCGTGATGTGAACCGTGATGGTCTATTCCTCGGCGAAGAAGCATCAACCACAGAGCCAGGCGTATCAGGAACACTGATTGGTGTAGGTCGCACTTTGCCGATTCCAGAGGAATCTCCAGAAGGGACACCGGTGCCTATCGAATTGGTTGCACTTGGTCTCACTGGTAATAATGGCTGGGCGCACATTCCGGTGCCACAACAAGGAGATTATGTTGTGTTCGAAGCCGACCATCAATTCTGGGACAAGATGTTCCCTACAGCAACGCGCACTAATCCGTTCGCTCTCCAAAATCCTAGTGGACAGACTCCGTTTTACATCGACTCATTCTTCGATGTCTTTGCTGAGTTCGGTGCGCCCGCTCCGTTCCCTGGAGCCCCAACAACACAGTTCCCAGTGGACTCATTCTTTGACATCTTTGTGGACATGAGTGTTGATGGAACACCGACACCAATTCCAGCCCCCACAGCAGTTGATTCATTCTTCGATATCTTTACCGAAGTGACTCCGGAACAGCGTGCAGACTCATTCTTCGACATCTTCGTGGAACTTCCTGAAGGTGTGAGCTTGCCTCCATTCCATCTGGACTCATTCTTCGATGTGTATGTCGGTCCGCTGTCTGGCGGTGAGGTCGCAAACGGTACAACTGGCGGTGAGTACGGTACTTCACCACTTCGTTTCGGCAACGCATTCACTGTCGCTTGTTCAGACGGTCTTGATAACGATGGTGATGGCCTGATCGATTACCCAGCTGATCCAGGATGTGGTGGCCCACTTGATGGTGATGAACCGCACACTACTGGCAGTACCAGTTCGGGTAGTGGCGGCGGAAGCAATGGCCCTATCAGCGGTAGCTTCGGTGGCTCTAATGGTAATGGCCAGGTTCTCGGCGTATCGACATCGACGAATGGTCTACCAGGACTTACGATACCTTCAGGCGAACAGTGCACCGACTACATCACTGAAAACATGGGTCCAAACCGCGTAAACAATCCAGAACAGGTACGACGCCTCCAGGAGATTCTCTTGCGCGAAGGATTCACTGTAGTAGTGAATGGCGTGTTCGACGCGGAAACGCTTGCGGCGGTGAAAGCATTCCAACTCAAGTACGCGGCAGACATCCTTGCACCGTGGGGTCTCACACAACCGACAGGTTTTGTGTACCTTACGACCAAGAAAAAGCTGAACGAGGTATTCTGTGGTGTGACAAGAACACTTTCCCCAGCCGAGCAAGCTATTATTGATGGCTTCCGCAGTGGGCAAGGTGGTGGAAATACCGGCGGTGGCGCAGGTGGCAACAGTGCTCCTGGTACGCCAACCCCGTCGACTTCTCCGGCTGACACAAACGATGACGCACCAACAGACAATTCGCAGGTAGGTGCGGCAGCAGCGGCAACCGACGATACCAAGACCGACAGCAAAGGATTCTGGGGCAAACTCCGTGGATTCTTTGGTCTTTAATTGAGTTGATTAAGTAGAAACAAAACCCGCCCTGTGGCGGGTTTTGTTTTTCAAAGAGGAATACTTCCTTCGCGACCGCACCTTTTCGGAGACCGCTCCAAGGCCGCTTGGCCAGTCTTAGGGTCGCTCCGTCTGCAGACCTGTGGATAGACCCCTTTTTAATATGCGACAATGGATTCATGGCAGTAAAGAAGGGGATATTTCAAAAGATTAAACGACATCGCAGAAAGGGCGACACACCATACGAAATGTCGGGCATCACTATCGGTATCGCTTCGGTGACACTGGTCCTTTTTGGTGCGTCGATTTTGCAGCACTTCTCACTGCAAGCAAACAATTTTGCTACGGTAGTGACTGCAGTTTTGGTTGATCTGGCAAACAATGACCGCATAAGTGCGGGTGTTGAACGGCTCGCATCCAACGACGCACTGACTCGTGCCGCCCAGGCAAAGGCCAGTGATATGGCATCTCGTGGATATTTCGCACACACAAGCCCTGACGGGCGCGAGCCGTGGGATTTTATGAAGGACGCACAGTATAATTTTGAATACGCAGGCGAGAATCTCGCGATACAATTTGCAGACTCTGAACAGGTAGAAAAAGCATGGCTAGATTCGGCTCCGCACCGCGCAAATCTTCTCGACACCCGGTTTACCGAGGTGGGTATTGCCACGGCCCAAGGTTTCTACCAAGGGCAATCTACTGTCTTTGTTGTACAGATGTTTGGGAAACCGCGTAAAGACGAACTCATTCGCACAACGCCAGAACCAATCGCAGAAATTACTGAGACGCCGGTTGTCGCAAGTGATTCGCCTGTTACACCGACTGAAAACGAAGTGGTCATTCCGGCCGAGAGTGCGGTCCTCGGTGTTGCGGCGGCATTAGGAAACACCGATGCCACCCGCCGTAAAATCGACCAGGATCCCCCAGTTGTTTCAGAAATAAAGTCAGCAATCGCACCAAACGAAGCGCCGTGGTGGAAGCATCTGGCAGCATCGCCCCGCACCTATATAAACTATGCACTGTGGTCCCTGGTAGCACTCCTTATTTTATTTACAGGGTACATCGTGTATGCCGAAGCTCGACAGCACCACGCGCGGCACATCATATTCGCACTCGCGCTCTGTGTCGCTATACTGGCTCTCCTCTATCTTGCTAATGTGTATATTTTTGGCGATGCGGTCATTGGACCACCGTTGCCTATTGTAACCGGATGATATGCGTGGCATAGTACAGGCAGAAGTTTAAGAGGTATATCGATGGAGAGTCAGAAAAAGCAAGGAATCCTTGCGCGTGTTCAAAACTCACTCCGGGGTATTTTATGTGCCGTCCAGACCGAAGGGAGTATTCGCTTGCATGTAGTGGGGTGGGTGGTACTTGCAGTTTTAGGCTTCACGCTTGGCTTCAGTATCACGGATTGGCGCTGGGTATGTTTTGCCACCACCATCGCTTTTGTGGTGGAATTACTGAACACAGCGCTTGAGGATGTCTGCGACATGTATTCCAAGGAGTACCACCCTATGATCAAACGAATCAAAGATGTTGCCTCAGGTGCGGTCTTGGTTTCGACTTTGGCATGCTTGGGTGTAGTTGTCAGTGTTGTCTACCCATTTTTTCGGTGAGTCTTGACCAGCAGTCACTATCGGTGACTGCTTTTTTCATTATCGCGTAAAGCGAGTATACTGGCACCATGAAGCTTGAACAATCGATGTTTCGTGAATATGACATCCGTGGGCGTGAGTCACCTGAAGAACTAAACGAAAAATCGATCGAGCATATCACCCGCGGTTTCGGGGCGCTTTTGCGAGAAAAAGGCATCACGCAAGTGGTAGTGGGTCATGATGCGCGCGGTACTTCAAAAGCTTTCTACGCTATTGCGCTCCAAACACTGAAAGACTCAGGACTTGAGGTGTCTGCAATCGGGGTGTGTATCACGCCCATGGGGTACTGGGCGCAATATCACCTGCAAGTTCCCGGACTTTGTATGATTACAGCAAGTCACAATCCCACTGGGTGGAATGGCCTCAAACTCGGGTGCGGTCTTTCGAAAACACTGTTGCCTGACGAAGTGCAACACCTCTACAGCATTATTGAACGCGAAGCGTATGTTACAGGACCCGGCTCTATCAAAGAAGAAACTATCATCAGCGCTTACTATAGCGACTTGGTTTCAAGGGCACCTATCCAACACCCTCTGAAAGTGTTGGTCAATACAGGAAACGGCACCGCAGGGTTGTTTGCTCCCGTTTTGTTGCGCCAAGCGGGCTGTGAGGTCGTCGAACATTACACCGAAGTCGATCCGACTTATCCGCACTACACGGCAAATCCAGATGGCACGGCGATGATGCAAGATACAGGTAACCAAACACGGCTGAACCAGTGCGATGTCGGGCTTGCGTTCGATGGTGACGGCGACAGATTAGGAGTTGTCGATGAACTGGGTCAGACGGTATGGCCCGATCGCTATATGATTCTCCTTTCGCGACTTATGTTGCGCGAGAAGCCCGGCGCCAAGATTATTTTCGATGTCAAAGTTTCCGAAGCACTACCCGAAGACATTGCGTTACACGGAGGTGTGCCAATTATGTGGCGCACTGGACACTCCTACATCAAAGCAAAGCTCGCCGAGGAAGAGGCCGCACTCGCGGGCGAGATGAGCGGGCATATTTTCTACAACGAAAACTTTTACGGATTCGACGATGCAGGTTTTGCGGCGCTCAAGCTGTTGCAGTACCTCTCCACCGAAAGCAAGAAACTCTCAGAACTTATTGCTGAAACGCCGTACTACCAATCCACCCCGACCATCCAGGTAAGGACAACCGATGCCGAAAAATACGGCATTGTTGAGCGGCTGACAGCCGAGTTCAAGCAAGATGGTTTTAGAGTTGTGGATATCAATGGCGCTCGTGTGTATACCCCCGATGGGTGGGGATTGGTCCGCGCATCTTCAAATACCCCTACACTGGTGCTTCGTTTTGAGTCAAAGACTACAGAGGGTCTTGAGAAAATAAAGACATTTTTTGAGGGAAGGCTTGAAAAACAGGGGATTGCGAAAGCGGCGTGGGACACAAGCGGGAATTAGCGACCCCAGAGGCTCTTGGTGTGGATTATGAAATGCCAACTGTATCTGCGTGGTATAATCCGCCCATGTTACGCCCCGAACCATATCGAGAGGATCGCCCTTGGGGAAATTTTACGCGGTTTACGCTAAACGAGCCTGTCACCGTGAAAATTATCGAGGTTGGTCCGGGTGAAATGACCAGTTTGCAATCACACAAAAACCGCGAAGAGTTTTGGGAGATTCTTGAAGGCGAGTTTCTGATTACGATGGGTGATCTTCAAGAGAAAGGGGTGGCTCGAGACAGATTTTGGGTTTCCCAAGGCACCAAGCATCGTATTACTGGCGTTGGTGCTTCCAATCGGCTCCTCGAAATATCGTATGGCACCTTTGATGAAAATGACATTGAGCGGTTTGACGACCAATACGGCCGTGTTTCTTGAGCTATGGTTACAAAGAAGGCAAGTTCTCAAAAAAAAGGGAAGGCCGTAGTAAAAGCTAAGAAGCCTGCTCCTACTCGCACGGCGCGTGGCGTCAAAAAAACAAAGACACTCAAGGAAGTCGCCACCAAAGTAGCGATACCTAAAAAGAAGGTTGTTTCAAAAAAGTCTGTTGCTAGAAAAATCCCCAAAGACTTTGCATCGGCACCGCTCTTTGTAACTGATAAAGGTGCTCGTGTGGGTCTGATAAACAAAGATGGCGCGGGGTATCCCGTTCTCACGCAAGGTCGGTCTGTGCAACTCGGGGCAGAGCCTGCTATTCGTTCGCGTGGGCGAGATCACGACCCCAATCGTGGTGAATTTTACTTTGATACGCAAGGGGTCGAAGTCGTTGGTGTTTTTCGTATCAAAGAAGGCGTCCTTGTTGTCTACCAGACAGGTGGCGCACACGATGGTATATACGCAATTAAAATCGGCGCGGCACTTTTCCATGTGGACGGTCTTTCGTGGCACGAACGATGGCGTACTGAGGCTCCAATTTTGGACACACAATGGTCACTTACCAAGGGCGAGGTGGTTGCCCCCAGTAGTGTTTTTATCGATGACACGATTACACTCTTTTGGAAAAGTCCAAAAAACAGTCGATCGTATGCTTTTCCAAATCCTTTTGGATTCTTGTATGCAGATGCAAAAAAAGGTGCGTACTTAACTCGATACGAAGGAAATCCAATTGTCTCGCCCGACCCGACGCAATCGTGGCAGTCAGTTGCCACATTCAATCCCGGTGCGGTCCTTGTCGATGGTAAGGTCCATCTTTTTTACCGCGCGGTTGGTATGGGTGGGCGCTCTGTTATCGGGCATGCAGTATCTAATGACGGCCTTCATTTTACGCGCCATACTGATCCTGCATATGCGCCACATACTCGCGATGAGGGAGTCCGTATTCCAAAATCTAAGAAGAACCATCTTTTTCGCTCGCCAACACCGTACGGAGTGGATGGTGCCGAAGACCCACGGGTTACCGCGCTCGAAGGAGATATACACATGCTGTACGCAGCTTTTAATGGATATGAACAGGCACGAAGCGCTCATGTGAAAGCGTCAATTCATGGACTCGCAGAAAATGATCTTGATTGGACGGAGCCAACCTTGCTAACGCGACCACCAACGCGCTGGGGAACGGGTGGGAAAAACGCAGCGCTTCTCCCCGGGAAGGTTAACGGGAAGTATGTTGTGTTGCATCGTATGTGGCCCGATATTTGCATCGACTACATCGATACACTCGATTTTGCAGAGTTCAAGCACCCAGAACGGTGGCTTGCTGATCGATGTCGTATTGCGATTCGACCTACGCACTGGGATTCTGGCAAAGTACTGGTAGGAGCGCCACCTATCGAAACTGACGCTGGTTGGCTTTTGATTTACAATGCAGTATCACATCAGCATGATGGTGGTGGCTACAAAATGGGCGCGATGATTCTTGATCGTGACGATCCTTCACGCGTGCTGTTTCGCACCAAACGACCGATTCTTGAGGCGCAGACCTGGTATGAGGAAGCTGGCTTAGTTCCTCGCGTTACCTATGCATGTGGCGCTGTGGTAAAAGATGGCACTTTGTTTGTCTATTATGGGGCCGCTGATACTTACACCGCAGTTGCCACTGCTCCTTTTACGGAATTTGTAGCGGCTGTTATGCGTGATTCTGTCGAACAGGTGGTGCCCACATGCACACCGGTGAAGCGCAGGGTATAATGACTCGCTATGTTTGTTGTCCGCAGACTTCCTGAGAATCCGCTTCTGCGCCCAAACTTTGATAGGGCGTGGGATGGTTTCGGAGCCTTTAATTGGTGTCCGGTTGACAAAGAAGGTAAGACACATGTGGTGTATCGGGCTATGTCACTTGCAGATCCGTTGCGTGAAGGGCCACACAATATCTCGACGGTCGGATACGCGGTTTCCGAAGACGGAGTGCATTTTAGCGGTAATAGACAACTCATTGCACCCGAGCACGACTGGGAAAAATATGGATGCGAAGATCCCCGAGTGACCTACTTCGAGGGAACCTACTGTATTTTTTATACCGCTCTTTCACAATTCCCGTTTCGTCCCGAAGGGATTCGCACGGCACTTGCGACAACCCGTGATTTTAAAAAAATAGACAGCAAACATCTCATCACCCCATTCAATTCAAAAGCGATGGCGTTGTTTCCCGAGCGAGTCAACGGAAAAATTACCGCTATCTTGACTGCCGATTCTGAACGAATGCCGAAAAAAGTTGCGATTGCACAATTTGATACTGACTCCGATCTGATTGATCAGGAATGGTGGAAGAAGTGGTATGAAAACATTGATGCGCATCGTATCTATCCAGAGCGTACAAACAATGATCAAGTTGAAGTCGGATCGCCCCCACTCAAAACCGACCGAGGCTGGCTGGTCATTTACTCGCTTATCGAGAATCATTTTGACAAAGGTATTCAATACCAATATGTCTATGGTATTGAAGCGGTCCTTCTCGATATGCACGACCCGCACAAAATTATCGGTGCCACAAAAGGGCCGATGCTGACACCGTTTGAAGGGTACGAACGAGCGGGAATTGTAGGGAATGTCATTTTCCCAAGTGGCGCCCGCATTCACGGAGATCAACTCGAAATATACTATGGAGCGGCAGATACAACAGGGTGTGTGGCATCGGTTCGTCTTACAGATCTTCTGGATACCATGCACCCAGAGACTGCTTCGCGCATGAGTCTGACTCGTTCATCAGAAGAACCCATCATTACTCCTCGTCCAGAGAACGCATGGGAGAACAAAGCGACTTTTAATCCGGCAGCTATCGATATCGATGGCACGGTGCATATCTTGTATCGGGCAATGGGCAATGACGATACTTCAGTCATTGGCTATGCGACAAGTGAGGATGCTGTGCATATTACCGAACGACTGAGCGATCCGGTCTATGTGCCCCGTTCAGATTTCGAGCAGAAGCGACGCGGCGGAAATTCGGGGTGCGAAGATCCGCGTATCACGCGGATTGGCGACACTCTCCACATGATGTATACCGCGTATGATGGCATTGGGCCTCCCCGTGTGGCAACATCGTCGATTTCAATTTCTAATTTCACAAAAAGGAAATGGGAGTGGAGCGAGCCACAACTTGTCACACCGGCAGGTGTCGACGACAAAGACGCCTGTTTGTTTCCACGCACGATAGAGGAAAAATATGTCCTTGCGCATCGTATTGCGAATACGATATGTCTATTTCGTTTTGATACGCTCGATTTTGCACACCAAAAAGCAAATACCTGCACACATGTGTTGGGGCCACGACCTGGCATGTGGGACAATCTAAAGGTAGGACTTGCGGGACCTCCCCTTGAGACACCGGGTGGCTGGCTCCTTTTTTATCACGGTGTTTCCGGATTTCAGAAAACCTATCGTATGGGCGTGGCGCTCTTGGATCTGAAAGACCCGTCGATTGTTCTAGGGCGCAGTACCGATGCGATTTTCTCTCCCGAAGCCAAGTACGAGAAAGAGGGTATTGTGCCGAATGTAGTATTCCCCTGCGGACATATTTTGCGAAACGGTATTGTGTACTCTTACTATGGCGGGGCAGATACAGTCATTAATGTCGCCGAAATGAAGCTCGATACGATACTTACTGCACTCAGACCCTAAGAAGCTGTCTAAAATCTTTCCCCCTGGCAGGGTACCACGAAGATTTTAGACAGCTTCTAAGCAGATGAGAGTGTTGTAGAGCTCTTGAATTTTAAACATTTAGTGGTAGGGTACATCTAGCTAAAACCAGACAGACGAGTCAGGGAGAAGCTGTGTGCAGCAGTCGGAAGCAGAGCTCTCGGCGTCATTTCTGTGCGAAATGAGGTATGCCCTCAGGGCTCATCCTGAAAAAGAAGAGTCCCTTGAACTATTACGCTCGGACATTGCCTTTCGGCGTTGTACCGAAGAAAGCATTCTCAAGCTGCTAAAAAAGATTAGTCGGGCAAAAGCGCTCGACTATCATGATGTCTCACTGATCAAAAAGTATGGATTTCGCAATCTGTGCGGCGCTAATTTGAAAAGTCTTCATCTTAAGGGTTCGGATTTGCGCAATGCAGATCTGCGCGAGGCTCAGGTACGCGATACAGAATTTGATTCATGCGACTTGTCCGGGGCTGATCTTTCAGTCGTTCGCATCGCCAATACCCGATTCGACTTAACAGAAGACGAACTAGTTGTTCCTGATTCGGCACCATGGTCGCTTGGACGCAGTCATCATGTGGTCGGCACATGCTACATGTGCGAGGATGCGAATCGGATGATACTCCGTGTGGCACATGATCGCCCATGTCGTTACGCAAGGCGCGGGGTAGTCCTGTTCTGGCGGAAACAGCCCGTCGGTTTTATGAAGCTCAAGGGTGAAGAAAGTTTCCTTCCCTTACGCACGGTGCGCGTGGGTGAAGGCGCGGTGTTTTGGAAAGGGATGGTCTATGGACTTCACACGAAACTGAGGAGGTATCTCTGTGATCTGAGTTGGCCATACCGCGAAGAGAGATATTGGCGGTGTGTCAGTGTCGAAGCACTCGCGCGCCATATCCCGGCCGAGTGGTTTGAGGCGACGCCTTTGCGTTTTATCCGTGACCCACGACTTTTTGATCGCATTGATCTTGCACGCGAACGAATTGCCAGTGGCAAAGAGTCGCTCATTCGAATGCGAGCAAAGAACCCAGTGGGCTTGAAGGTGGCTGGGTATTGTGGATGATCATTGTATGAAGCCTCGCTATCGTAGCGAGGCTTTTCGTGGCATCATACTTGCATGAAATACATCTATTTCGCGATGTGTGCCGTGTTTATGTTTGGTCCGCACACTGCTTCAGCGGCAATGGTGCGTGCTGGTGATCAAGTGGCGCTTCCTGCGGCACAGGTAGCTCATGAGGACATCTATCTGGTTGGTGGTTCGGTAGCTAGTCTGGGCGAGGTGCAGGGTGATTTGGCAACAATAGGAGGGAGCGTGCTAGTAAGCGGGGTAGTTACCGGAGACGCCTTGCTTGCCGGTGGGAATATTAGCGTGACACAAAGGATCGGAGATGATCTGCGTGTTTCTGGTGGGAGTGTCACTATCAGTGGAGAAGTGGGCGGCGATCTTTTTGTTGCCGCTGGTCAGGTGCATATTGCAGGAACAGGAGTTGGCGGGGATGTGTTCATTGGCGCAGGTCAGGTCCGCATTGATTCACCGATTACTGGTGATGTAAATATCGGCGCCGGCGATGTATTCATCAATGCGCCGATACACGGTGCTGTGGCAATCCAGGCAGAGTCAGTTACCCTTGGTCCCGACGCCCGCGTGACCGGGAATTTTTCGTACAAAGCACAAAAAAAGATGATTCTGCAAGAAGGGGCATCGGTTACGGGTACGGTAAAATTTACAGAAGTCGCAGGACCATTCAACATGCCATCACGGGATGCGATGAAAGGGTTTTTCATAGCTATGCTTTCGCTGTGGTTCCTTGGTAAATTCTTTGCTGTAACCACCGTAGCGCTTATGGTCGGTGTGATACTCAACCGTTTCTCTCGCACTATGGTAGACAAGATATACAAACGACCTTTGATCGAAGCCGGGCGCGGGGTAGTCGCGCTCATTGTGCTCCCTGTCGTGTCGTTCCTGCTTCTGCCATCAGTTGTCGGATCTCTTTTAGGAGTACTCGGACTTTTGGGATTTATTGCACTGCTTCTGGTCGCCTCGTGTACTGCTCCAATTGTTATCGGGTCCTTGGTGCTAAGTCTTTGGGAAAAGAAACGATTGCATGAGGTCACCTGGATTTCAGTTGTCGTTGGTTCGTTTGTATTCACCCTCCTTGGTCTGATTCCTGTCCTTGGATGGCTTGTCGCGCTTGTATCTATTATCGTGGTAGCTGGAGCAATTGTCGGATTCAAGCTCGAGGTGCTCGATACATGGCGTTAGGTGTGTATCCGTACAGCAGAAAACCCCGCGCACGCGCGGGGTTTTGTTATTGGGCCAGAGGCCGGCGCACGCTCATTGCTTCGAGCATACGGTCGGTAAGAGCGGTATGAGCTTCGGGCACACGAAAATGATGCGCGCACTGGGTCGAGTCCACATCGCTCGAAGGAATACTTCGCTCGAGAAGTTCTTCCCGCCGTTTTGGGGGGTCATCCCTCTCGGGCATAATACGAACATCAGGTGTCACACCAACACCTTGTACGGGTCGTTCGCATCCACGCGAGCCAATAAGATACTGACTAGTGGTGAGCCGAACGGCACCCCCGTTGACGCGGAGAGGAATGATGGTTTGCACAGTCCCTTTACCAAATGTCCGATCGTGCGGGCTTACAATTATTGCTCGTCCGTGGAGCTTAAGGACTCCTGCAACGATTTCAGAAGCAGAAGCTGAACGACCGTTAACAAATACCCAAAGCGGAGCTCCTTTAAGGATGTCCACACCTCGGCGCGCATGCATGAGAACATGGCGCGCACCGCGAGTCTCGAGTGATACGGTCGCTGCCGCATCCTCAGATGGGTAGCGCGTACCATCTAGTACGAGGTCGAGTATCTCATCGGCCACATTGAGTAACCCGCCAGGGTTGTCTCGAAAGTCGAAGACAAAACCAGCTAAAGGTCCCTTGTATTGCTCGACAAGACTTGCAACAGCTTCTTTTAACTGCGCTGGAACTGTTTCGGAAAATTGAGAGATCTTTATGTAACCAATGCCACCCGGCTTTAATTCGAAACGGACATGGCGCGGGCGGATCACTTCGCGTGTAATCCGAAATGGCATTTGAGTGCCAGCGCGGACAACTACAAAATCGACAGGTTGGCCTACCTCGCCTCGTAAAAGACCGACAACCTCTTCAATTTTCATAGTGGCGGTCGATTTGGATCCAATGGTGATGATCACATCGCCGGCTTTGAGCCCAGCACGCTCGCCAGCACTTCCTTCCGTAGGTGCAATAACCAAAATGCCACGGGGCAGACTACCTTCGGCGGTTGCCCTAATCTCAACACCAATGCCACCAAAGTAACCACGGGTCACTTCTTGCATTTGTCTGAAAGCCTCAGCACTCATAACTGAGGAATGTGGGTCAAATGAGGTAAGACCCCTTTGCATTGCCTCAATTATTTCTTTTGGAGTCAGCTTGCGGTGGTAATTTTGCTCGAAACGCCGAGTAATTTCAAAGAGCCTCTCCCAGAGGACGCGATCTTCTTCGCTGGAAGTAAGCGTTTGTGGAACGGTGAGCACAGCGCCAGGAGCGCGCTGCTTTGGTTGCTGTGCATCTGTAGTGTTTGCTACAAATGCAAACAACAGGGCACTAATGACGCCCGCGATAAACCAACCTTTCCTCATCTCTGCACTTCCTTCTGACGCATCTCTTGTTCAGGTATAGCACCAGCCCCACAGGGGTGCAAGTGGCACCTGAGTGCAGTAAAAAGCTGTCTAAGATCTTCCTGCCAGAGGGAAAAAGATTCGACAGCTTCTAGTCCTACTGTCGCAGGCCGAGACCGGTGCGTATGAGGTACCAGTTGATACCAATAAGGCCAAGGGCAAGAACAGTAAGAACTGCAGCGCTCACGGCAATAGAGACATCGGCTATACCAAGAAATCCGTAGCGAAAACCGTTTATGAGATAGAAGATTGGGTTAAAGTAGGTAAGTGTGGCCCACCATGAAGGTAGGGCGCTTACGCTATAAAATACACCGCCTAAATAGACGAGTGGCGTGAGCACGAAAGTAGGCACGATGGTGATACCGTCAAAGTTCTTTGCATAGACTCCGTTTACTAATCCAGCCAGCGAAAAGATTAAACTCGAAAGGATAAGGAAGAAAATGACGACAAAAGGGTGTGCGATAGTCGGCAGGGCGAAAAATAGTGATACAAGCAGTACGAGGATGCCAACACCTAGTCCGCGCACCATCCCACCAGCCACAAATCCGGCAATCATAACGAGTGGTGGTGTTGGAGAAACCAGAATTTCGTCAATAATGCGAGAGAAAAACTTTGAAGTAAAAAATGTGGTTGCCACATTCGAGAATGCATTGGTAACGACCGCAAGCATGACGAGTCCGGGTACGATGAATTGCATGTAGTCAAACCCAGAGATTTGACCAACGCGTGATCCGATAATTGAACCGAACACGAGGAAGTACAAGACCGAGGTTACTACACTGGGAAGGAATGTTTGCGGCCAGATGCGCACCACGCGCACGACATCCTTGCGGACGATGGTGTAAAACGAAACCCACATGTGTGATATATCCATATAGTTATGACGATTTCGTTAGGCGGACAAACACTTCTTCGAGGCGACCTGATTTATTACGCGTTGTTTGTACAGGAATGCCGTGTTCGTCGAGTGCCTTGATGACACCGGTAATGCCACGCCCCTCGCCAATTTCCACCTCGACGGTGGTGTCGTCTATACGACGAGGTTTATAGGCAGAAATCGCCGAGAGTGCAGCTTCGGTGAGGGGCTTTACGACATCCAATATGACCACTTCAACTTTGAGCTCACCCAAAACATCACGCATAGTCCCTTGGGTGATAATCTCGCCCTTGTTAATAATGGCGACATGTTTACAAAGTTGCTCGGCTTCCTCGAGATAGTGTGTGGTGAGTAAGATGGTGATACCTCGCTTGGTCAGTGTTTGCAAATATTCCCACATGCTCCGGCGCAATTCGACATCGACTCCGGCGGTGGGCTCGTCCAAAATAAGAAGGCGAGGCTCGTGCACTAGTGCACGAGCAATCATCAAGCGGCGTTTCATGCCACCCGAGAGGGTCATGGCTCGTTGGTTTCTTTTTTCAAACAAACCAAGCGCAGTGAGCACCTCTTCTGCCCGAGGACGCGCAATGCGCCGGGGGATGCCATAGTATCCTGCTTGATTCATCACGATGTCGATAGGGTTTTCGAAGGGATTAAAGTTTACCTCCTGACCAACCAAACCAATCTGTGCTTTAGCATTTTCCGGATGCGTATCAATGTTGTGCCCAAAGACATGCACGGTACCACCGGTCTTGTTTACAAGACCGGTGACCACGCCGATGATGGTTGTTTTTCCGGCGCCATTTGGGCCCAGGAGTGCATGGAAATCTCCGGCGGCAACGCGCAAGGATACACCTTTGAGGGCAATAGTCCCGTTGGTATAAGTCTTTTGGAGGTCTTCAATAACGAGTGCGTGGTGGGGTTCCATAAGGGCACCAGTCTACCACGGATTGGATGTTTTTAGGGCTCGTCCAAAATGAACTACTCGAACACATTCACCAAATATGAGTCGATTTCGCGCTGGTCCAAATCATAAAAATGCTTCTGCTGGGTAAAGAGGTATGTGGCTAGCTTGATACCCACAAAACGCCAGTGCCACGGCTCAAATACATAGAATTTATTATTGGGAGGATACGACAACACAAATCCGTATAGGTGGGCACGGTTGAGTAGCCACGCGTATGCAGTGGTTTTCTCGAATCCATTTAGTTGGCCGTTTTGTCCGGTGCTGATGAAGTCAATGGTGGTGCCAAGTTGGTGCTCAGAATATCCTTGGTCGGCTGAAAATTGGTTGGCAGTGCCCACGCCGTAGGTGACCGAATATGCGCCTTTCAAAGATTTCTGTTCGTCGAATGAGCGAAATCCAGACTTTACAAACAAAGATGCGTTGTCGCGTTTTGATGCATCCATCATCATTTGTAGATACGGCCACACAGTGGCGTGTATTGATTCTGGTTCCTTTTCGCTATAGAGGTAGGCGTTACTGATTTCAGTGAGTCGTGGGGGATTGTAGTGTTCGTTCAAAAAGAAAACCTTTGAATATTTTTGCAGAAGTTCTGGGTCGGTTTTACTAAGTTTTTCTAGCGTGGTGACTGTTCCAGATATTTGGCCGACTGTCTGTTGAAAACCACCCACTTGCGTTTGCACTGCTTCAACACTCTGGCGGGTATTTTGGACCTGTTGTTCGGTGGCAGAAAGTGTCTGCGAAAGCCCTGTGGCTTGCTGTCTCACTTCACTTATTTCGGTTGCAAGTTTTGTACCGCTTGCGAGCACCACGGCAGTAGTGCTCGCAAGCTCAGAGTTAAGGCGTGCAACTGTAGTGGTGAGTGTATAGAGACGCACCTGGGCATAGACGCTCGCTCCGGCAAAAAGTGCAACCACGAGTCCTGTGGCCACAGCAGGAAGAGGGAGGCCATGCGATCCGTGCCCAAGATGCTTCATAAGCTCATTGTAGTGGTCCCACCACAAAGCGCCAGTCTGAGTCTGTGTGTGTCCGCCAAGCGGAAGTGGCGCCCATGAGAAGGTCTGACCTTCTCATGGGCGCCCTGTGGGGAAGGTTCCACAGTGGCTCCCCATATGGGGTGTGAGCAGTTACTAATGTTGTACATGTACTTGACAAAATCGATAAAACTGATATACTGCACACAGAGGGTCGGGCGCGTTGCTTGGCCTGTCTAAACTTGGCAAAACTAAGGAGAAATCTCTTGGGAAACGAAATCCTCGTTGCCTGCACCGACATCACCGGCTTCTGCATCGCCGAGCCCTACTCCTGGCCGGCTGCCGTCGCGGTCGCCTTCCTTGTCTCGATGTTCTCGAACTGGCTGGCGATCAGCCTGTTCGGGCGAATCGAGCGCCAGCCAACGCTCTCGGGCTCGCTCATCTACCTCGGCGTCGCTGGCGCCGCCCTCCTGGTCTACGCCCAGTACAAGGCGATGCGAGGCGTCGTGGCTCCAGAGGCTGTCACGCTGCTCGAGGGGGTCTGCGTCCTCGTCGGCCTTGCTGCCTATGAGTGGCGGACGCATCGCCAGTGGAACCAGATGGCGCTTCGCCGCTAGTAACGGCGACGCGACAAGACTCTAGCGCCCCGCATTCGTGCGGGGCGTTTTTTACACCACGCTATACGACTGCTTTTTTGCGCCTGAGGTACTCAGCCAGTCCTTCGATGGGAATAGATACTTGGGCATTTGATTTTGTGTTGCGCACGAGCGCACTGCCTTCACGCACTTCTTTCTGGCCCATAATCACAAGCCAGGGGAGATTGAGTTGCTTCACGGTCGCCATCTGCGGGCCAAGCTGATCAAATGCCAGCGAGTGGTGCACAGGTATGTGAGCCATGCGCAACATTTCAAGAACAGGGATACTACGCCGTTTTGCTTCGACTCCTAGATGTGCGAAGTAGATGTTTGGTTTCGTGACAATGTGCTTGACGACAGGCATCGTCGGAGATTCAAAGACGATACCCACATGCACACCAGCCGCGGCGGGGTTGATGCATTTTGCCGCGAGCGCATCATAGCGACCACCAAATGCAAATGGTATGCGGCCCTGTTCTCCTGGGCGGGATATTTCAAAAATAGTGCGCGCCCAACAATCGCCACTGCCCACAACGAGGGGGCTGAGCTCGTATGTCTTTTCAGCGAGCTCGAGGTATTCGAGAACATCCCAGAAATGTTTGCGTTCCTCGTCGCTTAGGTAGTCCATGCTCGAGGGAACGCGGCTGGGGAGTGCTCCTTTACTTGCAAATGAAAGGAACGCGCCGACAGGATCGCTTGTCATTCGTTCGCGCTGTGCGTTTGAAAGGTCTGCCGCATGTTTGCGGAGAAACGAGGTTAGCTCGCGCAGATAGCGTTCGGAAGATTCACCAACACCCAGGCTGTTGATGTGTATGAGGCGGTCAGTAATGCCCAAATCAGCTGCGATCGCGTCAGCAACGGTAATCAGAAGCGCTTCGGCGGCAGCTGTCTTCATGCCGATAGCATGCAGTTCGAGCACTACTTGGTCGGTGCCCCGTTCGCCTGGGGAAATTTTCCACAAGAGCGCAGGTGTGCGGCGATCGCCCAGACCGCGCATGATACACATACGCATGGCAGGAATCAGACGGCGTTCTTCCCTGCGAGAAAACAAAATGTCTTTTGCATCAAAACGCATTACGCGCCCGGAAACGACGGCCTGTTCGCCAGTGGGGGCTTCTTCAAAGGGAACGAATTCGTAAAACGAAACTACTTTTAATGCGTGCTTGAGTGCAGATTCAATCGATGTATGCCCCACAATAGATGGGAGTGTAATCATAATTAATTTTCAAAATCGGCATCGCCGGGGAGCGCGCCGATTTCGGTGAATGGGAACAAGCGAACTAATGCTCGGCCAACAATCAAATCACGCGGGAGCGCACCCCAGGTGCGCGAATCTGCACTCTGGCGACGATTGTCACCCATGACGAAATAGTCGTCGGGGCCAAGTAGCATACGCATCGAGCTATTTTGCATGTTTTCCGCTGCAATATACGGCTCTGTCAGCACGACTCCTTCGGGATGTGCGGGGCTTTCGATACGAACAATGCCGTTTTCTATGACGACGGTCTCACCAGGAAGGCCAATCACGCGTTTTATAAACGAACGAGTCGTATCTTGGGGGAATTTGAAGACCACAACATCGCCTCGCGCAGGGTTATCAAGGCGATAGGTGACACGGTCGATAATCAAGTAGTCCCATGTGGCGAATGTAGGATCCATTGATGCGCCAGACACCACAAATGGAGCGGCTACAAAGAAACGAATGAAGAGCGCGATGCCGAGCGCAATGACGCCATAGAGCGCAAGAGAGGTAAGCTCGCTGGTCGAACCTCCCTGTGGTGAATTCGGAATGACTGAATTCGGAAATGAATCGTTGTCAGAATCAGAAAGAGCACGAACATCACTCATCATGCCGCGCATTATACTGCTCCTTTTCGTTTGACACAAAGTGTGCGTGCGTTGTGCATGTGAATTTTGATCTACGTCAGAGGGTAGTGATGCAATTTGCATAGGGAAGTGCAGATGCGTTACACTTGTGCATATGACATGGGTATTAGTTGGCTTGGGGAACCCTGGCGAGGAGTACACACGCACGCACCACAACACTGGGCGTATTGCGGTTGAGCACTTTGCAAAAAAACAGGGTGTTACCGAATGGCGAGCCGACAAAAAAGCAAACGCAACAGTCGCAAAGACAGAAGGTGAGGTAAAAAGTGTCTGCGTGCTACCCGAAACTTTCATGAATAAATCAGGGAGTGCTGTTGCCAAATATGTGAAAAGTGTCAAAGCGGCAAAACAGCTTGTTGTTGTGTATGATGATCTCGATTTACCTATCGGCAGAATAAAAGTCTCTTTCGCTCGCTCGTCCGGAGGGCATAAAGGTGTCGAATCAATTCAGCGAGCGGTTAAAACAAACGAATTTGTACGAGTGCGCGTGGGCATTTCTCCGGAAACAGCAGGAGGAAAGCTGAAGAAGCCAACAGGAGAAGATAAAGTCCTTAAACTGATTCTGGGGAAATTTTCCGCGAGCGAAGAAACCGAACTTAAGAAAGTATGGAAGCGAGTCACGGAAGCGCTCGAAACTATCGTGCGTGATGGACATGTCGCGGCGATGAATCAGTTCAACTCAAATACCATCGACAACTAAAGCGTTCTGTTAAGTGGTGAAAATTAGTGGCGAGGCGACGGAGAAAAAAGCGAAGTATATCCGCAGATATATTGAGATTTTTTCTCCGAGCTGCAGCCTTAATTTTCACCACTTGGGCGGAATGGGTTAGTTGGAGACGGTATAATTAAAGAGAAGTTTCGACAGAAAGGAATTCAATCAGGGACTACGCATGTGCGAGGGCGGTGGTCGGCAACAAATCGATAGAGTGCATGTCCGATAGAGGAAGGAATGATGATATGTATGAATGGCGCCAACCAAAAAAGCACGGGAGAGGCGCGCATAAGTGCAATCCCGGCATCAAATTCAAAGTGGGGGACACCTCGTCTATCGACAACCACCCACGAGTCATGCTGTTCCATAAGGACGCGCATGGCTGGTACATCTTGTGCAGGTGTACAAGTGCTTTCGGACAGAAGTCCATATTTTACAAAAGAATAAACGGCGTGTTTGCAAAACCCGCATGGGCCATCGTAGTAGATGACAATGCCGCCAAAGCCATGTGTGTGGAAGAAATGTGCGATCGCGTTGCTCATGACAAAAGTATACCCTGCATATGCAGGGTATACTTTTGCGTCACGAATGCCAGGCTACTTCTTGAGTGGTTTGAGCGTCATGCGACGATCTTTTGGCTCAAAGAGTGTAATCGTGAATGGATATACTTTGCCCAATTCGAGTCCCGCACGGAGTGCCATTTCGTTTTCGAATTCTGAAATGTGGACAAGTCCAGCCACACCCTCTTCGATTGAGGCGAGTGCGCCGTGTTTGTTGTATTTGATGACCACGGCATCTACCTGCTCGCCCTTGGTGTACTTTGCAGCAGCAGACTTCCACGGATCCTCCATGAGTGCCTTGATTGAAAGTGAAATCTTGTCGTCTTTGATCTCGATGACTTTTACTTTCACTTCGTCGCCCACTTTGTAGCGAGTCTTTGGATTCTCGACAAGCGCCCAGTCCATTTCAGAAATGTGCACCAGCCCTTCGAGCCCCTGCTCGATTTTTATGAACACGCCGAAGTCGGTCGCACCGGTGACAACACCGTCCATAATATCGCCCACATGGTATTTCTCGACGAGCCCAGTCTTCTCTGGAGATCCTGCGCCTTTCTCGGCAAAAATAAGTTTTTGCTCTTTTGGATTTGCGGTAATGATAGACACTTCAATCTTGGTACCAATGAGTTTCTTAAGCTCGGTAAAGATTTTGTCCTTGTCACCATCTGGTACGCGTGGGTAGTGGGTCGAGGAAAGTTGTGATGCAGGAAGGAATCCGGCGATACCTTGCCAAGTGATAATAAGACCACCTTTGTTGGCGTCGGTAATCGGCAGTTCAAATGCTGTTTGGGACGCGACTGCTTTTTCAGCTTCGCTCCAGATGAGGGCCTGGCGAGCCTCGCGGAGGGAGAGCTCGATATAGCCATCCTTGTTCTCTCGTTCAACGATGGTTGCGGCGACAGTGTCGCCCACATTTACATTGCGCAAAGTCTCGCGTGCGGCGAGATATTCGCGACCATAGATAATGCCGGTACCGAATGGGTGGAGATCGACGAATACCCGCGCACGACCAAGTGCCGTGACCGGACCTTCAACCACATCACCCACTGCAGGGGAGGCGGGGAGACCCTTTAAATAATCATACATTGGCCCTTCCTTTTTGGCCTTTGCCTCCTCGGTCTCGTCGTCCTTTTCAAGGGCTTCTTCCGCCCCCACTGCGCTCTCTTTGACAGCTGCTTTAGCCATATATTTTAATCCTGGTTTTTCCGCCTGCGCCCACGACTATCGTTGCGGAAGGTTTACCCAGAACACTTTATTAATTGATATGTTTCAGAGTATGCGGTATTCGGTGAGGAGAGTCAAGAAGAAGATGACAGAATATGTACGAGATTCGGCAGGTTCGTTATGTCAAACAAAATGAGAAGGTCTGACCTTCTCAAGTTGCAAAAAGGCCCCCGCACGAAGCGGGGGCCCATCAGTCTTGTCTTACGTCTTGATCGTGCCGGGGTCTTAGCCGGCGCGGTGCAAATGCAGGCCGTAGAGCATCAGCGCAATGTGCGCTTTTGCGTCACGGCCGGCATGTGCGTGGTGCATGGTGTGATCGAGAGGGACCACTTTGAGGGTGATGACCTCGCCTTCCTCCGCCACTCCCGTGACCCTGCCCACGATGTCGTCGAGCTCGGCCTGGGTGAGGTGGTGCTCGATCGCGAAGAACTGCATCGCCTCGTCGAGGAGACCGGGCGTGAGGTAGATTGGCTCGCGCGAAAGCGGGATCAGATCCTGCTCACGGAATACGAAGCCCACCTCCTCGGCAATCTCTTTGGCGGCGGCGCCGACAAAGGTGCCGCTATCGACCATGCCGGCCGGCAACTCGCAGAGCATGCCTCCTGTGGGGAGGCGCGTCTGCTGGGTCAGCACCGTGTACCGCTTGTCGTCCACGATAAGGATGACCAGCATGCCAACGGAATTGCCCCGAAGCTGGACCACCTGGTCGAATGGTTTGCCCTTCGTACGCACTTTCATGCGCACGAACAGCACATTTTCCGCCGATGGCTTGCCACGGAAATCGACGGCGTCGAGAGTGACCCGTTCGATGCCGGCGTCCGGCCTGATCGAGGCCGTCCAGTCACGATAGATGCGCGAGATCATCGCGAATCCGGCGTGCTCGACAGAAACATGCTCGGATTTGCCAAATTGGAACATCATCATTCCGATGGCTTCCTTCTGTGGTTCTATTTTCTAGTTGGACAGTCGGTCGGGGTAGAACCCGCCTGTATCTATTATATCATATATGAGTAAAAAAGCAAGTTTTCGGTAAGGTAAATTCTCACAAGGGTTATTGAGGAGCCGCCGGGAGTAGGGTTTCTGGAGTGTAAGACCGGTTAGCGACCAAGAAAACAAGGAGTGGCTACGACTATGTTTTTGGAAGCACCCTTTGTGGTGCGGCCTTGGAGCGCACTCCAGAAACCCTACTCCCGGCGGCTCCCTACTCGGGGTGTGATGCTTACTGTGCGTAATTTATCTAACGAGGTATACTTGCGTCATGATTATCACCTACCACGGTGCGGAATGTATCAAAATGAGTGCGGGCGAGACGACTCTGGCATTCAATCCTATCTCCAAGGAATCAAAATTAAAGGCAGTTTCGTTTGGCGCGGATGTGGTATTTGTAACCCTTAATCACCCCGACACCAACGGTATCGAACAAGTAGCACGCGGTGGCAAACAGCCTTTTGTGGTGCAGGGGCCCGGCGAATACGAAGTCGCCGGCATGACCATCGCCGGGTTTTCTACGAAGTCGCGTTATGGCGACCAAGAACGATTCAACACTGCTTTCGTACTTAATTTCGATGGGATGAATGTAGTGTACCTGGGTGCGCTTGCTGACGAAAAGCTGGCTGGCGAGGTGACCGAAGATCTGGAACGAATCGATGTACTTTTTGTACCGATTGGTGGCGATGGCGTCCTTTCAGCAGACGAAGCGCACAAATTGGTGGTTGCGCTTGAGCCACATATCATCATTCCGATTCATTGGGATGGCGTGGGTGAAAAAGACGCATTGAAACATTTTCTAAAAGAAAGTGGTGCGCAGGATGTGAAGCCTGTCGAGAAGCTCACAGTGAAAGCCAAAGACGCGCTCGCGATGGAAGGCGAGGTGGTGGTGTTGGGTGCGTAGCGCGGCCTGTGTATATCCATGCCACCCGGGTTGCGGTGTTTTTTGATGCTAGACTATTTGCATGAAGGAAACATTGAATAAAATGAAGGGTCGTCCACAGGATGAGAAAAAAGCCGTAGCAACAGGTGTAGCAGGAGCAGTTGTCGCCATCCTGCTTATTATATGGGCGGTGTTGTATCTACAGCGTGTTGTAAAGAGCCAGCCAGCTGCATTCGAGGACAGCGACCCAGCATATAATTACGAGTCGTTGCGCGAGACGCCGGAAGGTTTCTTTAATCCAGACGAATTAAATACAAGTAACCGTCCAGAGCCAACATCATTTAGTGCAGACGAGGACTTGTGAAAAATCTAAAAGATACAGCAGGTGTTCTAGTTGTCGCTGCTAGTCTTTTCTTTTTTGTTTCCAGCACGGTTTCTGCTGCAGTGCCGTCCGCTGATCCCGAGCGCGGATGTCCTGCCACTGGTGGTGCGACTCCAGCAGCGGGTGCTCCGCCAAGTGTCGCTGGCAAGAAGGCACATGAAGTGGTGCGTATGGGTGCTGGTGGAACAATTGAACATCGCTGTATCCCCACAACAGACGGCGAGACTCCTCGAAAAGTCTATTGTGATATTGAAGGGCGTTGTCGCCCAGTTACCGAGGCAGACATGCGCCGAGTGGGCGATTTGGTAACGGCGTATGGTACCCCTGGTTCACTTCCTGATCCTAATCTTACGGAAGTGCGAACTGGTGCCGGCGCGACGCCCCCAAACGCACACACGATTCCCGCATCAGATTTTATGTACCGCGCACTTGGTGGCGATGAAAGAGGTGTAGGGGTGGACAGATTTAGCGAGATTCTTTTTGCCGAAAGCCAAGTCGGATGGGGTAGGCAAGTCGATTCATTTGACGAAGCCACACTCGCCGCGAATGTTTTAGATCGTGCACTGGACACTAGCACACGGATAACAAGAGACGAAGAAACTCTCGCGAGTATTGCCGAAGGCTCACTACATCTAGACAGATCGCGCGCCGAAGGAGGTTTTCTCGCCCCAAGAATCGCCCCTGCAGATCCGGTGGAATACTACTTGGATCGCTACCCAGTTGTGCCACTTGATGAAAGTGGGCGCCCTTTGATAGGCCCTCTGGTACAACCTCCGGCACCTCCTCCTCGAATAGAGGGATACACTGAACAAGAACTCCTCGCCCCACCTGCCGAGGGCTGGTACGACACGCGGCCACCACGAGTTATTGACGCGAGCCTAGGCGCGCCCGTCCAGACACAAAGCGTCTTTCGTGCCGCACTTGATCGATTTTATTCCACGAGCGGGTCATTCTATAGGGGTATTCAAAATTCATTCAACAGTTTCTGGGACAGGTGGATATAGCTTGTTTTTAGCGAGTTTGTAGCTTGTTCGCAGGCCCGTTTTTTGCTATACTAGACCCCTATGGCAGGCAAAAAAGAGCAAGCACCCGAGGGGGGAATCGTCCCTTTTGGGGGTAAAATCGAGAGTCGCTCTATTGTCACTGAAATGCGCGAAGCATACCTCGACTACGCGATGTCGGTCATTACTTCACGCGCGCTTCCTGATGCGCGTGACGGTCTCAAGCCAGTACATCGTCGCATTTTGTACACTATGCACGAGCTAGGGCTTCGCCCGGGTGGCAAGACGCGCAAATGCGCAAAAATTACCGGTGATGTGACAGGCAACTACCACCCGCATGGCGATGTATCTGTGTATGACGCACTTGCAAAATTGGCGCAGGATTTTTCTATGCGCTATCCATTAGTTATTGGTCAAGGAAACTTCGGATCAATCGACGGTGATGCTCCTGCTGCCCCGCGCTATACCGAAGCAAAAATGTCACATGTCGCACTCGAAATGCTCACTGATATCGACAAGGATACCGTCGACTTCATTCCGAACTACGAAAACACCCGAAAAGAGCCGGTGGTGCTTCCTGCCGCGGCACCTAATCTTTTGATGAACGGTACTTTGGGAATTGCGGTGGGTATGGCGACCAATATACCCCCGCATAATTTAAACGAAGTCTGCGATGCTGCTGTCTACTTGATAGATAATCCAAAAGCTACCACAGAAGATCTTTTACAATTCGTCCAAGGCCCGGATTTTCCTACAGGTTGCATCGCATTCAATCAAAAAGATATCGCCCACGCGTATGCGACTGGTCGTGGCGGTGTGACCGTGCGCGGGGAAGCGGAAATTGTCGAAGGCAAGAAAGGTGACTATCAAATCATCATCACTTCGATTCCGTATCGCGTAAACAAAGCAGATTTGCTACAGAAAATTGCTGATCTGGTGCATGAAAAGAAAGTCGAGGGCATCAAAGATGTGCGCGACGAATCGACGAGCGACATTCGCGTTGCAATCGATCTGAAAGGAAATGCCCACCCACAGACCGTGCTCAACGCGCTCTACAAACACACACAGCTCGAAGAGGTTTTTCACTACAACATGGTGGCGTTGGTAGACGGGGTTCCACTGACGCTCTCCCTTAAAGGTTTTCTTGAGGCATATATTGGGCATCGCAAAGTAGTAGTGGTGCGTCGTGCAAAATTTGAGCTTGTGCGTGCGAAGGAACGAGAGCACATTTTGGAGGGGCTCAAGAAAGCACTTGATCACATCGATGAGATCATCGCGCTTATTAAGAAAAGCCCTGATGTCGCAGCAGCGCACGCCGCTCTTAAGGTGAAGTTTAAATTTTCAGACATTCAGGCGACCTCTATCTTGGAAATGCGCCTGCAAAAACTCGCGGGCCTTGAGCGCAAGAAGGTTGAGGACGAATTGAACGAGGTCCGTGCGCTCATCGCCGAATTGGAAGCATTGTTGGGAAGTGATCGCAAAATCATGGTCCTTATCAAAAAGGAAATCGCAATGCTTGTGGAAAAGCACGGTGATGCGCGCCGCACCAAGATTGTAAAGCGCGAAGCGAAAGTGCTTTCTCCAGAAGATTTGGTTGCGGACGAGGAATCAGTTTTGGTGCTCACCCAGGGCGGCTATATCAAGCGCACTAATCCTGCTGAATATCGCAAGCAAAAGCGTGGCGGTGTAGGTGTGGTTGATCTTGATACCAAAGAGGAAGATGTTGTCACGGTATTTTTGAAAGCGTCTGCGCACAGTGATATTCTTTTCTTCTCAGGCAAGGGTAAGGCATATCAACTCAAGATGTACGACATTCCCGAAGGCAAGCGTGCTACAAAGGGCAAATCAATCATGAACTTCCTCGCGCTTGAAGGCGGTGAAGCAATCAGCTCGGTTTTGGCGATGCCAAAAAATGTAAAGAAGGATACCGATTTGGCACTCGTCATGGTAACCAAGAACGGCACTGTGAAAAAGACTGACGCAGAAAATTTCTTCGAAGTACGCCGTAGTGGGCTCTTGGCAATTTCACTTGACGCAGGAGATGAACTCATTTCTGCGCGCTTTGTGCGCCCCGGAGATGATGTCAGTATCGTGACTGCCAAGGGTCAGGCAATTCGTTTCAAAGAAAAAGATGTGCGTTCGATGGGTCGCACGGCCGCGGGTGTACGGGGAATTAAACTCGCTAAAAACGATCGCGTTATTGGCGCAGGTGTCGTCGAGAAAGACAGAAAAGACGCTGATCTTTTTGTCCTCGCGTCATCTGGATACGGCAAGCGCACACCGATGAAGGAATATAAAATACAGGGTCGAGGTGGTAGTGGTATCAAGACTGCACAGGTGACTGCAAAAACAGGAGAGCTTATTGCGGCATCCGTGGTGATTGGTACCGAAGAACTCGTCGCTGTCTCACAAAAAGGGCAAGTGATTCGTGTTGAACTAAATGAAATTAGGGCGCAGGGCAGACAGACTCAGGGAGTACGCATTATGAAGCTTCGTGATGGTGACAAGATTGCCGCATGTGTTGCGCTTGAAAGTGAAGTAACGAACGAGTAGGTATGGTACTGCTGTAGGTACTGGTTTTGATAACATGCTACACCTGATTGCCGAATGTTTTCACATTGCAAAACGAGCCTAGTACCCCATAAACCTAATTTCCCACCTCAAAATCCCCGAATCTAGGCTGCGACTTGGTAAAAATCCTTTGCCGATGCTACTGCATCGCCGCAGGATTTTTACCTTCGTCTCGCACTAGATTCTGAAATTTTCATGGTGTGAAATTAAATTAACGGGGTACTAGTCAGGCTCGTTTTCTTGCTGTTACTTATCTGTTTTCTTGGGCTTTTTCATTTCCTTCCGGCGGGAATTATTTCCTTTTGCCATAGTATTTTCTTGTTACAATAATGACTACATCGTAGCATGTACGCGACAGGCGCGAGGAGATGGTGCGGATGCGGTGGATAAAGGAAGCGACCTTTTCCAAAAGTTTACAGTACCTACCATCCATGGTGGTAGCGTATTTGAGAAGGTCTGACCTTCTCAATATAGTTGGAGAAAGCAACGCAACTGTATATACTTGACTTTTACAACTCTGTGGTATAGATTCTTGCCAGTGCGGTTTCCGAGAGAAATCGTCAAACTACGGACCGAGAGCGCTGGGATAGGCCCAGCGCCCAACTTGTCAGGAGACAAGCTATGAACTACTCGTCCCACCTGAACCTGCGTCATGCCTCCCAGGCCGAGCCCATCATGGGCAAGTCAATGGTTGAGAATAATGCGGGCGGTTTCGTCTTTCAGATCGACGACTGGGCGCGGCTTGGCCGATTCCTGGTTCTCGGCTCTGAGGGTGGCACCTACTACACGGGCGAGCGCGAGCTCACTCGTGACAACGCAGAGGCTGTCATTCGCTGCATTGTGGCGAACGGTCCGCGCGTTGTGCAGGAGGTTGTCGAGCTCTCCCACTCGGGGCGTGCTCCCAAAAACGATCCCGCGCTGTTCGTCCTCGCTCTGGCCGCAAGCCTGGGTAGTGACGAGACGCGTCGTTTCGCCTTGCTGAACCTGTCGCGCGTTGCGCGGACGGGGACGCATCTGATGACCTTTGCCAAGTATGCAGACAGCATGCGTGGGTGGGGTCGCGGGCTCAAGCGGGCCATCGGTGATTGGTACAACGAGATGGACGCGGAGAAACTCGCGCTTCAAATCGTCAAATATCGGTCGCGCGCTGGCTGGACGCACGACGATCTCTTGCGGGTTTCGCACCCCAAGGGCAAGTCGTCGGCGCATTCTGCGCTGTACGCGTGGATCGCAAAAGATGAGGTCACAGGCGACCTTCCGGCGCTGATTCCTGCGTTTATCGAGATGCAGGCAGCAACCGATGTGAAGACCGTGGTGGAGCTCCTCGAGCAAAACTCCGATCTTCCGTGGGAGACCGTTCCCACCGAGCTTCTCAAGTCGCCACAGGTGTGGGAGGTCTTGCTTCCGCGGATGGGTCTCACGGCCCTCATTCGGAATCTGGGACGCATGTCGGCCAATGGCCTCATCGTGCCACTCTCTGGAGCATCACGCACCGTCGCCAACAGGCTCAGTTCGGCAATGGCACTCACGAAGGCGCGGGTTCACCCGATTGCTGTCCTGAGCGCCTTGCTGACTTACCAGTCGGGTCATGGTGTTCGTGGTTCTCTTTCGTGGGACCCCGTACGAGAGGTGGTGGATGCGCTCGATAGCGCGTTCTACCTGGCGTTCGGGAATGTGAGGCCTGTCGGGAAACCGATGGTCCTCGCACTCGATGTCTCTGGTTCGATGGGCGATGGGCAAGTCGCGGGTGTTCCGGGGCTCACCCCTCGTATCGCCAGCGCCGCCATGGCACTTGTGACTGCGCGCACCGAGCGCGACTATCACTTGATGGCATTTGGCGACGAATTCCATCCGATCGATATCTCACCGCGCATGCGGCTCGACGATGTCGTGCGGAGGATTTCGGACCTTCCGTTTGGGGGTACCGATTGTGCTCTGCCCATGCAGTGGGCACTGGAACGGAAGGTCCGAACTGACGGGTTCGTTGTCCTCACCGACAACGAGACCTGGGCGGGCGGAATTCATCCGTGTCAGGCACTTGCCGAGTACCGGCGCACGATGGGAATCGCGGCGAAACTCGCGGTCGTCGGTATGACGGCCACCGAGTTCTCGATTGCGGATCCTTCTGACGCTGGGATGCTCGATGTTGTTGGTTTCGACACCGCGGCACCGAACATCATCGCCGATCATATTCGGGCCTAAACAAAACAGGGGAGACCCTGTACAAAGACCCCGAGCATTTCGCTCGGGGTCTCTATCATTCAAGACTCCAATGTCGGACTTCGTAAGTCCGACATTGGGATTTTTGGCTAAAATTTGACAAAAGCCAATAAGGTTGTATGGATAAATAATCCTTGACGCCTGTCAACTATGGTGATAGGTTCACTAACAGCACGAGCCGACGGCAGACGGTTATCATGGAAAATGATTTCTTGTCGACCTGAAGGGGAAACCTGGAAGGTACACCGTCTACCATTACCTTGTTCGTGCGATGAATTGCACTACATTGCGTAATTACGGGCGAGCCGAAGCGGGAGGGTTATCACATGATATAACGCCCTTTCGCACAACCTTGTTCGCCCGGCGTTCAGCAGCGTAAAGTAGAAGACGAGTCGGGCCCCCACATTTCGGGGGCCCACTTTTATATTTTATACTTCACTCCCAAACCCTATGTTGGACTTCGTAAGTCCAACATAGGGTTTGTGGCGAAAGAAAGACCGCCGATTACTCGGCGGTCTTTTGATTTTGGATTTCAGCCCCGCGAACCATATCGATGATCCGAACATGCTTCGCCAGGTACCACTGTGTGAGTGAAAGCCAGAGCGGTGAAAGCATGAGAGAAAGAGCAATGACAGCAAGGGAAGTTTGATACGCATCACGGCCGACAAATCCATTTGAAAGGCCAAGGGCGATGAGTACAAACGAGAATTCGCCAATTTGTGCCAGTGTTGCACCGAGCATGAACGCATCGTCTCGGGTCGACCCAAAGTGCCGCAAGAGAAACATGTTGCACACAGTTTTAAGAAACAGAGTGATGCCGAGAATTATGCCAACTTCAAAGAGGTGTTGCCACAAGAAGCGAACATCAAGCATCAGACCAATCGATAGAAAAAACACAGCCATAAGCAAATCGTGTATCGAATGTGTTGCTGTTCGATATGATTCTCCGATGGTGCCCGTGTTCCCCAGTAGAAGCCCTACGGCAAATGCGCCGTAGGCAGTTGAGAGACCCAGGCTTCCCGAAACGGCGGCCGCACCAAAGCAGAGCGTCAGTGCTGCAAGGATTGGCTGTGTTCCGGCCGTAGTAAATATTTTTTCCAACCGCTCCACTACCGTGGGGAAACGGTGCATGATGACAACAGCAATAACAGAGAGAGCCATCACTGCTATGGCAATCGCGGCGTTGATTGCAGAATGGATGGTGATACCTTTGCTGAACGCAGTAATCGCAAGAAGCATTGGTATGACCAAAATATCCTGCGCTACTAGTATGGCAACCCCCAATTTTCCTGCCGGCGTATCAGTATGCCCCATGTCTTTGAGCATGCCGAGAGCGACGGCGGTACTGCTGAGGGATACTACAAATCCTAGTATGACACCGCGTGCTAGAGGCCACCCCAATACAAACGATGCACCAAGCATAGCGATCAAGCCGAGCGCCACCTGCGCAAGAGCTATCAGGATTGCTGTCTTCGCACTGCCGTTTATCCGACGAGTGTCTACTCCGATACCCACCATAAACATCAGAAGAACCATAGCCAGTTCGGCTAAGAACCGAATACCTAGATCATTTCCCTGCAAACCCAGAAGACCAGGCCCGATAATAACTCCTGCAACCATGTATCCCACAAGTACTGGCTGGCCAAAGCGGCGAGACGCAAGGCCACCCACCAGTACCAGGAAAAGCAAGAGTGCGATATGTGTCAGTTCATAGGGCATTGGCTTCTCCACTAGTCTGTTTTGAATATACACCCACTGCGGGAGAGAGAAAATAGTGACAGAAAGCAGTGGCTGTATCTTGCAAAAACAAGGTTTTCATATCTAATACCCACAGACAGGAGGAGGATGAAGTATGAAAATTTTCGTAGCAATACTGTGCGCATTTTTGGGGTTCATGACTGGCGCGGTTGCAGCCGAGCCGCCCAAGGTGCATCCTGAGACAATCACGCATGACGGCATCGCATTCTCGCTCAAGATAGGCGAGAAAGACCCAGTGGTTGCCTATGATGTTGTTGATGCATGGAGGGGCAAGATTACGATTGCTGATTGTACTAAGTGGTCGGCTTTTGCAAATGGTGCCACATGGTGCTTTGCATCCGCACGCAACCAAGTGAAGTTTGTTACAAAAACTGACAAGGAAGGAGGAAATGCCTATGCGCCCCATCTGGGTGGCCGGTGTGTCCTCGGTACTTCGTGGGGCTACCCTGCAGCGCGGGGGGATCCGAGGACAGCCAAGGTGTATCGAACCGAATTGGGTGATGTACTGATTCTTCAATCAGCAGCTAAGTGGGTTCCGGTTTTTGATCAGGATCCACAAGTAAATCGGAAGATTGCACGCGCGGTGTTCAATTTCGGTCTTGCGTCCGGGATCATTACTCCAAATAGAAAGCGATAAAGTAACACCGATGAGCGAGCTCATCGGTGTTTTGCATAGAGAAGCGCCGCCCGTAGGGGCGGCGCTTGAATGGGCCGATGTTGGGGCATGGCCTAGTCGCCAACGGTGATCTCATCGACCACCGAGCCACCAGTGCTCCGAAACCGCTTGGTTGTCTTGTCGGGGAGCATAATCATCGTCATCCAATTTGCATGATCAACCGCGACCAATTGCAGGATGCGAAACTTGCGTCCAACAAAACTGGTGACAGTCTTGCGAATCCATACCTCGGGGGTGTCGGCGTATAGTTGTGTGTGCAAAGCCACGACGCTACTCCTTGTATATGGCAGGGCAACTACCCATACCCTAAGTCACGCCCGCAGAGTGTCAAGAGTTTTGGATGAGCGCCAGGTGAACGCGTGTTCGCAGTATGTGCTCTATCGTCTTTGTGTATAGAGACTCAATAATGCTTTAAAGCCAGCAAGATTTTTCTCCCATTCAAGATTCTCGTGTGTTTTTAGTTCAACAGTGATTGCAGGGGTGCCAATCGAAGCGAGCCACCCCTCGGCATCGCCGGTGACCTCGTAGGAGTCGAACGCATCAACGGCAGGATACTCTGCGGCCTTTGCATAGGCGTTCATAATTGAACGCGTGTCGGGCAGAATGCCGTTTTTACACTCAGAGGCATATACTGCGTTTGCTTGGCTGTGCCAAAACACAACTGCCGCAGGTTTCTGTGCGAGGACAAAGTCACGAAGGGCTGCGCTCTCGGGTTCAGAAAATGCCGCAGAGCCCGCGCTCACTGTCTTTGCACGCCATGTACTTTCTGGTTGCCACTTGCAGTCAAAATTGCGATTCAAATCTACCTCATGCGCATTAAACCGCCCGGCCTCGGTCGCTGTCTTTTCATCAGGGACATCAGCGATCATAAATCGGCCAGCTTTTTTGGTAACTTTGAAGACACCGTCAGGGTTGAGAGAGGGAATTACCGTGACCGATATATTCGTGGGGATGACCTCGGGATGTGCTTTGAGATGGTCTACAAAAGAATATGCCAAAAGTACACTGTTCCACTCATACCCTCCGTGCATACCACCCACAAACAGGAGGTTGGTTTTACCTGTGCCAAATGTATATGCTTCAATCGGTCGCTTCTGCACCGAGAACCCAATGGTGTTACTGCTCAGTGCAAAAGGCTTTGCCTCAGGAAACTGGGCGTTGGCACTGGACGTATCATCTGGTGACATCAGTAAGAGGACGCCACCACCAAGCACAGCTGTGATGCACGCGAGGGCGACGAACCACTTCAAAGATCCGGGAGGAATCATTGTGCAAAGTGTTTAAGGACCGCTTCGATACCAGCTTTGTTCTTGGTCCACTCGGTGTCTTCGTGTGTCGAAAGAAGAACGCTGATTGCAGGGATCTTTTCCTTGGCGAGCCAGTTCACCATATCGCCGGTGACTTCGTAGAAATCAAAGTCTTCATATGCTTTGTATCCAGAGGCCTGCGCGTATGTGTTGGTAAGGGTGTGTGTCTCGGGCAGAATGCCTTCCAAACATTTAGAGGCGAAGACGCCACCGGCCGCACTGTACCAGACAACCACTCCGGCTGGTTTGTTTGTCTCGACATATGATTTGAGCGCCACAGTTTCCGGTTCAGAGAATGCAGTGGCGCCACCGCTGACAGGCTTGTTTTGCCAGGTACCCGTTGCCTGCCATGCACAATCAAAGTTGCGATTGAGATCCACATTTTTTGCATTGAAGCGTCCTGAAGTGCGTGTGGCAGAAGAAGCGGATACATCTTTTTTGGCAAAGTGGTCAGCGGTGCCCGCTACTTTCACCAGGCCATCAGGATTCAAAACAGGAATGACAGTGACCTGCACATTTTTCGGAATGACATCAGGCCGTGCCTTGAGGTGGTCTATGAGTTCATATGCAACCAATGCGGTGTTCCATGAGTAGCCACCATGGGTGCCACCCACAAACAGTATTTCGGTGTCGCCGGTACCAAAGTGGTACGCAGTGATGTCGCGCTTTTCAACGGATGCACCAATGACGGAAGTCGGTCCCTTGGCTTTGACGGGTAGTGTCGTGGTTGCTGTAGGTTCTTTGGTGTCGGTTGCTGTATCAGGAACCGTGGTTGTCGGTGCTTTGTCGTTAGAACCGCGAGTAAAGAAGTAAGCTCCGACACCAATAAGCGCAATAACTACCAGCGAACCAATTATTTTCATATGTAAATACAATATCATGTCGCTTCCTAGGTTCCAATTTAGTGGCGTTGTATGAACAAGACCCCCGCAGGGGTCTCTTAATGTGGATGAAACGAGACTATTTTTTACCGTAAAAAGTCAACAGCAAGTGCCCCGGAGGGGAATACTGTTCAGGGGCAAAGCGGACCATTTCACCATATTGCATGCGATGCACACTTCCTAAGGGGCCAGAGAAAGTCTCGGTAAGATTCATGACACCACCGTCTGCTGTGGGGATGCGCGATCTCTTGACGATGATTTCCAAACAGGCTGTTGAAAGGTAACGGGTTTGAAATTCAATGGTGCCAAATTGGCCCAAGACCGCCCGCAGTCCATTGGCGATTTTGCCGCCGTCTTCGTCGCTTGCTGATCCTGAATAACGAGCTGAGTAGCCAAGGGGTATTACGATAGTATGTTCGCTCTGCATGTGCGACTCCCAAAAGTTCAGAACTTTTGCCAGAAAAACTATAACTTTCTTCTGCGTATCTGTCAATTTCTTTCGTTATAAAAAGAAAGACCCGTCAGTATGGCGGGTCGCTCTACAAAGGGTCCATTCTGCCAGAGGGGATGGGCTGGACATCTGGGATAGAAGGTCCGCGCGCTTGGGCGAAAGAAAATTTTGCCCGCAGGATGAGTGTACCAAAAAGAGCGTCTGCGATAGGGCACACCACATTGAAGTTGGTCCCCATATAGCGATGATGCAACAGATGGTGGCCGTTGAGGCGTAGAAAAATCCAGGATCTCTCTACACGACGATTTTTCGGCAAATGCATACAAAAATGCAAATACTCGTAAGCGCCATAATAGCAAGATGCTAGGACAACGCCGGTACCAATGACCACCAGTCCGCCCACCCACCATGCAAAGATAACAAAAGGTATCGCTCCTATGACAAAAGGAAGCGAGCTGAGAAGCACAAGGATGGGCCCATTCCACCACGCCATGTGGATCTTTCGTCTATCCTCTGCGTGTTGCAGGTGATACGAATAATCTGCCTTAAAGATCCGGTGATGCGTGAGTGCATGCGCTTCGAAAGGATAGCGCAACGCGCCAAATGGACGGTGCATTATATAGCGATGCAACACCCACTCAAAGATTGAGGCATACACAATCCCCACCATCACAGTCAGCGCACTGGTTATGACAATGCCCATGTAAACCTCCGTACAGGTGCTGTAGGAATCATAACATCCCTTCAGTGTAGTCATCTCAAAATATTCCTAATTTCCGGGATACCAGTTTGCAAGGATGACTTCGATATCGGGATTGCCGGCGTTCACGAGTTGCTTGAACTTTGCAACATCAGCAAGACCGTCTGGACCACGATAGTGATACGGGTAGACCTGCTTTGGTTTGAAGTCCAAAACTGCGTCCGCTGCTTCTTCTACGCTCATGGTGTAGGGGAGATTCATCGGTACGAGTGCAATGTCGATATCGGTGAGCGCACGCATTTCAGGAATGCCGGCCGTGTCGCCTGCGATGTATACACGAGAATCTACACCCGCGACAAGGTAGCCGTTACCTCGCCCCTTGGTGTGCTTGCTGTCTGCGGTTTCTGGGAGATTATACATCGGTAGTGCTTGGATTTTTAGTTCTTGCTGAGCGCCTACTTCACCGTTTGCCAAAACTGTGGCGCGGCTAGCAAGATTCTCGGGGAGCAGATCCTTCACTGCTTGGGGAACAATCAGTACGGTGTCGTCTTTTATAACTGCGGCGAGGGTCGAGGTACTGAGGTGGTCGCTATGAATATCAGTGACCAGGATAATAGTGGGAGATGGCTGACTCGCGAATGCGTCCGGGCTACCCACCGGATCGGTGTATACAACAACCGTACCCCACTTTAGAACCGCGGTTGCATGTGAGATCGGAATTACCTGGACAGAATTTTTTTGCATAGAATAATTTTCTTTTTTAGTATCGTGCGCAGAGCCAGTAAAAATATAAAACGCACCCACCCCAACAATGAGTAAACCGATAAGCCATGTAAGCGTTTTCATAGCGGTAGTATAGCCCATGAAAGGAAATTTGAGCATCAAAAGATGCACCTCACCGAGAACTTGCTTTTTTGCTCATATATGATATAATTCAAAAAGGGTAGGGGGATTGGTGAATAGCCAAGCCCCCGCTCTTTTAGAAGCAAAAGAAAGAAGGAGATGTGAATGCGTCGTGCCATCGTTGCGACAGCGCTCGCTGTTGCCATCACGATCATTCTGCAATCCGCCGCGGCGTTCGCGGCGACACCACTTGCGGGTGCCACTGGCACCTTGCAACCCTACATCGACGCGACGATCGCGTTTGTGAAGGCAAACCAACAGTGGGCCCTGCCAATGGTGTTCGCGCTCGCGCTCGCCGAAAGTCTCGCGTTCCTGTCGCTTCTCGTGCCCGCGACCGTGATATTGGTCGCAATTTCAGGGCTCTTGGGTGGGGCAGGTGTCGACCAGAAGATGGTCGTCTTGATATGGACGGCGGCCACCGTTGGTGGCGCGCTCGGCTACGCGATTTCGTACTGGCTCGGCTGGTACTTCAAGGACGATATCCGAAAGGTGTGGCCATTCTCGGCCCGCCCACACATGCTCGAGGCCGGTCACCGGTTCTTCGAAAAGTGGGGGTTCTACGGCGTGTTTGCCGGGCACTTCTTCGGACCAGTCCGCGCGGTGATTCCCGTCATCGCGGGGATGTGCGCCATGAGTCAGTTGCCGTTCCAGATTGCGAACGTTTTTTCGTCCGGACTCTGGGCGTTCGGCGTCCTGATTCTGCCGTTGTACGGCGTGCAGTTCCTGGCCGGCTGAGAATGCCGATGCCCTTAGGCCACACGGACCAATCCACAACACGCGCCACACTCGGCGCGTGTTTCTTTTGTGTGGCATATGCTACATTGTTTTAATGGCTCTACGCGGTAGTGTGGCTTTCCTATCTCTCACTGCACTCTTCCTCACTCCTTTTTTGGCACATGGATACAATGCCATTGCGACGGATAGTATCTATAGAACCAAGGACAACTCCATGACGATAAATCTTCCCGCCAACTGGGTTTACTATGAGGACAATTACACGACAACCAATGGTGCGAAAGTCGACTTACTATGGCTTGGAGATCAGGCTGATCAAGGGAGTCGAATGACGAAGCAAGGATATGTACTCCGCTCGACTGCATCAGGAATATTTGGTCTTCCTCGCTCCGTTACTACTCGTCTCGAACCGGTCGATATGGCGAACTACATGGTTCATCAGATGTTGCGCACCTCGATTGCGGGCAAGGTTATTAGTGCAAAAGTGGTCGATCGAAGTGGAGAGAAAGTATATTCCGTAGAGTGGTCACACAATGCGACACAATTCAGTGACAAGCTCGAGTTTATCGCACTCGAAGAATTCATTTTCAGAGGGGATGTCGTGTATTGGGTGCATGGAGAGTACGCCTCGTTTAGAGGGGCGAGTGTGCGCGACACCATTGTGCGCGTGGTGCAATCGTTTACCGCCAACAGATAGAATATGAAACTAATTTTTAAAACAGCAGCGCTGATTCTCTGTGTATCATTTCCACCCCTTTTTGCTTTTAGTGCGGCGCCGGACTCATATGCCCAGGCGGGCACACAGAAACTTAACGCAACTATCGAGGCCGACAAGGCAACCGGGATGTGGACTTTACAGGTTGATACCACCAACAACCTGACCGGTAATGCCTACTACTTCGCAGATTTCAAGAACTTTGGGTCAACTGGTCTGATGACATACGAGATGAAGGGCGCTTCAGATGATAATGGGTCGATTCAAGTGCAGTGGGACCAAGGATACAAAGTCGTTCGTCACAGCTACCCAAGTGGCACGGGTATTCGCAACATCACTGTGCAGTATGAGATAAAAACAGCGTTGACCAAACCGATCGCGCTCTATGAGTTTTGGGTCGCAAGTGGTGGCTACTTTAATGCTCCGCACCTAAATATTAATTACCCCAAAGGATGGAAGGTCTTGGGTGTATGGCCGCAGGGGACGGTGACGGATAGCACTATCTCTATCGCGTATCCCCTCGACAACCCCTATGCATATCCTGCGCTTGTCGCACTCATACCGACAGATATTGGTAGTGGTAATGTCGTAAAGACAATCGGACGATTCACGCTTGCGGGCCCGACTCAGTCGGTGGCCAAAATTGAACAGGCCATCTCGTCTATGACATATCTCGATGAACTGTTTGAATCCTCGTTCGGAGCTCCTTTACCGGCCAAGATTACGATATATGTGGCAGATCTTTCCCGCGCCGATGTTGGTAACGAAGCAACAGCGCTTGCGGCAAAGCCCGACATCATCCTATACAACAAAGATCTTCTTGATGGACAGTCGTTACTTGAGGTGCAATCTGTTTTGGTGCACGAGATGGCACACAATGCCGAACAAGACGCACGGTTATTTCGTGGAGCTACATACATTGCACGGTGGTTTAAGGAGGGATTGGCGGTGTTTATGGAAACTCAGGCACGTTCGTACATTTTCAAGACCACAAGCAATCAAGCCGTGGCTGACCTCACGAATCAGACGCACATGTTTAGTGCCGCAGATTTGAAGCGCATGAATGCAAAAGAATTTGACTACAGCCTCGCGGGGGGTTTGCGGACGCCAGCCTGGGATGGGTACACCCATGCGGGAATCGTGATCTCGCGTTTCTATCAAAAGGTCGGCGCAAATGGAATGAAAAAACTTTTTGCCAGGTTGGCAAACGCCGATTCGGCGCAGTTGAATGACTATGCCGACTCGACAATGATTACAAATGCCATGAGTAGTGTGAGTGGGCTTTTTCGCGATGAAATAGTATTTCCATACAAAGCGAGCCAGAATTTTGAGAAAGATGTTGCGGCGATTACTCGCCCTGAATACACCGGGGCCGAGATAGATGCCACTGTTGGGTATATAAAGAACACGATACCCAACTATTTTGCGGGCGCAGTTTCCGCCTCAATGGTTGTTCCTCCAACACAGCCTGTGCCACCGCTAGTAAGTGTATCTGCTGCCTCCACAAGTGTTGTGACAGTCTCTACATTGGGCGCATGCACTATCACGAGGACACTCAAGTCTGGTATGAAAGATGCAACCACAGCGGGAGAAGTCTCGAAACTGCAACGCTTTCTCATCAGGGGTGGGTATTTACCAAGCGGAAACGACTCGGGGAACTTTGGCCCGATGACTCAAAAATCCTTACAGAAATGGCAAAAAGCAAATGGTCTCGTTTCGGGCGGGACGCCGGCCACAACAGGCTATGGTGCGACCGGGCCAAAAACTCGCGCCCTCTTTGTACAACAGTGTAAGTAGAAAGGTATTGTAAAAAAAAACGACCCCTGGCGTCCGGTCACCCGATGAACACTTGGAGCACACATCATAAAGTGTACACGCATCGAGATGTCTTTCCCCACTTCCGCACACCATCCCTGTCCCCATTCCTCCCGAGCAACTCTTGGGATGACGGGTCTCTGTGTTCGAGCTTGAGAAGTTCTAAGATGCTCAAAAGGCACATTTCGGCCTTCGTCTCGTTTTTCGCTCAAAAATCTAGGTTTCCTGCCTGGATACCAGGAAGATTTTAGATAGCTGCTAAGTAAGAGCACTAGTGATTTCTTTTACTGTGCTGTGATAGATAGATTGGCGTAATTGAACAAGACTCCAAACGCCTTGCACCATGTAAGCACATACGGATACTGACTAGTATCCCTGTCTGCAGGGATTTCGTAGTTAATGTTTCCCTCTGTTGCTTTGACAGGGCCGAGGTTTACAAACTCTTTTGCGTCCAGATCCTTTGCGAGGTAGACATAAATATCCGGGCCGTTGATAGTCTTGAAGTGTTCGTAACGAACATACTTCTTATCATCTGCTTCAACAATCCGCACTGTACCTGATGCGGGGTGGCCCGCGGTACCGACCACGGAAGCGGAAACCGCCGGAGACTCTGACTGCTCTGACCGCGTTGCTGTCTGCTCTGTTGCCCCCGGTAACGCTTCGTAGATTACGATATTTCTAAAAAGCGGTGAGATAGCGTAATAGCCGAAGCCGACGAGTGCAATCAAAACAATACCGCCGATAATGTATCTCATTTTCATGAAATTCATTGTAACTGATTTTTTAGTAGCTTTTGATTTCGTAGCAAAACCCGTGGAAAATCCGCAAAGATTTTCCCATGCCTGGCGCCGTAGGCGACCGAGATTCTGCTTCTCGTCCTAACTGACTCCGCGCAGTTGAGGCTGTTAGAACTTGGATTGGGAGTACGGAGTGTTCATTCTGTGTACTGGAGTTGGTGGGCAAACAGAAACGGAACTTTTAGTAAATCGCACTTAGGAGTATTCCGTATACGCCAAACTGGATGGCCAGATAGATAGTTTCCATTGTAAAGAATTGGAAGTGTCGGATAAGCGAGCTTTTTCCCATCGCCGCAAGTACATGTGCACTCCAGAGGAAACATCCCATGACAAGTGCATAGAAAATGCCGGTAAGCATCGATGAGTGGTCGACAGTGAGGACGGAATATCCGTAGGAAAGCACTATACCCTGCACAAGCATAGAGCTAAGACCAAGTGCGGGCATAACATCATCTCCAAAATAACGCCACGCCAAATATTTCTCTCGAAAAATCTTCATGTGCCACAAGACTGCGAGTGGGAAAGCGACCACCAAATATGCAAGTACGCCAAGTGTAATTTCCATATGCGTTTAGGCCACTTCAAACCTTGCTTTATTTTCAACCATCCACTGCTGCTCCGCCTTCTGCTCTTCGTCGGAAAGACCGGCCTTACCCTTCATCACATCAGCATGCGCTTGCGTGTAATGAGGCATAAGCGCCTTCATCCACGCTTCAAATGTTTCTCCCTCTGCTGTCGCATCACACAAATCACATGTAAGTGTTTTCATACCGAAATTTTACCACAGTTCGAACAGTATGTCCGCTTCCGAAAATAAGTATTCTAGGTAAAGACTGAAAAAACCTGCTCCCCAAGTTAGACAAGTTCAGAACCACAGACTGGCAAAAAGCGGCAACGGAAGTTATGTCTCTGCGGAGCTTGTCTGCTACAATAGCGAGCATCGTATGAAAGACTTTGACGGGTGGAGTGGACAGAAGAAAAGAATCAATGACAGGCGCGGCCCATTCTGTCACGCTCGTGAAGTGTGGTGGTGTGCGCTCGGAGTGAACGTGGGTTTTGAACAAGACGGAACCGATGCCGATTTTCGCCGACCGGTTTTGGTGCTCAGAGTGTTCAGTGCACAGACGGCCTTGGTCGTTCCGCTCACCACATCTATAAGCGAACACCTCTTTCGTCTGTCTATTGGAGTTATCGACGGCAAAGAGGCACATGCTCTGCTTTCGCAGGTGCGGGTCATTGACACCAAGCGTCTTATCCGGAAAGTCGTGCGAATAGAGAAGTCGCTATTTGAAACCATACGAAAAGCCGTCAAAGGGGTACTCTGACGGCTTTTCTTTGTTTGCCCCTTGCGGGGCGAGCCCGAAGGCACTTGTACGACAATAATACCTGATTACCCGAGAAAATCAATAGGCGCTGTGGATTACCCCGACGGCGGAGAGTTCTAACCTCCAGCCTTCAGGGTACAAAATGAACTGCAAATGAAGGGGCTCCGCGGCCTGGATTCGAACCAGGGACCCACCGGTTACACATATCCTAAAGTTTCCTAAAGGGGTGGACTATATCATCACCCTTTGCACTCATGCAGATGGGGTGGAAGGCGCTTCCGCTCAGACTCCGTGCCTGAGAGTACTCTCTTTCGAGATAGTCTCTGAACCTTCCCACTGGTATGGGCTTGGCTGCTGATTACCCGTCCACCATAGCGGATGAGGGCTTCCAGCAATTCACCTTCTTTTCTTCCCGCCAATTCCTTGGGGGAGCTGCGTAATGCCGTCGTGAACTTCTGAATGACAGTTGGCGCACAGGAGGACGCATTTATCGAGTTCTGCGCGCATTTTTTCCCACGATCTGGTTAGACCTCGCACGGAAAGACCGAAATCTTTCTGGGCAGGATCGAGATGATGGAAAGTCATTGCGCGTCTCGATCGTTTGTATCCACACAAGATGCATTTGCCACCGCCGTATTCAAGAGCCATTTCGCGAAGCTTTCTACGCCTCGCGGTCACCGCTCTTTTCAAATACTCAGCACGATCAGCATAGGTTCTACTATCTGGCATACACTATCGAGTATACCATATGTGTTTCCACAGCCGGTTGCTCTACCGCTGAGCTACCGCGGAATATTCTTTGTCACTTTTTGTAACAGAGTGCCCGTATAGGCACGGGTGCATTTTACCTGTTTTGTGAGGTATTGCAAAGAAAGATTGTGCAAGGAATGGGCCGAATGAAAAAATAGACCCCCGCAAAGCGGGGGTCTAATAGGTCGGTAAAGAACGGTCACGGGGACTGGTTCGATACCGGAAGCTGGAAAAAGGGCGTACTCTTTTTGCGGACTGAATCACCGCGCCCAATCAGCTCGCAAGTACAATGTACAAACAAACCTATTGATACCATATCCATTTAAATCAATCTTGTCAATGGTTCGTAAAGTATCATGACCTTGTACTCACTTAGCAGTTAAAGTACTTGGTATATGGC